>Ga0070738_10000570_pt1 | contig 100715 bp, 88 predicted proteins | sample Coa_R2_2_FD_66446 | JGI IMG/M metagenome (GOLD analysis project Ga0070738, IMG submission 66446) | Surface soil microbial communities from Centralia Pennsylvania, which are recovering from an underground coalmine fire - Coalmine... | ecosystem: Environmental > Terrestrial > Soil > Unclassified...
CGCTCGGCAGCGCGCCTCAAGCACCTTGCGTATCTTCGGCTTGAGCCGAACCTCTCTTGCGTCGGGAATCATCCCGATCTTGAATCATGACTCACCCACAAAGAAAAGTGGGTACTAGCCCCTTCTCTTCCCTCTCGCAAGCCGGGTGCCGCTTTTCGATTTGAAGTTCCTGACCGAGCCTGTGGCACACGTAGCAGGAACTTCAAATCAGCGGCACTAGCCATCTTAGATGAACTTCGGGAGCAAGAGGGCACTAGAACGTGGTGCCGCCGCCGAACCGGAAGATCTGCGTCTTGTCGTAGGAGCGCTTGGTGATCGGATAGGCGAGATCGAAGCGCAGGGGGCCGAACGGCGAATTCCAGATCAATCCGACACCTGCGGCGGTGTTGACGAACATGTTGTCCGGAGAGGCAATCATGGTTTCGTTGGTCACCGGGGAGAAGGTCGGCCCCTGATAGCCCCAGAGCGACCCGGCATCCACATAAGCCGCCACCCTGATGCCCATCTCCTTGGGAATGAAGGCGACCGGCGATTGGAACTCGAGGCTCGCGCCCCAATAATGCGTGCCGCCGATCGCATCATTGGTGGTGCCGGGCGTCAGGTCGCGCGGGCCAATGCCGGCGGGCGCGAAGCCGTGCACCAGGTTCGGCCCCATCTGGAAATTGTCGAGCATGCGGACGCCGTTCGTCCCGAGCTGACCGAAGTCGACCGAACCATTGTCCCAGCCATTGATGTTGCCCGCCTGCAGATGAACGACGCCGACAACGTCGTTGATTACCTCGAAATAGCGGCGCACATCCGCAGTCTCGCGCAAGTAACGTACGTCGCCGCCGGCGCCGGCGAGGTCCTGGTTGAAAGCCGCCGCGATGCCGGCGGTGGGGTTACGGTTGTCGTCGACCGTGTTGTAGATCAACGAATAGCCGACGAGCGAGGTCAAGGAGGCGCCGTTGGCGAGTTCGATTTTCACCGGCAGCGAGGCTTCGCCGTCAACGTAGCAGTTCTGATTAATCTGCCCAGGCTGTCCGGGGAACGGGGGAGTTCCTGGCGGAGGATTCGGGGTCGGCCAAGTCGTGACCCAGTTCGGATTGACGTTATTACAATTGTCCAGGTAGCTCGGCAGCACGATCCTTTGAGTGTAGATCGAATAGCGCAGCTGCATCGAAAGATCCTCGCGCAGCTGCACCCCCAGCCGCACGCCCGTGCCGAGTGTATCGGTCTGGTAGGAGATGAAGTTCGTCGGCAATTGCTGTTTGGCGTAGATGTCCCAGCCAAAGGCTAGCCGATAACCGAGGAAATAGGGCTCGACGAAGGAGAAGTTGCCGCCCTTGGAATATTGGCCATAGCTTACCCCCACCTTCGCGACCAGGCCCAGGCCGAACAGATTGCGCTCGCCGATCGAGGCCTCGGCCAGAGCGCCGTCCGAGGTCGAATAGCCGCCGGAAAGGGAGACTTCACCCGTGGACTGATCCTCCACGTCGACGTCGAGGATGATGCGATCAGGCGCGGAGCCGGGTTCGGTCGTGATCTTGACCGTCTTGAAGTAGTTGAGATTCTTCAACCGACGCTCGGCGCGATTGACCAGTGCGCGGTTGTAGGCATCACCCTCCGCCACGTCGAACTCGCGGCGAATCACGTAATCGCGCGTCTTGGTGTTGCCGCGAATATTGATCCTCTCGATATAGACGCGCTGCCCCTCCTCGACCGTAAAGAACAGGTTGATGGTCCGCGCCGGGGTGTTGCGATCCGCTCCCGGGCGAATGGTGGCGAACGCATAGCCCTGCCGCGCCGCCTCGATGGTCATGTCCTCGACCGACTTCTCGACTGCCTCGGCGTTGTAGACGTCGCCGGCCGCCATGCGCAGGCGCGGCTCCAACAGGTGTGGATCGAGCGCGGCGATCTTGGAGCGAACGTCGACCGCTCCGATACGATATTGATCGCCCTCATCAATGGTGAAGGTGATGACAAATCCCTTCTGCGCCGGATCGTATTCGGCGACCGCCGAAACAACGCGCACGTCGATGTAGCCGTGCTTGAGATAGAAGCGGCGCAGGAGCTCGCGGTCGGCCTCGATGCGGTCCGGGTCGTAGATGTTCTCGGTCTGCAGGAAGGATATGATGGGGTTGGTTTCGACCGTCTTGATCTCGTCCTTCAGCCGATAGGACGAAAAAGCATGGTTGCCGACGAAATTGATGGTCTTGACGACCGTCTTCTCGCCCTCGGTGATCTCGAACACCAGGTCGACGCGGCTGTTAGGCAACTCGATGATCTTGGGATCGATACGAACGTCGTAGCGGCCGCTGCGCCGATAAATGTCGACCATACGCTGCACGTCGGACTGGACGGTCGCCCGCGAAAGCGTGCCGCGCTCTTTCGATTGGATTTCTGCCTTGAGCTGGTCTTCCTTGACCTTCTTGTTGCCCTCGAACGCGATCCGGTTGATGACCGGATTCTCCACCAGGGTCACGACGATGTGCCCGCCGGACTGGGTGATCCGCACGTCCTGGAACAGCCCGGTTGCGTACAGCGCCTTGTAAGCGTCGTCGATGCTCTGTGCGTCGTAGCGGCCGTCCTTGCCGGCGCGAAAATAGGAACGCACCGTCTCGGCCTCGACGCGGCGATTGCCCTCGACCACGATGGCATCGCCCGGACTCTTGTTGGCCAGGCTTCTACTGCTGGTGGCTGTTTGCGCACGCGCCTCACCGGCCGCCAGATCGGCGACCGCCAGGCCCAATACTATTCCCCCGAGAACCAAGCCGGCGATGCCCAGCCCCCGAACAAACCGAACACAAAGGTTCATTCGCAACGCGCCCTCTTTACCCCTTCCGGACCCCGTCTTCCCCTCCGGCCCCGCGTCCCGCGCGATGGCAGCTCAAAACCGGCCAGAACCCCGCTTCTACCCGGTTTCCGAGGCGATGCAAATCATCCCATTCGCACCGTTTTCCCTTTGCCGCCAGAGAGTTGCTGATCGGCAACGCTTCACGACACAGCTCGATGTAGAATACCGCTGATGTCGTTATAGGCGGCAAAGATCATCAGCATCACCACGATCGCGAGCCCAATCCGGAAGCCGACCTCCTGCGCCCGTTCTGACAGCGGACGCCCCCGCATCGCCTCGATCGCATAGAACAAAAGGTGGCCGCCATCGAGCATCGGCACCGGAAACAGATTCAAAAGTCCGATTGAGGCGGAAAGAAACCCAGAAAGGTAGAGCAACGAAGCAATGGCCGCGCCAATGCCGCCACTGTCCAGGCCCGAGTTCCAAGCATCACCGGCGACCTCGGCGATGCGAATCGGGCCACCGAGCTGATTGGCGGATTCACGGCCGACGAACACGCCCGCGACAAAGCAGAGCGAGCGCTCAATCACGAAATAAGTCTCTTCCGCGCCGAGCAGGATGGCCCGCGGCGGGCTTTCAGTCTGCAGCTTCACGTCATCGCTGGCCTGCTTGCTGATTCCGAGCACGGCGTTGCAGAAGCCACGTGAGCTGGGGGTTGCCTTGATGTCCTCGCGCACGCCGCCGCGGTCGACGGTCAGCGTGAGGGTGCGACCTCCGCTTGCGCCGACGATTCGCTGCATCTCAGAAAACCCGCTGATCTCGCGGCCGTCGATTGCCACGATGATGTCACCGGGCATCAGGCCGGCCGCGGCTGCGGCACTGTCGGGCTGCACCGCATCAACGCGCGCAGGCATCACCTGGCGGCCAAAACTCATGAAAATGCCGGCGAAGATCACCAGTGAAAGGATGAAATTGGCGATAGGTCCCGCGACCGCGACCGCCGCGCGCGGGCCGACTTTCTGGTGCACGAAACTGACCCGCCGCTCTGCCTCACTCATGCCCGCGGCGGCAGCGTGATCGGGCACGCTTGCGGCATTCTCGTCGCCGAAGAATTTGACGTAACCGCCGAGCGGGATCGCGCAGATCTTCCAGCGTGTCTGGTGACGGTCGTTGAATCCGAACAGCTCGGGACCAAAGCCGATGGAAAAGCTGAGGATCTTCACCCCATACCAGCGCGCGACCAGAAAATGGCCGAGCTCATGGAAAAATACCACTATGGTTAACACGATGAGGAACGGAACGATGCCAAAAGTGGCCAGACCGTGCCAAAAATCCAAGTTCATACGCTGAGACCTTCCAACCCAGGCTTGCCTATGCCGCCCATTCCCTCGTCCCAGAGATTCTCTAACCCATCTTTGCGGCAATTTCGGGCAGGATTTGGCGTGCCAACAGCCTTGAATTTTGATCGATTCCGATCGCTTCGTCGATGCTCTGAGGGTCGCGCGTCAAATCGCGCGCAACCGCGGCCGCAAGAGTGGCCTCGACCAGCGCCGCAATGCCGGTGAATCCGAGCCTACGGCCTAAGAACTCCTCGACAGCGACCTCGTTCGCTGCGTTGAGCACGGTCGGCGCCCCGCCTCCGGCTTCAAGCGCCCAGCGCGCGAGCCGCAGCGCCGGGAAGCGTTCGAGGTCGGGCTCCTCGAAGGTGAGCGTCGAGGCCTTGGCCAAGTCGAGGCGCGGCGCAGGTCCCATGAGTCGTTCATCGGGCCAGGCTAGGCAATGCGCGATCGGGATGCGCATGTCCGGGCTGCCGAGCTGCGCGATCAGTGAACCGTCACGGAACTCCACCAAGCCGTGAATGATCGATTGCGGGTGCACGAGAACATCGATTTCCTGCGGTTTGAGCGCGAAGAGATGGTGTGCCTCGATGACTTCCAGGCCCTTGTTCATCAAGGTCGCCGAATCGATCGTAACCTTTGGGCCCATCGACCAGTTGGGGTGGCGCAAGGCTTGTTCGGGCGTCGCGGCCCTGATCTCAGCCGCGCTCTTGGTGCGGAATGGGCCGCCGGAGGCCGTGAGGATGACGCGACGCACATCCTGTCGCCGGCCGGCGCTCATCGCCTGGAATAGAGCATTGTGCTCGGAATCGACCGGAAGCACAGTTGCGCCGGAGGCGGCTGCCCGACGCATGAACAGTCCGCCAGCACAGACCAGACATTCTTTATTGGCAATAGCGACCATCACGCCGCGCTCGGCGGCGGCAAGCGTCGGCTTCAAGCCCGCGGCTCCCGTGATGGCACCGATCACCCATTCGGCCGGCCGCTCCGCCGCCTCGATCAAGGCGTCCTCGCCGGCGCCTGCGGCAATTCCGCTTCCACTGAGCGCGTCCTTGAGCTCAGCGTAAGCGGCGGGATCTCCGACCGCCGCAAACCGCGCGTTGAGCTCGCGCGCGAGCGCGGCAAGCGCGGTCGCGCTGCGATTGGCGCTCAGTGCCTCGACCCGATAGCGGGAAGGCTCGCGCTTGATGAGGTCTACGGTGCTGGCGCCGATCGAGCCGGTGGCGCCGAGCAGTGTGACGCTGCGTTCGGCAAAGGGCGCAGCCGCGAGCACGGATTGTGGTTGAGCCATTTGCGCGTTCATTGTGCCACCGGAAATTGTCTACCAGATCAAAAGACCGTGCGCCGGGGCCGCGATGCCTCCGCGGACGACACCGATGAGTGCAGCGGCGGTCGCCGCGGCAACGAAGCCGTCGAGCCGATCCATGAGGCCGCCGTGCCCGGGGATCAAGCGGCTCGAATCCTTGGCCCCGAACTTGCGCTTGAGCAACGATTCGAAAAGGTCGCCGGCCTGCGCAAGCGAAGACAGGCCCGCGGCAATAACTGCGATCGGAAAGAGGCGCGGCAGTCCCGCCGCGGCCGCAACCGCAATGGCGGCCAGCACCGCCGCCGCGAGCCCTCCGAGCGCGCCCGACCAGGTTTTTTTGGGGCTGACCCGGGGCAGGAGCTTAGCGCCGCCGACCAGCCGGCCAACGAAATAGGCCGCAATATCGGTGGTCCATACGACGGCGAACAGAAACATCAGCGCGATCCATCCGTTTTCGACGTCGCTGCGTAACGCGATCGCCGCAATGACGATCGCGCCCGCATAGGGTACGCCGACCGCTGTCCAGCCGGGATGCCGCGTTGGGGCCATCACGGCAATAGCGATCGCGGTCAATAAGGTGACGCCGACCGCTTCGGGCGAACGCCCAATGGCGGCCAGCGCTGACGCGATCGTGAGCGCCGCTTCCCCACCCAAGAGGATCGGCCTCTTCCCTGCGCCCGCCACAAGCGAGGCCCATTCCCAGAACACTCCGATAGCCGCAAGACCCCAGAGGACTGCGAAGATCAGGCCGCCCAGATATGCGGTCCCGATCGCGAGCGGGGCCATCACGAGCGCTGATAACACCCGCCGGGCGAGATCGGAGCCGCTGGAGACCGCAGCTTCTTCGGCCCGCCCGCTCGGCGTCGCCGTGTTCGGATTGTCCATCATATGATCAAACGGTGAGAATTTCCTTTTCCTTGCCGGCCAGCATCTTGTCGATTTCGCTGATGGTCTCGTCGGTCACCTTCTGCACCTGCTCGGCGGCGCGCTTCTCGTCGTCCTCGCTGATCTTGTGGTCTTTGAGCATCTTCTTGAGAACGTCGAGGCCATCGCGGCGGACGTGGCGCACCGCGACCTTGGCCCCCTCCACGTATTTGTGCGCGACCTTGACGAGCTCCTTGCGCCGTTCCTCATTGAGCTCGGGGATGCGCAGTCGCAGGGTCTGACCCTCGGTCGACGGCGACAGGCCCAAATTGGAGGCGGCAATCGCCTTCTCGACCGCATGTACCATCGAGCGGTCCCAGACCTGGACTGATATAAGGCGCGGCTCGGGCACGCTGACCGTCGCGAGCTGATTGAGCGGCATATGGCTGCCGTACGCCTCGACCTGGATCGGTTCCAGCAAACCCGCGGAGGCGCGACCGGTACGCAGGCCGCCCAGCTCTTGCTTCAGCGCCTGAATGGCGCCCTGCATCCGCCGTTTGAGCTCGTTGATGTCGTGCGTCGCGGTCGCCATGGCTAATCCCTCCGTCGCGCCTTGCCCTCGGGTGTATGCTCGCGGGTGCCGGCGCACTCGTGCCGCAAACGTCGGCCTGCCAGGACCTCGGGAAGGTTCACGAACCGACGAATGTCGAGCGCCCTTCTCCTCGCAAAGTAGCCAGGATCGCACCCTTCTCCCGGATCGAGAACACAATGATAGGCATACGGTTTTCCCGGGCAAGCGCGAATGCTGTGGCGTCCATGACCTTGAGGTCCTGCTTGAGCGCCTCGTCGTGGGTCAGCCGCTCATAACGCTTGGCCCGGGGGTCCCTCTTGGGGTCAGCGCTATAGACGCCGTCGACGTCGGTGGCTTTGAGCACGGCGCCGGCCCCTAGCTCGGCGGCGCGCAGGACTGCAGTCGTATCGGTGGTGAAGAACGGGTTGCCGGTGCCGGCCGCCAGCAAGAGCAAGCGCCCTTCCTCCAAATGCCGCGCCGCCCGTCGCCGCTCATAGGTCTCGCAGATCTCGGGCATGGCAAGCGCCGACATGGTGCGAGCCGGCGCGCCCGCCGCCGCGATGGCGGCCTCAAGCGCAAGCGCATTCATGACGGTCGCGAGCATGCCCATCACATCGCCGGTGACACGCGGCAGGCCTCCTTGGGCGGCGGTCGCACCGCGAACGAAGTTGCCACCGCCGACCACGATGCCAAGCGTGGCGCCGAGGGAGCGTGCCGCCACCAGATCGGCCGCCACGCGTGCGAGGGTCGTCTGGTCGATGCCGAAATCGCCGGATTTACCGTTGGCACCGCCACCTCCGGCCAGCACCTCGCCGGAGATTTTCACGATCACGCGCGAATAGATCGGCCCAGCCATCAGAGCATGATCCCGAAAAGTGGATGCCGATTTTCGGATAGGATCATGCGGGATGATTGATTGGAAGGAAAATCATCCCGCTTTGCCGGAGGCTTATGCCGAACTTTTACTCCGACTCCTGCTTTTCGATCCCCTCGCCGACCGCGTAGCGCACGAAGCCCGTCACCTTGACGGGGCCGCCCACCTTGCCTTCGGCTTCCTTGAGCGCTTGCGCCACACTCTTGTCGGGGTCGTGAATATAACCCTGATCGAGCAGGCAGACTTCCTTGTAGAAGGTCTTCAGCCCGGATTCGACGATCTTCTCGATGACGTTCGCGGGCTTGCCTTGCGCCTTGTACTTGTCGGCGAGCACGTCTTTCTCGCGGCGGACGACTTCCGGGTCGAGGCCTGAGGGATCGATCGCCTGCGGATTGGTCGCCGCCACGTGCATGGCCAAGTTCCGCCCCAAGCGCTTGAGCTCGTCGGCGTCGCCGGAGGATTCGAGGGCCACCAGCACGCCGATGCGGCCGAGGCCGTCGGACACTGCACTGTGCACGTAGCTTGCGACGCTGCCTTTCTCGACCGACAGACATGAAGCTCGCCGCAGCGTCATATTCTCCCCGACCTTGGCGATGGTGTCGGCGATCGCGTCCGCAATGGTGATGGAGCCGGACCGAGCCTGCTTGATCTTCTCGATGTCGGAGCCGGCCGAGAGCGCCACGTCGGCAATCATCTTCACCAAGCCCTGGAACAGATCATTGCGGGCAACGAAATCGGTTTCCGAATTGACCTCCACCACGCAGCCCTTGGTCGCCGTCACGGCCGCGCCGATGAGACCTTCTGCGGCGATGCGGCCGGCTTTCTTGGCCGCCTTGGCAAGGCCCTTCTTGCGCAAGAGATCGACCGACTTTTCTATGTCGCCACCGGTCTCACCAAGTGCGGCCTTGCAGTCCATCATGCCGGCGCCGGTGCGCTCGCGCAGCTCCTTGACCATCTGGGCGCTGATATTGGCCATTGTCGAATCCCTTGCCGAATGCCTAAGGCCTTTCGGGGCGGCCCCTTGGGGAGAGTTCGCCCCGGTGACGAGGCCCGGTTTTGCGAGTGACAGGAACCGGTCGCAGATCATGCCGCGATCGGGGTGGACCTTTTACTCGGCCGAAAGTTCCTTTGACTGCGCGATCCAGCCGTCCATGCGGCCGGGCAGTCCAATCTCCTCGCCGATCCGATGCGCGGCGTCCGGCCCCAAAGCAGCAATCTGCCAATAGTGGAAGATGCCGAGATCGTTGAATTTCTTCTCGATCGTGGGCGAGACATGGGCGAGCTTCTTGAGATCGTCGGCGGCTCCGCGCGGGCCGGAGAGGACCTCGTAGCCTGCACCATCGGTCGCGGCCGGCAACTCATCAGCGACCGGCTCGGCAGCGGCGCCGACGTCGATGCCCATCTCGCCCTGCGCACGGGAGATTCCGTCGATCGCCGCGCGCGCGACCAGATCGCAATAGAGGTTGACGGCGCGGCTGGCGTCGTCATTGCCCGGAACCACGTAAGTGATGCCGTCGGGATCGCAATTGGTGTCGACCACGGCTGCCACCGGCACGCCCAGACGTTGGGCCTCCTTGATCGCAATGTCCTCTTTGTTCGTGTCGATCACGAACAGGAGGTCCGGCAGCCCGCCCATATCCTTGATGCCGCCGAGCGCGCGATTGAGCTTGTCGCGCTCGCGCTGCAACGTGAGTCGCTCCTTCTTGGTGTAGGCCTGCGCTTCACCGGAGGAGAGCATCTCGTCGAGCTTGCGCAGGCGGTTGATCGACTGGGAAATGGTCTTCCAGTTGGTCAGCGTGCCGCCCAGCCAGCGCGAATTGACGTAATACTGCGCGCAGCGCTTGGCCGCATCGGCGACGGAATCCTGCGCCTGCCGCTTGGTGCCGACGAACAGGATGCGCCCGCCCTTGGCGACGGTGTCGCTCACGGCTTGCAAAGCCTGATGGAGCATCGGCACCGACTGGGCGAGGTCGATGATATGGATGTTGTTGCGGACGCCGAAGATGTAATTCGCCATCTTCGGATTCCAGCGGTGGGCCTGATGGCCGAAGTGAACGCCAGCTTCCAACAGCTGGCGCATGGAGTACTCTGGTAGCGCCATAGTGTGCTTCTCCGGTTGAGCCGCCGCGGACCCGTGAGCGCCTTCCCTGCCGGGAGGGAGCCACCGGACGGCCAAAGCCAAGGTCCGCGTGTGAGATGGCGCGGTATATATAGGCCGGAAGGCCCAAGAGCAAGCAAATTGGCCGCCGGGCCTATTTGGGCATGATTTTTGCCGGACTCGAGCTAAGCTTGCGGCATGGGTCGATGCTCATACGTCACGGTGGCGGCGCTCGCGGCTTGGCTTGGTCTGGGCCCGGCACGGGCGCAGGAGCCGACGACCAAGGTCTGGGACATCAAGCTCGGCACACCGATCGCAGGCCTGCCGCTCGAGGAGTTCGTCGACCCGGCCTGCGGCACCAATGGCGGGCCACCGTCGCGAGTGCTGGCGAGTTTCGCCGACTTCGCGGTTTGTCCAATCGACAAGTCGACGGGCCTGCACGAGGTGTGGTTTCGCTACGATGACGAGCTCGAATATATCGCCCGTGCCCACCGCTCGGAGAGCATGATTCGCCTTTATGAGGTTAACGTGCTGGGCGACCAGCCGATCATCACTTCGCTTCTGATCGACGATGCCGGCTTGGTCCAAGGCTACCGGATCGTCAACGATCCGCGCGCGCCAGCCGATCTCCGCATCGACGCCTACGGGCTTGCCGATATTTTCAAAGGAATCGCGCCGCCGGGACTCGATTGCGTGGACCTGCCGCCGGCGGAAGGCGAGCGGCCGATCGAGGACTTGTTCATAAAACAGAAATGCGAATTGAAGGCGGGCGGACAAGTGACGCGGATCGAGGCACGCCACTACTACAAGCCAGGGCAATTCCTGGTCGACCCCAACGACAATCACGTCACCGAGAACGAATTCGAGAGCTCGGCGCGGCTCGAGGTCTTCCGCCCGCCGGCCAAATGACGCAACGTCACGGGTGGATCGAATTGTCCGGCATCATCGCGCCGGCAAAGATCGTTCCGGCCCGATTGGCATCGGTGAGATTGGCCGACCGCAGCACCGCATAGCTCATATCGGCCGAGCTCAGGTCCGCAACCCCGAGGTCGGCGAGGTAGAATATGGATTGGCGCAGCGCCGCACCGTGCAGATTGACCCCGCGCATGTTTGCCTGAGTGAAATCGGTGCCGTCGGCGACGGCGCCGCGCAGATTGGCGCGCAGCATGCGCCCCTGATGCAGATTGGCGCCATTGAGCCGCGCGCCCGCAAAGCTCGCGTCGTCGAGCTGGGCCGCCTCGAGATCGGCTTCGGTGAGGTTCGCGCCGTCGAGCTTGCCGCTCAACAAACGGATGCTACCCATGAGGGCCTCGGTCAAATCGGCGCCGGAGAAATTGGCCCGGCCCGCGTCCGCTTCGAAAAGCATCGCTCCTTTGAGCTTGGCGTGACTGAGATTGGCCTGCAGCAGGACCGTCTTGTTGAGATTGGCGCCGGTCAAGTCGGCGCCGGACAGGTTGGCGCCGCGCAATTGCGCGCGATGCATGGTCGCCTCGCTCAGGTTTGCGCCGGCGAGGTTGGCGCCGGTCAGATCCCGCCGCTTGAGCTTGGCGCCCGACAGGTCGCAGCCGGGGCAATCCTTGGTCTGGCCGGCGAGGAATGCGGCGACATCCTGCGCCGACGCTTTAGGCGTGCCGCCGAGGAGCGTGACCAGACCGATCGCGATGGCGATTGGGACAAGGCGATGCATCCGGCGCCTCGCTGGTTGGGCTGATGCGGTGATGACGAAGCGTAGGTATCACACCGCCTCGACCGCGACCACACCGGGCACCGCCTTGATAGCGCCCGCGATCTGTGGGGAAACCTTGAAGCGTCCCGGCAGCTTGATCTCGACCTCGGTGCCTTGACCGAGCAACAGGATCATCGACACCTCGCCGTCTGATCTCGCCGCCGCTGGCCGCGCCACCGCTGCGGGCGTGCCCTCGAGCCGCTTGGCGACGCTCTCGATCGGAGCTGCGTCGCGCAGAAAGACACGCAGGCCCTTCTGCAACTTGCTGGCGGCTTGATCGAGCGGCTCCGCCATCTGAATGCGGGCGCGCACGTCGTCGCCCTGCAGCTCGGCTGAGAGCGTCAGCAGCAGTGCGCTGCCGGGCTCCAGCATGTCGCGGAATTGCGCCAGCCCCTCGGAGAACACCACCGCCTCGAAATGGCCCGATGGATCGGAGAGCTCGATGATGCCCATCTTGCTGCCGGTGCGGGTGCGGCGCTCGAGCCGCGCTACGACCGTGCCGGCGACCCGACCGCTGCTCGCGCCCGCCTTCACGGCACGGACAAACTCCGCCCAGGATTGAACCCGCAGCCGCTTGAGCGCACCCGCATAATCGTCGAGCGGATGGCCGGACAGAAAGAAGCCGATCGCCTCGAACTCCTTTTGCAATCTTTCGGCCGGGAGCCAAGCCTCAACCGCTGGCAAGGCGAGCGGCGGACGCGCCATGGCGCCCGCGAACAATTCCGCTTGGCCGGTCGACTGCGCGTCGAAGGTGCGCTGCGCGGAGGAAAGCATCAGATCGACTCCGGCGAAGACCCGCGCGCGGTTGCTCTCCAGCTGGTCGAAGGCACCGGCGGCAGCCAGACTCTCCAGCACGCGCTTGTTGACGACGCGCGGGTTCATCCGCTCGGCGAAATCAGCAAGGTCGCGGAAGGGCCGTTCGCCGCGCGCCGCGACAATCGCCTCGGCGGTCTGCCCGCCGACGCCTTTGAGGGCGGCGAGCGCGTACCGGATGGTTTGGCCAGCGACATCGAAAGCCGCACCGGAGCGATTGACTGCAGGAGGCTCGACCTTGATTCCGAGCCGCTGCGCTTCGCCGCGAAATTCGGCGAGCTTGTCGGTGTTGTTCATGTCGAGCGTCATCGAGGCGGCGAGGAACTCGACCGGATAGTTAGCCTTCATGTAGGCGGTCTGGTAGGTGAGCAGCGCGTACGGTGCCGAATGCGATTTGTTGAATCCGTATTCGGCAAACTTGGCGCAGGCGTCGAAGATCGTGGAGGCGATCGCCTTATCGACGCCGCGCTCGACCGCCCCGCCGAGAAAACGGCCGCGTTGGGCGTCCATCTCGGCCTTGATCTTCTTGCCCATGGCGCGGCGCAGGAGGTCGGCTTCGGCAAGGCTGTAGCCGGCGAGATCGCGCGCGATCTGCTGCACCTGTTCCTGATAGGTGATGATGCCGTAGGTCGGCTCCAGGATCGGCTGCAGCTTGGGATGCAGGTATTCGATTTGCTCCTGTCCGAGCTTGCGCGCGCAATAGGTCGGAATATTCGCCATCGGCCCCGGCCGATAGAGGGCGACCAGGACGATCAGGTCTTCGAAACGGTCGGGACGCATGTCGACGAGCGCGCGCCGCATGCCCTGACTTTCCACTTGGAACACGCCGACGGTCTCGCCGTGCGCCAGCATTTCGAACGTCTTGGGATCATCGAGCGGAATCCCCAAAAGATCGATCTCGATGCCGCGCTTGCGCACCAGCGCGACCGCGGTCTGCAATACCGTGAGCGTCTTCAGGCCGAGAAAGTCGAACTTCACCAAGCCGGCCTGCTCGACCCATTTCATGTTGAATTGGGTCACCGGCATCAGCGATTTTGGATCGCGATAGAGCGGCACCATCTCGGAGAGCGGCCGCTGGCCGATGACGATGCCGGCTGCGTGCGTCGATGCATGCCGGTGCAGGCCTTCCAGCCGCTGCGCGATATCGAAGGCGCGCTTGACCACCGGCTCGCTGTCGCGCGCCGCCTGCAGGCGCGGCTCGTCTTCGATCGCGCGCTTGAGCGAGATCGGGGCCGCGGGGTTCTGCGGCACGAGCTTGCACAGCTTGTCGACTTGGCCGTACGGCATCTGCAGCACGCGCCCGACATCGCGAAGCACGCCGCGTGCCTGCAGCGTGCCGAAGGTGATGATCTGCGCCACATGATCGCGGCCGTAGCGCTCCTGCACGTAGCGGATCACCTCGTCGCGCCGGTCCTGGCAGAAGTCGATGTCAAAGTCGGGCATCGACACGCGCTCGGGATTGAGGAAGCGCTCGAACAGGAGGCCGAAGCGGATCGGGTCGAGGTCGGTGATGGTGAGCGCATAGGCGACGAGCGAGCCGGCGCCGGATCCGCGGCCGGGCCCGACCGGAATTCCCTGCGCCTTGGCCCACTGGATGAAATCGGCGACGATCAGGAAGTAGCCCGGATATTTCATGCGCACGATGACGTCGAGCTCGTAGCCGAGGCGTTCGCGATATTCCTCGACACTGCGCCCGGGAGCGAGCCCGTGCAGCGAAAGCCGCCGCTCAAGGCCGGCCAGTGCCTGACGGCGCAGCTCCTCGGCTTCATCGACAGCGGCGCTCTCGGCGCCGACGGAAAAGCGCGGCAGCATCGGCGCCTGCGTGCGGGGCCGGAAGGCGCAGCGCTGAGCGACCTCTATCGTGCAAGCGAGCGCTTCGGGAAGATCGGAAAACAGGGCCGCCATCTCGGCGCGGGTCTTGAACCGATGCTCCGCGGTAAGTTGGCGACGATCGGTCTCCGCCACGTAGCGACCCTCAGCTATGCAGATCAGCGCATCATGTGCCTCGTAATCATCGCGGGTCGCAAAAAATGGCTCGTTGGTGGCGACAAGAGGAATACCCTCGGAATAGGCCAACTCGACCAGAGCGGGCTCGACGAGCCGCTCGGAAGCCGTGCCATGGCGCTGCAGCTCGACGTACAGACGATCGCCGAACAGCCCCAAGAGTGCGGCGCAGCGGGCTGCCGCAAGGCTCCCCTGCCCGGCAGCGATAGCCGCATCGAGCGGGCCGGTTGGACCGCCAGTGAGTGCGATCAGGCCCTCGTTTTCGGCCGCGAGCCAAGAAAGCCGGATATGCGGGGGCTCATTCGGTGGACTTTCCAGGAATGCGCGTGAGTTGAGCCGCATGAGGTTGCGGTAACCGGCTTCCCGTGCGGCCAAAAGCACGATCCGGGGTCGCGCAAGAAGCAGTCCCCCACCCGCACGGGGCAAAGCATCCTGGTCGTCGAAATCGATGGCGAGCGCACAGCCGATGATCGGCTGAATGCCCGAGGCCGCCATCTTGTCGGAAAATTCGAGCGCACCGAACATGTTGTCGGTGTCGGTCAGTGCCAGTGCCGGCTGTCGATCGGCCTTGGCGAGTTCCGCAAGCCGCGCAAGCGGCAGCGCTCCCTCAAGCAGCGAATAGGAGGAATGGACGTGCAGGTGCACGAAGCCAGGATCTGGCATGGACGGATCCCCAGCGCGAATCGCTCAGGCATATCGTGCGGGTAGCAGCCGTCGCCTGTCCACCTGCGTGGCCGAAAACCCGAGCGCGGTCCGCCTTATCCCCAAGGCGGGATTGCCGGGCGGAAAACCGCCCCAATCCCCAAGCCGCGTCCTGTTGTGCCGACCGAGTATCAACTCCCGCACCTCACAACGTGGCGATGACCTGCGCCCAGATCGCCACCATGCCCAAGAACAGCGCCAGCGATGTCAGGGCCGCCGCCTCTTCCGCAATCCTGCGCAACATGACAAAACCCCCTGGCGATATTGTACTTGCCAAACCCAAATGGCCATGATACTGTTGAATCATCAACTGGAATCCGGTGTCATGGCCAATTCGATCCTTTCCGCCCGCGTCCTGCAAAACGAAGCCGACGCTATCGCGTGGGTTGAGGCCCGCGTGTGGCCGGAAGGCCCGGTCTGCCCGCACTGCGGCGGAGTCGAGCGCATCTCCAAGATGGGCGGCAAAGCCACCCGTATCGGCCTTTGGAAGTGCTACCAGTGCCGGAAGCAGTTCACCGTGAAGGTCGGGACCGTCTTCGAGTCCAGCCACGTCCCCATGCACCTGTGGCTGCAGGCGATGTACCTGCTTTGCTCCAGCAAGAAGGGCATCAGCAGCAACCAGCTCCATCGCACCCTGGGCGTCACTCTCAAGACCGCCTGGTTCATGGCGCACCGCATCCGCGAGGCTATGCGCGTTGTTGGCGTTGAGCCCATGGGCGGGGCCGGCACCATCGTGGAGTCGGATGAGACCTACATTGGTAAGCTCGACAGCGCGCCTACCGGGCGCGGCGCCAAGCCCAAGGGCTACGGCCACAAGAACGCGGTTCTTACTCTTGTGGAGCGCGGCGGTTCGGCCCGCAGCTTCCATATTGACGGCAATGCGATCTCCGACATCATGCCTATCGTGCGCGAGAACATTGCGCGCGAAGCGACCGTCATGACCGACGAAGCCAAGCACTACTACGATGTTGCGGACGACTTCGCTGGCCACAAGACCGTGAAGCATAGTGCGGAAGAGTACGTTCGCAATGAGTTCTGGATCGAGGGCGACAAGCTCCACATTGAGTCGATCCACACCAACACCGTTGAGGGCTACTACTCGATTTTTAAGCGCGGCATGAAGGGTGTCTATCAGCATTGCAAGGAAAAGCACCTGCACCGCTACCTTGCGGAGTTCGACTTCCGCTATAGCAATCGCGTTCGGTTGGGCGTAGATGACGTGGAGCGCACCGAACGCGCCGTGAAGGGCATCGTCGGCAAGCGCCTGACCTATAGGACGTCTCACATCTGAGCGACCATATGGCAAAAGCCGAAAAGCCAAAAAAGACGACAAAACCAAGTAAGAAAGATCAATACGAGCGGTTTCAGCAAACCGCTCGCGACCTTGGCGTTGACGACGAAGAAAGCGCTGAGGCGTTTGAACGCGCCTTTCGCAAGATCGTCCCTCAAAAGACAAAGCGGATTCGTCCATGATGGGCTCGCGCGGATGGAGAGGCGCCGACGAATGCGACGCGCTCGCGCACAAGTACCGGCGACGGGTGCGGATACCGCCGTCCATCATTCGGGCGGCCAAGCGGAGCTTCTGGCGCCGCACCAGAAAAAAGGCGAAGCAAGCCGCCATTCTGGAGGCCGGTCGCCCGCTTTGTCCCGGCGCGGTCTGCATCTAAAGTACTCCTGCGAGATCGCCGATAAATGTCTTTACCGACGCGAACAGCGCCCTCGCTTCATCGGGCGTGTAGGTTTGCTTTGGGTGCATGACGGCATTCCGCCAGCAGAGTTTTACGTTGTAGAGATGAGCCGAAGCCTCCGCATAAGCCTTCGTTAGCGGCGCCCTTTGGTCGAGCGATTTAATCGCCTTGTTGATCTCATCTAGAATGTTCTGCCAGTTCTTTTCGGTCGCTAGGGTAACCCCTAGTTTCCCGCCGAATAGTTGGACGGCAATTTCCATCACGCGCATCAGATGAAATATGGCCGCCGTCGAACGGTTGAGCGCGAGGCACTTTCCTGCTTCGGCGACGTCTTCCGACATCTCCGGAAATTTTGCTTCCGCTTGGGGGCCAAATAGCGGTTTGTCTGCTTTATAAAGTTCAGCATCTTCGGCTGCTATGCTGAGAAAAAAACGACCGCTAAGTTCATCCAGCATTCGATTGTAAAGCTCTGTAATCATCGAATGCATGGTTTGAGTGTTGGCATTCCCGCTAGCGAAGTGCTCGTACACCCTCGACAAATGCTGATCGACAGACCGTAATCCGAGGCGCTGCGCTTCTCGTTGCAATTCTCCCAATGTCCCGCCAATTGACGCCACGTCCGCATTTAGATTGCGGGCGAGAACAACGATCATTTGGCCGACCATGCTCGAAAGGCGACAAAAGGCTTCAGCCTTCACTTCCAAAATTTCCATTAGGGTCACCAACTGGTGTGGGACGGCGATCATCGCTCATCCCTCCCGGGTTGTACGCCGTGGGTTTGCGAAGTACAACACCCCCAACCCCCTTGAAGAACGAAAGGGGAACATAGTTCTTATTGTGTTCTTGAGTCAAGAGCATTCTGGTGCTCGCACCGAATGCGGCTGTCAAAGCAATAAAAGACTTGGTCAACGGGTGCGACTTCGTCAGGACCGCGCCGTCCATGAGACGGGAGATTCGCGCAGCGCATCAGGCGGGAAGCTGCTGTTTAGGCATTGCGTGCCATCGAACCAGGCGCACTCGATGACTTGCTTCCCGTCGGCCGTCGTGCCGATCACGGTTATAGTCATCCGCGGACTCCCGGATTTCAATTGGACCGTATCTCCGACTTTGAAGCCCATCTTTCGCCCCCGAAATCGGCCTGCTCATCACGCTTGCACTATAGATCATCACATGTCGGTATGGCGCGCCGCCGGGCGAGGACAGTTTGCCACATGTGGACGCAGGCAAGATTCATCCCTTGAGCGCTCTCGCCATGGCGAGGAGCTTGTTGGTGGTATTCCAGTTCCGCGCCGTGGCGCTGACGCCGAGGGTGCGGTCGAAGAATGCCGGCGTGAGCTTGGACTTGGCAGGCGTCTCCGCGTAGTCGATGTAAAGATGGTCGCCGTCGAGCTGCAGTTGCTCCGGCCCACGATAGGCAGCAAGGGCCGCCGCGGTGCCGGGCTGGGGCGCTCTCTCAAGGAAGCTGACCATCAAGTGATTTGGCCGTTTTTCCGCCGCGGCGGCAAAGGGATTGCCGGCGATCACCTGGGCAACGCGATCGGGAGTGCGGAGGAACACTTGGTTCTTCGTCAGCGCGAACCGATCACGCAGGATATTGCCGATGAGGCGCGTAAGCGAGGCCGCCGATTTGCCTGTCTGGAAGACGAGATTGCCGCTGGCGATGTAGGTCGAGACGTTGCGCAGGCCGGCTTCTTCGCAGGCCGCCTTGAGATCTGACATCGGCAATTTGCCGGTCCCCCCGACATTGACGGCGCGCAACAAAGCGATGAAGACCGCCATGGCCACGGCTCCTCGGTGTGATAGCAGGTGCGCCGGTCGCGCTGCGAGAGCGAGATGATTTTCTCTGAATCATCATCCCGATCTACCTTAGGGTGGAGCATTGTCCCCGCTTTCGCACGCACGAACCCTTGCCGAAAGCCGGTGACCAACCCGGCTTTTCGGGACCAGACTCTATTCCAGCTCCACCACCCGTCCGTCCTGCAGCGTGACGCGGCGATCCATGCGGGATGCGATCTCGCGGTTGTGTGTGGCGATGATGGCGGCGAGGCCGGAGGCGCGCACCAGCTGATTGAGCGCGCCGAACACTTGATCGGAGGTCTTCGGGTCGAGATTTCCGGTCGGCTCGTCGGCGAGCAGGATGCGTGGCGCATTGGCGACCGCGCGCGCGATCGCAACCCGCTGCTGCTCGCCGCCCGATAATTCCGCCGGCCGATGCTCGAGGCGCTCCTTGAGCCCGAGGTAAGAGAGAAGCTCGGCCGCCCGCTGGACCGCCTCCTTGCGCGAAAGGCCGCGGATCATTTGCGGTAGGATCACATTTTCCAGCGCAGAGAACTCCGGCAGAAGGTGGTGAGCCTGATAGATGAAGCCGATATCGATCCGTCTCAATCGGGTGCGCGCTGCGTCCGACAGCTGCGATGTCGGCAAGCGGTCGATATAGACTTCGCCGGCGTCCGGATGCTCGAGGAGGCCGGCGATATGCAGCAAGGTCGACTTGCCGGCGCCCGAGGGTGCGACCAGCGCTACCGACTGCCCGGGCCAGACCGCGAGCTCGGCGCCCTTGAGAATCTCGAGCGTGCCGAGCCCTTGCTGATAGCGGCGATCGATCGCATGCAAATAGATGATGGGCGGTCCTTCGCCGCTCGCCAGCGCCTCAGTCATGGCAAGCACTCAGTGAAGCACTCAGTGAAGCACTCCTGGCGAGGTGTCTCATTCATAGCGCAAGGCCTCGACCGGATCGAGGCGCGCCGCCCGCCACGCCGGATAGAGCGTCGCCAGGAACGACAGCACCAACGCCATCACCACCACGGCCGAAGTCTCGCCCCAGTCGAGCTCGGCCGGCAGGCGCGAGAGGAAGTAGAGCTCGGGCGAGAACAGATCGGTATTTGTGACCCATGACAGGAAGCGCCTGAGCGACTCGATGTTGAGGCAGACCAGCACTGCAAGCAGAAAGCCGATCAGGGTTCCATTCACTCCGATCGAGGCGCCGGTGATCATGAAGATGCGCATGATCGAGCCTTGGGTGGCCCCCATGGTGCGCAGAATGCCGATATCGGGTCCCTTGTCCTTCACCAGCATGGTGAGACCGGAGATGATGTTGAAGGCCGCGACCAGCACGATCAGGCTCAGTATGATGAACATCACGTTGCGCTCGACCTGGAGCGCGTTGAAGAAGGTGGCGTTGCGCTGGCGCCAATCGATCATGAAGATGGGTCGGGCCGCTGCATCGGTAACGAGCTCCTTGTAGCGGTCGACACGGTCGGGATTATCGATATAGACCTCGATCGCAGTCACGTCGCCGGCGCGGTTGAAATAGGCCTGCGCCTCGGTCAGCGGCATGTAGAGCAGCGACGCGTCATATTCGGACATCCCGATCTCGAACACGGCGGCGACTTTGTAGGATTTGATGCGCGGAGTCGTGCCCATCGGGGTCACCGCGCCACGTGGCGCGACCAGCGTCACATTGTCTCCGGCGCGCAGCGACAGCTGATCGGCAAGGCGGCGGCCGATCGCAACCCCCTGCCCTTCGTCGAAACCGATCAGCGTGCCCTGCTTGATATTCTCGTTGATCGAGGAGAGCTTTTCGATGTCGCGGGCGCGCATGCCGCGCACCAGCACGCCGGCCGAATTGAACGGCGAGGAGGCGAGCGCCTGGCCTTCGACGATGGGGGCTGCCAGACGTACGCCGTCGATCTTCGAGATTCGATCGGAGACGGGATCCCAATCTGTGAGCGGAGATTCGAGCGGCTGGATCAACAGATGACCGTTGAGGCCGAGAATCTTGTCCAGGAGCTCGGTGCGGAACCCATTCATCACCGCCATGACGATGATCAGCGTCGCTACCCCGAGCATGATGCCGAGAAACGAGAAGCCGGCGATGACCGAGATGAACCCTTCTTTGCGCCGGGAGCGGAGGTAACGCAGCGACAGCATCCACTCGAAGGGTGAAAAGGGGCGGGTTCGGGTCGGTTGAGCCATGCGATGCGATGCCTTCACCAGGGCGGACGTCTATCTTTCGGAAACCGGCAGGCCACTCGTCCGGGACACGCGCGCGTGCCGCCGAATCAAGTTTCCTGCGCCGCCCACCGTAGTTCGTCCGCGAATCTTCGAACGGCGGGACTCGAATCGTCCGGTCCGTGGGGCCCTTGCTTCCAAAGCGCGTCTCGGAGGGTGCCGTGATCTGTCACGAGCTCCGAAGCGGAGGCACCAACCTCGCAATTTCACATGATTCTGGCACTTTCGCGCCATGCCCGAAGGGCAGCGATGGGGATAATCGCGCAAAAGTGCGGCGGCAATGACGGCTTTAGCGCAAGGGCTGCGGAGCGAGCCGCTCCAAAGCATCGAGCGGGCTCATGAGCTCGCGGCCGCCATCGGCACGGCGCTTGATCTCGACCTTGCCTTCGGCAAGGCCCTTAGGGCCAATCAGCACCTGATACGGGATGCCGATCAGGTCGGCAGTGGCGAATTTTGCCCCGGGCCGTTGGTCGAGATCATCGTAGAGAACCTCGACCCCGCGACCCCTGAGCGCAGCATAGAGCTTGTCGCAGGCCGCATCGGTGTCGGCGCCGCCCTGCTTGAGATTAAGGATCATCACCTTGAATGGCGCGACCGCCTCCGGCCATTTGATCCCGCCTTCATCGTGGAAGGCTTCGATGATCGCGCCTGCGAGACGAGAGACCCCGACGCCGTAGGAACCGCCGTGGATCGGCCGCTCGACGCCGTCCGGACCGGCAACCAGGGCCTTCATCGGGCCGGAGTATTTGGTGCCGAAATAGAATACCTGACCGACCTCGATGCCGCGCGTGTGCAGACGCTTGTCGGCGGGAACCTCCCGCTCGTAGCGTGCCGGATCGTGCACGTCCTCGGTCGCCGCATAAAGAGTGGTCCATTCGCGGATGATCGGGCTCAAGTCCGTCTCATAGTTCACGTCCTCACCGGGAGCCTCGAGATCGAGAATGCCGCGATGGCAATAGACGCCCGATTCTCCGGTCTCGGCCAGGATGATGAACTCGTGACTCAAGTCGCCGCCGATGGGGCCAGTTTCCGCCGCCATCGGGATGGCCTTGAGGCCCATGCGGGAAAAGGTCCGCAAGTAGGCGACGAACATCTTGTCGTAGGAGCGGCGCGCACCCGCCTCGTCCAAGTCGAATGAATAGGCATCCTTCATGAGGAACTCGCGTCCGCGCATGACCCCGAAGCGCGGCCGTTGCTCGTCACGGAACTTCCATTGGATGTGATAGAGGTTGACAGGCAGGTCCTTGTAGGAACGTACAGCGGCGCGGAAGATCTCCGTGATCATCTCCTCGTTGGTCGGCCCGTACAGCATCTCGCGTTCGTGACGGTCGGTTATGCGCAGCATTTCCGGGCCGTAGGCGTCATAGCGTCCGCTCTCCCGCCAAAGATCGGCGAGCTGCAGGGTCGGCATCAGCACTTCGATCGCGCCGGCGCGGTTTTGCTCCTCGCGCACGATCGCCTCGATGTTCTTCAGCACGCGCAGGCCGAGCGGGAGCCACGCGTAAATGCCGGCGGCCTCTTGGCGGATCATGCCGGCCCGCAGCATAAGCCGATGCGACGCGATCTCGGCCTCTTTGGGGGTTTCACGCAGCAATGGCAGAAAATAGCGCGACAATCGCATGGCGGGGTCTGCGGGTGTTGGGGTTCGGGACGGAGTTTGCGGGCTTGCTTTAGTCCGCTCCGGAGCGGCGGACTTGTTGCGAAAACAAACGCTATCAGTGGCTTATGGCGAATTATTAGACCAATCCGGCAGGACCTTGCTAGACGTCTGTGTCTCGTGGCTCGAAATTCTAGTGGCAAAACGTCGCGACATCAAATAACCTCCATATTTGCGGAAGGCGCACGGCAGGTTCCTGTTATTTGCTTGTCACGTGCTGCCACGCGGTCCAAGTCATGGGAGGACCCCCCGAAGGCGCGCCTCAAGTCGCCGAATTCTCGACCGAATAGGCGCTAAAATTCGAATCGTTCGGTCGAACGGGATAGGTTTCGCTTGAGCAGGGCCTTGGCCCTGCTCTTTTTGTTAAGAGCCGCCATTCATGAAAAGGACCGTTCGCGAGGATCGCTCGCTATCGGGGCATCCCCAGCCAAGAGGTCAAGGCGTCCAGGGTCACCAGGCGGGATGCGTAGAGGGTATAAAACGCCGCGAATGCCAAGCCCGCCACGATGGTGGTCCAGATCAGCTTGCCTTTGAGATGGGTCAGGACCGGGGCCCCGGGATCTGTGCCGGGCGTGAACTCGCCCGCCTCATGCTGGCTGCGCACGCCCCACGGTAGGACGGCAAACAACGTGATCCACCAGAAAACAAAGTAGATCGCCAGTGCCGTGAGGATCGACATCGTCTTCCGCTCACGCTTCTTCGATCTCGATCAGTGTACCGCACAGATCCTTTGGGTGCAGGAATAGCACCGGCTTTCCGTGAGCGCCGATCTTCGGTTCGCCGTCCCCGAGCACGCGCACGCCCTGCGCCTTGAGGCGATCGCGGGCGACGCGGATGTTGTCGACCTCATAGCAGAGATGATGAATGCCGCCATCCGGGCTGCGCTCGAGAAACTTGGCGATTGGCGAGGCTTCCCCCAGAGGTTCCAGCAGCTCGATCTTGGTGTTCGGCAAGAGCACGAACACGGTGGTCACACCATGATCGGGTTGAGCCACCGGCGCCGATATCTCGGCGCCGAGCGTGTCGCGATAGACGCAAGCGGCCTTGGCGATGTCCTTGACGGCGATCGCCACGTGGTTGAGCCGTCCGATCTGCATTCTGCTGGTCCTTTCGGTTGCGGCCCGGCGCCGATTTGCGTTCACCCGCATCCTAATGCCGCCGAACTTGAAATTGCCGCTAAGCGGGCACTAGTCGGAAACCGGTGATCTCTTGCTCGCTTTGGACGCTTTCGCAAGCGGCACGCTGTCCCGGGGGCATCCGCTGCACGTTCATATGGTCAGCACATGCACATGGCATACCGGCTTTTTCTTCCAGGCTGAGCCAACCGCGGCGCGCACGGCGCGCCGCAGTGCCTCGGCGACCGCATCAGCATCGCGTCGGTAGGGTTTCGGTATCGAATCGAAGGCTTCCAGCGCAGACGCGTAGACGATCTCGAGAATTGGTTTTCCGGCGGCGTCCGCTTCGGGGATGCCGGTCAGCTCGACGCGCGGCCCGCCCAAGAGCTCTCCTTTGGCCGACAGCGTGACCGCAACCGATATGATGCCGGCAAATCCGAGCCGGCGACGGTCCGCGACCGTGCGCTGCTCGCCCGTTATCAGCAGCGCGCCGTCCTTGTAAAGCCGACCCGTCGGCAGCTCCCCGATAATGCCGGGCTGCGGCGCAAGCCGCACCAGGTCGCCGTCGGTGCATGTGATCACCTTTGGCACGCCAGCACGGCGCGCGAGCGCCGCGTGGGCGCTCATGTGCAATGGTTCCCCATGCGCAGGAATCAAGATTTGCGGACGGACCCATCCGATCATGTCCTGCAGCTCGGCGCGGCGCGGATGGCCGGACACATGCACAAGCCGATCGCGGTCGGTGATCACCTCGACGCCGCGCGCCACGAGTCCGTTGATCACACGCGCTACCGCCTTCTCATTGCCCGGAATGGCGCGCGAGGAGAAGATCACGCGGTCGCCGGGCGCAAAGCTCACTTCAGGGTGGTCATCATCGGCGATGCGCGCCAACGCCGCGCGCGACTCGCCCTGACTGCCGGTGCAGAGCGCGACAACTTTTTCCGGCGGCAGATAGCCGAAGACCTCTGCGCTGCGGAAATCCGCAATGCCTTCGAGATAGCCGGTCTCGCGCGCCACCTGAGCGATCCGCTCCATTGAGCGTCCGACCAAGACGACCTCGCGGTCGCAGGCGGCCGCGGCCTTGGCCACCGAGCGCAGGCGGCCGACATGGGAAGCGAAAGTCGTCACTCCGACGCGCCCGGGGGCGCTCGCGATCAGCTCAGCAAGCGTCTTGGCCACCTCGGTTTCGGACGGCGAGCGGTCGTCGCGCACCGCATTGGTCGAATCGCCGACCAAGGCGAGACAGCCTTCGTTGCCGAGCGACCGCAGCTTGGCCTCATCAGTCGGTGGCCCGAGCACCGGGGTTGGATCGATCTTCCAGTCGCCGGTATGGAGCACATTACCGAGCGGAGTGCGAATGATGACGCCGTTCGATTCAGGAATCGAATGTGCCATGGACACGAGCTCGAGGTCGAACGGACCGAGTGCGAAGCGCCCACCCGTCGGCAAGATCGTGACCGGTACTTCGGGCGCGCCGGGTTCGCCCTCCCGCTTGGCTTCGAGCAGCGCCGCTGTGAACGCAGTCGCGTATACGGGAACCCTGAGCCGCGGCCACAAGTCGAGCACGGCGCCGAAATGGTCTTCATGCGCGTGCGTGAGGACGAGGCCCAACAAGTTGCGGCGTTCCTCAACAAGGAATCGGATATCGGGCATGACAAGGTCAATGCCCGGCAGCTCCTCGCCGCCGAAGGCGACGCCCAGGTCGACCGCGATCCATCGCCGGCGCTGCGCATCGCCGAAACCATAGATCGCGAGATTCATGCCGATCTCGCCGACGCCCCCAAGTGGGGCGAAAACCAGCTCGTTGCCCCGCCCGGCCATCAATCTTTACCGCCTTGAACCCACGGCTTGGACATCTTCTGATTGGGCGCATGTCCTTTCCGGAGAACCGGTATCCACCCCGGATCGGGTCGGGGGCAGATCTTTTCCGGTACGTACGCCAGCCTCATTGTGGGCCTGCAAATGCGATCACATCTCCCGCCGCGACCACCCTGCTGTCGCCCGAGGGCGCAATCAGGATCAGGCAGCCGGCATCGTCCAGCCCGGCAAAGCGCCCGACAAGCTCGCCGTCTGCGACAGCGACCTTGATCTGTCCTCCGACGCCGGCGGCGCGCGCGAGCCAGTCGGTGCGGACAGTCGCAAATCCTTCGCCACGATTCCATTGGGCAAGGCGGCCAAGCATCTTGAGCGACAGCGCGGCGAATAAAGCCGCTGGCGCGACCGCTGCTCCGGCCGCCTGCAGGTCGGTCGCCGGATAGGCAGTGCCCGCCGGATGCGCCATGCAGTTGACTCCGATGCCGATCGCAACGGCCCCCTCTTCGTCGCGTCCTTCGCCTTCTGTCAGGATGCCGGCAAATTTGGCTCCGGAAAGCAGCAGGTCGTTCGGCCATTTCAGCTCCAAGAGCGGCCTGACCTCCGCCGCGACCTCGACCACCGCATCGTGCACCGCCAAGGCGGCCACGAAGGACAGCTGAGGCCAGCGTTCGGCCGGGCCCGGATCGGTCAAGAGCAAGCTCGCATGAAGATTGCCGGAGACAGAAACCCAGCTGCGCCCGCGGCGGCCGCGGCCGGCAGTTTGCCGATCCGCCGTGATCCACAGCGGCCCGCGCTCGCCCTGCCGCATTCGCCGCAGCGCTTCCGCATTGGTCGAGTCGATCTCATCGAAGGCCGCAAGCCGCACCCCCGCGGCGACAGCCCTGGGATCCAGATCCATCATTTATCGAACGTTCAGAACAGCGATTTGGCCGCCGCGCTCGCCGCCGCAACCAGCGGCCCGGGATAGACGAAGAACAACAGGTTGAACAATCCAGTGGCGGCGAGCACGATCTTGAGCTCATTCGCCATAGGCGCGAGCGCTGGGGCCGGTTCATCGAAATACATGATCTTCACGATCATCAAGTAATAATAGGCTCCCACCACGCTGGTGACCACCCCGATGACGGCGAGCGCGAACAGGCCCGCCCTGATGGCGGCGAGGAACACGTAAAACTTGGCAAAGAAGCCGGCGAGAGGTGGAATGCCGGCGAGCGAGAACAAGAGCATCGCCAGGAAGAACGCCAAGGTCGGATTGGTCCGCGCGAGGCCCGCGAGATCACCGATGCCTTCGACCATCTGTCCGTCCCGCCGCATCGCCAGGATGACCGCGAAGGTGCCGAGCGTCATGGCGAGATAGATCGACATGTAGACCAGCACTCCTTGGACGCCGTCGGAGGTGCCGGCCGCGAGCCCTATCAACGCAAAGCCCATGTGGCCGATCGAGGAATAGGCCATCAGCCGCTTGATGTTGCGCTGGCCGATGGCGGCAAACGCGCCGAGCGCCATCGATGCGATAGCGACGAATACGATGATCTGCTGCCATTGCGACACGATGCCAGGGAAGGCCACGATGGTGGGCCGCACGAACATGGCGATGCCGGCGACCTTGGGAGCGGCCGCAAAAAACGCAGTCACCGGTGTGGGAGCCCCTTCGTAGACGTCCGGGGTCCACATGTGGAACGGCACCGCCGACACTTTGAAGCAGAACCCGGCGAACAGGAACACGAGACCCATGATCAGGCCGATGCTGGCCGGGTTGGCGGCCTTGGCGATGCCCGTAAATGTAACGGTTCCGGTGAAGCCGTAAATCAGCGAGGCGCCGTAGAGCAGCATCCCGGAGGAGAGCGCGCCGAGGATGAAATATTTCAAGCCCGCTTCCGAGGAGCGCGCCGAATCGCGGTTGATCGCGGCAACCACGTACAGGGCGAGGCTCATCAATTCGAGCCCAAGATAGAGCGCGATCAAATCGGCCGCCGATATCAGCATCAGCATGCCGGTGGTCGAGAGCAAGATCAGGATCGGGTATTCGAACCGTTGCTGCTTCTGGTGGGCGAGATAGTCGAACGACATGAGGATGGCGCCGGCCGAGCCGGTCAGAGCCAGAATTTTCAGGAAGCGCGCGAAGGAATCGAGCACGAAGCTGCCGCCGAAGCCAATGAGCGTTCCCTCCGGCAGCCATGCAATGACCAGGGCGGCCGCCACCAGCAGCGCGATCGCAAGCCAGTTGATCATGGGCGCCGAGGACTCGCCGCGGAAGGCGCCAAGCATCAACAGCGCCATTGCTCCCAAGGCCAGCACGATCTCGGGCAGTGCCGGCAGCATCGCGGAAAGACCGATCGCGTCATTCATGGGCATTTCACCTCAACGTCAGCGCGGCCGCATGCGCCGTGTCGAGCGCGTGTGTGTAGCCATCGATGAGCTGCGCCACGGAGGCGGCAGAAAGGTCGATCACCGGCTGCGGGAAGACGCCGAGCAGGATCGCCAAGATCGCCAACGGAACGAGCGTGATGATCTCCCGGTAATCGAGATCCAATATGCCGGCGAGCGAGGGCTTGTCGAGCACGCCGTAGATGACTCGGCGATAGAGCCAGAGCGCATAGGCGGCCGACAGGATGGTGCCGATGGTCGCAAAGGTCGCAGCCGCGGTGTTCACCCGGAAGGTACCGATCAGAGTCAGGAACTCGCCGATGAAACCGGAGGTCCCGGGCAGCGCCACATTGGCCAGGGTGAAAATCATGAAGGCTACCGCGTAGAGCGGCATGCGGTTGACGAGCCCGCCATAGGCGGCGATCTCGCGGGTGTGCATGCGGTCGTAAACCACGCCGACGCAGAGGAAGAGCGCGCCGGAGACGATGCCGTGCGAGATCATCTGGAAAATTCCGCCGGCGATCCCCTGCGTGGTGGCAGCAAAAATACCCATCGTGACGAAGCCCATATGGGCGACCGAGGAATAGGCGATGAGCTTCTTCATGTCCTCCTGCACGAGCGCCACCAGCGAGGTGTAGACGATGGCGACTATGGACAGCGCGAATACGAGCGGCGCGAAATCATGCGAGGCGGCCGGGAACATCGGCAGCGAGAAGCGCAGGAAACCGTAGCCGCCCATCTTCAACAGGATTGCGGCGAGGATCACCGACCCGGCGGTCGGCGCTTCGACGTGGGCGTCCGGCAGCCAAGTATGCACCGGCCACATCGGCATCTTGACCGCGAAGGAAGCGAAGAAGGCAAGCCAAGCCCATTTCTGCAGCCCGATCGGGAAGCCGTGGTGCAGCAGAGTCGGGATATCGGTCGTGCCGGCGTCCCAGTAGAGCGCCATAATGGCGAGCAGCATCAGGACTGAGCCGAGCAAGGTGTAGAGGAAGAACTTGAAGCTCGCGTAGACGCGCCGCGGGCCGCCCCACACCCCGATGATGAGGAACATCGGGATGAGGCCCCCCTCGAAGAACAGATAGAATAGCACCAAGTCGAGCGAGGCGAAGGTGCCGACCATCAAGGTTTCCAGCACCAGAAATGCGATCATGTATTCCTTGATGCGCTTGGTGATCGCAGCCCAGCTGGCAATGATGCAGATCGGCATGAGCCCGGTGGTCAGCACCACGAAGGGGAGCGAAATGCCGTCGACGCCCATGTGGTAGACGATCGCGCCCTCGAGCCAGCGATACTTCTCCTCGAACTGGAACTCGGCCGAGGTGGGATCGAACCGCCACGTGAGAATCAGCGCGATGGCGAACGTCACCAGAGTGACCCACAGCGCGATCCAGCGTGCGTTGCGCTCTTCCGCATCGCCCTCGCCGGGCAGAACCGCGATGAACAATGCGCCGGCGAGCGGCAGGAGGGTGATGACAGAAAGAATGGGCCAGCTGAGCATCAGTGTATGCCCCCAGCAAACATGAACCACGTGATCAGCGCCGCGACGCCGATCAGCATGGCGAAGGCGTAGTGATAGAGATACCCGGTCTGCAGCCGTACCACGCTGCGCGTCACGTCGAGGACGCGCGCCGAGACACCGTCAGGGCCGAAACCATCGATCAGCCAGCCATCGCCGCCCTTCCACAACAGGCGGCCGAGCCGGAGCGCGGGACGAACCAGGAGAAAGTCGTACACCTCGTCGAAGTACCATTTGTTTAGCAAGAACTTGTAGAGCGGCTCCTGCTGGCGCGCGAGCTGCACCGGCAGGGAAGGATCGCTGATATAGAACCGCCACGCCACTGCAAAGCCGATCACCATCATGACGGTGGGCAGGGAGCTGATCAGGAACGGCACCTGTTCCATTGCCTCGAGCACATGGTTGCTTTCGACGAATTTGAGCGACTGGCGGAAGTGCTCGACGCCCGGCCCAGCGAACAGGTCTTTGAACGGATAGCCGGCGAGGAACGAGCCGGCGGCGAGCACTGCCAGCGGCACCAACATCACCATCGGGCTCTCATGCGCGCCCTCATAGTGATGGTGGTCGTGCGGCGAGCCATGGAAGGTCTTGAAGATCAGCCGCCAGGAATAGAACGAGGTCAGTCCAGCGGCTGCGACGGTGCAAAGAAAACCGTAAATCGCCATCGGGTTCTGTCCGACATACGCGGCTTCGATGATGGCGTCCTTGGAGTAGTAGCCGGCGGTCAAGGGAACCCCCGTAAGCGCGAGCGTTCCGATCACCATTGCCCAATAGGTCAGCGGGATCTTGTCTTTGAGCCCGCCCATGTGACGGATGTCCTGCTCGTGATGCATGGCCAGGATCACCGAGCCGGAGCCGAGAAACAGCAGCGCCTTGAAGAAAGCGTGGGTGAAGAGATGGAACATGCCCACCGAATAGGCCCCGACCCCCATGGCGACGAACATGTAGCCGAGCTGTGAGCAGGTTGAATAGGCGATGATGCGCTTGATGTCGTTCTGTACCAGGCCGACGGTGGCGGCGAACACCGCGGTGGTCGCACCGATAAAGGTCACGAAGGCCTGTGCGGTTGGCGCGAGCTCGAACAGCGGGGAAAGCCTTGCCACCATGAAAACGCCGGCCGTCACCATGGTGGCGGCGTGGATCAGCGCCGAGACCGGGGTTGGACCCTCCATGGCGTCCGGCAGCCACGTATGCAGCAGGAACTGTGCGGACTTGCCCATGGCGCCCATGAACAGGAGCAGGCAGATGAGCGTCAGCGCATCGGCGTGCATCCCGAGAAGGTCGATGGTCTTGCCGGCGAGCGCGGGCGCCTGCGCGAAGACAGTGTCGAAGTCGACGGCTCCGGTCATCATGAAGGCGGCGAAAATGCCGAGCGAGAAGCCGAAATCGCCGACGCGGTTGACGATGAATGCCTTGATGGCCGCCGCGTTCGCTTCGGGTTTCTGGTACCAGAAGCCGATGAGCAGGTAGCTCATCAGGCCGACGCCTTCCCAGCCGAAGAACAGCTGCACCAGATTGTCCGCGGTCACCAGCATCAGCATGGCGAAAGTGAACAGCGACAGGTAGGCGAAGAAACGGGGCTGGTGCGGGTCGTCGGCCATGTAGCCGATCGAATAGAGGTGCACGAAGGCCGAGATGGTGGTGACCACGACCAGCATGACGGCGGTCAGCGTGTCCACGCGCAGCGCCCAGAGAAACTTGAGCTCGCCGGAGGACACCCAGGTCGCGAGCGAGATGTGGGCGTCCTGGCCGAAAGTGACGGAAAAGAAGGTGATCCACGCCAGGATCATGGAAAAGAACAAAAGCGCGGTAGTGATGAGCTCGGCGAGATTCGAGCCGAGCGCGGGTGGCTGCGACGCCGCGTGCTCGGGTTCGACAGGTGAATTGGCAAAGGCGGCGTGCGGCTCCGCTGGGGAAGGCGCGCCGTGGGCGTCGCGCTCCCGGACCGGCGCGGCTTGATTTTCCGCGCCCGCGGCGGGAGGCCCCCCCGGGTGGCGCGCGCGGGCGCCGAACAGCGAGATCAGCGCCGCGAGGATCGCGCCGAGAAGCGGCAGGAAGACGATCGTTTGGTACATGCGCGGTTCTAGCCTTGCCGCAAGCTCTTACCGGAAGATGCGTATTCAGCCCCGATCAGGTCGGGCGCAAACTTTTTCCGGAACATGCGCTAGCCCTTCATCAGATTGATATCTTCGACCGCAATCGATCCGCGATTGCGGAAGTAGACGACCAAGATCGCGAGCCCGATCGCAGCCTCGGCCGCCGCTACGGTCAGCACCACCAGCGCATAGACTTGGCCCACCAGGTCACCGAGAAATGCCGAGAATGCGACCAGGTTGAGATTGACTGCGAGGAGGATCAGCTCGATCGACATCATGATGATGATGACGTTCTTGCGGTTGAGGAATATCCCGAACACGCCGAGCGTGAACAGGATCGCGGCAACCGTGAGGTAATGGCCGAGCCCGATCGTCATGACACCCCCTGCCCGGTTTCGACTTTCACGATCTCGATCGCGGTCTCCTTGGTGCGGGCGACCTGGGCGGCGATGCTCTGTCGCTTGACGTTCGCCTTGTGGCGCAGCGTGAGCACGATCGCACCCACCATGGCGACCAACAGGATGAGACCGGAAGCCTGGAAGAAGTAGACGTAGCGCGTGTAGAGCACCGCCCCGAGCGCCGCCGTATTGCTGGCGGTTGCGAGCGGCGGAATGGGCGAGGCGAAGGCTTTGGAAATGTCGGGCGCAAAGGCCCAGCTCGCCACTACGCCGCCCAGCTCGAGCAAGAAGATCACGAACAAGAGCGCGCCGAGCGGAAGGTATTGAAGAAAGCCCTGCCGCAGCTCGGCGAAATCGACATCGAGCATCATGATCACGAACAGGAACAAGACGGCGACGGCGCCGACATAGACGATGACCAGGATCATCGCCAGGAACTCCGCCCCCAGCATAACGAACAGCCCGGCGGCGTTGACGAATGCCAGGATCAGGAAGATCACCGAATGCACGGGGTTGCGCGAGGCAATGACCATGAAGGCCGAAGCGATGCATACGCCGGCGAACAGGTAGAAGAAGAGCGCGGGCAGGACCATCGTGGCTCACCGATAGGGGGCGTCGAGCGCGATGTTCTTGGCGATTTCGCGCTCCCAGCGGTCACCGTTCGCGAGCAGCCGCTCCTTGTCGTAATAAAGCTCCTCCCGGGTCTCGGTGGCGAACTCGAAATTCGGGCCCTCGACGATGGCATCGACCGGGCAGGCCTCCTGGCACAGCCCACAATAAATGCATTTGACCATGTCGATGTCGTAGCGCGTGGTGCGCCGCGTGCCGTCGTTGCGACGTGGGCCGGCCTCGATGGTGATGGCCTGCGCCGGACAGATGGCCTCGCAAAGCTTGCAGGCGATGCACCGTTCCTCGCCGTTGGGATAGCGGCGCAGTGCATGCTCGCCGCGAAAGCGCGGCGACAGCGGCCCCTTTTCGAACGGATAATTGAGCGTGGACTTGGGCCGGAAGAAATAGCGCATCGCCAGCCAAGTGGCGGCGATGAACTCGCGCATGAACACCGCGCGCGCGGCTCTGTCGAGCTTCATATGGGCATCCCTTTGGCGCCCCCCGCCGGCTCGGGGCTTATCCGCCGATCTTCAATCCGATCCAATAGCCGAGGCCTGCGCACAGGAGCATATCGGCCGCCAATATGCCACGGCGCAGCAAAGCGAGCTCCTGGGCGAATGTGGCTGGATTCTCGGCCGCCGTCCGGCTCTTGCGCAGCGCCGTCTCCACGACATCGATCAGTCGCCCGTAGAACAGCGCGGACGCAGCCGTCCCGAGCGCGGCCCCGATCAAGCCCGCCAGCGAGAGCTCCATCGCGTCGGCTCCTCGTCATTTTGCCGCCAGACCGAGAAGTTGCAGGGCGCCGGCGACGATCGCGACCATGGCAAGCGAGGTCGGCAGGAACACCTTCCAGCCAAGCCGCATGAGCTGGTCGTAGCGGTAGCGCGGAACGATCGCCTTCGCCATCGCGAACAAGAAGAACATGAACAGCGCCTTGAGCACGAACCAGATCACGCCTGGCACCCAGGTGAACGGTGCGATAGGCACCGGCGGCAGCCAGCCGCCGAGGAACAGGATGGTGCCAATGGAGCACATGGTGGCGATCGCCACGTACTCGCCGAGCATGAACATCATATATGGGGAGGAGCCATACTCGACCATGAAGCCGGCGACCAGCTCCGACTCCGCTTCCACCAGATCGAACGGCGGGCGGTTCGTCTCGGCGAGTGCCGAGACGAAGAAGATCACGAACATGGGCAGAAGCGGCAGCCAGAACCAGTTAAATAAGCCCCACTGGCCGTCCTGAGCCTTGACGATGTCGGTGAGGTTGAGCGACCCGACGCAAAGCAGGACGGTGATGATCACGAAGCCGATCGAGACCTCGTACGACACCATCTGCGCCGCTGAACGCAATGCCGCCAGGAAGGGGTATTTCGAGTTCGATGCCCAACCTGCCATGATCACGCCGTAGACCATGAGCGAGGAGATCGCGAAAATGTAGAGGATGCCGACATTGATGTCGGCGATTACCCAGCCGAGATTGACCGGGATGACCGCCCAGGCGGAAAGCGCCAGCACACAGGTGACGATCGGGGCCAATACGAAGACGCCCTTGTTGGCGCCGGCGGGAATGATCGGTTCCTTGAAGACGAACTTCAGCAAGTCGGCGAAGGACTGCAGCAGGCCGAACGGCCCGACCACATTCGGCCCGCGCCGCATCTGCACCGCAGCCCAGATCTTGCGGTCGGCGAGCAGCACATAAGCAATCCCCACCAACAGGATTATCAGGAGCAAAAGGCTCTGCGCGACCATCACGATCAATGGCCAGAGATAATCGACCCAAAGATCACTGGCAAAAAAATCGGTCATCTTGAGCGTCACTCCGCCGCGGTGCGCGCGGCGTATCCTTCGGCGATCACCGAGCATTCGGCCATCACAGCCGACGCCCGCGCAATCGGATTGGTGAGATAAAAGTCCTCGATCGGAGAGACGAACGGCGCCTTGTCGGGCGTGCCGCCACGCGCCGCCAGCCGACTGATATCGCCCGCGTCGGCAGGCGCAATCTGGTCGAGGCGGGCGAGATGCGGATGGGCAGCGAACAGGGCGCGACGCAGCGCTGCGAGCGAGTCATAAGGCAATTTCTGACCGACAAGGTCGGATAAGGCGCGCAGAATCGCCCAGTCTTCACGCGCATCTCCCGGCGGGAACGCCGCGCGCGCCGCCATCTGCACCCGGCCTTCGGTGTTGACGTAGATGCCGGATTTCTCCGGATAAGCGGCGCCTGGCAGGATGATGTCGGCACGATGGGCGCTGCGATCGCCGTGGGTGCCGAGATAGACCACGAAGGCTCCGGGGGGGATTTCGATCTCGTCCGCGCCAAGGAGAAAAATGAGATCGAGCGCGCCCGGCTTGGCCATCTCGGTGGCGGACAGGCCGCCCGTGCCCGGAACGAAGCCAATGTCCAGCGCGCCAACGCGGGCGGCAGCGACGTGCAGGAAGCCGTAGCCGTTCCAACCTTCCTTCACGGCTCCTACCTCGACGGCGGCTTTGGCCGCAAGCGATGCAATCGCCGCTCCATCCGGACGCGCGAGCGCGCCGCTGCCCACCAGGATCAGGGGCCGTGCAGCCGTCTTGAGCGTGTCCACGAAGGCGTGCCGTCCGGCCGCAATCTCGCCAAGCGTCTCGGGGCCGGCGCCCAGATAGTCGTAGGCGTAGGTCAAGTCGGCGCGCTCACCGATCAGGCCGATCGGGAAGTTGCCCATGCGCCAGCGCTTGCGAATACGCGCATTGAGCACGGCCGCTTCACGGCGCGGATTGGCGCCGATAATGAGGAGCGCATCGGCAGTCTCAATCCCCGCAATGGTCGGATTGAACAAGTATGTCGCCCGGCCCCAGGCGGGATCGAGGCTGGCGCCGTCCTGGCGGCAATCGAGATTGCCGACCTTGAGCCGCGTCATCAAATCCTTCAGCGCGAATATCTCTTCGACCGCGGCAAGATCGCCGGCGATGGCACCGATGCGGTCTGCTCGCGTCTCCTTGACCTTGGCGGCGACGGCCGCGAGCGCGACCTGCCAAGATGTCGGGCGGAGCCGGCCTTGCTCGCGGATATAGGGCTGGTCCAGGCGCTGGGTGCGCAAGCCATCGACCACGTGGCGAGTCTTGTCGGAAATCCACTCTTCGTTCACGTCGTCGTTGATGCGCGGCAGAATGCGCATCACTTCGCGACCGCGGGTGTCGATCCGGATCGCCGAGCCGAGCGCATCCATGACGTCGATCGACTCGGTCTTGCCGAGCTCCCACGGGCGCGCCGTGAACGCATATGGCTTGGAGGTGAGCGCACCGACCGGGCAGAGATCGACCACGTTTCCTTGCAGCTCGGACGTCATGGCGGTCTCGAGATAGGTGGTAATCTCCATGTCCTCGCCGCGGCCGATGGCGCCGAGCTCAGGCACGCCGGCAACCTCGGTCGCGAAGCGAATGCAGCGCGTGCAATGAATGCAGCGCGTCATCACGGTCTTCACCAGCGCACCGATATATTTGTCCTCGACCGCGCGCTTGTTCTCGCGATAGCGGCTGGCGTCGACCCCATAGGCCATGGACTGGTCCTGCAGGTCGCATTCCCCGCCCTGGTCGCAGATCGGACAATCGAGCGGATGATTGATTAAAAGGAATTCCATCACCCCTTCGCGCGCCTTGCGCACCATCGGCGAGCGGGTGCTTAAGACTTTCGGCGTGCCGTCGCGGTTGGGCGGCAGGTCCTTGACCGCCATGGCGCAGGACGCCTGCGGCTTCGGCATGCCGGCGACCTCGATCAGGCACATCCGGCAATTGCCGGCGATCGAAAGGCGGGCATGAAAGCAGAAGCGCGGGATCTCGGCACCGGCGGCCTCGCACGCCTGCAGCAGCGTGTATTCGGGCGGGACCTCGATCTCCTTGCCGTCGACGATGAGCTTGGTCATTTTCGGACCTGCTTACTCCGCAGCCGCCGGCAACGGCTCGGGCTGCGGGTTGGCGGTATATTGGTCGATGCGCCGCTCGATCTCGGGGCGGAAATGGCGAAGCAAACCCTGCACCGGCCAAGCAGCGCCGTCGCCGAAGGCACAGATCGTGTGTCCTTCGATCCGGGTGGTGATGTCCCACAGCATGTCGATCTCGCGCCGCTCGGCCCGACCCTCGGCCATGCGGTTGAGCAGGCGCCACATCCAGCCCATACCTTCGCGGCACGGCGTACATTGGCCACAGCTCTCGTGCTTGTAGAAATAGGAGATGCGCGCCATCGCCCGCACGATATCGGCCGACTTGTCCATGACGATGACGGCGGCCGTGCCGAGCGCTGATTTCTTGTCGCGGCAGCCGTCGAAATCCATGAGCAGCGTGTCGGCCTGATCGGGGCCGGCCGGGATGAGCGGCATCGATGAGCCGCCGGGAATGACCGCAAGCAGGTTATCCCAGCCGCCGCGCACGCCACCGGCATGCCGGTCGATCAACTCCCGGAGCGGGATGCCCATCGCCTCTTCGACGTTGCAGGGCCGCTCGACGTGGCCCGAGATGCAGTAGAGCTTGGTCCCGCTGTTGTTGGGCCGCCCGATGCCGGCGAACCAGGCGGCTCCGCGCCGGCAGATGTCCGGCACTTGGGCAATCGTCTCAACATTGTTGACGGTGGTCGGGCAGCCGTAGAGGCCCACATTGGCCGGAAAGGGCGGCTTGAGCCGCGGCTGCCCCTTCTTGCCTTCGAGGCTCTCAAGCAGCGCCGTCTCCTCGCCGCAGATATAGGCCCCGGCGCCGTGATGGAGGATTAGATCGAAGTCGAAGCCGTGGACGTTGTTCTTGCCGATAAGGTTTGCCTCATAGGCCTGATCGATGGCGGCCTGAAGGCGCTCGCGCTCACGCACGAACTCGCCGCGGATGTAGATATAGGCCGTATGGGCCGCCATGGCGGCACCGGCGATAAGGCAGCCCTCGATCAGGAGGTGCGGATCGTGCCGCATGATCTCCCGGTCTTTGCAGGTGCCGGGCTCGGATTCGTCAGCGTTGACCACGAGATAATGCGGCCGGTCGCCCACCTGCTTGGGCATGAACGACCATTTGAGGCCGGTGGCAAATCCGGCGCCGCCGCGCCCGCGCTGGCCCGAGGCCTTGACCTCGTTGACGATCCAGTCGCGGCCCTTGTCGAGGATCGCCTTGGTGCCGTCCCAGGCGCCGCGCGCGCGCGCGCCGGCCAGGCCCCAGTCTCCTTGGCCGTACAAATTGCGGAAGATGCGGTCTTTATCGTCGAGCATCGTTTCAGGTCTTGGCAAACGTCGTCAACGTGGTTGCTCCGCCGACCGGAGCAGACAGCTGCCGATCGGTCTGCGGCCCGGGCGTGGGCATGCGCCCAGCCGCGAGCTCGTCGAGAATCTTTTCGAAGCTCTCTGCGGTCAGGTCCTCGTAATAGTCGTAATTGATCTGCACCATCGGGGCATTCACGCAGGCCCCCAGGCACTCGACCTCGATCCAAGAGAACTTGCCGTCTTGGGTCACATGCAGCTCGTCACCGATCCGGCGCCGGCAGACCTTCTTCAACTCGTCTGAGCCGCGGAGCATGCACGGGGTGGTGCCGCAGAGTTGCACGTGGAATTTTCCCACCGGGGCCAAGTTGAACATGGTGTAGAAGGTCGCGACTTCCAGCACGCGGATCCTGGCCATGCCCAGCACGTCGGCCACGTGCTCGATCGCCTTCTGCGGCAGCCAGCCGCCCGCCTGCTCTTGGGCGCGCCACAGCAGCGAGATGACGGCCGAGGCCTGCCGGCCCGCCGGATACTTGGCGATGCGTTCCTTGGCCCAGGCAAGATTCTCCGCCGTGAAAGCGAAGCTCTCGGGCTGCTCTTCGGCCAATCGGCGAACGCTCATCGGTCGACCTCCCCGAACACGATGTCGAGCGAGCCCAGCACGGCGGAGACGTCGGCCAGCATGTGGCCGCGGCACATGAAATCCATGGCCTGCAGGTGCGCAAATCCAGGCGCCCGGATCTTGCACTTGTAGGGCTTGTTGGTCCCGTCGGCGATGAGATAGACGCCGAACTCACCCTTGGGAGCCTCCACCGCGGCATATACCTCGCCCGGAGGCACGTGGAAGCCCTCGGTGTAAAGCTTGAAATGATGGATCAAGGATTCCATCGAGCGCTTCATCTCGCCCCGCCGCGGCGGCACGATCTTGTTGTCGCCGACCGTCACCGGGCCCTGGCCTTCGGGGGTGCGCAAGCGCTCGATGCATTGCCGCATGATGCGGATCGACTGCCGCATCTCCTCCATTCGGATGCAGTACCGGTCGTAGCAATCGCCGTTCTTGCCGATCGGGATGTCGAAATCGAGCTCGGCGTAGCACTCATAGGGCTGCGCCTTCCGCAGGTCCCAAGCCGCGCCGGAGCCGCGCACCATCACGCCGGAGAACCCCCAAGCCCATGCATCCTCGAGCGAGACGACGCCGATATCGACATTGCGCTGCTTGAAGATGCGATTGTCGGTCAGGAGTTCCTCGAGATCGTCGCAGACCTTGAGGAACGGAGTGCAGAAGGCATCGATGTCGTCGATCAGTTTCGGCGGCAGATCCTGATGCACGCCGCCGATGCGGAAATAAGCCGCATGCATGCGGCTGCCGGAAGCGCGCTCGTAGAAGCCCATCAGTTTCTCACGCTCCTCGAAGCCCCACAGCGGCGGCGTGAGCGCGCCGACATCCATGGCTTGCGTGGTGACGTTGAGAAGGTGCGAGAGCAGCCGGCCGATCTCGCAGTAAAGCACGCGGATGAGCTGGGCCCGGCGCGGAATGGACAGGCCGAGCAGCTTCTCCGCCGCCAGGCAGAAAGCGTGCTCCTGGTTCATCGGCGCCACGTAGTCGAGGCGATCGAAATACGGGATTGCTTGAAGGTAGGTCTTTTGCTCGATCAGCTTTTCGGTGCCGCGATGCAGCAGGCCGATATGCGGGTCGACGCGCTCGACGACTTCGCCGTCCAATTCCAGCACCAAGCGCAAGACACCATGCGCTGCGGGGTGTTGGGGGCCGAAGTTGATGGTAAAATTGCGAGGGCCTTCGGGGGATTCAACCAGGGACATCTTCAACTCCCCTTCCCGGCCTTCTCATCACCGGGCAACGGATAATCCGGGCCTTCCCAAGGTGAGAGGAAGTCGAAGTTGCGGAACTCCTGCGCCAGGCGGACCGGGTCGTAGACCACCCGCTTCTGCTCGTCGTCCCAGCGCACTTCGACAAAGCCGGTGAGCGGGAAATCCTTCCGCAACGGATGGCCTTCGAAGCCGTAATCGGTGAGCAACCGCCGCATGTCGGGATGGCCGGTAAACGGCACGCCATAGAGGTCGTAGACCTCCCGCTCGAACCACGTCGCGCCCGGAAACACCTCGATAATCGAGGCGACTGGAGCACCCTCGGCAACCTCTATCTTTACCCGAATGCGACGATTATGGCGCGGCGCGAGCAGATGATAGACGACGTCGAAGCGCGGATCGCGGCTGGGCCAATCGACCGCCGTCACATCGATTATGTTCCAATAGCCGCAGCGTTCGTCGTCGCGCAGTGCGCGTACCGCGGGCACGATATCGCCGGGTGCAACCGTGATGGTCAGCTCACCATGAGCGATGGCATGCGTCTTGAGCAGGCCTTCGAGCGCCCTGGCGACCGTCTCGGCGTGTTGCTGGAGAGCCTCATCCATGGCGCGCTGAGTAGCCTAGCGTTCGATCGTTCCGATGCGGCGGATCTTCTTCTGCAGCAGCATCACGCCGTAGAGCAGCGCCTCCGCGGTTGGCGGGCAGCCGGGCACATAGACATCCACCGGCACGATGCGATCGCAGCCGCGCACGACCGAATATGAGTAATGGTAGTAACCGCCGCCATTGGCGCACGAGCCCATGGAAATGACGTACCGCGGCTCCGGCATCTGGTCGTAGACCTTGCGCAAGGCGGGCGCCATCTTGTTGGTCAGCGTGCCCGCGACAATCATCACATCCGATTGGCGGGGCGAGGCGCGCGGCGCGAAGCCGAAACGTTCGGCATCGTAGCGCGGCATCGACATCTGCATCATCTCGACCGCGCAGCAGGCAAGCCCGAACGTCATCCACATCAACGAGCCCGTGCGCGCCCAGGTGATGAGGTCTTCGGTAGCAGTAACCAGAAAACCCTTGTCGCTGAGCTCTTCGTTCAGACCGACGAAGAAACTGTCCTCCGTCCCGGCCGGCTTGCCAGCGCGCGGATCGATGAGCCCGTTTGCGGCGGGCGCGGTCACGGCTGCTCGCGCTAGTTCCATTCCAGCGCTCCCTTGCGCCACTCGTAGATGAACCCGATCGTCAGCACGCCGAGGAAAACCATCATCGACCAGAAGCCGTAGGCGCCGAGGTGCCTGAACTCCACCGCCCAGGGGAACAGAAAGCTGACCTCCAGGTCGAAAATGATGAACAAGATGGCCACCAGATAGAAACGCACATCGAATTGCATGCGCGCGTCATCAAAGGCGTTGAATCCACATTCATATGCCGACAGCTTCTCGGGATCAGGACGCTTATATGCAACCAGGAAGGGCGCCAGAAACAGAGCAACCGAGAGTCCCAGCGCCACTGCGATGAAAACGACCAAGGGAAGATAAGCCAGCAAAAGCTCGTTCACCGCGATCCTCGGCTTTCTGCAGGTTCCATCCGGGCGCCGGGGGCTACGACGCTCGGAATTCCCGGGTGCCAGACCGACAAACCGGCAGGGCACATTTGCCCCTGCAAGCTCCGTGTCACATCAGATTCGTGCAAGCACGGGAATGTGCGAGCCTTAGCGCAGTGCACAACAGGTGGCAAGCAGCGGCTGCCCAATATCTTAAGACGCAAATGCCACCTTGTGGCACACCCGCAAGCCCTGCGCGGCAGCAGGCCGCAAGCCATAAAATTCCTGGACTCTTGTGGCCGGGCGAAATCTGGGCTCTAAATGGCGACAAGGCCGCCTTGTCGGGCGGTATCTGGGAGCGTGACGTAAACACGGAATAACGGATGGTGTGGAGCGGCAACACGGCGCGCTCCGCTGGTGGGCGTGTGTGATCCGCGTTGTCCCGCTTGCGCGAGCGGGTTCAAAGCGGACAAGTGAGATCAAGCGGGATCCTCGCGTTCCGAAGTGAGTTCCTGCGCCCACTTCCCACTAAGACTCCAATGAGGGACGGTCATGGAAGTGGATATGCTTCATGCGGCAGGTAGCGCCCTGCTGATTATTCTGGATTGGCACCGGCTCGGCTTCCTGTTTGCCGGCGTCTGCATGGGCCTCTCACTCGGCCTGATGCCTGGAATTGGCGGTGTCGCCGGCACCGCCCTGCTGCTTCCATTCACTTACAACATGGATGCGCATGCCGCATTCGGCATGCTGCTCGGCATGGGCTCGACCACAACGACTGCCGATCCCATCTCCGCGATCCTGTTCGGCGCACCCGGCCACGCTGCCTCGGCCGCCACCACCCTCGACGGCTATCCGATGACGCGGCGGGGCGAAGCCGGCCGCGCGCTCGGCGCCTCCTATATGGCGGCCCTGATCGGGGGATTGTTCGGGGCCGCCCTGATGGCGGTCGCGCTCCCCATCTTGCGGCCGATCATCCTCTATATTGGCTCGCCCGAGCTGCTTTCGGTCGCGGTGTTCGGCATTTCCATGGTGTCGGTCCTTTCCGGCAGCGCACCCCTGCGCGGCCTGACCGCCGCCTGTTTCGGCATGATGCTGGCCATGATCGGCACCGACCCGCAGTCGGGCACGCTGCGCTGGACGCTGGACACCCTTTATTTGTGGGATGGCATGCCGCTCGTGCCGTTCACGCTCGGTGTCTTCGCGCTGCCGGAGCTGTGCGATCTGGCGATCTCGCGCATGTCGGTCGTCGGCCAGGGACAGCTCATTGATACCAAGACCGGTATGCTGCTCGGGGTGAAAGACTGCCTCAAGCATTGGTTCCTGATCCTGCGCTGCGCCTGGATCGGCTCGGCTATGGGGGCCATCCCGGGAATCGGCGCCTCGGTCATTGACTGGATTTCGTACGGTCATGCGCTGAAGACCGAGAAGGGCGCCGCGCAGACCTTCGGCAAAGGCGATGTCCGCGGCGTAATAGCGGCCGAAAGCGCGACTAATTCGCGCGAAGGCGGCGCGCTCGTCCCGACGGTCGCGTTCGGCGTTCCGAGCAGCGCCGGGATGGCGATCCTTCTGGGCGCCTTCCTGATCCATGGACTGGTTCCCGGGCCCGATATGCTCACCAAGCATCTCGACATCACCTATTCGATGGTGTGGAGCATAGCCATCGCGAACATCCTCGGCTCGGGTCTGTGCTTTGCCTTTTCGGGCCAGCTCGCGAAGCTCGCGACGCTGCGATACACGCTCATCATGCCGTGCGTCCTAAGCCTGATCTACATCGGCGCTTTCGAGGCATCGCGCAACTGGGGCGACCTCTACGCCCTCTTGTTCTTCGGAATGCTCGGCTGGGCCATGAAGCACTTCAAGTGGCCGCGCCCTCCCCTGGTGCTGGGCTTCATCCTGGGCGGCATCCTCGAGCGCTACATGTTCATCTCCATCGAGCGCTACGGCATATCCTGGATGCTGCATCCGGTCGTCATCATCATGTTCATCATGGCGTTGCTGAGCCTCATGGGACCGCTGCTGCAGGATATCCGCGCCCATCACGGGATCGGGTCGATGCTGGCGGGCTTCGGCCGTCCGCATCTCTCGACCGACAACCTGTTTCCGGCAGCTCTGCTCACCCTGTTCGCCGTGATGCTCTACCAGTCGCTCAGCTGGAGCTTCGAGGCGCGGATCATTCCGACCATCGTGGGCATCGGCGCCGTCTTGTTCGGCGGCTTGAGCTTGGCGAATGATATTTTCCGAAGGACGTCCGAGGACGGCAGTCTCGCCGAAAAGGCGAAAGCGGTGGTCTCGGAGAAGATCCACATGGATATCGCGTCGAAGACCGCCCACCTGCCCGGCAGCGTGATCCTCATCCGCGGCTTCATGTTTTTCGGCTGGATGCTGTTCTTCTTGAGCGGTATGGCCCTGATCGGCCTGATCCCCACGGTGCCGGTATTCATCATCGCCTATATGCGGCTCGAGGGCCGCGAGAAGTATCGTCACGCCCTGATCATGGGGGCCGTCATGGTGACGATAATCTATGTGGTCTTCGATCAGCTCCTCTCCATTCCGTGGCCGCCGACGGTGCTCGGCGACTGGCTTCCGTTCATGAAGGTGATTCCGAGCGTGTGATCCCGCCGCCGGCTTCCTCTCGGGCAGCCGGCGGCTTGATTACAGCGCGCGCGTTTCCAGCGCCCGGATGGTCGCGGCGCCCGTATTGATCGTGCGCATCCGCGCTGCCCGTCCGCATTTTCCCCTCCGGTGTTGAGCCCGCCATCTTGAATTCTCGTTGCATGCCACGCGCGCATGGCCGTTCGCGCAATGGCTTGAGGCCCGATGATCTCGCCGGATACTTCCTCAATCCCAGCTGCAAGATCCAAGGTCGTCACGGAAAACATAAGTCCGGTCGGGTGGCGACCGTCATCGTCGGACAAGTCGAGCTTCAACCGGAGTCGATCACACCTGCTCCGCCGTCCGCGCTCACGATCACGATGCAACAAGTGGCCACCAAGGTTGCGGACACCGAGAAGCGGGCAAACTCAGCCGGCCAGCGGTCGGTCTCGTCCAGGAAGCACCGGTCCAAGGACGCGGCGCCGGTTGAGATTGCGCGCGCCTCGTCCAAGCCGGGTGCCATGCCAAACACCATCGTCAGTGCGTATGCGGCCGATACGAAGCTTGGCCGGTCTCACGGTCCATTTGGTGGCAATTTCAGCCGTACCCCGTCACGGTAGATCTGCACAAAAAAAGGGGCGCCCACAAAAGGGTGCCCCTAACCAAGCCGTGCAAGCGACCTCCTCAATCGAGCGGCTCGACTTTCACGATCGACGCGCCGTGATTGTTGCCGACCCACAACGTGCCGGGGCTCTTGGAATCGTCGACGAAGACGCGCCGGATATTCGTCGAGTGCGGCAATTGGTACTCGGTGTACTGGCCGCTCTTAATGTCGAGCCGCGCGACCCGGTCGGTCAGCATCGACCCCGTCCAGGCTTCGCCGTTGCGGCCGGCTTCGGCATCGTAAGGGGCGCTCCAGGGGGTCGGCACCTTCCACTCGGTGATCTTTTCGGTCTTCGGGTCAAACATGCCGATCGCATTGCCCTCGTATTCGGCGAACCAAAGGCGGTCCTGCGCATCGACGCGGCCACGCCGCGGCCGTGAGTTCGGGGTCGGCGTCAGATAGACGGTCGGCAGCTCGGTCTTGGCGTCGATCTTGACGATGTTGCCGGCCGCGAAATCCAGTAGATAGATATTGTTCTTGGAATCGGAATGCAGCCCGTAGGTGCCGATGCGCTTGCCGGTGCGCGGATCCTTGAAGGCGCCGAGGTTCTCGAATTTGTTGTCGGTGAGATCGAGACGGTAGATGTTGCCGCCATCGGAGTTCTTGATCCACACCTTATTGTCGACCGGTGTCCCGGTCAGCGCGAGATGACCGAGCTGATCGGCATTGGTGTCCCATTCCTTGGGGGTCGACCAGGTGCGGAAAGTCTCGGTCTGGCGATCGAACTCGGCAATCGCACCCTGGTACATAAGGCCGATCCAAGGATTGTCCTTGTTGTCGAACTCGAGGTTGAGGGTTCCGACCGGCGAGCCCTTCTTGGTCTCGGGAATTGGGTACTGGGTGACCTTGCCGGTCTTCGGATCCATCTTGCCGAGGAACATCTGGCCGAAATCCGAGTACCAGACCATGCCTTCCCGATCGAGCATCACGTCATGCGGCTCGATCCGCGGATTGGGCAAATCGTATTCGGTGATGATGACGTGCGTGGATTTGCCGGTGAGCCGCGGCAGCGTCTTGAGCTGGTAGGGCCAGGTGTCGTGCTGGCTTAGATTGATCGAGGCGAGATATTCGGCAGCCGATTTATCGCTGTGGCCGACCGCCCGGAGCGTGTCGCCGAGAAGCCGCTGCGGCTTCATTGGGGTGCTGCCCGGATAGTAGCCGCCCATCCGCGTAAATGTCTGCTCGAACTCCTCGGCATTGTGGGTCGAGCGCACGATGCGCTCTATGGTGTGGCAGCTGTTGCAATTGAGCAGGAAGGATTTCTGCTCGTTGGTCCCGGGCATGCTCATCATCCACTCGGCATTGGTGAGCTGGCGCGACAGATCGCGGGTCGGCTTGAGCGCGATATCGGCGGTGGTGGCCTTTCCAGCGGTCACGTCGGCCGCGTTCGGCCCGTCGAGGTCATACCCGACCGCACGAGCGCTCAGCGTGTAATGCCCGGGCTCAAGCCGGTCCGCCGGGAAGCTGTACTGCCCTTTGTCATTGCTGATCACCGATATGGTGATGGTCGAGCCGTCCTTCTTCGCGCTGATCACCACTCCTTCCATCACGGGCTCGGCGGCGGAGCTGACCTTGCCGGTTAGCGCGACCGCGGACTGGGCCATCGTCGGACCTGCAAGTAGCACGAGGGCGGCGCTGGCGGCCGCCGAAGCAAGCAATGCGCTGCGTATTCGCATGGCGTTTCCCTTTGGGTTTGAGCGCGGTTGTCTCGGATTTGCTTTGCTGCCGTAGCGGCACCCCTTGTGGGTGCCCTAACCGAGCGGCCGGACGGGCCGCCCCTACAAGAACTGACCTTCGCGAGCCTAAACCCCACCATAGCTTGCTTCAAGGTGCCGCGTCGGCGAATTCAATCCAGCGGCTCGACCTTGATGATCTCGGCCGAGTGGTCGCCGCCCGCCCAGAACGTGACCGGCGTGGTCGAGTTGTCGACAAAGACACGCCGCACATTGGTATTGCGCGGCAACTGATATTCGACCGCCTGCCCGCTCTTGGGATCAAGCCTGACCACGCGGTCGGTGGACATGCCGGCGGTCCACAATTCCCCATTCTTGTCCGGAACCACGTCATACGGATAGGTGAACGGCGTTGGCAGCGGCCACTCGGTGAACTTTTCCGCTTTGGTGTCGAACATCGCGAGCTTGTTCGCACGGTATTCGGTGAACCAGAGCCGATCTTCCGCATCCATGTAACCGCGTCGCGGATTGGAGTTGGGTGTCGGCGTCTTGAACAGCATGATGTGGCCGTTCTTGGCGTCGATCCGGCCCACCAGGTCGGCGCTGAAATCGAAAAAGAAAAGGTTGTTGTGGGAGTCCGCCTTGATGCCGTAGACGCTGTGTCCCTGCGCGTGCGCCAAGTCCTTGTAGGGCGCAAAGGTCTCGAACTTCATGGAGGCGAGATCGAGCCGGTGCACACCGGGAATTTCGACCGCATTCATCCACACTTTGCCGTCGACATCGGAGGAATCCGGCATCACCATCGCCTGCTGGGCCGCTTTGTTGTTGATGTCGGCCGGTAGCGGAATCATGGTGAATTGTTCGGTCTTGGGATCGAATTTGGCGATGCCGCCCTGCAGCATCAGCCCGATCCAGAGCTGGCCCGACTTGTCGAGCTCGATGTCGAGATTTCCCGGCGGCTCCTCCGCCTTGAGCACCGGTACGGGATATTCGGTTGCCTTGCCGGTCTTGGGGTCGAGCTTGCCGATGAACTGATGCCCGAAATCCGAGTACCAGGCGTTCCCGCTCCGATCGAGGATCACGTCGTGCGGCATCGCGGTCGGCCGGGGCAAGTCGTATTCGGTGATGATCACGTGGGTCGAGCGGCCGGTGAGCCGCGGCAATGTCTTGAGCGGATAGGACCAGGTCGCCTGGTGGCTAAGGTTGATGCTGGCGATGTAGTCCGCGCGTGGCCGCAGCCTGTCGGCCGGAACGTCCATGCTGGGTCCGGCGAGCCGTTTGTGCGGCTCGAGCGGCGTTGTTCCGGGCGCGTAGCTCGCCATACGCTGCAACACGCCCATTAGCGCATCCGCATCGTAGGTCGATTTGATCGGGCGCGCGAGCGTGTGGCAGCTGGTGCAGCGATCGAGCATGTTCTTCTGCTCGATCGTGCCCGGAATGCTCATCAGCCACTCGGCGCTGTTGAGCTGGTCCGCCACATTCTTTGTCTTGACGAGCTTGATCGCGATCGGGGCGCTCCCGGCCGCGACCGCGGCCGTCTTCGGCCCATCGAGCTCGTAGCCGGCCGCGCGAATACCCAACGCATAGGAACCGGGCTCGAGGCGGTCGGCCGGGAACTTGAAATTGCCCTGCCCGTCGGTGACGACCCACACGGTGATCGTTGAGCCAGTCTTTTTGGCGCTCACCACCACGCCTTCCATGGCTCCCTCTTCGGCCGAGGTGACCTGGCCCGAAAGCGTCGCCGCCGGTTGTGCCAAGGCTGCGGACCGGCAGTCGCCCACCGCCAGGGCAAGCGCGACCGCGGCCCAAGGCGCAAGCAGACTTTGTTGAAGCCCCATGCCGTTCTCCTATGAGCGTGCGGACATGCAAACGCGACTTATCGCCACCGAGCGTAATGTATTGCCGCACCGGTCGGAAGCCGGACAAGTGCTGCCACGCGAAGATGCCGCGGTCGTTTCCTTCGGCGCAATCGGCATGGCATAATCCCTCCAATCTGCTTGGAGCCACAACGATGTACATAAGAAATTTCATTCGGCTTGCGCGCATCTTCGCGCTCAAATCGGTGATGACCGTATCGGCCGTGATGTTGAGCGCACCGATCCCCGTGCGCGCCGACGATTTTTACAAGGGCAAGTCCATTACCCTCATCATCGCCTCCAATACATCGGGCGGCTACGACACCTACGGGCGGATCCTGGCGCGTCATCTCGGTGCGCATCTCGCCGGCAATCCGACCATCGTGCCGCAGAATATGCCAGGCGCCGGCGGCATTCGCGCCGCCAATTATCTTTATTCCATCGCCGCCAAGGACGGCACCGTCTTCGGCATTTTCGATCAGGCGATGTTTCTCGATCAGCTCCTGGGCATCCCCGGGCTGCGGGGCGATGTGCGGCAGTTCAACTGGATTGGGCGCCTGGCGAGCAACAGCTCGGTCCTGTTCGCGTGGCACACGGCGGCGGTGAAGAAGATCGAAGACGCGTTTACCCACGAATTGATCGTGGCTGCGCCCGGCTCCAATTCGCGCCTCAACTGGACGGCGCTCAATGCGCTCACCGGCACCAAGCTCAAGCTTTTGACCGGCTACGAGGGACCGGCCACCGCCAAGGTCGCCATGGAGCGCGGCGAGGTCGAGGCACTGAGCCTGCCCTGGAGCGTGTTGCGCGAGGAGAATCCCGAGTGGCTCGCCGACAAGAAGATCAATCTGTTGCTGCAGACGGGTTTGGAGAAGAACGCCGACCTTCCCGATCTGCCGCGCATGATCGACCTCGCCAAGAACGACAACGATCGCCGGGTGCTGGAGATTTTCGCTTCACCATCCTTGGTCGGACGTTCGTTTGCCGCTCCCCCCGGCGTGCCGAAGGAACGGGTCGACGAGCTGCGTACGGCCTTCGTGGAAATGACGAAAGACCCGGATTTCCTCGCCGAGATCGCCAAGCTCAAGTTCGATTTGGATCCCTTATCCGGGCAGGACCTGCAGGCCTTCTTCACCAAGGCCGACTACCCGCCCGAGCTCGTCGAGCAGGCGAAGGCGATCGCCAGACTCGCGGAGCATTGAGGGAAGCCGCGGGCGAAACCTCTTCCTGAGGAGCGCGATCTTCGCGCGCGCCTCGAGGGACGGCCGCCGGCTTATAGTCTGCATCCATGCTTCGAGACGCCATCAGCGCGTTGACGCGCCTCTTCATCGCGCTATGGCCAGCAGCGCGTTCGCGTCTTCGCGGCGCCATGGCAACGCTCGCTCAGCTGCGGCTGTTGCTGTTGGCACCCACTCGCTATTCGCTCAAAAATTTCAGCTTTCCCGCCCACTTCCGTGCGACCTCGGCCGCATAAGCCGGATCGACGGCGTTGACCTTGGGGAACTCATCTTTCCAAGCATAGGGCCGCACCGCATAGATGATGATGCGGCTGTTGGTGAGGTCGCCCTTGGCGCGCCGCTCGGGCAACAGCATGGGATCGATATAGCCGGTCCAGATCCCGTCGATGATGTCGGTTGCGGTTTTCGGATCCCAGCGCGTTGCCACCGCCCACATCACCTCGGCCGGGTTGGTGATATCGATGTCGTCGTCGACAATGATGATGATGCGCCCGAGATAAGTGCTCGACCCGCAGCCGGCGGCAACAAGGCCGGCCATCTTGGCGTGACCGGCGTGCATCTGCTCGATGGCAATCACATTGATGAAGCGCGCGCCGCCGCCCGGCAGCTTCCAAACGCCTTTGACTCCCGGCACGCCAGCCGCCTCGAGCTCGTCCCAGAGCGAAGCGGCGCGCAGAAGCGCCGAGCCGGCGGTGCCGAAATAGGTGCCCGGGTAAATCGGCCGCGCCGGCGGCTGCGCCACTTGGATCGGATCGTTGCGGTGATACATCGCCTTGACCTGCAGCACCGGCTCCGGCCCGCTTGAGGCATAGTAACCGGGCCATTCGCCGAACGGCCCCTCGACCATCGAGAGCTCCTCCGGCGGCGGCATGAAGCCCTCGTAAGCGATCTCAGCGTCGTGCGGAAACGGCACCCCGGTGACTCGGCCCTTGATCAGCTTGATCGCCTGCCCGATGCGGCCTCCCGCAATGGCGAACTCGGAGACATGTTCCGGCACAGTTGAAGCCGCCGCGGCGCCCAGCGCCGGCGCCTGGCCGACCGTCACCACCATCGGGCAGTGCTTGCCCCTTGCCCACCATTTTTTGCGGATCGTATCGGCGTGCTTGCCAGGCTCGATGAAGATGCTGAGCGTCTTAGCATCGCGCACGGAAACCCGATAGGTGCCGGCGTTGACCCAATCACTGTCCGGATCCTGGGCGATCACCATGCATTCGGTGCCGATATAGGCGCCGCCGTCGTGGCCGTGCCACTTCGGCGCCGGCAGCGCCAGAATGTCGACTTGGTTGTCCATCCGCACGTTCTCAGTGACCGGTCCGTCGCCGACGATTTGCGGCGGGATCGGTTCGGAATTCTTACGTCGATGCTTGCGGTAGGCCTGCACAAGCTCGAGCCCATACCCTTCATTGAGCACCTTGGAGGAACGCACATTGACGGCGACGCGATAGTCGTCCGGAAAGCCCTTGATCTTGCGGAACAGGAGGATCGGCGGGATCGGCTTGCGCAAGGACAGCTCGTAGAGCGCGCCCATCTCGAGGTTGGGGTCTGCGCCTTCGATCACCTCGAGCTCACCGATTGCCTGCGCGATCTCCAGGCATTTGCGTAGATCGGCCTGCGCGGAGAGGCGCGTGGCCGGGTCAACTGAATTTGCTGTCATGTCGGGTCCAACATTGCCGGGACGGGCACCGATCAAGCTCTGCGTATCACTGCTGCCGAGCAATGATTGTAAAGGCTGGGTGAGGTCTCTGGCGGGTTGCGGCAGGAGATGCGCGATCCTTTTTGGAACCCTTTTGTTTTGGAGAGATTGTTGGGTCAGCGACGTTCGGTAGGGGCTTCTGCATGACAATGTTTATGCTCGGAGTGGGCGTTGGGGCTTGTGCAATGGCGGCTTTGGGTTTCGTCGCTCTTCTCGGTATGCTCAAGTCGTAGGTCCTAGTTCGGCCTTGGCTTCCACTCGGCCGCAAGCTTTTGCGCTTCGGCGATTTGGGCCTTCGTCATCTTTCGCGCGATCGTCTCCTGCTCCTGCTCCGCGTCGATGTTGCCAGCTTGGGCGGCGACACCGAACCACATGTGCGCCATTACGTAGTCCTGCGGCACGCCCTTTCCGCTTTCATACATGGTGCCGAGGTTGAACTGGGCATCGGCGTAGCCCTTTTCGGCGGCGGCGCGAAACCAGCCGACGGCGGCGGTCGGATCCTGTGCGACGCCCTCGCCGTTCGCATACATGAGGCCCAAGTTGAACGCGGCGGTGACGTCGCCGTGGTCGGCAGCGCGATGCAGCCAAGTCACGGCGGCGGTGGGATCGGGCGTTACGCCCTTGCCATTCGCATACATGATGCCGAGGCTGAACTCGGCGCCGGCGAAGTTCTGTGCCGCAGCCTTGCGATACCAGGACAGTGCCGCCGCATAATCCTGCTTCACGCCCAGGCCATTGTCGTACATCGAGCCGAGATCGGACTGGGCGCTGGCGAGCCCCTGGTCGGCGGCTTTGCGATACCAGGACAGCGCCGCCGTATAGTCTTGCGGCACGCCATGGCCCAGCACATACATGAGGCCAAGCATGGCCTCGGCGGAGGGATTGCCTTGGACGGCAAGCGGCCGGATGAGATTGAGGGTGCTCGTATAATCTCCGCGCGCGTAAGCCGCCGCAGCATCCTCGATCGGTCCTGCCATGGCGGCGGCCGCAACCAAAAGTCCGCCTATGAAGGCGGCAAGTCCCGCCGTGCATGAGCAGCGCATGCGCGTGCCACACAACATGCTTGATGTGCTCGCTTGTTGCCTTCCCGGCCGCCTTTGACTTCCAAGCTGGTGGAAATCCTGGCGGGAGCGACGGGGCTCGAACCCGCGACCTTCGGCGTGACAGGCCGACGCTCTAACCAACTGAGCTACGCCCCCTAGGCTCGGGAGTGCAGCGGACTTAAATGTCGACCCGGTGCAAGTCAAGGCGGCAAACCTTTGGTTGTGTTGCAGGCACCGGACGGCTGCGGGCCCGGGCCGCGTACGACGACGGGATGGCCGGAAAACCCGCCTGTTTTTCGGCCAAATCGAGCCTTCGTGCGCGCCCCAGCGGGAAAAAACCCGCTATTTTCAGTAACAATTTGCGTATCACCGTCAAAAAACCCGCATTTTTGGCTAGGAAGTCATGGTCAGACCCTATCCGAATCGTCTAATGCGGCACCTGTGAGACGTCGTTTTTAGCCACTTGTTGCAACCAGGAGGGCAATCATGGCAGCCAAGAAGGCGGGCGCACCAGCGACTGTGACACTGAAGCATCTCGCGGCAAGTCTTGCCGAAGCCCACGAAATGTCGAAGAAGCAGACCGAGGCGGTCCTCGGCGACATGGTCGGCCTGGTCACCAAGCATCTCAAGAAGGGCGACCGTATTCGCATCGGCGGTCTGGGCATTCTCGTCGTGCGCAAGCGCGCTGCGCGGATGGGCCGCAATCCGGCGACTGGAGAGCCGATCCAGATCAAAGCGAGCAAGAAGGTCGCATTCCGCGCCGCCAAGGAGCTCAAGGAAGCGGTTTGACCTCGCGCCCGCCATCGCGGCGCTATGCTGCGGCATCGGCGGGTAGCTCTGCGCACGAGCTTAAAATTAAATTTGTCTATGCGGCGATTTCCGCGGGCGCGGGCCTGTGCGCGGGTGCGGTGATGCTCGCATGCCGCCGGTCGCCAGTCTTTTGCGTCGACGCAATGCACCGCAGCTCAATGGCCGCATGTGTCCGGGCTGACCAGAAGGTGAGCAATCAAGCGAGGAGCTGGCATTGTCGACCCGCGATCGGGACCGGTATCACCGATTGGGGAACGACGCCGGCAACGACGCGCCCGTCATTGCGTTGGCCACGGCATCACAGCTCTTTCGCAGCTTGTCCAGCGGGTCAGAAAACCCGTGCATGTCCAGGGTGATGCCCTTCGCGTCATCGGCGCGGGCGAGGTCGGTCCCGGACAGCCGTAGCGTCACACCGTTATCCGCCAGGAGCGCGACTGTCGCCAGCCGAAGGGAGGAAGAACTCAAATCGTACTCCTGCGTGGAAGTGCGATAACCCAAATCGATGCGCTGCTCGCTCACGTTCACGCTCAACTCCGCGGAGATGTCGGCATTGGCCACGGCGGCATTTTGCTGTCGCCCGAGCGTCAGGCGAACTTCGCCGAAAGTCCCGCAATTGAACGCGACGAAGCCCTCGATGTACCGGGCTTGGTCGTTGCCGGTACGTGCAAAGAATCGCTTGACGAGGAAAGGTGCCGGCTTTTCGACAAGCTCCCAGGGCGCCTCGCCGAACTCTCTTCGATCTATTCCGAAGCGCACCAGCTCATCGCGATCGAGAAATCTCTTCGACTCGTATGGGACGGCCAAGGCCGCCCGATAGAGTCCCTGGTCGATCCCCATGTCATGCAAATATTCCTCTATGCGTTCGTGGGCCAAGCGCTTTGACTGCGCGAGCACCGCTTTCGGCTGCTCCGCATGCGCTGGATCAAATCCAACATCGTGGATGCCGAGCTTCACTCCCGGCGGGACGAGGCGAACGATGCCTCCCGCCAGCGCATGAACGCATGACGAATTGCACATTGCGATAAGCGGATCAAAAATTGCTTCGACCGCCTGACCCGATACTTTCTGCGCCTCGCAGGATTTGCTGGCCGCCTTGTCCCCCAAACAGGCGATGGGGACTGTGTGCGCGACGCTGGCCTCGAGCTTTTGCTCGCGGATAGTTCGGCCGATCTCAAGGCCCTCGGATATTAAGCCTCCGGGCGAGTGGAAGAATATCGGTGGCTTCGCGTGCCCGAGCTTGGCCAACAGGCGACGAAGACGCTCTGCTGCTCCAGTGTTTATTCTGCCCTCCGCCACAATCCATTGGCTGCAGCCCGGCCCACAGGCATTCGCATCGCCTTTCGCCAGGTAAAACGCGATCGGCGATGTTGCTTCCACTCCAGCGGGCGCAGGTGCAGCGGTCGAGGCAGCCTGTGCTGAGGGGGCCACCTCGCCTTCGACCGTGACCAGAAGGGTGGCGAGAATGATTGCTGTGGGGCGGAGGTTCATAGCGGACGGTCGGCGGCAGGCACCCGCACCGCTATCACAACTATTGGACGAATGCAGCGCATTTTTTCGCACTGCCGCGCGGACGCATTGTTGTTCGCGCTTTTGCAAAGCGATTTGGGCGGTGCAGAAATTGCCTGGCGGTCGGCCGGACTGTCAGCCCCCGAGGAGCAACGATTGCATAAGCCGCGAGACCACGATCGGCACGCGGTTGTCACCTACGTCTCAGGTACGATCTGTCACCCATGTGTCCGGGCCGGACCGGTGAACCTTGGTGGGCGGTGACGGACTCGAACCGCCGACATCCTGCGTGTAAAGCAGGCGCTCTACCAACTGAGCTAACCGCCCTCTTAGGGCCCTTTCTATCACTCGACCGCTGACAAGAAAACGGCGCCCGCAGGCGCCGTTTTGTTTCCGTACGAATGCGGCCGGCCTCAGTGCGCGGTCAGGTTCGAGCTCTCCTCCTCGACCGCAGGCTCCGTGACCGCCCCTTCGACCGGCTTGGCAGTCTCCTCATCCCACGTGATGGGCTCCGGCTTACGCACCAGCGCACGCGTCAGCACCTCGTCCATGCGCGAGACCGGGATGATGTCCAGGCCCTTCTTGATGCTTTCATTGATCTCCACGAGGTCCTTGGCGTTCTCCTCCGGGATCAGAACGGTCTTGATACCGCCGCGGGCGGCGGCGAGCAGCTTCTCCTTCAAGCCTCCGATCGGCAGCACCCGCCCACGCAGCGTGATCTCGCCGGTCATGGCGACGTCGCGCCGCACCGGGATGCCGGTCATCACCGAGACAATGGCTGTGACCATGGCGACGCCCGCGGACGGCCCATCCTTGGGGGTAGCGCCTTCGGGCACGTGCACGTGGATGTCGCGCTTGTCGAACCTCGGCGGCTCGATTCCGAAGGAGATGGCGCGCATGCGCACATAGGAAGCCGCCGCCGAGATCGATTCCTTCATCACATCGCGCAGGTTGCCGGTGACCGTCATGCGGCCCTTGCCGGGCATCATCGCGGCCTCGATGGTGAGCAACTCTCCGCCCACATCGGTCCATGCCAGGCCCGTGACCACCCCGATCTGGTCTTCGTCCTCAAGCTCGCCATAGCGGTACTTGGGCACACCGAGGAAGTCGGAGAGATTGCCGACCTCGACCTTGATGGCCTTCTTCTTGGAGATGGTGAGCTCCTTGACGGCCTTGCGGATCAAGGTCGAGAGCTCGCGCTCGAGATTTCGCACGCCCGCCTCGCGGGTGTAGCGGCGGATCAAGAGCAGAAGTGCCGCCTCGTCGATCGCCCATTCCTTCGAATCGAGGCCGTGCTTGGCGATGGCAGCCGGGATCAGGTGCCGACGCGCGATCTCGACCTTTTCATCCTCGGTGTAGCCGGCGATACGGATGATCTCCATCCGGTCCATCAAGGGCGGCGGAATGTTGAGCGTGTTCGCCGTGGTGATGAACATTACGTTGGAGAGATCGTAGTCGACCTCGAGGTAATGGTCGTTGAAGGTGTGGTTCTGCTCCGGATCGAGCACCTCAAGCAGCGCCGAGGAGGGATCGCCGCGGAAATCGGCGCCCATCTTGTCCACCTCGTCGAGCAGGAACAGCGGATTCGATGTCTTGGCCTTGCGCATCGACTGGATGATCTTACCGGGCATCGAGCCGATATAGGTGCGCCGGTGACCGCGGATCTCGGCCTCGTCGCGCACGCCACCGAGCGACACGCGCACGAACTCGCGGCCGGTTGTCTTGGCGATCGACTTGCCGAGCGAGGTCTTGCCGACGCCGGGGGGGCCGACCAAGCACAGAATGGGTCCGGTCAGCTTGTTGGCGCGCTGCTGCACCGCCAGGTACTCAACGATGCGCTCCTTGACCTTCTCAAGGCCGAAATGATCGGCGTCGAGGATTTCCTGCGCCGCCTTGAGATCCTTCTTGACCTTGGACTTCTTGTTCCAAGGGATCGACAACAGCCAGTCCAGGTAGTTGCGCACGACGGTGGCTTCCGCCGACATCGGCGACATCTGGCGCAGCTTCTTGAGCTCGTGGGTGGCCTTCTCGCGCGCCTCCTTCGAGAGCTTGACCTTCTTTATCTTTTCCTCGATCTCGGCGAGTTCGTCCTTGCCCTCCTCATCGCCGAGCTCCTTCTGGATCGCCTTCATCTGCTCGTTGAGGTAGTACTCGCGCTGCGTCTTCTCCATCTGCCGCTTCACGCGGGTCCGGATGCGCTTCTCCACCTGCAGGACGGAGATCTCGCTCTCCATCAGCGCCAGCACCTTCTCGAGTCGCTCCGTGACGATCGCCGTCTCCAGAATCGACTGCTTGTCGGGAATCTTGACCGCGAGGTGCGAGGCGACCGTGTCGGCGAGCTTGGCATAGTCCTCAATCTGTTGGACCACGCCGACCACCTCGGGCGACACCTTCTTGTTGAGCTTTACGTAATTCTCGAACTCGTTGATGACCGAGCGTGCCAGCGCCTCGGCTTCGACCTGCTCGCCCGACGCATCCGCGGCGACCACCGCGTCGGCTTCGTAATACTCGGTCCGCTCCGTATACCGCTTCACCTGCGCGCGTGCCGCTCCCTCGACCAGCACCTTGACGGTGCCGTCGGGCAGCTTGAGCAACTGCAGCACGCTGGCCAGCGTGCCGGTCTCATAGATTGCACTCGTTGCCGGATCGTCGTCCGACGCGTTCTTCTGCGTGGCGAGCAGGATGAACGTATCCGAGCGCATCACCTCCTCAAGCGCCTTGATCGACTTCTCGCGCCCGACGAAGAGCGGCACTATCATGTGCGGAAAGACGACGATGTCGCGCAGCGGCAAGACCGGATAGGACCGGGTCTCGCCGGGGATGAGAGGAGGACGCGGCTTGGCGCTTGTCATGGCGCAGATTCCTTATTGTTGTGCCCCTCGCCCGCGACCTGCATCTGCAGCGTGGCGGTTGAGTGCCAGGTGAGACCGGGAAGATAACGTGGTACGAGAACTCGCGCGGCCCTCGGACCCTTCCCGGATGCCGAAAGCAGGTCCGCCGCACGTCGTTGAGCACCAGTAGTAGGTGGCCACGGCCACCCATGGTGTCAAGTAAGCCCGGAAAATCAGGCGAATATCGCCCCCGCCGGCCAAGCACGCAGCTTCATTGGCCGAATCGCAACCTGGCCGTCGTGGCGGCTGCACGCTGGGGCTCAGGCGCTGGCGGAGGTGTCGTTCGCCCGGTCGGCCCGATCGGTATAAATGTATAGGGGCCGCGCCGTTCCTTCGACGACCTCCTTTGAGATCACAACCTCTTCGACACCTTCGAGGCTCGGCAGCTCGAACATAGTGTCGAGCAGAATGCTCTCCATGATTGAACGTAACCCACGCGCGCCCGTCTTGCGGTCAATCGCCTTGCGGGCGATTGCGCCGAGCGCCTCTTCGGCGAGCGTCAGGTCGATACTCTCCATCTCGAACAGCCGCTGATACTGCTTGACCAGGGCGTTCTTCGGCTGGGTGAGGATGAGCTTCAGCGAGGGCTCGTCCAGATCCTCGAGCGTGGCTACCACGGGCAGGCGGCCGACGAATTCGGGGATCAGCCCGTATTTCAACAGGTCCTCGGGCTCAACTTCGCGGAAGATTTCGCCGGCTTTGCGATCCTCCGGTGCTGACACCTTGGCGCCGAAACCGATCGAGGTGGAGCGGCCGCGCGCCGAGATGATCTTTTCGAGCCCCGCAAAGGCGCCGCCGCAGACGAACAGAATGTTGGTCGTGTCGACCTGCAGGAATTCCTGCTGCGGGTGCTTGCGCCCGCCTTGGGGCGGCACCGAGGCAATCGTGCCTTCCATGATCTTGAGCAGCGCCTGCTGCACGCCCTCGCCCGACACATCGCGGGTGATCGAGGGATTGTCCGACTTTCGGCTGATCTTGTCGATCTCGTCGATATAGACGATGCCGCGCTGCGCGCGCTCGACATTGTAGTCGGCCGACTGCAGCAGCTTGAGGATGATGTTCTCGACATCCTCGCCCACATAGCCGGCCTCGGTCAGTGTCGTGGCATCCGCCATGGTGAAGGGCACGTCAAGGATGCGGGCGAGTGTCTGCGCCAGGAGCGTCTTGCCCGACCCGGTCGGTCCGATCAGCAGGATGTTCGATTTCGCCAGCTCGACGTCGTTATGCTTGGTCTGGTGATTGAGCCGCTTGTAGTGGTTGTGGACGGCGACCGAGAGCACCTTCTTGGCGTGGTCCTGCCCGATCACGTAGTCGTCAAGAACCTTGCGGATCTCCTTCGGGGTGGGAATCCCGTCCCGCGACTTCACCAGCGAGGACTTGTTCTCCTCGCGGATGATGTCCATGCACAGCTCGACGCATTCATCGCAGATGAACACCGTCGGCCCGGCAATGAGCTTGCGCACTTCGTGCTGGCTCTTGCCGCAGAACGAACAATACAGAGTGTTCTTGGAATCACTGCCGCCGACTTTGCTCATTCCTCATCTCCATCGGCGCGTCGCTGTCACGGCGAACCGGTCGACCGACAAATCTAACAGAGGACCCCTAAGAGTCCGTAGCGTAAACTCCACGCGTCACGCAGCCTTTGGCTCGGCCCTCCCGGAAACCCTAACGAAGCACGGTAGTCTAGCGATAATCAAGAATTCATTAATAATGAAAATTCATGGGAATGGCGACTTTTTGACCATCGCCACCGCACGCCAGGCGGCTCCGAGGGCGCCCGGGCCGGTCTCAGGCCTTGGCGGCGAGGAGGCCGGACACGTCTTCCGGCCGCTTGTCGATCACCTTGTCGACCACGCCCCATTCCACTGCCATATCGGCGGTCAGAAAGTAGTCGCGCTCGAGCGCATCCTCAATCTTTTTCAGCGCCTGGCCCGTGTGCCTCACATAGATCTCGTTCAAGCGCTTCTTCAGGTTCAAGATCTCTTGCGCATGCAGCATAATATCGGTCGCCTGGCCCTGGAACCCGCCGGACGGCTGGTGCAGCATGATGCGCGCGTTGGGCAACGCGAAGCGCATGTCCTTGTGGCCGGCGGCCAGCAGCAGCGAGCCCATGGATGCGGCCTGCCCCACGCACAAGGTCGAGACTGCCGGGCGCACGAACTGCATCGTGTCGTAGATCGCGAGCCCCGAGGTTACGACCCCACCGGGCGAATTGATATACATCGCGATCTCTTTCTTTGGATTGTCGGCCTCCAGGAATAGAAGCTGGGCGACGATCAGCGACGACATGGCGTCTTCCACCGGACCGGTGATGAAGATGATCCGCTCTTTCAAGAGCCGCGAAAAGATGTCGTAGGCACGCTCGCCCCGGTTGGTCTGCTCCACCACCATGGGGACGAGATTCATGTAGGTCTCGACCGGATCTCGCATAGATCAACCTATCTCTCCGGCGTCGCTGGAACGAAAGCCGCCTTGCCGTTCCGGGATCGCACCTTGGTATCGACTGATGACAGATATGTGCAGACGCGCGCGCGACAAGGCGTCCGAGCGTGCCGGCACTCCGAACTTCAAGAAGGATCCGTTCCCACCCATACCTGTCTGCTTGGGTTGCGGCGAATTATACTTGTAGTGGTGGAAAAGCAGGATTCGGCTGCCTCTGGCAATGGCCTTCATCTAATAGCCCGATGCATCGGCTCCAACTCTCCGGCTCCCGTCCTCATGTCGAGGGCGGAAGCTCCTCGTCCTCCCGGAACAGCTCCTCACGTGAGACCTGCTTTTCGCGCACCTCGGCAAGCTCCAGGATGAAATCGATCACCTTGTCCTCGAACAGCGGGGCGCGCACGGCGGCGAGTGCCGCGGGATTTTTACGATAGTAATCCCAGATTTCCTGCTCGCGCCCAGGGAACTGGCGGGTGCGCTCGACGATTTCGCGGGTGAGCTCGTCGTCGCTCACCTGGATTGCGTTGCGCTCGCCGATCTCGGCCAGCACCAAGCCCAGCCGTACGCGCCGCTCGGCGATCGCCTGATATTCCTCGCGCGCCTTTTCCTCGGTCGTACCCTCGTCCGCGAAGGTGCGTCCCGAAGCTTTGAGATCGTTCTCCACGACGTTCCAGACGTTCTTGAACTCCTCGGCGATCAAGGTCGGGGGGCCGGCGAATTTGTGCAGCTGGTCGAGCTCGTCGAGCAGCTTGCGCTTGAGCTTCTGACGGCTTTGCGCCGTGTGTTCCTGCTGGAGTCGCGCCTTCAGAGTCTCGCGCAGCTTGGCGAGCGATTCGAGGCCCAGCGACTTTGCGAAGTCCTCGTCCAGCGTCACGGTTCCGGGGCTGTCGATCGATTTGACCGTCACCTCGAACTCCGCCTCCCTCCCGGCGAGCTGGGCATTGTTGTAATTCCCGGGGAAGGTGACCTTTACCACCCGGGTCTCGCCGGCCGCCATGCCGGTGATCTGGTCTTCGAAGCCCGGGATGAAGGTGCCAGAGCCGACATTCACCCCCACATCTTCCCCGCTGCCGCCTTCGAACGGGACGCCATCGATCTTGCCGCTGAAGTTGATCATGGCGCGATCGCCGGCCTCGATCCGGCCATCCGGGCCCTTGGGCAGATAGGGGCGTGCGTCCTGGGCGAACTTCTGCAGTGCCGCGTCGACCTCGGGTTCGGTCACCTCTGCTACCAGGCGTTCGAGCCGGATATGGCTGAAATCGGCGAGCTCGATTTTCGGAAGCACCTCGAGCGCGACCCGGTAGGCGAGGTCGGACTTGCCGGAAAGCACATTTTCGACCTCCGCGGCCTCCTCCGGCATGGTCACCCGGGGCTCCATCGCCAGCTTGAACCCGTGGTCGCCAACGATCTTGGCGTTGGCTTCGCGCACGACCGACTCGATCGTCTCTGCCATCACGGAACGGCCGTAAAGCTTCTTGAGATGCGAGAGCGGCACCTTGCCGGGACGAAAACCGTTGATGCGAACGCGGCCCTTGAGCTCCCCCAACCGTTCCGTCACCCGTGCCTCGAGATCGGCCGCCGGGACCGTGACGTTGAATTCGCGCTTGAGACCGTCGGAAACACTTTCAGTGACTTGCATGGCGATTATCTTGAAGGTTTGCGGCCGCTAGCGGCCGGCTTTGAGTTCATTTCTTTGCGTTTGCGCATGTTCTTATCGGAAAACCGGAAGCCACTTTTCCGGAACATGCGCGAAGGTCAGGCTGCACCCGGCGTGGTGCGGGCGGAGGGGCTCGAACCCCCACGACTTTCGTCACGGGAACCTAAATCCCGCGCGTCTACCAATTCCGCCACGCCCGCGGACAGCGTGTATGGTCGCCGAACGCATAAGCCGGGCGGCGGGGCTTATATCAGCCGTGAACCGGCCGCGCACGCTAAAAATCCGAGGGGTGATGGGACAAGATAGGCGCTGCCGGCGCCCTTCTCAAGCTGCGAATCCGATTCGGGGTGGCGGCCGCCTTTCCCTTTAACGCGGATGCGCTGCAAACAGCTCGCCGTAGAGCTTGGGGAATTGCTCCGGCAGATCCTCGGAAATGAGGCCGGGGCCGGCCAGTCGGCCAGCCTCACCGTGCAGCCAGACTGCGGCCGCAGCCGCCTCGAAGCCCGGCACGCCTTGTGCCAAGAGGCCGGCGATCAAGCCGCCCAGCACATCGCCCGAGCCCGCGGTTGCGAGCCAAGGCGGCGCGTTCTCGGCAATTGCCGCCCGGCCATCCGGGGCGGCGACGACGGTGTCCGGCCCCTTGAGGAGCACGATGGCGCCCGCTTCTGCGGCCGCATGGCGCGCCTGCTCCAGCTTCGATCCAGCCAGAGAAAACCCGGGCAAGGCGTGGAAAAGGCGACTGAACTCGCCCGCGTGCGGTGTCAAGACCGTGGTCGCGTCCGGGTGCGCCCGGACCGCCGACAGCAGCGCCTGCGGCTCATCCGCAAAGCTCGTCAGCGCGTCTGCGTCCAGCACCACGGCGCAATCTGCGGCGAGTGCTGCGCGGACCATATCCTGCATTTCGGGCCCGACGCCGCCGCCCGGCCCCAATACGACGACGTTTCGCCGTGGATCGGACATGAAGGCGCGGAACTCCTCGGCGCCGTCGACGGGCCGAACCATGACCGCGAGGCTTGCCGCAGCGTTCACCGCAAGAGCCGCCCGCGGGGATGCGATCGTCACAAGGCCGGCGCCGCCACGTAGCGCGCCGCGAGCGGCCAAGCGCGCCGCACCGGTCGAAGATATTCCACCGGAAACCACCACTGCATGGCCGCGGCCATATTTGTGGCCGTCCACGCGGGGAACGGGAAAGTGGTGCATCCACAGATTCGGAGCATTGAGGAAAGTCTTCGGCTTGATGGCAGCCAACGCGCTTGCGTCGATGCCGATGTCGGCGATGTGCACGAGGCCGCAGTGAAGGCGGCCTGGCAAAAGGACATGGCCGGTCTTGCGGCGGAAGAACGTCACCGTCTCGCCTGCCCTGACCGCGAGCCCCTGGACATCGCCGCTGGTTCCGTTGATGCCGCTGGGCAGGTCGACGGCATATATTTTCGCCGCCGAGGCGTTCATCGCCTCGATCATCGCACGGGCAGCGCCTTCGACCGGGCGATCGAGTCCGGCCCCGAACAACGCATCGACAATGGCGCCGGCTCCCGCCAAGGCACCGGGGCTCGCGGATTCGACCTCGCCATGCCAGCGCCCGGCCGCAACCCCGGCATCGCCCTTCAGACGCGAGGCATCGCCAACAAGAAGCAGGCGCACCCGATAGCCGCGCTCCTTCAGAATTCGCGCTGCGACAAATCCGTCCCCGCCATTGTTGCCCGGCCCGGCGACCACGGTCACCGGAACCGCCGCGGAGTGTGCCGCCGATACGGCATCGGCGACCGCCCTGCCCGCATTATCCATGAGCTCGATACCTGGCGTCCCGCCGGCAATGGTAAGGCGATCGGCTTCGGCCATCTCCGCGGTGGTGAGGAGCTCGATCATGGGCTGGCGAGACTATCGGCGCGGCCGCGTAGCCACAATTGCCGGGTGGCTTTCAGCTCGCTCCCAATTAGTTCAACCCCGCGTGCATACAAAAAAGGCTGATTGATTAAATTATGATCAATAACTATCAAGGGCCTCTAAGGGCGCCGCCCATAATTTGACTTAGTTGCTGAAACAAAAGGATTTTTCGCAATCCGCAGGCTTGGCACGGAGCCTGCTAACCGCTAGCGCGGCTCAGCCGGAAGCTGCTAGCCGGCGGGCCGGGGAGACGTCACAAGATGAAGAAGATCGAGGCCATCATCAAGCCGTTCAAACTCGACGAGGTAAAGGAGGCCCTGCAAGACGTTGGGCTACAAGGCATTACCGTGACCGAGGCCAAGGGGTTCGGCCGGCAGAAGGGACATACCGAGCTATATCGGGGCGCGGAATATGTCGTTGACTTCCTGCCCAAGGTGAAGATCGAAGTTGTCCTGGCCGACGACATGGCCGACAAAGCCATTGATGCCATCCGCCGTTCCGCCCAAACGGGACGCATCGGGGACGGAAAAATCTTCGTCTCCAATATTGAGGAAGCCATCCGGATTAGAACGGGGGAATCCGGGCTGGATGCCATCTGAAACGCTGGTCCCGTGGGATCGCCGAACGAGTCATCCTGTTGTTCAGAAAGGGAAGGAATTCATGACTACGGCTAAAGACGCCTTGAAGATGATCAAGGACAACGACGTCAAATACGCAGACTTTCGTTTCACGGATCCGCGTGGCAAATGGCAGCACGTCACCTTCGACGTATCCCTCATCGGAGAGGAGACTTTTTCGGAAGGGCAGATGTTCGACGGCTCCTCGATCGCGGGCTGGAAGGCGATCAACGAGTCCGACATGTGCCTGATGCCGGACCCGGCTTCCGCCACCATCGATCCGTTCTTTGCCGAGACCACCATGGTGCTTGTTTGCGATGTGCTCGAGCCGACGACCGGCGAGCCCTACAACCGCGATCCGCGCGGCATCGCCAAGAAGGCGGAGGCGATGGTCAAATCGTCGGGTGTAGGCGACACGATATTCTTCGGTCCGGAGGCCGAATTCTTCGTGTTCGACGACGTCAAGTACAAGGCCGATCCTTACAACACCGGCTTCAAGCTCGACTCGACGGAATTTCCTTCCAACTCTGACACCGAGTACGAAGGCGGCAATCTCGGCCACCATGTCGGCACCAAGAAGGGCTACTTCCCGGTGCCGCCGCAAGACTCCGTGCAGGACATGCGCTCGGAAATGCTTGGTGCCATGGCAAAGATGGGCTGCGTCGTGGAAAAGCACCACCACGAGGTGGCTTCGGCGCAGCATGAGCTCGGCTTGAAGTTCTCGCCGCTCACCGTGATGGCGGACCGCATGCAGATCTACAAATACTGCATCCAGATGGTCGCCAATATCTACGGCAAGACCGCGACGTTCATGCCCAAGCCCGTTTACGGGGACAACGGCTCAGGCATGCATTGCCACCAGTCGATCTGGAAGGACGGCAAGCCTGTCTTCGCCGGCAACAAATACGCGGACCTGTCGGAGACCTGCTTGAGCTACATCGCCGGCATCATCAAGCATGCCAAAGCGATCAACGCCTTCACCAATCCGACCACCAATTCCTACAAGCGCCTTGTGCCGGGCTTTGAAGCCCCGGTGCTGCTCGCTTATTCGGCGCGCAACCGTTCGGCTTCCTGCCGCATTCCCTACACCACCAATCCGAAGGCCAAGCGCGTCGAGGTCCGCTTCCCGGATCCGCTCGCCAATCCGTACCTCGCCTTCGCCGCCATGGCGATGGCCGGTCTCGACGGCATCAAGAACAAGCTCGATCCCGGATCGGCAATCGATAAGGACCTTTACGATCTGCCCCCGGCGGAGCTCAAGCAGATCCCGACTGTCTGCGGCTCGCTCCGTCAGGCGCTCGGCGAGCTTGACAAGGATCGCGGCTTCCTCACGGCGGGCGGCGTGTTCGACAACGACTTCATCGATTCCTACATCGAGCTGAAGATGGGCGAAGTCATCCGCTTCGAGCACACCCCGCATCCGGTCGAATTCGAGATGTACTATTCGGCGTGAGTCTCCTCCCAACGTCGCCTTGGCGATGGACCTTCAAGGGGCGCTTGCGAGCGCCCCTTTTTTTCGGCTTTTTTCATGCCGACAAGGCGGATCGTGCGCTACTTCTTCATCTGATCGCGATACTTCGTCCAGGCCGTGATGCCGGCCAACCCCGCCTTCTCGTCGACGCCTTCAGGTAATCCGGCGACGCCGACGGCGCCGAAGAACTGGCCGTCGAGCCCGAGAGGCACGCCGCCGCCGACCAGATAAACCTTGCCCGGATACATGTTGATGATGCCGAAGTAGCGATCGGGCCGGGTCTTGGCGATATCGGCAAGCGCCTGGGTGGTCTGGCGGAACGTCGCCGAGGCAAAGGCCTTGCCTTCCGCGAGGTGGATGTTCTGCACGCCGGCCCCGTCCATGCGCGCGGACGCCACCAGGTTGGTGGCTTGGTCGAGAACCACGACCGCCATGCGTAAATTAGTCTCGTGTGCAAATGCGATCGCGCCGTCGATGATGGCGCGCGCTTCAGCGAGCGAGATCTGCGTTGGCGTCAGTGGTGGCGGCGGAGCCGGCGTCTGCGCGATGCTCGCCGCATTAAGGCCCGACAGCAGCGCCAGGGTCACGAATATGCGCCCGAGCCAACGAGGTAACGTGAACCATGGTCCCATCATTCCCTCCCGCAGCTTTCGATCTGCAGTTCGTGCTTGCTGGAGGAAGAACGGTAACAAACGCTTCCATGGCCAACAAGCAGCACGGCAGCCGACGCCGGGCCGGCGCTTAGCGATGAGGGTCTATTTAGTCGACACCCGCGGTGCCGACCGCGAACCGCGCCTCGGGCGGTGCCGCTCGGTCACGATCGGCGCAATCGGCCCCCGCACGCGTTGTTGCGAACAGGACCGGCATCTCGACCTCGCTGTCGATCTCGACCCGGTTGCGCCCCTTCTTCTTGGCGCGATAGAGCGCGGCGTCCGCGGCCGCGACGAGCGCGGGGAGATCGGTTCCGGGCCCGCCGCTCGCCGCCCCAATAGAGACGGTGGCATTGAGCTCGCAACCCGCGACCCTCACGCCGGCAGCTTGGAAGGCATTGCGCACGCGCTCGGCAACGATCTTGGCGTCAGCCGGGCCGCCCGGCAAAAGCGCCACGAATTCCTCGCCGCCGAAGCGGCCGACGAGGTCGGTGGAACGTGTGCTCGCAGTCGCAGTCATCGCGAACAGATGCAGCGCTTTATCGCCGATGGCGTGGCCGAATCTGTCGTTAATCGACTTGAAGTGATCGAGATCGAACATCAGTAGGCTGACCTGCTCACCGCGGCGGGCTTGCTGGGCCAACAGCAACGCCGCTGATTGCAGCACGCCGCGGCGGTTGAGCACACCGGTCAATTCGTCGGTCATGGCGGCATCCTGATGGATGCGCACGCTGTGCTCGTTTGCCAGGACGAGGACGATGAACGCGGTGCCGACCGCATAGAGCATGATCTCCAGGACGAACAACGCGACCCAGCCGGTCGACGGCAGCACCGCCGCACTGTCTCCGGGCAACAGGCTTGCCAGCGGCAGCGGGAACAGAAACACCGCACCGTGCAACATGGGGACGAAGATTGCCGGCCAGCGGCGGCGCAGTCGCTTGCGACGCTCGCGCGAGAGCTCGGCGGCGGTTGCGAACGTATAGCCGGAGATGATGACCGAGCTGAGAATGACGCGCGCCGCCGCCCACTGCGCAAAATCCGTGGAAGCACGGGCGAACAGCCAGATCGCGGCACCCCCGATAAGCGCGCTCACCATGACCGGACGGCCGTGAAACACGCGCGCCGCATTCCACATCATGCCACAGGCGATGAACAGCATCGCGTTGCCGATGCCGATCGGTGTCGGCAGGGCGATCAACCGCTCCATGCTCCACATGGCAACCGAGAATCCGCCGACCAGATAGGCCGCTCCCCACCAGGCGAGCGCCGGTATGCGGTTCCTCACCCACGCCGCCAGCAGGAGCAATCCAAGCAAGCCGGTGACGCAGGTGGCCACCACGAACAGCGTGTTGACGTCTAGTGCGATCGGCATAGCCGAGATGGGCAGCATTCGCTCGTACTCTTAAAGTCTGCGCCGGATCGCCTGAATGCGCGCCGGCCTTGGCCAATAGGTACAAACTCGCATGCAGGAATTTGCAGCCCGTTAGGGCAACGGCACGGCTTTTCGCTCAAAGTAGGTCAAATTTGTCGAGTAACTGCCGGCGGATTGTCGGCATTGGCCCTTTGCCCCGCGGATTACCCGGCGTTCTCACCCGGCAAGGGGACAAAGAGACCTTCAAGCCGTGGTGCGGTGGCGATGAACCCTTGCTCCAGCATGTAGGCGATCAATGCCTCGAGCGTCCGCCGGTTGGGCTCGATCCCGTACGGCCACGCATCGCCGTTGAACAATGCGTCGATCTCCTCGATGTCAGCCTGGAGCCACGGCAGCATATAGGCGAGCGAGCCGGCATAGCGCATGCGCGCGAGTGCTGCCCGCTTGGCATTAACGCAGGCCCCGTAGAAGCTTGTCGCGATCCAAGGGTGACGCTCGTAAAGGTCGCGACGCATCGCGATGAGATGCATGATGGGAAAGATTTGCGTCCGCGCGTACATTTCTCGTTCGCGTGCGCGATAGTCCGGAAATAGCCGGGCAACGTCAGGGTGGCGGCCGAATGAGCTTGGCTTGCGCGAGCCGATCAGCGCGTCGATCGCGCCGCGCGCCAAAAGATCGCCCAAGGCTTCGCCGCTTTCGTTCTGCTCGATCTCGACCTTTTTCAAGAGTGGCGGCGCGTGCGGCTTGCCATGGGTGCCGGCCGCATCGACCGCGCCTTGTATCCACCGGATGCTTTCGAGGTTGACGCCAAACTCGTGCTGCAGATGTCCGCGCGCCCAGATCGCGGCCGTCTGGGTATAGAGCGGCACCCCTACGCGGCGGCCTGCGAGGTCTCGCGGACTGCGTATGCCGCTGCGTGTGTTGATGAAAATATAGCCGTGCCGGAACACGCGCGAGGGAAAGACCGGAAGGGCGACGAACGGACAAGCGTCGCTGCCGTGCAGACTGATGAATTCAGACGCCGATAATTCCGCTATGTCGAACTCCCTGCCCCCGACCATCCGATCGAATACCTGCCGACCGGATTTGAGCGTGATGCAGGTGAGATCAACGCCTTCCAGCGTCACATCGCCATCGCGGATCGCCTCCAGGCGGTCGTAGCGACAGCTGGCGAAGGTGAGCGAGAGGCGGGACAAGGGGGCGGTGGCTTTTGGGTCAGCGAGGGTCCCCTTGTCGGAAATCAGCGCTTGGAGAACTGGAAGGAACGCCGTGCCTTGGCCTTGCCGTACTTCTTACGCTCGACCACGCGGGAATCGCGGGTAAGGAAGCCGGCATGCTTGAGCGCGCCGCGCAGCTCCGGCTCGTAACCCATGAGAGCCTTGGAGAGTCCGTGGCGCACAGCGCCGGCCTGGCCCGACAGGCCACCGCCCGATACCGTGCACACGACGTCGAACTGATTCTGCCGATTGCAGGCGACCAGCGGCTGCTCGATCAGCATGCGCAACACCGGTCGCGCGAAATAAATCTCGATTGGGCGAGTGTTGATCTCGATCTTGCCGGCGCCCGGCTTCACCCAGACCCGCGCCACAGCGTTCTTGCGCTTGCCGGTCGCGTAGGCGCGTCCTTGCCTGTCCAGCTTCTGCACATATCTCGGCGCCTCCGGCGCTGCCGCCGGCTTGAGCGCGGACAATTGATCCAGCGACTGAATGGTCTCCGCCATAGCTGTTAGCCTCTCGAATTCTTGCGGTTCATGGCGCCGATATCGACGACCTCGGGGTTCTGCGCCGCATGCGGATGATCGGGCCCCGAATAGACCCGCAGGTTAGCGAGCTGGCGACGTCCGAGCGGTCCACGCGGGAGCATGCGCTCGATCGCCTTCTCCACGACCCGCTCTGGAAACTTCCCTTCGAGGATGGATTTTGCGGTGCGCGTCTTCACGCCGCCGATAAAGCCGGTGTGATGATGATAAATCTTCTTCTCGCGCTTCCTGCCGGTGAGGACGGCCTTATCGGCATTGACAATGATGACATTGTCGCCGCAGTCGACGTGCGGAGTGAAGATCGGCAGGTGCTTGCCGCGCAGCCGCCGGGCAACGATCGAGGCGAGGCGCCCGACGACCAGACCCTTGGCGTCGATGAGCACCCATTTTTTCTCGATTTCGGCGGGCTTGGCCGAAAAAGTGGTCATGGTGAAAGCTTCCCTGACAAATGCATCCGGTGAAAGAACCGACCGCGTGCAATCGATCCTGGCGAGCCTGACATCGTGAGAAAAGAACGGGCGCACTTGTTGCGCCCGGCTGCGGCTCATTACACGAGCCCATTACCGTCGTCAACGCCCCCAGAATTCAAAGTGATGAAATTACAGCCCCTTGCGCTTGTGGTATCATAGAACCGTCACGTTTCAAGGGAACATTCCAAGGGAAGGTGAATCAAATCGCGCCGAGGGGCCCTTCTGTTTCGGATGGCACTGGTTACATTTGCGGCGGGCGGTCCTGTGCCGGACCGCGCTGCTGCACTCCCGATCCTTGCTGCCATGAATCACGACGCTTACCCGGACGCCTATATCCGCGGCATCCTCAATACCGTGAAGACCATCGCTATGGTGGGGATTTCGCCCAAGGATGTGCGGCCGAGCTATTTTGCCTTCAAATACCTGCTCGAACGGGGCTATCGGATGATCCCGGTCAATCCCGGACAGGCCGGCGGCGAGATTCTTGGGCGGCCCGTCTACGCCAAGCTTACCGATATTCCCGAACCCATCGACATGGTGGACATCTTCCGTGCGCCGCAGTACGCGCCGGCGATCATTGAAGAGGCGCTCGCCCTCAATCCGCGACCGCAGGTGATTTGGATGCAGCTCGGCGTTCGCGATGACGAGGCGGCACGCGTCGCCGAAGCGGCCGGGCTCAAGGTGGTCATGGATCGTTGCCCGAAGATCGAATACGGCCGGCTTTCTTCCGAGATCGGCTGGATGGGGGTGAATACACGCGTGCTCACCTCTAAGCGGGCGAAGCTCGCCGGCGGCGGCATCCAGCGCATGGCGCTCGACCGTGTCACCATGGCGGGTGGCTCCGCCAGCTTGGCGACCAAATCTCAAGACACTGAAAAGTAGCCCGACCTCTATCTGTGCAGTTCGTGGCTCCTGCCGTGTGAAATCCTGGCAATCCGGCCCCGACTCCGTCATGATGTCGGTCGGGCCTGATCGGCCGCGCGGCCGGATAATTGCACTGCAGCAATCGAAGCGGGGGGCTATGAGAAAGCAGATGATGCTGGCGGTGGGTCTCGCGCTCAGCGCGGGCACCGCCGCGTTCGGCGAAACGGCCGAAGAGCAGCAGGCTTGCATGAACGACGCGTTCCAGTTCTGCGGGGACGCGATCCCCGATCGCAGCAAAGTGTTTTATTGCTTGGTCAACAATCGGAACCAGATCTCGCCGGCCTGTCGTGTTGCAATGGCGCCGTATCTTCCGGCCGATCCAGAGGTGGCGATGAAGAAATCGCCGGCCCAACACGAGAAGGGTGCGAAGAGCAAGGGGCCGCTCAACATCGCACCGCATTAGGTAAGGCGGCGGAAGCGGCGACCAAACTGATCGCGCCCGCCGGTGCCCTCGCGCTGCTTGACGTACGCACGACTTCAATGCACCAGACATTTTCGTGCAGGCTTTTTGCTTGGGGACATTTGCTGGGCACCCATCACATGAGGAGTGGCCATGAACGAGCGCATCCCGGGCTTTTCCACCCTGGCCATCCACGCCGGCGCCCAGCCCGATCCGACGACCGGGGCGCGGGCGACGCCGATCTATCAGACGACCTCGTTCGTCTTTGAGGATGTCGACCATGCGGCTTCGCTGTTCGGGCTGCAGACCTTCGGCAACATCTACACGCGCATCGGCAACCCGACGACCGCGGTGCTGGAGGAACGCGTCGCTGCGCTGGAAGGCGGCACCGCCGGGCTGGCTGTTGCTTCCGGCCATGCGGCGCAAGTCATCGTTATGCATTGCCTGATGCGGCCGGGCGAGGAGTTCGTGGCTTCGCGCAAGCTCTATGGCGGCTCAATCAATCAGTTCAACCATGCCTTCAAGAATTTCGATTGGAAGGTCGTCTGGGCCGATCCTGACGACCTTTCCTCCTTCGAGCGTGCGATCACGCCCAAGACCAAGGCAATCTTCATCGAGTCGATCGCCAATCCTGGTGGGGTCATCACCGATATCGAGGCAATCGCCGGTCTTGCGCGCCGCACCGGCGTCCCGTTAATCGTCGATAACACGCTCGCCACGCCCTACCTGTGCAAGCCAATCGAGCACGGCGCCGATGTTGTGGTGCATTCGCTCACCAAGTTTCTGGGCGGCCACGGCAATTCCATGGGGGGAATGATCGTCGACGGCGGCAGCTTCAACTGGTCGCGCGAGGGCCGCTATCCGATGCTGTCGGAGCCGCGGCCGGAATATCACGGCGTCGTCATGCACGAAACATTCGGCAATTTCGGCTTTGCCATGGCGTGCCGCATGCTGGCGCTGCGCGACATGGGGCCGGCGATCTCGCCGTTCAATTCATTCCTCATTCTCACCGGCATCGAGACCCTGCCGTTGCGCATGCAGCGCCACTGCGACAATGCCCAGGCGGTCTCGACCTGGCTCGCCGGTCATCCCAAAATCGCCTGGGTCAGCTATCCGGGACTGCCCGGCGACCGCTACCACAATCTGGCGCGCAAGTACGTGCCGAAGGGTGCGGGCTCGGTCTTCACCTTCGGGCTCAAGGGCGGTTATGACGCTGGCGTCAAGCTTGTCTCCAATGTCAAGCTGTTCTCGCACCTCGCCAATATCGGCGATACCCGCTCGCTGATCATTCATCCGGCTTCGACCACGCACCGCCAGCTCACCGACGCGCAGAAGGTGCAGGCCGGTGCCGGCCCGGACGTGGTCCGCCTCTCGATAGGGCTCGAGGACAAGGAGGACATCATCGCCGACCTCGAGCAGGCCCTGGAGACGGCATAAAGGGTATCGGTCGTAAAAGGGTGTCGGTGCTGCGTCCGGACTGGCGCCGGGTCATGTCCCGGGCTGAACATTTGTCCCGGGCATCCACGATTTTCTTCGCCGAGCCGACCTAACGGCGGCGAAAGACGCTGAACTGGAAGCGCTGGATGCTTCCCATGGGGGTTGCGTGGTCGTGCCGGCGCGTTTCGACGAGCGTGAACTCAGCTCCCAGGATCGCGCCGATGCTCGCTGAGTCGTGGCGAGCCACCGGAAGTCCGCTGCATCGTTGCGGGCCGTCCGGAGCAAATGTCGCGATGATGGCATGCCCCTGCGGTTTCAGCGCTGCGGCGAGGCAGGCCGCATAGGCGGCTTGGTCGGCGGGCGCGGTCAGGAAGTGAAACGCAGCGCGGTCGTGCCAGAGATCGTAGCGCTGCACCGGCTTCCATTTGACCACATCGGCGGCGATCCATGTCACCTGCCCGCTTCTTGCGCCCAGGCGTGCCCGCGCGGCGGCAAGAGCCGCCTCTGAAAGATCGAGCACGGTCAGTTCCTCGAAACCCGCATCCAACAGCCCATCGACGAGCCGCGAAGCACCCCCGCCGATGTCGATCAGTGCCGACCGGCGCATTGCACCGGTCGCTTTGATGAGCTCGAGCGAGATCGTCGGCGTTTCTTGAAACCAACTGACCTCGCGCTCCCCTTTGCTGCGATAGACGTTCTCCCAGTGGGCAGCACGGTCAGCGGCGCTCACGATTCAATGCCCCTCAGCTTGGCGCTGCTGTACTGAGCTCCGCTGCAGCACCGGTGTCAGGCCGAATGGCTTCACATGTCTGTGCCGCGGGCACGGCTTGCGCGTGCACGGCGGCGGCCGTGAGCACGATCATGGCCATGGCCTGATGCATCAGCGCGAGCGCAAGCGGCGCCTGCTCCAGCAAGGTGAAAATGCCGAGCGAGGCCTGCAACAAGACGGCGCCAGCCAGCACGAGCGCACCCCTGCGGGCCGTCCGTGCGCCACTCCGCGCCGCATCGATGGCGTGCAGAAGCGCCAGAGCCGCAATGCAATAAGCCAGCATGCGGTGATCGAACTGCACGGTTAACGGATTCTCGAAGAAGTTCCGCCACCACGGCTCGTTGAAGAAGAGCTGCGCGGACGGCGGCACGAACCGCCCCTCCATGAGCGGCCAAGTGTTGTCGATGCGGCCGGCGCGCAGTCCTGCGACCAGCGCACCGAGATAAATCTGTCCGAGCACGAGGGCGAGCAGCAGCACCGCGCTCGAGCGCAACCGAGGTGGCGACGGCTCAGCGGATCGAGGGACCTGCTCCTGTGCGGTCCAGACCAGCGCCACAAAAATCGTGGCCGCAAGGGTCAGGTGAAACGCCAAACGATACGGCGACACCTCGATACGCTCAGTGAGGCCGGACGCCACCATCCACCAACCGACCGCGCCCTGGAATGCGCCGAGGCCGAAAATGAGCCAGAGCCGCGGCCGCAATTGTCGCGTGATCTCCCCGCGGAGCAGGAACCACAGGAACGGCAAGAAGAACACCGCCCCGATCACGCGTCCGAGCAGACGGTGCGTCCATTCCCACCAGAAAATGGCCTTGAAGGCGCCAAGGCTCATGCCAGCATTTAGCGCCTGGTATTGTGGAATGGCCTTATACTTGTCGAACAGCTCCTGCCATGCTGCCGCGCTCAATGGCGGCAACACGCCGGTGACGGGGTGCCATTCCGTGATCGAGAGGCCGGATTCGGTGAGCCGGGTGGCCCCGCCGACGACCACCATGGCAAATACGAGGGCTGCCACCGCCCAGAGCCAGACGCGGACGGCGCGGCCGCTGCCAGTCTCACATGTCTTTTCCATCACGATTCCGGTTCTTATGCGCAAGAATGGTTGCCCGCCGTAGCACGGCCCTATAGTCCAGTGGTCGCGTCCAATCCATAGCCCTTGCCGCCGCGCCCATGCCACTACGGATTCGCAAGCTCATCGGCGCTTTCGCCCTGATCGCCCTGGTTCTGATCTGGGCGCTCACCGCGATGGTGATCGCGCAGTTTCCGGCGCTGCAGGCAAACGCGCTGGTTGAGGCGATCTATTATGCGGTCGCCGGACTGGGGTGGGTTCTGCCCGCCATGCCGCTGGTCAAGTGGATGAGCCGCCGACCGTCCTGAGCTTCGTTCAGGCCGCATCGACCCGGCGAAAGCCGTTCCACATCGCGGTGGCGGCGCCCGACATGAGCACCCGCACATAACGCGATTGCTGATGCTCGCCGTTGAGCGACAGGCGCGGCAGCGCCGTGAGATGCTGCTTGTGCTCCGGGAACAGCACGCCGGGCCGGGTGGTGACGGCGGTCTTGAAGCCGAGCTCGGCGGCGATGCGGAACTCGCGCGGCCCGGCCGAAGTGGGATCGCCAACCGGATAGCTCAGATGCTGTGGCCGCACGCCGAGCGAGGCCTCGATCACCGAGCGGCTCATCGCCATCTCGGCCCGTGCCTGCCGCTCCGGCGTCTTCGCCAGCATGACGTGGTTGACGGTATGCGCCCCGATGGTCACCAGCGGGTCGGCGGCGAGCCGGGCGAGCTCCTCCCAACTCATGCACAATTCCTCGCAGAATGCCGCGATGTCGACCTTGTAGCGAAGCGACAGTTCGCGCACGACGTGGCGCAGCTCATCCTCGGTGCGAAAGCTGCGCACCCAGCCATAGAGCTCACCGAAGACGTGATACTTGTCCTTGACTGTGGCGCATTCGAATGCCTGCTCCTTTCCATTCACCAGCAGGAAGACGTGGGAATTGCGGGCAACCACGGCTTCCAGCGCCAGCCACCACAGCTCGCCGATGCGATCCGGAAAGCTGGTCGGGACATAGACCGCGAAAGGCGCGTCCTGCGCCTTCAGGATCGGATAAGCGTGCTGTAGGGTATCGCGGTAGCCGTCATCGATCGTCACGCAGGCGAACCGCCGCGTGAAATCACCTTCCGTCATGCGGCGGTGCATCTCGTCGAGGCTGATGAGATCGAGCTTTTGCCGGCGCAGCCGGCGCAGGACCTTTTCGAGAAATTGGGGCGTGATTTCCAGCAGCTGATTGGGGCGGAACCGCTCAGGGCTTTGCGGGCGCACATGGTGCAGGGTGAGGATGGCGCCGACGCCCCCTACGAATGGCTGCATAAGGGCGTGCGCGCCGCTGAAATAGAGCGTCTCAAAGCCCGCCCGAATGACGTTTTTCTTCAACGCGCTCAATGCTCTGATCCTGATACGGCTGCGATTATCCCAACTCTTTGTTGATATTTCTTTGCCAAGGTCCGCGACTGCTGAATGAAGGGCTCCGGCCGCTCCCGGCAGAGCTCGCACCGCGCGACAGAGATGAGCATCGCCGTCAACTATCAGGCCGGTCAAGACGATACCGCGCAGACAAGCCTGTCTTGCGCCGGGCGGGTCGTCCGCGTTGCGGTTTTCGACGATATGCGCGCGGTGGAACCTTTTTGGCGGGCGCTCGAACGCGACAATGCCTGGGCGACGCCCTATCAACGCTACGAGCTCTTGGCCGCCTGGCAGCACCACGTGGGCGGGCGTCAAGGCATTGTTCCGTTCATTGTCGTCGGCTTCGACGCTGCTGGCAGACCATTGTTCCTGTGGCCGTTCGGCCGGAAAGAGATCGGGCCGCTTCGCTTGGCGGGATTCCTCGGCTCCAAGCATTCGAGCTTCAACATTGGGATCTGGCGCCGCGATGTTGTGCCGCTCGTCAACGCGATAGATCTTGCCGGCGTAGTTATCCGCCTCGCGCGGCACGACGATCCGGTCGACCTCCTGGCCTTGCACAGCCAGCCGTTCACTTGGGATGGACTTGCCAATCCGTTTGCGCTGCTGCCGTATCAACTTGCGGCGGAAGCCGGCAGCTGCCTGCACCTTGTGCCTTCCGCCGGGATCGAAGCCGCCGTGGCCGCCTCGGTGCGATCGCGGCTGCGCGCGAAAGAACGCAAGCTGCAGAAGCTCGCCGGCTACCGCTACCTGCAGGCGACCAGTGCTGCCGATATCGACCGGCTACTCGATGCCTTCTTTGCGCTCAAAGCCGTTCACATGCGCTCCCAGGGCCTGAGCAACGTATTCAGCAAGCCCGGCGTGCCTGAGTTCATCCGTGCCGCTTGCCACCTCCGGCTCGCCGGGGGGCGCCCACTGATCGAGCTGCATGCGCTCGAGGGCGAGGGCCAGCTGCTCGCCCTCTATGGCGCGATTGTCGACAGCTACCGTTTCTCAGGCATGTTCAACACCTACACGCTCGGCGATCATGCGCGGCAGAGCCCCGGCCTCATCCTGCTGCGGCATATGATTGGAAACTGCATCGAACGCGGTGCCCGCAGCTTCGACCTCGGGGTGGGCCGCGCCCATTACAAGTCGTTCTTCTGCAAGGAAGCCGAGCCGCTGTTCGATGCGTTCCTTCCGCTGACGGCACGCGGAAAGCTGGCTGCACCGGGCTTCCGTGCCACCTTCCTGGCCAAGCGGATGATCAAGGAGAAACCTGCGCTCTGGTCCGCGGTGCGGTTCCTGCGACGCTTCCGGGCAAACCCGGGTCGAAAGCCCACCCTCTCCCGATAAGGGAGAGGGTGCTCAGAGGCTTAGGCATTATCTACAATCATGCGGCAACCTGCGTCTTGGCGGCTTCGCCCGCTTCCGCGATCGGACCGCTTGCCAGCAAGGTCACTTCGCTGAAGCCGGCGCGCAGCAGCCCTTCACGCGCCGCGATCGTATCGAGATCATTGATCGCCGGAGCCACCAGCACGCCGCGCGGCGCGAGCTCACCCAATCGCTCGGCGGCGACATCCGGCAAGGCCCCGGCGTCGATCACCAGATGATCGTAGCTCCGCGCCAGCGCTTCGAGCGTGATCGCAAGGCGCTGCGAGGCAATGATCGCTTCCGCATCCGCGAGCGCCCGTCCGGCCATCACCACGTGCAGGCGCGAGTGCCGGTCGCGCGTGATGACGTCGCCATAGGAGGCGGTGCCGCGGATCAGCTCTGCAATGCCCGGCCCCGACGGATCGGTTGCGATCACCGCGACATCCGGATGATCGAGCGCAAGATCAACGAGCACGACCCGCCCGGTGCGGGACAGGCTGCGCGCCAGCGTGATTGCGGTGACGGAGGTGCCGACATTGCGTGTCGTGCCGAGCACCGCGATGCGTCGCGCCCCCTCGCCTGCCGCCGCGAGCGTGTGGCTGAGCGCCTCGATGGTGTCGAGCGGCACGCCGGTCGGCGCCGTGTGCTCTGAGGTCTCGGCGAGCGCTTCTGACTGCCTGGGGCGGCTGCTCACAGCCGAATCCATCGCAGCCGGCGCGAACGACACCGCTCGTGCCGCCATCGGGCTCAAGATGCCTGCTCCCAACAGCTCGCTCGTCAGGATGAACCCGATCGTAAGCGTCAGCGCGCCGAGGGCAGCCACCAGGACCGTCGGCAACAGCTTCGGCCAAGCCGGTGTGTTCGACACCGTGGCGGTGGAAATGATCCTGGCATCCGGCGAGGCCGCATCGATAGAGTCGCGCGCGGTCGCCTCGCGATATTTGGCGAGATAGGACTCGAGCAGATCGCGTTGTGATTTGGCGTCGCGCTCCAGCGCCCGCAGCTGCACGTCCTGCTCGTTGCTCGCAGACGCCTGTTGCTTGAGCTGATCGAGACCGCTGTCCAGGCTCGTCATGCGCGCATCGGCGAGCCGCGCGTCGTTCTCGAGCGAATGCGCGAGCCGCTCGGCCTCGGCGCGAATTTGCCCGTCGAGATCGGCGATCTGCGCGCGCAGTTCCTTGATGCGTGGGTGCTCGGGCAGGAGCGTCGAAGATTGCTCAGCCAGTTGCGCCCTGAGCGTCACGCGTTGCTCGGAAAGGCGCCGCAACAGCTCGGAATTCGCTATGTCGGAAAATTCGAGCGGCGCCCCGGTGCGTAGCGCGTCGCGGATGAGCTTGGCCTTGGCTTCGGCATCGGCCTTCTGCGCGCGTGCGCTCGCCATCTGGGTGTTGTAGTCGCCGAGTTGCTGATTGGACAGCGTCAGGCTGTTGGGGCCGCCGACGAACAAGCTCGCTTTGCTGCGATAGCGCTCGACCGCCGCCTCGGCGTCGGCGACCTTGGTGCGCAACTGGTCGATCTCGCCGGCAAGCCACTGCCCTGCGGCGCGCGTCTGCGCAAGCTTTGCGGCGCGCTGCATCTCCAGATATTGCGCCGCGACGGCGTTGGCGACCTGAGCCGCGAGATCCGGGTCTTCCGACTCGAACTCGATGACGATGACGCGCGATTTTTCCGCTTGGAAGGCGGAGAGCCGGTCCTGGAAGCTCTTCATGACGCGCTCCTCCGGCGTCATGCTCATGGGGTCGCGGCCGATGCCGAGGAGACCGAACAGCGTGCGCAGGAACGAGGCGCCGTGCAGAACGGAATCAAATTCCGCCCGCTCCCCGAGTTTGAGCTTGTCGATGATGGCGCGGGCGAGGTCGCGCGAGAGAATGACTTGAATCTGGCTCGCGACCGCCTCCTGATCGACGGCCGCAGCCGGCTCGTTGTCCTTGGCGGCCTCCGGGCGCAGGAACACGTTCTCGCGCGACTCGATCAGGACGCGTGCTTCCGACTTGTATTTGGGGGTGATCAAGCTGGCCCCGAGGAAGGCCGCAGCCGCCGCCGCAAGCGTCACCGCGAGAATTGCGGCCTTCCGGCGCCAGAGTGCGCGCCCAAGCGCGCTGAGATCCAGCTCTTCGACCGCGGTCTGCATCATCCCAAACCGCGCCTGCGCACTCGCCACCATCACCTACCCCTGACTCACGCGCACAACGCGCGACTCTCTCAAACCGAGCCGATCTCATCCCATTATGGTTGATGGCGCGTTAAGGAGGGCGCGGCGCGCCATCGCGGTGATCATTTGTTAACCGCCACACGGCTAACCCTACTTCATCACGAACGCGGTGTAGGGTGTGCAACCGCGCGGTTCTCGGCCGATCACGTGCGCAAAATCGCGTCGCGCGGTTGCGCACGCTGGCAGACCTGAGAGCGATTTTGCACCCTACGGACTTGTGACGCAGGGTGGGTTCCATCAACGCTTCGCGCGAAAGCCTCAAAATTCTGCATGTGCTGCGAGCTCCCGTCGGCGGCCTGTTCCGTCATGTCGTGGATCTGGCAAGCGGCCAGGCCGCGCGCGGACACCACGTTGGCCTGATCGTCGACGCCTCGACCGGCGCCGAACAGGCGGAGCAGGCCCTCTCAGCCCTGTCGCCGCTCATGTCGCTTGGTATCACCCGTGTGCCCATGAGCCGGCAGATCGGCTGGAGCGATCTATCCGCGATTGCGCATGTGAGGCAGCGGGCCGCCGCCGCCGCCGCCGATGTTCTGCATGGCCATGGGGCCAAGGGCGGCGCCTATGCGCGGCTCGCCGGCTGTGATGCGGCGGTGCGGATCTATACGCCCCATGGCGGCAGCCTGCACTATGATTGGAGCTCGCCTGCCGGCTTCGTCTATTTGATGCTCGAGCGGCTGCTTATCCGTCGTACAGATCTGTTCCTGTTCGAGAGCGCCTATGGGCGCCATGTCTTCCGTGCCAAGCTGCGAGCGTCGCCCCGGCTTTCCCGCGTGGTCCACAACGGTGTTGCGGCTGCCGAATTCGAGCCGATCTGCGCCCGAGATGATGCGGCCGACCTTGTCTTCGTCGGCGAGCTGCGCTTCCTTAAGGGCGTCGATTTGTTGATACAGGCGATCGCCTTGCTGGTGCGCGAAGGGCGTCGCCTCAGCGCCGTCATCGTGGGCGCCGGTCCCGACCGGGCGGCCTTCGAGGCGCAGGTGCATGCCCAAGGGCTCGGGGAACAGGTCAGGTTCGCCGGCACCATGCCGGCGCGTGCGGCCTTCCCTTTGGGACGGCTCCTGGTCATCCCTTCGCGTGCGGAATCCTTGCCCTATATCGTGCTGGAAGCCGCCGCTGCCGGCGTTCCGCTCATCACCACCAAGGTCGGCGGCATTGCGGAAATTTTCGGCCCCGATACGGCGGCTCTGGTCGGCCCCGGCGATGCGACGGCGCTTGCGCGCGCGATTGCAACTGCGCTCGGCGACATTATGGCGCAGCGTGAGCTTGCCGCGCGATTGCGCGAGCGGGTGCGCGCGGCCTTCTCCGCCGAAACAATGACGGATTCGGTTTTGTCGGCCTATCGGACCGCATTGGCGCAGCAGCCTCGCTATCGGCCCGGCATGGTGCTGCCTGCTCCGCGCAGTTAACAAACAGTAACCTGCATTTTACCCTCTAAGCATTCCTTGAAGCTTTTTTGCTAACGCTGCCCGCAAGCTGCCTGCTCACCTGCGCGCCGGCAGCGAGCTCTCAAGTCCCAGGCAAGCCCATGTTGAACTTTGATGCGCGGCGCGTCGGCGGTGAAAGCACCGCCTATCGGGTGGCCGAGCCCCGAGCCAGCAAGCCGCTCTCGGCTGCCGCGCTGAGCTTGAGCGCCGAGCCGACTGTGCCGGCCTATTCCCCGATCGTGCTCGCCGGAACCGTCCGTCTCATCGAGTTCGCGCTGATCGTGTTGGTCGGGTCGGCGATCTATGCCGCCTATGTGGTGCCGGTCGAAGGCTTCGAATGGCATTACGCCGCCGGCATCTTGATGGTCGCCGTCATGTCGACGATCGCCCTGCAGGCGGCCGACGTCTACCAGGTGCAGGCCTTCCGCGGACACGAGAAGCAATACATGCGGCTCGCCTCCGCCTGGTCGGTGGTCTTTCTGATCGCGATCAGCATTCCGTATTTCGCCAAGGCGGGCGATGAGTTCTCGCGCGTATGGCTTGCCAGCTTCTATGTCTTGGGCCTGGCAGTGCTGATCGGCTTCCGGCGCTCTCTTTTCCTTTTGGTCCGAAGCTGGACCCGAGAGGGTCGGCTCGACCGCCGCACTGTCGTGGTGGGGGCCGACGCGCGCGGCGAAAGCCTGATCAATGCCATCCTTGAGCAGCGCGACAACGACGTGCGCATCATCGGCTTGTTCGACGACCGGGGCGATGATCGCGCGCCTACCACGGTCGCCGGCCGCACCAAGCTCGGCACCGTCGATGATCTGGTCGAGTTTGCCCGCCGCACCCGCATCGATCTGGTGATCTTCTCGCTGCCGATCTCGGCCGAAGCGCGCATCCTGCAGATGCTGAAGAAGCTCTGGGTGCTGCCGGTCGACATCCGCCTCGCCGCCCATTCCAACAAGCTGCGCTTTCGGCCGCGCGCCTATTCCTATATCGGCAAGGTGCCGGTGCTCGACGTCTACGACAAGCCGATCACCGACTGGGACGTGGTGACCAAGATGCTGTTCGACCGTTTCATCGGCGGCATCATGCTCTTGCTTGCAGCGCCCGTGATGCTGCTGGCGGCGATCGCCATCAAGCTCGACAGCCGTGGGCCCATCTTCTTCAAGCAGAAGCGCTATGGCTTCAACAACGAGCTGATCGAGGTCTATAAGTTGCGCTCCATGTATGTCGATGAGTGCGACGCCACCGCTTCCAAGCTGGTGACGAAGGGCGATGCGCGCGTCACCCGCGTCGGCGCCTTCCTGCGCAAGACCTCGCTCGACGAATTGCCGCAGCTCATCAACGTGGCGATCAAGGGCAACCTGTCGCTGGTTGGCCCGCGTCCGCACGCGGTTCATGCCAAGGCGGAAAATCGCCTCTATGACGAGGCGGTTGACGGCTACTTCGCGCGCCATCGGGTCAAGCCGGGCATCACCGGCTGGGCGCAGGTGTGCGGTTGGCGCGGCGGGACCGACACGCAGGAAAAGATTCAGCGCCGCGTCGAGCACGACCTCGAATACATCGAGAACTGGTCGGTGCTGTTCGACCTCTACATCCTGGCGCGCACGCCGTTTGCGGTGTTCGGCGCAAAGAACGCGTATTGATAAATGTTGCTTCTTAAAATCGCGCACCGGCGCTTCCCATTTGCAATGAGTCATGCCCGCGCTTGGCGCGGGCATCCACGTCTTGGCTTCTTGATTCAGAGAGTAAGGCGTGGATGGCCGGGAACATGAGGGCGCTTACGCCCGTCTTCGACAGGCTATGCCCGGCCACAACTTCGACGGCGCTGGAGCGCGCTCCGATCGACGGCAGCGTGACGGTTGAGACGGAAAAGCTGCGCGCGCTGCTGCTCTGGCTGATGGGTTTTGCCAGCGCCTTCGTGTTCATCGAGCCGAGCCCTTACGAGATCGTCGCGCTCGCGAGCATGTTCCTGCTCGGGCTCGCAGGCCTGCGGCTCTCGGCAGCATTGATGCCGCTTGCTCTCATGCTGGCCGTCCTCAACATCGGCTACGCCATCGCGGTGGTACAGGTTTCCGATCAATCCAAGCCGGTGACATGGATGCTGATCTCGAACTTTCTGGCTGTCACCGGCGTCTTCTATGCCGCCGTGCTGTCGGCCAACACGCAGGCGCGCCTCGAGGTGCTGCTGCGCGGCTGTCTCGCCTCGGCGGTCGTTGCGGCGCTCGCTGCCGTTGCGGGCTATTTTCATCTTGCCGGCGGCCTGTCCGACGCGCTTCTGCTGTATGGCCGCGCGCGCGGCACGTTCAATGATCCCAATGTGCTCGGCGCCTTCTTGGTGCTGCCCGCCGTGCTGTTGTTCCAACGCGTGCTGATCGACCGCCGCGGCGCCGCTTTGCAGAGCGGCCTCGTGCTGGTGGTGCTGCTGGTTGCGCTGCTCTTGACCTTCTCGCGGGCCGCCTGGGGTCAATTCGTGCTGACAAGCCTGATCGTGATGGCGCTCGGTCTTGGCAGCGCACCGTCAGCCGCCACGCGCTTGCGGATCATTGCCGTCGCCGTCATCGGCTTCATCATCGCCTTGATCGGCCTGGCGGTGCTCTTGTCGCTGCCGCAGGTTGCCGACCTCTTCAGCCAGCGGGCAACGCTCGATCAGAGCTACGACATCGGCCATTTCGGCCGCTTCGGCCGCTACCTCTTGGGTGCCGAGCTCGGCCTTGAGCGGCCATTCGGGATCGGGCCCCTGCAATTTGCGGGCTTTTTCGGCGAGGACCCGCACAACAGCTTCCTCAACGCCTTCATGTCAGGCGGCTGGCTGTCGGGCTTTGCCTATCTCACGTTGACCGCGACGACGCTCGTCAGCGCCACCCGTTTCCTGCGGGCCGAGACGCCGTGGCGTTCGCTCTATCAGGTGATTTATGCGGCTTACGTCGGTGTGGCGGTCGAGAGCGTCATCATCGACATCGACCACTGGCGCCACTATTTCCTGATCCTCGGCACGCTCTGGGGCATGATGGCGGCGTCGCGAAGCTATTTGGTGCCAAAGTCCGCATCGCGCGAGGTTTCGTAGGGGCACCCCTTGTGGGTGCCCTCTTCTTCGGCAGATAGCGGGCGGCCACAGGGGCCGCCCCTGGGGCCGCCCCTACGGACCATCCGCTCTGCAAGGTGGCGTGGGATTGGCTCACTTCCCCGGCAGCATGCCGCGTTGCTTGTAGACGGCGGCAGCCTCCGGCGAGGAGAGATAGGCAATGAGCGCCTTGGCGGCGTCGGGATTCTTGCTTTCGGCGGAAAGGAAAGCTGTCAGGAATGTCGGGGTCGAGATATCGCGCGGCAGCGGGCCGACCGCCTCGACACCCGGCTCGGTGATGATCTCACTGACGAAAGTGAAGCCGTAGTCGATCTCGCCCTTGGCAAGAAGCGCCATCGCGCCCGCCCCGCCCTGCGCCGGCTTGATCTTCGGCTTCATCTCGTCGGTCAGGCCGAGCTTCTGCAGCGTCTCGTCGAAGCTCACGCCAGCGGCGGCGCCATTGGCGGCATTCGGGTAGGAGATGTATTTCGCGCTCTGTAGCAGCTTCTTGACCGCCTCCGCGGTCGAAATATCAGGATGCGGTTGGCCGGCGCGTACCGCGAGGCCAACCGAAACGTTGGCAAGCGGTGTCTCGCTTGCGACCACCACATGCCCGGACTTGATGACATCGTCGTAGGGCACTTGCACGATCGGCACATCGAACGGCTCGCCCTTCACTATCCGGGCGTGGGTGCCGCCGCCCGACCCGAAGGTCGCCTTCACGGTGTTGCCGGTCTTCTTCTCGAAGTCCGGCAGCATCTGATTGACCGCTGCGCGGATGCCGCCGGGTGCGATCAGCGTGATCTCGACCGCATCGGCGCAAGTGGCGCCGCCGAGCACGAGCGCCACAACGGCTGACGAAAGCAGATATTTCATGACCTCTCTCCTCAACCTGGTTCCAAGGGTTGAACAGTCTCTCTCAGTCATGGCCGGATTTTTCCGGCCATCCACGCCTTGTGGGCTCAAAACACGAGGCGAACAAGACGTGCATGCCTGCGACAAGCTCGGGAGGAATCGCTTACGGCGTAGGCCTGGTGTAGCGGCCGACGATGCTCGCCGGTGCGAGGCTCTTGCCACGCAAGGCCGCCAACAGCTCATCGCGTGTCATGCCGGGCTTGAGCTCCCCCGGCGCGAACGGCGTCGCGATGACGGTGATCACATAATGATGCAGCGCATGGCCGGCCGGCCCGCACGGACCGAAGTAATGATCGGTGCCGACGTTATTTTTGCCGGCGGTCCAATCCTTCGGGCTTGTGCTCGCTTCGCCTTCCGCAAGCGAGGTCTTGGTTGGCGGAATTCCGTAAGCCACCCAGTGCACCGCGCCGGTGCCATTGCCGCCGTCCGGATCGTACATCACGATGGCGAAGCTCTTGGTGGCGGCGGGTGCATTCGACCAGGAGAGCGGCGGCGAAACGTTCTGCCCCGGGCAGGGCGGATTGGTGCGGGCGGGATCGGCGCCGGCAAATTTCGACGGCCACACGTCGCCATCCTTGAATGCCGGCGACGTAACGGTAAACGGCTCCGCCGCCAGGGCGGCTGCGGCCTGCAGGCTTGCGGCCGCGACCAATCCGGCAAGAGTTGCGCGAAGCTTCATGAGCATCCTCCCTGTTCCGTGCGTTGCGGCCGCTTGATCGGCGATTGAGCGGTTCGTTTCGCTTATTTGGCGGCATTATGGCGTACGAATTCAGATGCGCAACAGGGCCTGCGCGCTTGCGCCGAAGATGCGCGCGCGCTCCGCGGCGCTCAACTTTGCCTGTTTGATGAACGCGACCGCGTCTGCGTTGGGCTGAAACGGCCAATCGACGGCGAACAGGATGCGCTCGATGCCGAGCTCCGCGATGGCGCATTGCAGCGCCGGCTGCGAGAAATTGCCGGACGTGGTGACGTAGAAGTGCTGGCAAAAATATTCGCGGAAGCTGCGCTTGAGCTTTGCGCGGCGCGAAAGCGTGTCGTCGGCACGCCACAGCACGAAGGGCAGCGTCTCGCCCAGGTGGCCGAGAATGATCCTGAGGTTGGGGAATTCATCGAGCACGCCGCTGACGATGAGACGCGCGGCCTCGACCGCCATCTCGATGCCGAAGCCGAGCGCGGCACGGGCGAGCTGCGGATAATCCTTGTAGTAGGCATCGAGCACCGCCGGCTGCGGCGTGCACGGGTGCAAATAGACCGGCACCTCGAGCGCGTTCGCGCACTCCCAGATCGGCCAGAACGCGCGCTCGTCGAGAAAACGGCCGCGGCTTGATCCGTGCAACATCGCGCCGCAGAACCGGAGCTCATTTATGGTGCGTTCGAGCTCGCGGGCGGCTGCGGCGGGTTCGGAGGTGGGCAGCGTGGCGAAGCCCGCGAAGCGGCCGGGATGGCGGCGGACGGCGTCGGCGAGCAGATCGTTGGAGATGCGCGCGAGCGGCACGGCGCGCTCGCCCTCGAGGTTCTGCACGCCCGGCTCCGCCTCCGACAGAACCTGGATGTCGATGCCGGCGGCATCCATCTCGGCCAGACGCAAGCGCCCGAGATCGCCCAGCCGCTCGACCGATTTCGGATTGACGGAATCAACGCTGCGGCGGAGCGCGACGAGCTCGGGCGTCCAGAAGTGCTCTTCCAGCGCGATGATCTTGGGATTCATGATGGGGCTTAGTAAAAGCTGTCGTGGCCGGGCTTGTCCAGGACAAGCCCGGCCATGACAAGAAGGCGGCATCGCATTTGGGTCATCGCGGCAAATAGTCCTCGGTGTAGAGGCTTCGCATATCCGGCGCGGAAGGGAGCAGTCCCATCTCGACGAAGGATTTGGCGAGGAGCGAGAGCGCTCTCGGATCAAACCTGCCGTCGCGCGAATAGGCTTGCATCCACTGGCCATATCCGCGTGCGGCGAGATCCTCCGGCAAATCGACAATCGGCATTGCGACCTTGATGCTCTCTTGGCGGTGAGTTTCCATGTACGCGATGGTCTCATACCAGGCGGCGAGAAAGCGGCGGACGCGATCCGGGTCGGAGGCGAGAAGATCGCGTCGCGCATAAGCGGCGTTCTGGATGAAGTCTTTGATGATGTCGCCGAAATAGAGAACGATGCGGCCGTCGCCCGCGCTCTCCAGCCGCAGTGCGGTCGCGACATCGAGCACCAGCCCATCGATCTGTCCGGTCTTCATGGCGGCGATCTGCGCCGCATCGCTGCCGAGCGCGACCGCCGTGATGGCGCCGCGCTCCCAGCCCTCGCGGCGGGCGAGCTCGCGTGTGAGCCATTCGGTAAGCGAGGCCGCGGTCGAAACACCGATCTGCTTGCCGCGCAGATCCTGCACCCCGCGGATCGGGCTGTTGGCGCCGACCGTGATGGTCATGCGCGGCGAGAGCACGATCGCGCCGACGGCGATGACCGGCGCGCCTTTGGCCACCATCGCGAGCTCGGGTCCGGAGGAAAGCCCGATGTCGATGCTCTTGGCGGCGAGCCCCTGCTGGAGACGCGCGCTGCCGGTGAACGCAACCGACTCGATCTCGAGGTCATGCTTGGCAAAAATCCCGGCCGCGACGCCGATATCGAGCGGCACGAACGACCAGGAATTCGCAATGGCACGCCCGACCCGGAGCGTGCCCGCTGCTGCGGCTGGCGTCACCGGGAGCGCGGCCGCGAATGCGGCGAGCAAGGCGAAGCCCAGGCGATGGATCGTGCCGACCATGTGTCTTTATGCCATAAGCGGCCCCATCGCGCCCATACAACCCAGGCGGGCCGCTTCGCGTCATGACGAAAATTCCTCCCTGTTAAAGCAGGCCGAAAGCAGGAAATCCTCGCTCACGAAGTGGACGGCTCATCCGGCGGTGTGCGCCACGAGATGATAACGCAGCGATCGCCCGGCTTGATCCGGCCGCTGCGTTTGTCAGCATCGATTTGCGCGCGGATGTCGGCATTGGTCTCGTCGGGGTCGCGAAAGAAGAAAAACGTGCGCGGCTCCCGCGGCGGCGCGGTGTCCTTCGGTTCTTCGGCTTCCAGCTCGCGAAGGCGACGGGCCTGTGTGGGGCTCACTCCGGGGCTCACTCCGTTCATGGCGCGGCGCCGCTTTGATCGGTGCCGATCTGATCGGTGTCGGCTCGACCCGCCGTTGTTTCATTTGTCCCGGCTGGAACGGTGCCGTCCCGGGCGGCACGCCGCTGTTCCAGGCGAATGATGCGCTCCTCGAAATCGACCACTTGCAGCGTGCGGCGGAACGCCTCGACATATTTGAACAGATCGGTCGCGGCGGCGGGCGAGAGATCCCCGTCGGCGACCGCGGCGGTGATGGCCTGGATGGCGGACGCCGCATCCGCCGCGGTCTTGAGCTGCGCCAGATCGAAGGTCGCGGCTCGCTCGCGTTCGCGCCGCGCCGGCGCGATGCGGTCGAGGCAGAGGCGCAGCGCTGCCGTATCGCCCGTCTTCGCCTTCTCGATCATGGCGCGCGCAAGGTTCTCGGCCTCGCCTTCCAAAAGCTCCTCGGTAAGGAGCGCCGCTGCGCTGCGCATGCCCGGCGGCCGACCGGCCGGATTGCCACTTTGTCCCTTCTGAAAGCGCATGTGCTTCTCCATGTTTGGACGCAAAAAAGCCCGGCGCGGTCTCCCGCCCGGGCGCAAATCACGAGTTTGAATTTCGTTAGTAAGGAAGATTGCGGCTACTGTCAAATGCGTACGCGCCGCTACCCGGATAAGGAGCAAGGCTGTTGCGTCGCGACCCGGGATTGTTCCAATGTTGTCCCGGCCATTAGCGCATGGAAGTCGCCGCGCGTAACGCGCTATTGAGCCGGGACCGTTGCAAACCTCAGCCGGCATCGCCCGGAACGGTCCGACGTCAAGCAGGGGAGAGTTGAGCTCTAGCGGCAGGAGGCCTCGATGCCCGTGACCAGCACACGACGGTGGCCGGAACTACGCTATGCGGCTTGGAAGGACACACGCGAAACGCTGCACCTGTGGACACAAGTGATCGGCAAGATCCGCCTCGCGCTGACGCCATGGCTGAACCATTCCTGGCATGTTGCGCTCTATATGACGGCGCGGGGTTTCACGACCTTGCCGATACCCGACGGTGGTCGCGCCTTTCAGATCGATTTTGACTTCATCGACCACGTGCTGCGCCTGACGACGAGCGATGGTCACTCGCGGCGGATCATGCTGCGGCCCATGACGGTGGCCGAATTCCATGCGCAGACAATGGCGGCACTCGGTGAACTCGGCATTGTGGTCGACTTGCGCACGATGCCGTGCGAGATCGTTGATTGTATTCCGTTCGATCGCGACAACATCCATGCGGCCTATGACGCCGAATACGTCAACCGCTTCTGGCGCGTGCTCGTTGCGGCAAGCGAGGTGCTCGCCCATTTCCGCACCGGCTTTGTCGGCAAGGCAAGCCCGGTGCATTTTTTCTGGGGCAGCTTTGATCTGGCGGTGACGCGCTTTTCAGGGCGCAGCGCGCCGCGCCATCCCGGCGGGGTGCCGCATTTGCCGAATGCGGTGGCGCAAGAGGCCTATTCGCACGAGGTGTCGAGCGCCGGCTTCTGGCCTGGCGGCGGCGGGCCTATCGAATACGCCGCGTTCTACTCATACGCCTATCCGGCGCCAGAAGGTTTTGCGGCGGCGAAAGTGAAGCCGTCGGCTGCCCTTTTCCACAAGCAGCTGGGCGAGTTCCTGCTTCCGTACGAGTCGATGCGCCGCGCCAGCGATCCGGATGCGGCGCTGATGGAATTCCTGCAGAGCACCTATGAGGCGGCGGCCGATTTGGGAAAATGGGATCGCGCCGCGTTGGAATGCCCATTGGGTGAGCCCAGGACGGCCAGGGCGGTGTAGCGATCAAGCGGCATCTTTCATGATTTCCGCCCTTTCGGTCGGCTCGCGGATTTGCAAAGCTTGGCCAGAATTAGAACGGTTTGGACCGGCCTTCCGGCGATTGCCGGCGGCACTAACCTGATCCTGGGGAGGATCTTATGCGTTATCCAGCTTGGACGTGTGCATGCGCGCTTGTCGGCGGACTGATCGCCGCTCCGTCGCTCGCGCAGGTGGTCGATTACAGCAAGTATCCGGCTTTTGCAGGCCAATGGGATCGCATCGGCGGGCCCAACAATTGGCTGTTGCATGGCCCAGCGCCGCTGACGGCGGAATATCAAAAGGTCTACGACGCCAGCAAGGCCGACCAAAAGGAAGGCAAGGTCGGCAATTGGCCCTCGACCTACTGCATGCCGGAAGGCATGCCGGCGATGATGAACGTCTACAATCCGATCGAGATCGTCATAACTCCGGAGACCACCTACCTGATCACCAGCCACAACAACGATGAGTATCGGCGGATCTATACCGACGGCCGCGATTGGCCGGCCGATCCTGAGCGAACGCTCGCTGGCTACTCGATCGGCCGCTGGGTCGACGAGGGCGACGGCAAGTATTCGGCGCTCGAGGTCGAGACCCGTTTCCTGCGCGGCCCTCGCGCCTACGAGGTTTCAGGGATACCGTTCCACAAGGACAACCAGACCATCCTCAAGGAGCGATTCTATCTCGACAAGGATCCCAACACGCTGTGGGACGATATCACCGTGTTCGACCACGCGCTGACGCGCCCGTGGGGCAAGCTGCAGAAGCTCGTCCGCAAGCATGATGCGCAGCCGAAATGGCTGGCGGAAACCTGCCCGGAGGATAGCGTCTGGAGAAAGATCGGCAACGAGACCTACGTGGTCAACACCGCGGACGGCAAGCTGATGCCGGCCTACAAGGATCAGCCCCCGCCGGATTTGAGCTACTTCTCCAAGCCAGCGAAGTGACGGGGTGGCTGGTCAAAAAAAGCTTCATCAAAAAACGTTGATCAAAAGAGATTCTCCGGCGCGCGCTGACACACGCCGTTGAAGATGCTGAACCCTGAACCGAGGGAGAAGCCGAAAGAGGCTGCCGCCGTTATCCGATTGATCGACCCCATGGTCACGCCCGATTCGCCGGGCGCCAACGTGACGATATCCTCGTCCGGCTGATTGACCATGGGAACTGTCCATTTGCCGGCCCGGCTGCCGACCGTCACGCTTCGCAGCGCGAAGTCGAGCGTGACCGATATGGTTTCCTCGGTCGGCGAAAACGCGCCTTTCTGGTAGGCGTTGTTTTGGCCCTTGCATTCGAGATAGATCGGCGCCCCGAGCGCAGGTCTGACACTCAGCGCCGTCAAAGCGATCAGGATCCATCGCATGCGGCTTCCCTCCGTGACGGTTGCTTCCGGGGATCGGAGGCCCTGCCGATCATGACGCAACCCATGACCCGATTCCGGGGCAAGCTGCAGAAGCTGCATCACTGGCCAGCGGGAGCGTATCGCAGGCCCGGTTAGCGTGCTACCGGGGCCGCACTTTCATTGGCCGATTTCGCCGCGGCGATCACCTGCGGCACAGGCCGGCCGCGATGGCGGCATGACCCTGTGCTTTGATGCGCGCTCTCGCAGCAAGGTCGCGCCAATCTCGCGGCGTCATTGCAGCGCGCGGCGCTTACGATCGGGTTGGCAGGATTTCTTCTCAAGGTTGCTACGATGCGCGCGCTCGCATTATGAAGTCGCTTTGTAGGCGGGCAGGCGTCCGGACTCTCATCAGGACTCTAATGGGACGGCGTAGCCAGAGACAGGCTCGGCAGCGGGTGAACGTGCTGCGGCGCAAGGCTCTCCGAGGATCCCGCGGCGGGCCCGAACGCTGCGGCCATGAACTGTGTCAGCAACCCTATGCTGCCGGCGGGCGGATCCGTCACCGTGATCTTCTGGGTCTTTGACGTCGCTTGCTCGCCGGGGGTGCTGTTCGTCGCCGTGAGCAGCAGCACGTTCTTTGGGTGACCGGCGCCGGCGTAGGTCGAGTGCAGCGTCAGGCCGCTGTTGACCTCTGCTGCCGTAAGGGTAACCGAGGCACCGCTGAATATCGTGGCGTCGGCATTGTCGGTGATGAATTCGTAGGAGGTGAGGCCGGCGATCTTCACCGATACCGTGTCGTCTGCATCCGAGCTCGCCACGGTAACACCGAGGCCGACAGAGCCGCCACCGGTCACTGTAAGCGCAGGTTTCGCAAGGGTAAGCACCGGCGGCGCTTCGGTGACCGCCGCTGTTGCATTGCTCGTGGCTGTGGCACCACTGCCATCGCTGTCGGTCAACGTTGCGACCACGCGCAGTCTTTGGCCCTCGTCGGTCTCAGCGAGGAGATACGTCGAGCCGGTTGCGCCAATGTTGGTCCATGTTTTCCCGATCAGCTCTTGCCACTGGTAGCCGACGGTGGCGTCGGCGTCGTTGGTGACCGAAGTCGCAACCAGCGAGCTCCCAACACGCGCCGTCCCACTCACTTGCACCGAGAGCGTCGGCGCTCCTTCGATGGTTACTTCACCGTTGTTGAAGATGTCGTTGCTGAAGTTGAAGGCACCGGCGCTGGCGAAGTTACCCAGGAATCTCACCTCGTCGACCAGGGCACCTCCCACCATGACGTTCACGGTCGCCTCGCCGTTACCGAGAGTCACAGTCTCGGTCGGCAGGCCACCCAGATTCTGCAAAGTGACGCTGTCGCCCGGCAGGAACCCCGCGAACGTCGCATGCTGGATCAGCGCGTCCTGCTCGAACACCTGGCCGTTTGTGTTGCCGCTTTGAGGAATGAAGTCGATGGTCTGCCCGCTGCCGACGCCGACGCCCTGGCCGAAGCCCAGCTCGGCATTGCCGTAAAGGTTCATGCTCCCATTGCCCGTCACATCCAGCGGGCTCATGTTGCTCGCTTCCGCGAAAATGGCACTCGTCGAGCCGCCGCCGCTGGTGCCGATGACGTTCACCGCACCGTCATTCTCGAACACCGCCTGGCCCAGCCCCGAAGCCGCGCTGGACAGGGTCCAGTATGTGGTCGCCGAGCCAGGTGTGAAATTGTTGGTGCCATTGACGAACAGTTGTCCCTGATTCACCAGCGTCATCGAGCTGGTGTAGGGATTTCCGTTCAATGCAATTGAATCGCTGATCGACCAGGTGCTGCTGCCGGTTCCGGTCGCCTGCGACAGCCGCGCCGGCATGTAAGCGTAGTCGGCGCCCTGATCCATGTTGTCGAACGCAATGTCCGTCCCGGGTGCGGGGCTTGTGGGCGGTACGGTGTTTCCCCACGCGGCCGGGTCGAGCCACGAGTCGACCGGCTTGGTGCCGATGAACGAGAACTGCGGTTGCGGGCTGGCGGCGTTGAGGTAGAGATCGGTGCCGGTTGAGCCGTCCGAGCTCCAGCGGACGAACGTTCCGGGCGCATAGCTGCCGCTGAGCTGTATCGTGTCCGCCGCGCCGTCAGTGGTATGGATGCTCAGGACGTCGGTCGATGTGTTCAGGTTGGCGGATGCGATGCTGCCGAGGCCGATGGTGGTGATGTCGATTTGGTTGGTCGGGAACGGATTGATGCTCGCCGGACCAACGGTCATGCCGGCGACGGTTCCATGGAAATCCGCGATGTCGAGCAAGCGAAGGGTCCCCGTGCCGCCGAGGAACGTCACCACGGCGCCGGCGGCGACCGTCACCGACTGGTCGATCTGAAGCACCGAGCCGGCGCTGTTGTCGATCGCGAGGCCGGTCACGTCGGCACCGATAGCGACACTGCTCCCGGGTGCTCCGATCTCCAATGCTCCGCCGCTCGCTTCATAGGTTCCGCCGCCCGCAAGGGTCAGCACCTTGGCTTCGGGCGTGATCGTGCCGGTGCCGGAGATCGCGCCCGTATTGTTCAGGGTGGCCGGAGTGCTGAAAAAACCGATATACCCCACCTGCAATGAGCCGCCCGAGAGAGTGACCGTGCCGGTGTTGGTGAACGTGACGCCCGCTTGGACTTGTCCGACATCCGTGATGGTGCCGGAGTTGTTGAGGTTGCCCGCCCCTTCCTGGAACTGGCCCCCCGACGCAACGCTGAGCAAGCCGTTGTTATTGAACGTGTCGATGCCGATGTCGAAAACCGTGGCGTTGGCGGCGACCGTGATCGTTCCGTAGTTGTAGCTTGTGAACACGCTGTCAATCGGACCCTGCCCGAGGTTGCTCAGCGTGTTGGCGCCGAACGCCAGTGTGGCATTCGTGTCGCCGACGAACAGGGCGCCCATGACCGCGCCGATACCGGAGGCGTCGACCGTAACGGTGTAGGCGCCGGTCCCGCCGAGGTAGGCGACGTCGCCGGGGCCAGGAACCGCGCCGTCCCAATTGCCGGCGGTGTCCCAGATTCCGCTCGTTGGAGCAGCATCCGACCCTCCGGGGCCCTTCCAAGTCTGCAGCGCCAAGACGGCCCGATATTCAGCGATCCCCGCCTCGGTCAGCGGCGGCCGCGTATCGGGCGCAAGCGTCCAGACGCCGCCCAGTGCTGCAGCTCCGATCAGGTCGGAGGCCGCGGCGATTTCCGCACCGGTCGCCTGCGCCAGGCGCGCGACCAGGTTCGCGCCTTCCCTGCCGGCACCAGCACGGCAGCTCCAAAGTCGCACAGTTCCCCCGGGCAGAAGCGCGTCGCCAATGGCGCGGAGCTCGTCCGCCTCGTCGGCCAGCGTTTCTGCCGACCATTCGCCGGCGGCGAATGCAACTTTCCCCGGGGTGCCGTGCGCCATGATGTGGATGGCACCGATTCCGTCGCGGCCTTTGAGCGCGGCGACCATCTGCTGCGCGGGACGGCAATCGGGGGCGAGGACGATCGCCTCGACCTCCGATCTCAATCCCCCGATAACAGTTTCGATGTCGCAAATAGATGGGTCTATGAACAGCAGTTCCATCGTGCAGGACATGGACTAATCATCCTCTGGTTGTAATTTTCTCGTAGCGCAGAATCCACCTGTCTCGCAAGCGAAATCCCGGGCGTGCCGACGATTGCGGGCTGCCTGGCGCTCGTCAGGAATCCACGCCGGCTCGGGCAAGAACTTTGAGGCGAGGACGGAGCGCGTCAATATCGATCCCCAAGGACGCTCCAAACAATAAACGTGCTATCAGGTGGCCGCGGCCGGAGGCGCCTTTCTTCAGTGTGCTGCCGGGGCCGCACTTTCATTGGCCGATCTCGCCGCGGCGATCACCTGCGGCAACAGGCCGGCCGCGATGGCGGCGTGACCCTGTGCATTGTAGTGTTGGCCGTCGGGGTCGCGCGTGCTCTCCGGTGCGTAGGCGCCGAGCTTGTCCAGCAGAATGACCTTGATGCCGCGCGCCTGAAGCTCGCTGGTCATTCGCGCGACGTTGGCGGCGGTGTCACCACCGAGGCCCTGGCGCGCATCATTGCCGCCGACCTGCAGGATGACGATCTGCGTCCCCTTCGGCACTGCCGCATTCATCCGGTGCAGCATTCCGTCGGTGTTGTCTCCGGGAACGCCCGCGTTGCTCACGTGCGCGTCGTAGCCTTTCGCCCGCAGCAATGCCTCGAGTTGCGCCGGAGGCCGCACTGCGCGAAACCCCGCCCGGATGCGCGCCGATGCCCCTGCCCGCCGTGTTGCTGGCGCCCAATGCCACGATGTTCAATGACGCCGCACCAGCGTTCAACGTGTCAGCCACGAGTCCAAGCCATAGGACCAAGGCCACGATAAAGCCTTTGCTCATTCACCTCTCCCGGCTTGGCGCCGCGGCTCAACAGCGTGCGCGACATGAACAGCCGAAGGTTGTGTCTGTTCGATATACCCTTTCTTCAATTGACCCGCCACCCCCGACAAGCTCGGGAGAGCTCGATGGCAACCCGATGGCTTGCGCCTCTCGGCGCGGCCCGATACATCACTGGGCAAGTCGGAGCGTAGCGCAGCCCGGTTAGCGCACCAGTCTGGGGGACTGGGGGTCCCGAGTTCAAATCTCGGCGCTCCGACCAAAACATCAAAATGAAAGCGTCGCTTTGCCAGGGGGCCGGCGTTCTCGGTCCGGGCGGTGGCCTTGCTTGGCGATCAGGGCATGGCTTGGCATGGCACGGCTTGGGCTCCTTGACGGTGCACCGGCGCGCCCGTATCTATTCCGTATATCCAGGAGCGGGACGATGAAGACCGAGCTCGTGAGATGGGGCAACAGCCTCGCGCTGCGCGTGCCCAAGCCGGTGGTCGAGGAGCTTGGGGCCAAGGAAGGCAGTGCGATGGAGATGACGGTGCGCGACGGCGAGCTGCTGATCCGGCTTGCCCGGCCAAAGCGCAAACGCAAGTACACGATCGAAGAATTGGTTGCCGGGATCACCCCGGAGAACCGGCACGAAGAGCTTGATTGGGGGCCTGATGTCGGCGCCGAAATCCTCCCGCCCTACAAAGAATGAGTCATACTGCCCGGAGGCGGGCGACTTGATCTGGGTCGATCTCGACCCAGTCATCGGCCATGAGCAGAGCGGGCGTCGGCCGGTTATCGTGCTGAGTCCGGGTCTCTACAACGCCGCGTCCGGGCTGTGCGTGGTCTGCCCGGTGACGAGCCGCGTGCGCGGATACCCGTTCGAAGTCCCTGTGCCGGCGGCGAGTGCCGTATCCGGAGTCGTCCTGGCCGATCAGGTCCGCAGCCTGTCCTGGGAGAGGCGTTACATCCGGCCGATTGGTCGCAGCGTGTCACTGCTTGATGACGTGCGCGACCGTGTCGGGGCGCTGCTGGGAATTTGAAGTTGGCCTCACGCTGCCGACCTCGGCTCGAGCTCCCGCAGGATTTGCACCAGACGGACTACGTCGGCCTGCTGAAACACACCCTCGACGCCATTGCGGTCGAAGTCCGTGAACGGGGCTTCGTAAAGCAGCTTCGGGTCCATCACGCCACGTGCGGTCAGGTGATCAATCACGAGGTTGAGAAACTCGAGTTGGTTTGCGGTAAGCGTGCGGCCATCAATAAATTCCGTGAAGGCGCGCTTCGCGGCCTCGCGATCAAGCCCGACAAGACCGCGGACGAAGACCGGCAGTCCACCGTCTGCCTGCAACGCTCCGAGGGCGGTCTGATCGACACCAGCTTCCAGGAAAATTCGCTCAAGCTCCTTGAGATCGGTGGCGGTGAGAGGTTCGTTCCGTTTCACCTTAAGAACGGCGATATGGTTCTCATGCGGCTTGAGAAATACGCGCGCCTTGCGGCGGAAGGCGTCCATGTCGGTGCCGACGGAGATGCCCGGAACAACCATGGCGGTCGCTGCGCCCGGGGTGTCCTCGAAATCGGAGTAGACCAAATCCGCTTCTTGTGCTCGATCAGCTTAACCAGCGCGCGGAGGCGGCGGCGCACGGTTTCCAGCATCGGCAGCGTGATGTCCTGCCAGAACTCATCGGTCTGTATTTCCAGGATCAGAGCCATTTCGGCGGCGACCATCGGTACATTGCCCAGCTCTTCCAGCAGTGACGCCATCTCCGTGATCCTGGTCCTGAGCCCGTTGAAGGCCGGGTCGACGCGCAGGAGGGCGAGCTCGGCCCGGAAGACCACCAGGTCGAACTGCTTGGCGGCGAGATCGTGGTCCACGACAGATGTCGGAAGGCCGGCGACGTGCTCGATCAGCTCGTGCCGCGCATCGGCGTCGACCTTTTTCCACGCCTCACCGGCACTGTATTTCTCGACGTAGCGGCGCTGCGGCCGAACCAGGAAATTGTCGAGGCTCATGCCGACAATCTCGGTCCGCAATTGACCCGCAACGTCATCGCGCAGCTTTTTGATATCGGCCGCGCGGTCCGCCGCAGACCCGCGCTCGCCCAGCTCGCCATGCGGCGTCGGCTCCTGCGTGTAGCCGTCGGATGGAGCGTCTGACCTTTTGCCGTCGACCTCGCCGACAAGCTCCACGCGCGCGGCGAATAGCCGCTTGGCCAGGCTGTCGGCGCCGGCTCCTTCGGTCACGTCGGGGTTCTGGCTGAAGAACTCGAAATTACGGCACCAATCGAAGATGCAGAAGAATTCCTTGTGGCGGCCCGGCCCGAACAGATTGGGGCAGAGCCGGGTGCCGCGGCCGATCATCTGCCAGAACTTGGTCTTTGACCGCACCGGCTTGAAGAAGACGAGGTTCACAAGCTCCGGCACGTCGATGCCGGTATCCAGCATGTCGACCGAGATCGCGATGTGCGGCGGCTTGTTCGGGTCGTAGAGATCGTCGACCAGGGACTGCGCGTAGCTGTATTCGGACACGACCACGCGCGCGAAGTGGCCGGCAAGGTGCGGATAGTTTGCGTCGAAGCGCGCGCCGATGAACTCCGCGTGCGCGCGGCTCTTGGCGAAGATGATCGTCTTGCCGAGCCGGTCGCCATCCGCGACCTTGATGCCGTGCTCCATCAGATGCTTGAGCACGCGGTCGACGGTATCGGCGTTGAACAGCCACTTGTTGATCGCCGGAGCATCGACGGCGCCCGGCACGGTGCCGCTATCATCCCATTCCAGCGCGTCCCAGGCTTCCTTCTCTTCATCCGACAGATCGTCGTAGCGGATCCCGCGGTCGAGGAAATCGGTGGTGAGCGACACGGCCCGGGGAGGCACCAGGAAGCCGTCTTTCACCGCCTCGTCGAGGTTATAGGCGTCGGTTGGCACGCCCGTCTGCAGGTCGAACAGCCGGTAGGTGTCGCGGTCGACGTCGCCCTTGGGAGTCGCAGTCAGGCCGACCAGCAGGCTATCGAAATACTCGAATATCGCCTTGTATTTCCGGTAGACCGATCGGTGTGCCTCGTCGATCACCACAAGGTCGAAATGCCCGACCCCGAAACGCCGTTCGCCCGCGTCGGCCTCGTCAATCAAACCCATCATGGTCGGATAGGTCGAAACGTAGACGCGGCCCTCCTGGTGCGGCTCCTCCAGCAGGTTGACGGTCGCGGCGCCCGGCAAATGCGTCTTGAAGGCATTGGCGGCCTGCCGTACCAGCGCCTTGCGGTCGGCGAGGAACAGCACGCGCTTGACCCAATTCGCGCGCATCAGGAGATCGCACAGGGCGATGACGGTGCGGGTCTTGCCGGAGCCGGTCGCCATCACCAAGAGCGCCTTGCGCTGCTTGTCGCGCTCGAAGGCTTCGGCGACACGGCGGATGGCGCGCTCCTGGTAGAACCGCTCGACGATGTTGCGGTCGATATCCTCAGGCGCCAGCGCCTTGCGGGTCTCGCGGCGCTGGATCATCAGCGCCAGCTCGTCCTTCTTGAGGAAGCCCTGGATCGGTCGTGGCGGATGCCGGGTGTCGTCCCAAATCCAGTGATCGTAGCCGTTCGAGTAGAAGATGATCGGCCGCTGCCCGTACTGCCGCTCCAGGCAATCGGCATAGAGCTTGCCCTGCTGCTGGCCGGCGCGCGGATCCTTGCGCGTGCGCTTGGCCTCGACGAGGGCCAGCGGCTTGCCGTCATCGCCGCGCAGCACGTAGTCGACATAGCCGACGCCGGGCACGTTCGGCATGCCGGTCACTTCGACTTCCGTTGCCCCTGGTGCCTGCGGGTCGAACCCGGCCTCGCGCAAAAGCAGGTCGATGAATAAATCGCGGGTCTCGGCCTCGCCGTAATCGTGACTGTCGGCGACTTTCTGGTTCACGGCCTTGGCGGCGGCGATCTCGGCCTGCAGCGCCTTGATCTCTGCTTCAAGTGCGGCGCGGCCTTCCTCGCTGACACGTCGCGCCTCCTCGGCAGCCTGCCGGGCCTCGACCGACTCCTTGTAGCGGCGGCCGACCTCCTGCAACTGCGCCAGCGTCGAGGCGGCGACTTGCGTCAGCTTCGGCAGCGCCTCGATGCGGAAGGCGGCGTCCGCCGGCGGCTTGGCGCCGCGGGCGTAGGTGCGGGCAAGCCAGTAGGCGATGTGGAAAAGCTCACGCAGAGAGCCCGAGGCTTGGGCCGGCGAGACCTGCTTGCCGTGAACTGCGGCATGCCGACCTTACGCGGCGGTCGCCCGAACTTCGAGATGCACGCCAGTCTTTTCCTGCAGTGCGCTGATGACGCTGAAAAGGTTGGCCGCGGTGGGATTGCCGCTCGGGCCGAACATGCGCATCAGGCTCTTGACCGGCGTGCGCGTAGCCACCGACAGTTTCTCGAAACCGATGGTCGCGTTGATGTAGGCCCGCAATGCAGCCTTGGCGGTATCCAAGTCGCTCGAGAGCAGCGCCTGGACGGCCTCGCTGAAAAGCGCTGCCCGAAAGGCGGGGTCGCGGTTGGCCCGCGCCCGCACGGTTTCGCTGAAGCTGCGAGTAAGCGGCATATGTCCTATTTTCTGCGCACGGTAACCTTGCGCGCCTTGTAAGCCCGCCACAACGCGAGCGCCGCAGCGATATCGCGTTGCTGACGCCGCTTTGTGCCTCCTCCAAGCAGGACGACGAGCGTCTTGCCGTCCCACCCGAAATAAACCCGATAACCCGGTCCTCGGTCGATGCGGACCTCTTGCGCTCCCTCGCCAATGCCCTTCACGCGCGAAGTGTTGCCGTCTGCCAGCCGTTCGATCGCCACGGTCACAAGCGCCGCTGCCTGCGAGTCCAGAGAGAAGAACCAGTCCTGATACGGGCTCCTCCCCTGCTCATTCAGGCATTCGACGATTTCAATCATTTGGTATCATATATGTTACCCTCTGGCAACGGCTTCTTTTCCAAAGGCGTCGCTTTGCGAGCTGTCGGTGGCACCAGAACTGCCCCGGGCCGAAAGAACCGGCCGCGCTCGGCTTTTGAGAAATCGTATTCGTCCCGCATTTCGTCCCCGGTGGGCCTGCTCCGCGCAATCATCCGGGTACGCCAAAGCGCACACAACCGCAATAAGAGTGCCTGGAGATTGAAGCTCGTCGCCCTAAAGCTCGCCTCGGAACGCGCGGTGCTGGAGGGAGGCAAACAATGCGTCGAGCTTCGCGAGGTGGGAGCGGTGATGGGCCTTTAGCTCGTCGATTTCGGCGACGCGCGCGGCGACAGTTTTCTGAACGTTGAGCGGTGGGAGCGGAAAGCTGATGTCTAGCATTTGTCGGAGACCGAGGTCGCGGTTGACGATGCCCTTTGTCAACCGTTGTGATTGTTGATAGCAGTGCGAGGAATTGAGCACTTCTTGAAGCCAGACAGGTTCCACCCTCTGTTTCACCAGCTTCAACACCGCGACGTGGACCCAAACAGCAAAGTCTGAGTCGAAGTCAACCGCGCGAGCAATTCCGGTAGTACCTCCTTTCGTGTAAAGCACGTCGCCTCTCGTTGGCTTGACTTTTTTCCACTGAAATTTTCGCTTCGACATCAGAGATGAACTTCAGGTCATTCCAAACTATGCCTTCCGGTCGAATGTTTCTGGTTGATAGAAATGGGACCCCACTTTCCACGTAGTCTGGACTAACGTGAGGGCCATCGGAGACTGAACTGCACACCTCTCCGAGACGGCTGACAGGCCATTTCATCGAGTTAGTGGCTGGGTCGCCGCAAGTCTTAATTAAAACGCAGCTTGGAAGCTTGTTTAGCTTTGCCAAAGTGTCTCGCCGCTTGCGGCGCAGGTCGTTGGCCTGATCGAGGATTGCCGCGATCCGCCGCTGGTCGTCGAGGGGTGGGAGGGGCAGCAGGAGGCTGTGTGAAAATAGGATTCCCCCTGAGGCTTTAATGTCGGAGAATCTCCGTGACGAGGGAGATTCGCGATGGCTGGCTATGTGGCGGGGGTTTCGCGTGATCAGGCGAC
>Ga0070738_10000571_pt1 | contig 100685 bp, 94 predicted proteins | sample Coa_R2_2_FD_66446 | JGI IMG/M metagenome (GOLD analysis project Ga0070738, IMG submission 66446) | Surface soil microbial communities from Centralia Pennsylvania, which are recovering from an underground coalmine fire - Coalmine... | ecosystem: Environmental > Terrestrial > Soil > Unclassified...
GGAGATGGATGCGGTGGTGCAGTAGCTGCCTCCATCCACATATCCATAATCGGCCGACCACTCCTGCCCATGCGAGTCGGCGTACGTTCCACCGCCGGCGTTTACGCGGATTGACGTGACGCTCGTTATCGGCAGCCCTGAAATCGCAGTAAGGAGACCGTCCAGTTGGGAGCCTGCAGTAGACGTCCAACCGCCAGCGTATATGGTAGTCGCGTTCGCAGCGACGCTATAGACGCGATCATCGCCGCTGCCCCCCTGATAAGTTGAGAACTCCAATCCAGTGCCGGATGGATTCAGCATTGAGATGAAGCCGTCAACAGCTCCGCCAAACGAGGCCTGAGTGGCCTGGGCGGTGGGGAACTGCGTGGACGTTGTATAACCGCCGAGGATCGCCTCGCCCGTTGGGCCGACCGCGATGCTCGTCACCGTATCAGTTCCCTCGCCGCCGATCAAGGTGCAATACGTCACAGACAATCCGGATTGTGGAAGCTTGCAAACGAAGGCATTGTAAGTGCCCTTCTCCGCAATCTGAAATGCACCAGCCGTGGTTGGGAAATCCGAGGAAGCAGTTGTTCCCGAGACGAAGATGTTGTGAGAGCTGTCCACCGCTACCGAATTTGCTGCGTCAACACTGTTGCCCCCGAGGTAGGTGGAGAACAGCAGCGCTGAGCCAGATGCGTTCAGAGCCGCTACAAAGGCATCGGAGCTCCCTTGCAGCGAGCTCTGGACGGGGGAAGCCAAGGGAAAATTACCGGAGCTGGTTGTGCCTGCGACGATTGTATTGCCGGTAGTATCGACAGCAATAGAAGTACAGACGTCCAGCGCCGAACCACCCAAAAATGTCATATAGGAGAGCGCGCTTCCAACTGCATTCAGCTTTGCGACGAAGCAATCGGAAAGCCCCCCACCGAAATTCTGTTGTACGACCCCCGCCGTCGTAGCCAAGCTGATCGACGCCGTTTGGCCGGACACATATGCCGCTCCGCTGTTGTCGACTGCTATCCCATAGCCATAGTCCGCGCCGGCTCCTCCAAGATAGGTGCTGTAAGCGACCTGGCCGCTGGCGGTTAGTTTGGCGACAAACGCATCCGGCGGGCCCCCCGAACTGCCCTGCAATGCACTCGCGACGGGGAAATCATTTGAATTTGTGATTCCAGTAACATATGCATTTCCTTGCGAGTCGACCGCTATTGCCCGCGCGGAATCGTAGGCGCCACCGCCGAGGAACGTCAAATAGATGATCCTTGTACCAGTCGGATCTAACTTCATGACGAACGCATCGGCCGATGTAATCGACTTGCCGCGAAAATCGGCGGATGACGTTTCCCCCACAACATAGATGCTGCCTGACGTGTCTACTGCTGTCCCGTATATCGCGTCGATGCCAGACCCGCCGACGTGTGTGGAAACAACCACCGTAGGATCAAGTGTCAGGCTGGAACGGTGATCGTACCCGGCAAGATCTAGCTCAACAACGTTTTGAGAGGTCACGTGATAACTGCTAGGGATTCGCCGAAGTTGATTCCTTCCCGCCTCTTTCTGCAGCGTTTTCGGCGGAGCTTGCCGGATCTGGATCTGGTCCGCTCGGGCGACAATCGCTCCTTCATTATCCAAAGTTAGATTGGTCACGCCATTCCACCGCACGCGGACTTGGTGAACGTCCGCATCGGGGGCGACTTCAATATCGAATTCGAACCCCTGTTCCGATAAGCGGAATACAAGGTCGACACCAGGATAGAGCTGACGGTAGCGGATTCTGCGGTATCGAACCGCGCTACGCCATTGTTGGGCTGGCCCGAGGTAATACCGGACGGGTGCCGCGTATATGTCCTCGCCAAGAGCAAGACAACTGGGGTCGGCCCCAACAAACTCGAGATCAGCTTGCGGACTATCACCCGGCACTTCTAGGACGACCGTCCCGCCTGGCTTGAATCTGATGCCAACTCCTGGCACGCCCAGCCAATACTCCGATCGTCCATCCATCGCTTCGAAGCCTTGAAACACTGTTGCAGAGATCATGCTTGCGCTTGGCTTCTTCGCAAAGAGCGCGGTGGCTTGAACTAACAAACCACAGAGGAGCCAGAACCGGAACGGTTGAATCGGCGCCATACCGTAACGGTGTTACTCGCCGCAAATCTTTCTCACGCCGCGACCAACGATTCGGCCGGACCAACCATTGCGCCTGGCGCAATCGCAGTTCCGGAGTACCTACAGTTGAGAAGAGGAAAAGCGTTCCGTGCGCGTCAGAACCGGGAACAAAGGCGGCAGGCTGGATTGAACAACCCGCCAATCAGCAGCTGGAATGGCCATCCGGCCGCTCCAGGGTAGTCAGATCGAGAACTATTCGCGTGGAATGGCGACTAGATTCAGATCACCGGCTGCGGGCGCACTCGTAGGCAACCCGGCCTCCGGGTCGAAGCCGAAAACGCCATAGTCGTGCAAGCGAAAAGCTTCGAGCAGCTCCCCTAGGCAACGGCCCTGCTGGGTCGGGCGGCCTTGTGGCACCTCAAGCATGATCGCAGGACGAAAGCGAGTTATGACTTCGCGGGCTCCCCGCAGAATGTCCAACTCTGCTCCTTCCGTGTCGATCTTGATCAAATCAATTCGAATCCATTGATGTATAACGGCGAGATGATCGAGGCTTCGAACATCTACATTTTCACTTCTGATTCCTTGCGAATGGATCGCCACAGCTCCTGTAATTGTATTCCGTCCGGATCTCACATCGTCCGCTAATTGAAGCATCGCTTGTCCGTCGCTCGCGCCTACCGCGACGTCAAGTATCGTCACGTTTTCAAGCAGGTTCCGCCGGACGTTTCGACGCAAGTAACCACGTTCGCGGGAGCTAGGTTCGATTGACCAAATGTGGCCGCCCCCCTCGACGCAGCGCGAGGCAAACAGAGTATACATGCCCTCGTGAGCCCCGATGTCAATCACAACCATCCCCGGCTGCAAGAAATTTGTCATCCAGACAAACTCATTGGGCTCGTAAATACCTTCCACAAAGACTGATCGGCTCAGCTCATTTCCTAGATTCAGGCCGATCCTCAGGTCACGATGCCATGGCACGACCAGAGGGACCGTACGATTCCGATGGTGAAAAAACGACCAGATAGACTCTCGAACATAGCTGGAGAGCGACCTGCACTTCCAGTCCTCCTGCTGCAAGCGCCGTGGATAGAGCCCGAACGGGCGCCGATAGAAAAGGCCACGTGCCAGTCGCAGCATCTGCGCCTCTGTTCTCTCGTGGTCAAACTGCATCACTTATGGCACGATTGCAACTTCTGATACCATTATGAACTACAGGATTGTTCGTGAAGATCGCCTTTCTCAATCCTTGGAGAGAAGCCGCTGAGAATCAGGCCTTCTCATCCCTTCGTATCGCCGCAGAGCGCGTGGGACATGAGCTGGTGCACTGCTCAAACAGCACCGAGGTAGAGGAGTGCGCGCCTGAGTTCGTCCTGGCGGCGGCCTCGACTCAACCGAAGCTGAATGCCGTGCCGCATTACGGCGTGATTCATGAGCCACGCAATCGGTTCCTAACCAACCGGCGCTATTTTTACAATCTGCTCTCCTACGACGGATACCTGACTATCTCTGAAACACTGGAAAGATTTGTTCGTGACGTCACGTTCGGCACGGGCCAACCAAAACCAACAGGGTTTTACTACAACACCTGCCAGCGCCAGCAAATTTCTTCAGATCTTCCGGGCCTAATCAACCGGCGCGAGCTACGGATTACTTACTTTGGAACCAATTGGGACAAGCGCCGCCATCCATTTTTTCGACTCTTGAGCGAATCAGAAGGGGTTGAGATTTGCGGCCCGGAGCATAGCTGGCGTCACATCTGTAGACAAGGATATGGCGGAACACTCCCCTTCGATGGCATGAGTGTACAGGCGAAATATTCCGCGAACGGAATAGGACTGTGCATGTTATCGGATTTGCACCTGAGCGACGATGTCGTATCCAATCGGTTGTTTGAAATAACCTCGGTGGGAGCGATCGCTTTGTGCTGCGATATTCCGTGGATTCGCAGGCATTTTGGAGACTCAGTCTATTACTTTGATCAACGGCTTACGGACCGTGCGCTCGAACGGGCGATTCTAAGGCTCCGCGACTTGATCTACCAGAATCCCGAGGCTGCAATCGCGAGGGCCCGCAAGGCGAGGCAGATCTTCGAGGAAAAATTTGCAGCCGAAGTCATGATCAAAAATGCCGTCGAGTATCACCAGGACAGGTGCTCAGATCGACAGGCCGCCCGTACGACCGCCGAAGCGAGTTATTCACCTCTGATCTCGGTGATTGTGCGTTGCGGATCACGGCCGCTTAGATACCTGGAACGAGCGGTTCGCTCGATCAGCCAGCAGACTTATGGCCGCTTCGAAGTAATTCTCGTCAAGCATAAGGAAATTGACCTGACGCCGTTCAAGACCTGTGACTTTCCGCGGATTGAGTGCTTCCAGACCATCGCATGCATCGGCGGAAATCGAAGCACAAGCCTGTGGGCTGGCCTGAACGCTGTCAGAGGCCAATATTTCTGTATTCTGGATGACGATGATTGGTGGTTTTCCAATCATTTCGAACAACTCTTCCAGCCGCCCCCCAAGGAACCTCTTACCAGGTTCATGGCCTATTCCGGCACCATAACCTTGCATCGCCAACCCGTCGCCATCGACGGCGGAGGATACGACTGTCGGGAGTTGCATCGTTTTGGTATCGAGTCACAGCAGCCTTGGCATGCTGCAACTTCTGCATTCGCATCCCACTGTTTTGTCGCGTCAAGCGACTTATTGCATCCCCGCCTGCTGGTCTGTCCGGGGATGGAAACCGCCGAGGATAGCTATCTGATCTTGTCCTTGCTTGCCCAGGTCCAGCCGCGATTTTCATATGCTGCTACCTGTGTGTATGATCGGACACTCACCGATCAGTCCGGTTTTGCCAACCATCCCGAGCGTCGGGATGATGAATTGGCGATCTATCTGCGCCTGCTCCTACGTGATCGACCAGATTTCCTCCCCGCAGACACGTGGAAATCCATCTCGGAACACTGGAGCCAACGGCAAGCTCTGGAATCTACCGAGGCCGAGCCCGACTCCCAAGAGGAAAGTCCTGAAACAATCCTGCGGGATTGGGAGCAACTTTCAGCAGGCTATGATTCGAAAGCGAGTACATTTTCAGCCAAGTCCCGCCCCGTGGATGAAAATACAGGATGCGCGATCGTTCAGACTCCGGCTGAGCCCTGGTCGTATGGAGCTGCTCTATTCGTGCGCCGGCCAGAGAGAGAACCCTGGGAATACGCGTTGGCCGTGGAGTTGCGCGTCCGCAGCGGAACGGTTGGCGTGGGACTCCTCAATGCAGCCGAAGATGACTTTCTTTTCCGGCAGCGGGTGACTATGAATCCTGAGCTCCAGACGGTGCATTTTACGATCCGAGATGTGCCGCAAATTGGAAGACTGGTTGTTCAGAACTGGGAAACACCGGGCAGATCGGTGGTCGAGCTTATCTCGATCCGCGTTATGGCCGAACCTCTGTAGTTCCTGTTGCCCTTCAAACTCGAGGCCGAAGACTACGAACTAGGCTCCGAAATAGCAAAGAGCGATCACCGGTGCCTCAGGACGACGTCAGGTTGCCAAGGCCTGATTTCAATAGGCTGGTCATGGGCGAGACCGGAATACATTGGAATAACGTCGAACGGGATTTGTGTATGGATTCCTACTTGCTCTTCCGGACAACTGCGGAAGCGCGACCGTGATACCGCCTGCGTCACAGACCATTGAAGTGGCTCTGTATATAGCAATGGCACATCATCTCGCTCCCTCGTTCGACAGAATTGGCCATTGAACTTGAAGAGGAGCATTCAAATACCGTTTCACCAGCTATTGAACGATTTAGATCGCTTTTTGGGATTCAGATCATGGGACCAAGCATGCAGTCGCTCCCAGTCAGGTGGTGGGGCGATGCTACTGCGACTTCTGCAAGAAAGAAAGGCTCGGGCAACAAATGATTGCACGAATCTCAACGACAGATCTCGATTCGCATGCTAACATTGCAAAGTGCTGCTGGCGATAGCGCTGATACTCCTCGGGGGACTATCCGCCGTAGGCTCCGGCTCGCTGCTCGCGAGAATCCTACAAATTAAGCCGAATGTTGGCGACCGAGGATTACTCGGTCTCTTATGCCTCGGAATGGTCACGTTGTCATTGAATTTCTTCTTCCCAATTTCTCCATATATTTGTTACGCGCTCTTATTATCGGGTTTAATTCTTCTGCTTCTCGTATATCCTGAGCTCGGTGGACTTGGCTCCCTGGGTTTTGCGCTGCTTGCGTTCGCTTGTGTGCTCGTCCACCCGAACAACATAGCCACTTACGATAATGGCTTGTATCACATGCAAGTCCTCCGATGGATCACGGATGCGCCAGTCACGCCGGGCGCAGCGAACCTTCACGGCAGATTGGGATTTAACTCAATCCTGTTTCTTATCTCCCCGCTGATGGATAAACCATCCATCGGCTGGATCGTAAATTGCATCACTGCCAGTTTCGTTCTGCTCGCGTGTTTTGCCAGATTACGAGATCACCAGCTCAGCAATGAGATCCCTCGGATTGGTTTTTGGTTCCTGATACTTGTGATTGCATTCTTTACAGTTGAGTCGCGTTTTACGGGGTGGCTGGGCATTTTGAATGCTGACGGCATGGCCGCCGCCCTTGAGGTGTACTGGGTTTTTCTTTTCATTGAATACATACAAGGGGTTAGAACTGACGCCACTCCAGCCTTGTTTCTGCTGCTGGGCGTGTTTGCTGTGATGGTGAAGCTTTCCGCTGCAGTCATATTACTGGCTACGCTGTTGGTAATTGGGATTCGCCGTGTCGTGCCTACCCGTCGTGCGATTCTCATCGCAACCGCGGGGCTGGTCCTGTGGACAGCGCGGAGTCTGCTCCTGAGTGGTTGCGTAGCATATCCGATTTCACAAACATGCGTATTCTCTTTGCCGTGGAGCGTTTCGGCCAAACAGGTGGAAGGTGAATCTATTGGCATTCGTGCGTACGCGCGCGATCCCAGTACGCTCAATTACCCAGCCACTCTGGCAGATTGGCGGTGGTTCTCATCGTGGTGGATGGACGTGAAGCAGAAAGAGCCCATCCACGACTTAATTTGGATCCTGGTTTTAGCGGGTCTTGTAATCACAGGTTACGCTGTGGCGCGGAAGAGAATCGACTCGGCCTTCCTGTGGATCACCGCCGTCCTCTTGGCTTGCATCGGATATTGGTTTTGGGCTGCTCCGGACCCACGGTTTGGTAATGGATACCTTACATCGCTGGGCCTCCTGTGGCTCAGTTATTCGCTAACGGGCTTACCGGGTCTTGAGCCGCGACGACGCGGCACAATTGTAGTGCTCATCGCGGCAATTGCCGGATGGAACGTCCGCGCTCTCTCCGATGGTGGCTGGCAAATGATGCGTTCTATTCCTCGGCCTACCGCCACCCAGATCGCAGCGTCGGCAGGGACGAAGATATGGGTACCCAATAGCACCAACAGTTGCTGGAACATTCCAATTCCTTGCATTCCTCAAGAGTCTGTTGATCAAAATGCGTTTCGTCGGGTTTTTTGGAGGAGTTTCCGAAACGCCGATCCTTCCGATGTGCCCGCGATCAGAAACCAAGTAATCCCGACCAGTCTGCCGATCCGGGTCGATGCGGGTGGCGATGGTCTCGTAGATTCCAAAGGCCAACTTTGGCTCGCGGACGTCGGGTATTCCGAAGGTAATGGGTTCTCCACCGATACGGAGATTGCCGGCACACCTGACACAAAGCTCTATCAAACTGAGCACTATAGCTCCAGCGGCACGCTGACATACAACTTCCTTGTTCCAAACGGAAGATGCGAAGTCGTTTTAAAATTTGCTGAGCTTTGGTGGACCGCTCCCGAAAAACGTATTTTTAGCGTTTACATCAACGGTAGTGAACTATATCCTAACCTCGATATTTTTCGGGCCGCCGGTGGGGCATTCAGAGCTCTCGATTTGCGATTTCCCGTTGTTGCGTCCGGCGGCCAGATAATCATCAAGCTTATTGCGACCGTTGGATATCCAAAAATCAATGCGATCGAAATTGTGCCAGCTCGTTTTGAGGACTTGCCCTCGACTTCCCGTGCTGCCGGCGAAGCGCCTTAGGTAAGCCGAGACTCACTTCGCGAGGAGATCACAGCCATTTCCGCCAGCTGCCCATTGATCGGTAGTCTGCGACTTTGCGGGACGGCCGTTCTTGGTGGGCGTCACTTGATTATTGTTTCGCACCTCAACCGCGCACAGTGAGCAATCACTTCCTCCCGGAATCCGACAGTCCCAGATTACCTTGAGAATCTAGTACACCGCACTGCCCCGGCAAAGCAAGGAACTCGGGACCGGGACCGGGTTTCATCGATGTGGGCCGAACGTGAGCCATATCGCTGCGATCGTGCGGGCCCACTGCAGCCTGCGTGTCCTGTGGCTCGAACGATTGCGTTGCTACCACGAGTTGCTAGAAAGGAATCTCCGCCAGTTCCACGCCGGGCATAGAACTGGACCGCGCGACCGCTGCAACATGCGAATCGCGGGTAAGACTAGCGTCCAGACCCAGAACGCCCGTTCGCGCCGCCAGCCCGTTCCAGAGAAAATTCCGAAGATACGATAATAAAAACTGTGTTCCCGTTCGACGCCACGTTGAAAATAAGTTGCGGCGCGCTAGTGTACCAGATCTCAGCAAACTTCACCGTCACCGCGGTACAGCACGCTGAACCGGGTATCCCCGACTCCCGACGCGCGACTCTGTTGAGCTTCGTCTGCACTCTCAAAGATTGTTTTGCCACGTCGTGCACCAGGGATTTCACCGGTCTGACGGCGTTGTTTAAGTGTTATCTACAGCGCCTGCCCGCTGGGGTTTTAACCACTGCTCATAACAGGTGTAGGTCATGTACAACAGCGGAAGCATCGTAAAACTCAGGGCCCAGCTATGCGACCGTCCGTAGGCTGTTATCGCTATCGCCAGACCCGCGCCAACAACGTAATAAGGGAAGGCCCAACGATGGCAATTTCGCCAGACCTGCATCGGTCCCTGCCTATTGACTAAAGCGATCACCACGGAAACCAGCGCCGAATTGACTGCGAAGAATACAATGCTAGCCACCACCAATGCGGCCGCGAGAGCCTGGGTTTTCAGCTCGGCAGTAGCCGCGAAAGCTGCAGCGATACTGATCACCGTCGAAGCAATGCTGAATGCGACGCGCTCCACCGCTGGCCGGCTTTTCGGACGCCATAGGCATTGCACAAGAGTGGACAAGGCAGCAATCATCAGCGTCTCTTCGAGGGGCAGCTCCGTTAACGCAATCAGGAACAGGACGAAGCTGGCGCCGATTGTGCTTGGCATGCCTGGCAGCTTGATCTTGAAAGTGGACGCAAGCAGGGCCAAGACCAAGCAATAAAGAAACAGAGTACCGCTCTCGAAATAGTGGTCCCACCAGAGGGACGTGATCAGGATCATCGATCCTGATGCGATCGTAACGGCGACGAACAGTTTTGCGTTCCTCGGCATAACGGTATCCCGAATCGAAAGCAGCCAGCTCAGTTCTGGTCGCCGTCGTCGTAGTCGAACGGCTGCACCGAACTCGTGCTGAGGGCGGTCTCGCCCCAGATGATGTTGAAGCCGCTCATCGTCGAATCGCCCCACACGATGTTGTCGCCCCATATAATGTTCAGAGCGTTGAGAGTGCCGCCGGTGAAGACCGTATCACCCCAGATGATGTTGTCTCCCCAGATGATGTTGTCGCCCCAGACGATATTCTCGCCCCAAATGATGTTGTCCCCCCAAATTATGTTCAGGCTGCGGACCAGCGTCACGGCAGACTTGGACGTGGATGTCGCGGGATTGAACACGACTTGAGGCGAAAGTGCGGGCGCCGTTGCCAAATCGGTGTTCTGAAGCGCGGCGTTGATGTCCAGATACCCAGCGCCGACGGTGAAGATATCGGCTTGCGCCACGTACAGAACATTATTCACAATATCGATTCCGCTCATATAGAGCGGGAGAATCTTGCGGGCGGTCTTCATCAGGCGAGCCTTCACCTGATCGGGGTTGAGTGACGGATTCTGATGGAGCAGAAGAGCTGCCGCGCCGCTGACGACGGGCGTGGACATGCTGGTACCACTGAGTTTGAAGTAGTTCGTGGAAAATCCAGTGGGCGCGGGGTTCTCGTACACGTTGTCGGAGATCAATGTGCTCGGATGGGCCGCCGGAAGCGTGGCGTTTGGCGAGGAAAGCAGGGAAATGACGTTGTTGCCGGGCGCGACCAGGTCCGGCTTCACAATGTGGTCAAAAAGCGTCGGGCCTTTGGAGCTGTATGTAGCAATGGTATCGTCCGCGATGCTGGCCGTGCCATGAGCATTGGTCGCGCCGACGGTGATCACGAATGGATCGTTCCCGGGCGCAGAGATCGTGCCGTATCCGTGCGTGCCAAGGCTGTTATCTCGTCCGCCGTTTCCGGCAGCCACGACGACGACAATGCCTGCCTTCCACGCCGCTTCGACGGCTTGACATAGCGGGTCGAGAGTGAAGCTCTCGTACACCTGGCGGCCCAACGACAGATTAATGATGCGAATGTTATACGTGTGCTGCAACGCCACGGCTTGTTCGATAGCCGCGATGACGTTGCTCTCCTGACCGCTACCAGTCTGGTCGAGAACGCGCAGATTGATGAAATTGACCGTGGGCGCTACGCCCTTGAACGTCCTGATGAAACCCGCACCGGAGGAATCCTTGGCATTGCCCCCGATGATTCCGGCTACGTGCGTTCCATGGCCATACTGGTCTGAACCATCTCCGCCGGTGAAATCTTGCGAATAAATAATGCGCGAGGTGCCGTTGGCCACCAGGTCATCCTTCACGGACATCCCGCTGTCGATCACGGCTACTCCGATGCCGTTGCCGGCTAGGCCGAACGACCACGCGATGTTGGCGTTGACACTCGCCGTCGATATGTCCACCGCACCATTGGTGGTGCGATTCGGCGAGATGTACTTCACGTTCGAATCGGCAGCTAACTCCTGAAGCTTGCTCACGGGCAACAGCACGTGAATGCCATTGATGACGCTATATTGCTTCTTCATTTGCCCATAGGCGCCCAGCAGCTTCAGTTCGGCCTTGGTCGGTGGATTGGTGAATTGGACAATCACGTCCACGTTGACGTTGGACTGGGGAACGTCCGGCGCAATCTTGGAGGCAGCTAATGCCGCCGACGCGAGGGCCAGCAGTAGAGTAACTCGCACGATCGATTTCATGCCGCCAAAGTATGCATCCGCACTACCACTCGTAATTGCATGAAAAATATCTTGCAGCCAGCGGAGCACCGGACAACTTGTCTCAAGATCAGAGTTGTGTTCGGACACTGTGACGCAGTTGCGTTTAGCAGCAAGACGGGCAGACTAGTACGGGGCGTTGCGCAGTTTTGCAACCAAGTGCGGGAAGGTTTGAGTAACCGTTGAGCGGCCGCGGAGAATTACTTCACACACCCGCCGCCGAAGCGGTTACGGACTGGTGTTGAGGCGCAGCGGTTGCCCGGGACGACTGCCCGGCCTTCCGTTGCTGTTTGGCTCGGTACATTCGCAGGTCGGCCTCGGCCAGTACACTCTCTGGATCGCGACCGTCGGCCGGAAAGGAGGCCTCGCCGATACTTACTCCGAGCAGATCTTCGCCATAAAGCTGCTGCCCGATTTCTTCGATTTTGTGGCTGATCTGTTCCATTTTCCGGGCTACCAAGTCCCGCTGCAGGGCTGGAAGAATAATGACAAACTCGTCGCCTCCCAGGCGCGCTACGTAATCGTAGTCGCGGCACGCACTCCGAAGGGAATTCGCGATCAGTTTCAACAGGCGGTTTCCTTCCAGGTGCCCGAACCGGTCATTGACTTGTTTGAATCCGTCCAAATCGCAAACCAATACTGTCAGTTCGCTCTTCGACCGCAGCGCGCGCGACACTTCGGTCTGGAGCTGTAGGAAAAGCGATCTCGCGTTCGGAAGCTCCGTCAAATAATCCGTCGTGGCAGATGACTGCGCGTTCTGATATGTGAGGGCGTTCTCTATCGAGAGTCCCAGTTTGGGCGCCAAGCCGAGAAGAACGCGCAAATCATCTTTGCTGAAGGCTTCTTCTCCGGCGTGGTACAGCGTCAGCACGCCCACGACATCCTTAAAGCCCTCCAGGGGCACAGAAACGGCAGAGCGCAGGTTTGTCGATGCAGACGCGTTTGTTTCGACCGCCGGATTGCCGTTCAGGATTGGTTTTCGGTTCTCCAGGACCCACCCGGAGAGGCCTTGCCGCGCCGGTATTTTGAGCTTTGAAAATAGCTCTGAGTCTCGCCCGGTCACGTACTCAGGATGCAGATAACCGTTATTCGCCAAGTAAATTGCGATGGTGTCATGCGGCACGATTCGGTTCAACCGTTTTGCAAAAACGGAAAGCGTTTCGTTCAGGCTCAAGGAATTGCCTAAGGTCTGGGACAGATCAAAAAGGGCTTGGGCCTCGTGAGAGGCTGCTGCAATCGAGCTCAGGAACCCGAGATCGTTCGTTTGCCGGTTGGGATGGGGCTGGTTTTCCGGTGACGAAGCCCGATTGTCAGAATCTGCAGGCGCCGGCAGCTTGCGCCGGCTGACGGAGGTGGCACGCGCCATGTTCTCCAACTCGCGGTATCGTTGCTGCAGGATAGCTACGACATCGGGATCGAAGGCCCGATTCGCGTCGGCCGCTACCTGCGCCATTGCATCGTCCAGCGAGAGCGCCCGCCGATACTGCCGGTCGGACATGAGCGCGTCCAAGCAATCCACGGCAGCTAAGATGCGCGCCGCCAGCGGAATGTCTTGCCCCTTAAGCCCATACGGATAACCGCTGCCGTTCCATTTTTCATGATGCGCACGCACGATTGCCGCTACTGGATAAGGAAACTCCACCTCTTCGATGATTTCAGCTCCAATGAGCGCGTGGATCTTCATCTTCTCGAATTCTTCGGGCGTCAGCCGACCCGGTTTGGAGATGATGTTTTCCGGAATGGCTAGGTTCCCAATGTCGTGCAATACGGCGGCGGCGCGAAGCGCCTTCAGATCGGACTCGCTCAATCCCATTTCTTTTCCGATTTCAACGGCGTAAACCTGCACACGATGATTGCGATCGTGACTGCTGATGTCTTTGGCTTGTATCGCTAGCGCTAAAGCCTGAATGGTGCGCCAATGGAGCCCATCCATCTGCTCGGCATGGCTTTTTTCGTCCTCAAGACGCTGCAGATACGAGCGGTAGGAACCATAGATGATATACACCACCGGGAGGCTCAGGATCGCCACTTCCCAGCCCATCCAGTGATGGAGTAGGCAGAAGCCTCCGGCCAATGCCGCGCCAACCAGATAGTACGGAAAGGACCAGAAGTAACATTCGCGCAGGATCTTCGGGAACGACTTTCGCTCGCTCTGAGCGATTATCCAGGCCACAGGGAAGCTGTTAAATGCAAACTGAGTGCACACGGCGATCGCGAACAGAGAAGCCGGACCGAGGCCGAGCACGCGCAAAACTTTCGAATGATAAACGATGTAAGCGATGAAAACACTCAGACACATCGATGCAACATTGAACATCAGCTGCAAGGTTCTGGGTGTCTTCTTGACTCGCCAGAGGGACTGAATTACGATGCTTTCGATCGCGATCACAATCACTTGCCACAGGCTGAACTCCATGATGCCGATGAGGCAAAAAACGAAACCGATCGACATGGTGCCCCGCAGCGCCGGCAACTTCACTTTCAATGACGAACCTAAAGCCGCGATCAAGAAAAAGGCTGAAAATCGCGCGTCGCCGTGCGGCGGCCATTGCGGAACAGCACCGATCGCACCGAGAATGCCGAGAACGATGATCGCAGCAACGTACATTCTGGAGCGTCGCTGAAACGAGAGGCTATGGCCTTCTAAGCTGCTAAGGTCCATTACCGGCTGCCGAGATGTACTGCCATCCTTCGGTACGATTCTCTGCCTCTTTCTGCGCGATACCCTAGCAAGCCGGCAGCCATACGGATGTGGCCGAAAATGTAATCAGGTCGTGGCTCAAGTCCGGTTCAAATGGACAAACTGTCCTGAACACTGGGCCATTACGACAAATTGTTCCAGCACCACACGCAATCCATCCAGAACGCCGAGGCTCGCTAAACGGAAGGTTGGGCGGCCACCGATCGGCTACTACGCCCTCTGCGTTTCCAAGCCGCGGGTTCGGGAGCGAAACGAGTTTAGGATCACCGATCTGAGCACCGGATGAAGTTTTCAGTCAATTTGCCCGATAAATCAAGATAGGGTTCATCTAGCTTTGACCGGAGCTCGCAGCGGGTTTATCGATGCCTCGTAGAGCCAAAGTTTACATCGACGCCACGATCCTGGCAGCAATCCTGGTGATTGCTTTGGCTGACTTGGAATGGAAATCCACTGACGCCCTGCGTTATTGGAGTTATCTTTTGATGGGCCTGGTCGCTTCTACCCGCAAGATACGTGTGCCGCGGATCCGGAGTACGATTTCGGGAGGCTTCATTTTTGTCTTGATCGGAATTGCGGAATTCTCGTTCGCGGAAACGATGGCGATGGCGTTTTCGACAGGCCTGGTCCAGTGTCTTTGGAAAGTCCAACGGCGCCCAATTCGCCGTCAGCTCCTGTTCAATTTGGCCACCCTTGCCAATAGCGCAGCGGCCGCCTATTGGCTATCTCGGGTCATGATGAGTGCTATTCACATGCAATCGTCAGTGGCTTTACAACTCCTATTCGCCGCGACAGTTTACTTTTGGATCAATAACCTTTCGGTTTTGACTGCGGTTGCGTTAGTTGAGGGTAAGCCGCTCGTCAGTATCTGGCGCCAATGCTCTCTGTGGTCGTATTGGTACTTTCTAATCCAGGCGACCCTCGCAATTGGCATCTCTTTATGTATCCGATTTGGAGGATGGCTGTTCGCACTTTCGATTGTTGTTCTTTTGCTGGGTGGCTACTCGATATTCAAGAAAGTCGCCAAACTGCTTTCAAACCCATTGGGTCAGAGGCGTGCTCGACGGCATCTTGTCAACAAGGTTCCGATAGATCTGGCGTGGGAGGATTCAGATGGGCGGCAACACTCGATTACCGCCCGCGTGATCAACATTTCGGAGCTAGGCATGGGCTTGGAGTCCCCCGAACCGATTACGGCGAAAAGAGTACATGTCACTGATGCGAGCCATGACATCGATACCGTTGCTGAAGTCTGCTACAGCGAATTTCGAGGCGGCCAATACCTGATCGGACTTGAACTTCACTTGATCCTCAACAAGAGGCGAATGATGAGCTTTGTCCCGCCCGAGGAACTGGACGAGATCGCTTAAATCTGGAGCTCGCCGCGTCGCTACAGCGCGCAGCGCGATCGTTAGGCGATGCAGACGTGTTTGCCGGCGACCACTGCGCGGATCTCCTCAGCCGAAGCCATTGACGCCCGTAGCTGGACGGCTGTGCGGCCGCAGACGGCTCACGCTTGACGAGTATGACGGATGTTTCCTTAAAACATGGGTAACCGCGGGAGATCTGCCAGGGCAAGGCGCTCTTCGCGGTCGGGATCGTTCACCGGCTTCCATTCATTGTCGATGTGCATTGTGGCGCGATCCGTTGCATTGTAAGCCGGCCACTTGGGGATTCCGGAATGATTCGGGTTGCCGGTGCGAGCGAACGCTACCCAAGCGCCGCTGGTTTTATCTGCCAGCGGCTGAAGTTCGGGGCCGGTGCCTACCATTTCGGGCAGCTGCCAGTGATTCTGCATGGCGAAAGGAATTTCAATGCAGTGCGGCGCGAGCCGCCTGCCGCCCTCCACCGGCGTGCGCCAGCGGATCTGATACAAGAAGGCCGGCGCCCTGCCCAACGCGGCTTTACGCTCTGCTTGCACGTGCGCGTTGGTGGGAAATGCCGAGATGGTGAAGTAGAGTTCGCTGGGGGTCGCGTGCGGGCGATTCTTGCGGAAAAGATTGTAGATACGGTCGCCGTCGTTGTGGAGCCGCTCGCGAAGCCGTGCGCGGACGGCGCCTTCTTCCAGCGACAGCAGCTCGGGCGGGGCGAAGTAGGATCCTTCGGTTTCGGCTGTCCCGACGATCATCGGGACCTCGGCGGAAATATCGGGTGCGGTGGGATCGAAAGGATCGCGCGGTAAAGAATGGCCGTCGACTACCGGCGCAAGCCTGAGTCCTTGGCCATTGCCCATTGCAGCCAGCAGCTTCGGAAGCGGCAGTTCTTGCAGTTCGCGGACCTCGTTTGGCTTGAGCCCAAGCTTGGACATGAACATTTCTGTGCTCTTCTCGGCGTCGGCTTTGGGAGTCTGCTTCAGCGTGGAGCCGCTTTCGACGATGGCTTTATGGAACAGGCCCTTTGCGGCAGGCATGGCGAGCAGGGTACTAACTTTACCGCCTCCGCCGGACTGGCCGAAAATCGTGACGTTGGCGGGGTCGCCTCCGAAACGGGCAATGTTATCGCGGACCCATTCGAGCGATGCGGCGATGTCGAGCAGGCCGACGTTGCCGGAGTCCACGAATTCCGGACCCGCGGCGCCGAGATAAAGGTGCCCGAAGATATTCAGGCGGTGATTGATGCAGACCACGGTGACATCTCCAGTGCGCGCGAGATTAGCGCCGTCGTAACCGAGAGATCCGCCGGAGCCGTAGGTATAGCCGCCGCCATGAATCCAAACCATGACCGGCCGCTTGCGGCCGTCGTTGACGCCGTTGCTGAAAACGTTAAGGACCAGGCAGTCCTCGCCTTGTTGCGCGTTGGAACGCAGCCCCCAGCCGATCGCGCCGGGCGCTGGCGAGTTTTGCGGCGATGAATGCCCATTCTGAAAGGCATCGCGGACGCCGGTCCATGGTTCGGGTTTGCGCGGCGGCATGAACCGGTTTGAGCCGGTCGTCGAGGCCCCGTACGGAATTCCGCGATACACGTGCACGCCATTTACCAGGACGCCGCGAACCTTGCCTGCACTGGTGTCTACGACCGATGAGATCGATTTCGATTCGAGCGTGGCCGCAGCGAAGCCTGGAACAGCGGCCATTGCTCCGCCGACCACAGATGTTGTGAGCAGCGAACGGCGGCTCAAATCGCCTTTTGTTTTACTCATAAATCGGTTCCTTTCGCGGGCGGCTAACACCCGACTTCAGAAGTATGAGCTAACCAGCGAAAGCTTGCAAGCGGAAGGAAGGTGTGAGACTCTTGCTACCGGCGTGAGGGTCGAACGAACCATTACCACGTGCACCGGCTCAGAAAGGAATTTCCGTGGTGTCCCCAACACGCGGGTTAGTCATTTGATGCTGGCCAACCGGATGTGGCCGAATGATTGGCAATAAAAACATAGGACGTTCTGAAGAATGCGTTTATTGACCGAGCCGCGCTGGCTGGCCCTTTGGGCGGCGATGCTTGGCTACATGCTGGATGCGCTGGACGTGCTGCTGTACGTGTTTGCGGTCCAGACGCTGCGCGCCGAGTTTCATTGGTCGGCCGCGGAGGCGGGTGTGGTCAGTTCGGTGACGCTGATTGCTTCATCCGTGGGAGGAATCGGCGCAGGACTCGTGGCGGACCGGCTGGGGCGCTCGCGAACGCTCATCTACACCATCCTCATTTATTCGCTCGGCTCCGCTGGATCGGCTACCTCGGTAGGATTGGTTTCGCTGCTTGCGTGGAGGGCGGTGGTGGGGTTGGGGTTGGGCGGCGAATGGTCGGCTGGCGCCGCGATGGTTTCGGAACATTGGCCGGCGAAGGATCGGGCCAAAGCGATCGGGTTAATGCAATCCGGTTGGGCCATCGGGTACATGCTTGCTGCCGTGGTGACTGCGCTCATTTTGCCGCGCTTCGGATGGCGCATGTTGTTTCTGGCCGGTGTGCTGCCGGCCTTCCTGACGATCTGGATTCAGCGCAAGGTGAAAGAGCCGGAGATCTGGACTCGCAAACACGCCCGGACGCCGATGTCTGTGTTGTTCCGGCCGCCGCTCGGGCGACGAACTTTACTGGCCACCTGTCTGGCAACTTCCGTTTTGTTCGCGTATTGGGGCGTGAATACGTGGTTACCAGGATTTCTTGCGGCGCCTAAGGAACAGGGCGGCGCCGGCTTCGGAATCGTCCAAACCAGCGCGTGGATTTTCACCATGCAAATTGGCGCGTTTCTGGGATATGTCACGTTCGGCTGGCTGGCGGACCGGTTCGGACGGAGGCCGACATTCTTCGTGTACGTACTGATCGCCGCGATTGAGACTCCGATTTATGGTTTGACGCCGCGTTGGGCCGGACCAACATCAGAGACGTGGCTCTTGATAATTGGACCGTTCCTCGGCTTTTTCGGGACCGGCTTCTTCTCTCTGTTTGGCGCGATGCTCGCAGAGCTGTATCCGACTTCGGTACGCGCAACGGGGCAAGGCTTTGTTTATAACTTCGGACGGGCAGCGAGTGCGCTGGCGCCGTTCGCGGTGGGAAGCATCGCAGATCGTTCGGGACTCGGTGCGGGGCTGGCGCTCAATTCGGCGTTTTTCCTCATCGGGGCAGTGCTAATTTTTACTCTGCCGGAGACCAAGGGAGCAGAGCTGGTGTAAACGACCCTTCTAGAATTTGAAGCGGTAGCGGAGCTGGACATAAATCTGACGGGGTTCTGCATAGTGCGTTCCGCCGAACGTAGGGCTGTTGTCCATAAGGAAGCGGCGGTTGGTGACGTTCAGGCCAACGACGCTCACGGTCAATTTCTCCCCTAACGATTTGCCGAGCGAAAGGTCGAACGTGGTATGGGGTTCGAGGTGAGCCGGAATGTCACTTTGGCCGTTGACAAAGCCGGACCCGTAGTAAAGGCCTCCGGCGGCCGATGCGCGGCCCGGCAGCGCGACGTTAAAATTGGCGTGCAGCGTATGCCGCTGGTCGTGATCGAGGAAGAAATAACCGTTGTTCGGGGGCGAAAAATCGGTCAGACCGCCGGTAACGGCGCCTTCGCCTTCGGCGTGCTGATAAGAATACGTGATTGCGACGTCGCCGCGCTTCAAAATACGCGGTGACCGGATGGTGACCTCTGTGCCCCAAACGCGCGCTCCGGCAATGGTGATCGGGAAAAAGATGTTCGAGTTTCCGATCGGGTTGTGATCGAAATAATTCACCGCGCGCATGCGGAAGCTGTTCACGTCGAATGTCCAGCCCCGCAGCGGGAGCGCGAGGCCGACCTGATTTTCCTGATCGCGCTCGCCTTTTAGCGGGATAAAACCGACGCCTTGGGTAACGGCGAAATCGAGCAGCGGGCCCTGCACCGTGCTGAGTGGCGGGGCCTGATAGTAGGTTCCGAAAAACCCGCGCAGCACCCAGTTGAGGTGTGGGATACGAAGCGCGGCGCCGACGCGCGGGTTGGCGGCGTTCTCCGAAACCGCGCCCGAGAAATGAGTCAGCCGGATTCCGCCGGTTAGGGTGAACCAGGTTGTCAGTTTGAACTGGTCTTCGAGGAAGCCGGCCTCGAGATGCCCCGTCGAGATCTGCCGGTCGGCGAGATTGTCGCCGGATCTGTCGTTAGCGATCAGACGGATGACTTCGTTATCGTGCTGGCCGAAGCCATACACACCCAGCCGCGCGTTGTGGCGTGAGGTGACGGCATTCAGTTCAATTTGCGCGCCCGCGTACGTCGAGCCGCGATGCTGGGTGGTGCTGACCGGGATATCGTTCGGATCGCCGTCGTAATTGGCGCGATTGAAGTGCACGAACGGCGACATAGTAAGCAGCAGCGTGGGCGAGAATGTGTGCACCCAACTGAATTCCGCCAGCGCGTCGCGCTCGTGCTCTACATCGCGAATGCCGGCGTCTTGCGCCCCGGGATCGTTGGGAATCTGGTAGTCGTCGCGGCGGAGCGAAGTAATGAAGCGAAGCTGATTGGCGGCGTTCGGATTGAAAATTAATGAACCAAAGCCGCCCAGGCCCCACACGCGGTCGTGTAGGATCTCGGGGCCGGGCGTTTCCAGGCCGTACTCACTACGATTGCCGTTTACGCTGCCGTAGTAGGCCAAGCGGGAGGTGTGGTCGCCGAAATTGAACTGGTCGTTGGTTTGATAGAAGCTTCCAAACGTGGAGTTCCACTCCATCTCGTGATCCTTTTCGAATCCGGTGCGTGGGACGACGTTGAAGACGCCATAGGTGCGGTCGCCAAAATCGGCTGAGTAGCCGCCGCGCTGCGCTTCCAGGTAGTCAATGTCCTTAGGATCGATTTGTGGGCCGACGTTGCTGGCGATGTTCGTGTTGGGGATCGGGATGCCATCGATCGCCCAGGTGACCTGGTGGCCGCCTCGAACGTGGAGTTGATCGTGGGTGACGTAAGCGCCAGGTACGTAATCGGTGATCATGGCAAGGCTATTGGTGAGGTCGGCGCCGGGCGTCTGCTGAATTTGGGAGCGGCTGATAAGCGATTCGGGCGTGGACGATTCGGTGTTGACTTGCTCGGCCGTCTCGGAAACTTCGACGGATTGTGTCTGTTGCGCGAGCCGCAACTGCAAATGCACGACCGGCGCTTCGCCGGAACTGACCGCCAGGCGCTGTTCTTCTTCTGCAAAACCAGGGAGCACCGCCCGCACTGTATATTCGCCGACGGGCACGGCCTGGAAGCTGAACTCACCGTTATTGTCGGTCCGAGTTTCGTTCGACCAATCGGATGCGACCGCGTGCAATAGAATTCTGGCCTGAGCCACGGGGCGGTGCGATGGATCGTGCACAATTCCGCGAATGTTACCGAAAATGGCGGCGTGCAGTGACACATCGAAAAAGACCAAAGACACCAAAGCCGAAAGAAGACAAACCCGGCGCATAGAACTCCTCCCAAAAGAACGGAATGTGAAGCTAAGCCGCGAAATCAGGCTTCGATTGGGGGCGGGCGCTGGTGTAGGGAAGCTTCGTGAGAAGGGTGCGGCGGCGCGCACTCGGCAATGGGAACTATGTAGGTGGCCGGTGCAAATTCGCCGCGGCCGTGATCGGGTGCCGCAACCGCGAATTGGGCCCTGACGTTTCGTACCGGCATTGGGCAGCCGGAGCAACAACCGGGGACGGCGATTAATGCCGAACCGGCGGAGTGATGCGACCGGCGGCAACAAGATGCCTCTTTACCGTCGCAGCAGGAAGACGCGGTGTTGCCGAACTGGTCAAACCCGATGAAAGGGATCGGGAGCGCGGTGAAACAGATGGCGAGCGCGCAAGCTAGCAAGCGAGCAAGGCGCGCACACATACGGTCAGTATACTGCACTCCTCAGTTGACGAGCGGGTTGGGGCGTAGTTGGAAATGGACAACTTTGGGCATCGTTCCTTTGCCCGTTTCGCTGTGGAAGGGCGTGCGCGTGCCCCAGGTGGTCCAGACGCCTTTGCCTTTCCACCCTGTGTTCGGATCGTCAACGCGGCCGTCCATGCCCTTCGCAAAGAACCCGAGCGGGTACGGTACGCGCATTACGACGAATTTGCCGTTCACGAGCGCGATCAGTGAATCGGAGGAATTGCCGGTGACGATGGGCGTGTTCTTGCCGAGCCCCAGGGTATCGAACTGATCCACCCAGTCGTAATAGTGCGAGTCGGCGCTGCCGGAATCTTTTACGTTCTTGAAGTTCGGGCCGGGCGTCGGATAAAGAGTCCAGCCTTCCGGGCAATGCTGGCCCGTAGCTTTGGGTCCGTTGAGCGGGCCTTTGCATTTGCGGCGATCGAAACTTGCCAGATGGCCGCTGCCAAGCGCCACCCAAACGACATTGTTGCGATCAATGTCCATGCCGCGTGGCGAGTAGCCCCACACTGGCGCTTTCGGATTGCTGTAGGGCACTTCGTAATATTCGGCCAGAGAAGTTTCGGGCGGATGCGATCCGGGATTCAAGCGTACGAGGCCGCCGGGGAATCCCAGCACGCTGCCCCAGATCATGCCGTCGGTACCGATTGCGAGGCCGTAGAAGGCGGCGTTTAGGCGCGTGTCCTTATTGGGGTCGCTGGACGGCTTGAGGATAGCGGAAATGCCCAAACTTTCGCCACTGGGAGCGGTGACCACGATCTGCTCGGACTCGGCGTACGGGTCGCGCTTTCCGTTGCCGTTCGTATCCAGCACCAGCGCGGTCCAGCCTTGAGACTTCTGGTCGTCATGGGTCTGGTCCCAGAGTTTGGTGTTCAGCCAGCCGACCACGCCTCCGCCGCCGCCGCTGCTGGTCCACAGCGTGTTATTGGCGTCCTCGGCGAAGAGCAGGTGGTGCGTGCCGAAGCAGGTATCAATCATGTAGCTCTGCTTGGTTTTTGGATCGTACATGCCGAGCTGGCGGCCGGAGCGTTCGGCGGCGGTCAGCCTTGCGGAGGGAAGGCTCGATCCGGCCTTGCACCATGCGGGATTGTCGGCGGGACGGATGCGCTCGGTGTACCACAGGCGGCCGCGCTCGTCGAACATCGGATTGTGCACGGTGGTGTGGCTGTCCCAGATGGCTTCGTCGCCCCAGAATGGCGACGGCTGCAGCGGCTTCGGTTGACCGGGAGTATTGGGATCGCGGTAAGGCACCTTTAGCCGGTTGGTGGTGTTGTGTACTGGATCGAGCACGGGTAGATAATCGCTGCTCTCTTCTGGCGAGCCATAGATCAGCCCGTTCGCGTTGACGGTCGGGTTGCGTTTGTCGGTTGAGATTTCGTCGTGCAAATAGACTTTCGGGCCGGCCCAGTCCCATTGAGTAATAACAACGTTGCGTTCGAGGCCTTGCGGGCGCGGGGGCGCTTCGGCGGGCAGTTCGCCGTGCGCGATGCGCGTGGTCCAATCGCCGAATAAAGCGGTGGCTCGTTCAGGCCCGAGCTGGTTCAAGCCGCCCATCATCGCGCTGCCCGCTTGACCCGATTGCACGCGGCGCAGCCAGGCTTGCGCCGGCGAATCCATTTTGCTGAACATCTCCGGGATCGTGCGCGTATACAGATTTCCGAGCTGATGACAGGATTCGCAGCTGTCGGTTTTAATCAGATGCAGCCACTGGCCTTGGACCTTGATGTTGGGAGAAATGCCGTTGCCTTTGGGGCCGGTGCCGGGGAAATCGTTCTTGTTGGGGACGCGCATCAGCGAGTACCAATAATTCGCCGGATAGTATGCGGCTGCGGCCTTCGCGCTCGGTGCGATAACGGCGGTCAGATTAACAATCTTGCCCGGCATAGTTTGGACCTTCGCGGAGTCAATCAACCCATAGCCGCGCGCCCAGACGCTGTACTCGGCTTGAGGCAAGTCCGGCAGAACGTAGCGGCCGTGATCGTCGGTGACAACAATTTTGATGTAGCGCGTGGGCAGGCCGGTGGTTTCAGCGATGACCCAGACGCCTGCCTCCGGTCCTTTGGCGCTGCGGACCGTGCCGCCGATGTCGTCGTTATCGATCGCGGGTGACTGGGCGATGAGCGCTGAAGCCGCGACCAATAATACCCCGAGTATCCTCATGTTTTGCTCCGTGCGAACGGACATCAGTATATACCCGGCGCGGGCGTGGGAACATGGAGCTGATGGCTGGCATTCAGCTGGTGAATTCTGCCCTTTTTGAGGAATTGATAGAGCGCGCGCGGCGCTCGCCGAGATTGCGTACGAATCACAATTTTCACGCCAGCATGGAAGACAATCCGCACCGGTTTCTCAACGTGATGATTCGCGGAACGTACATCGCGCCGCACCGGCACCTGGATCCGCCGAAAGCAGAGGCGTTCTTGGTGCTGCAGGGCGAGATCGCGTTCTTCACCTTCGATGATGCCGGACAAATCGCCAGCACACAGGTTCTGGGCCGGGATGCGATCGGGATCGATTTGGCTCCCGGCGTGTGGCACACGATGACACCCATAACGCCGCACGCCATCTGCTATGAGGTGAAGCCTGGGCCGTATTCGGCGAGCACTGATAAGGACTTCGCGCCATGGGCACCGAGGGAAGGACAGGAGGGAGTTCAGGCCTATATGGCGGCTCTACTGGCGTTGGTTGTAGGTTGACCGCGCGGTTTGCAGCGTGAACGGCGTGACGGCGAGCCGAGCGTTTCCAGCGCGAATGATGCGCCCGACGCCGCGCTCCTTTCGGCGAAAGCACTTCGAGGACCACGGGGGCGCCACGACTTTTTAAGGTCCGGCATTATGAAGCATCATCTTCTCGAAAAAGCTCGAATTTCTTCATCTTGTAGCGCAGCGTGTCGCGCGTAATTCTCAACAAACGGGCGGCCTGGGTCTGGTTCCCGCCCGCCATGTCCAAAGCGTGTTTAAGCATCCGGCGCTCATTTCCGCGCAATGACAATGCATCGCCCGCGCCAGGGCCGGCGCCATCTGCTGGTGCCGACGCGAAAGCGGATTCTCCGCTACCCGCTAGGATTTGCAAGCTCGCGGACCGGATGTACGCCGTATCCTCGAGTATCATGGCGCGCTCGATCGCGTTGCGCAGCTCGCGCACATTGCCCGGCCAGGTGTAGGTCAAGAGAAGGCTCTCCGCTTCGGACGAGAGCCCCTCGATCTGCTGTTTGAACTTGACGTTGTAGTGCTGGACGAAGAAGCGCGCCAACGGCAGAATATCTTGTGGCCTTTCTCTTAAGGGGGGAACGACCAGCTGAATTACGCTCAGACGATAGTACAAATCCTGCCGGAAAGCCCCTTCTTTCAGCGCCTCGCTCATGTTCTTATTGGTGGCTGCGACGATGCGAATGTCCACCTTGAGGTCCCGTAGCCCGCCCAATCGCCGGAAGGTCTGGTCTTCGAGCACGCGCAATAGCTTGGCTTGGAGGGAAAGTGACATCTCGCCGATCTCGTCCAGGAACAAAGTGCCCTTGTCGGCCAGTTCAAACAAGCCGCGTTTTTGTGCCCGTGCATCCGTGAAAGCACCTTTCTCGAAGCCGAACAGTTCACTCTCCAGCAGAGTCTCGGGAATGGCAGCGCAGTTGATCGCCAGGAACGCCTCGGCTTGTCTTGGGCTTTGATCGTGCAGAGTTTTGGCGATCAGGTCTTTCCCGGTCCCGTTCTCGCCCTCAATGAGAACGGAGGTTGCCTCGCTAACAGCGATCTTGCGAACGAAATCGAGCAGATCGCGCATGGCCTGCGATTCGGCGACGATACGGCGCACAACCGGGTGCGACTCTTCGGTAATGTCTTTGATTGTTGCCACCACGCCCTCGACGGCGTTGGCATCATCGCAGAGTTCCACGGTTCGGATGACGACCATTCGGTGTCGTCCGTTCTTCACGTGGAGATTGAACGTTCCTGCCGGCAGACAGGTGGATTCAGCCACCGCTTGCCCCGCGCTTCCATCCGGTTCGTAGGGAGTGCAATGAAACAGACCTTTGCAGCATTGACCCGTGATCTCTTCGGCCATCATGCCAAAAAGGCGTTCAGCGGCTTGATTGACGCCCACAATTTCCAGATTTTTGTCGTACAGGACCACGGCGTCGGAAAGCTGGTCAAGAACGGTTTCGAGAAAGTGTGTCCGCAACAGGCGGCGGGCCTGTGGCTCTTCATCGAAAAACGTGACTCTAGCGGCGTTCAAGAGATACCTCCTTGACAGCACGACCGAAGTCTGGCGAATCGCCAGCAGAGAAAACAGCGGGGAGGGATGAAGAGGCGTGACGTTTTTTGGACGGCCGCCCCTTGGCTCGATCTAGCGATTGTGCCGGCCGCCGCCACCGCCAAATGGACGCTCCGGCTTCGGACGAGCTTCGTTGACGTTCAGGGCTCTGCCGTCGAGTTCCCTGCCATTCAGTTCAGCGATGGCGCGATCCGCATCCGCGTTAGCGCTCATCTCGACAAATCCGAACCCGCGCGCCTGTCCGGTGTCCCGGTCAGTGACGAGGTTCACGCGCTCGACAGGTCCGTATGTCTCGAACAGAGATCGCACCGCAGCTTCGGTGGCCCCAAAATTGAGGTTTCCTACAAAAATATTCTTCATGCTTTTCCCTTCTGGTTAGAAATTCGTGAATCGGGGCAGGATCGGACGAGGGCGGTTGGGCCGGACTAATGCGAAGATGCCGAAATTTTTAAAGCTCTCTTACACTACCACGAAACCGCTGTAATTCCACCGAGAATGGTGAGATACCAGATGAGCGTGAAGCGATGAACCTGAAACCAGGATTGATTGCAACCCGAAATGATCCTGAAAATGTGAGCGGGCGGGGCGGTCCGCGGCCGCATTCAGAGCCGCACGGTAGGATCACGGTATCGTGAACTGTCGCCCTTCGCCAAGAGATTCGCCCAGAGATTCGCCCAGAGAGCACATATGATCCGGAGCTTTGTGTTAGACTGAAAGAGCTTAACAATCTGGCATCTTCGTATTAGTCCGGCCCAAACCGCCCTCGTCCGATCCTGCCCCGATTCACGAATTTCTAACCAGAAGGGAAATGCATGAAGAATATTTTTGTCGGAAATCTCAATTTTGGGGCCACCGAAGCTGCGGTGCGATCTCTGTTCGAGACATACGGACCTGTCGAGCGCGTAAACCTCGTCACTGACCGGGACACGGGGCAGGCGCGGGGGTTCGGATTTGTCGAGATGAGCGCTAACGCGGATGCGGATCGCGCCATCGCTGAACTGAATGGCAGGGAACTCGACGGCAGAGCCCTGAACGTCAACGAAGCCCGTCCGAAACCGGAGCGTTCATTTGGGGGCGGCGGCCATCGCCGGTAACAATCGCTAGTAGTCGGCTAGGTCGAGCCGAGGGCCGGCCGCAACCGCTGATAACAACCTGGTGTTAGTCTCGCTACAGTGAGACTTCCGATCAGACTAACTAAGGAGCTTCGTCATGGCAGGTCGCGGACCACAGTCGTTTCAAAAGCGGCAGAAAGAACAGCAACGTAAGGAAAAGCAACAGGAGAAGATGGCCAAGAGGCTCGAGCGCAAACGCCAAGCGGCAGCATCTCCTGAGTCCCCTGCGCGGCAAGGGGAAACCGAAACCGAATCATCGTGAAAAACGGAAAAAGTTCTCGGGGACAAAAGGGGACTTAATTCCAGCCGCAGAGCCGAAAGAATCCAGCCGCCCGTTTTCGGGAGGGTCTGTTTGCGTCCCAACGAGAACAAATCAAAAATGGCTTGAGGATCATAACCCCGAGACGTAGAACTGTCTAAAGCGCTCGCGCGTATTTCTCCCCAACAACTCCCCCAAAATCTAAAATGAATAAATTTTCTGAACTCGCTCTCTGCGTACGCTTGCAGAGCAATTTAACGAAGCATGGATTTATCCAACCGACACCGGTGCAAAGCGAAGCCATTCCTGCCGCCTTAGCCGGCCGCGATGTGGTGGCGACGGCACAAACCGGAACCGGCAAGACGCTGGCTTTTCTATTGCCCCTGGTTCACTCTTTGACCAAGCCGGAACGCAAGCCAACGTCCGGCATCCAAGCCCTAATTCTCGCTCCCACCCGTGAACTCGCGCTACAGATTCACGAAAGTGCGCTCCAGTTGATGCAGGGATTGAATCTCCACTCGGCTGTTGTGGTAGGTGGCATGAATGAAACCACGCAGTTGCGCCGCATCCGCCAGGGCTCGCAGATTGTCATCGCGACTCCGGGACGCCTCTGTGACTTCCTCGACCGGAAACTGATCGAGCTGGGCAATGTGGGCGTGCTGGTTCTGGATGAAGCGGACCGCATGCTGGACATGGGCTTCCTGCCGGCACTCCAGCAGATTCTGAGGTCCATTCCTGAACGCCGTCAGACGCTTCTTTTCTCGGCGACCATCGAAACATCCGTGACGCATTTGGTTGGCGCGCACGTGAAGCACCCGGTTCGTGTAGCCATCGGCGCCACCACCAAACCCATCGACCGCATCGACCTTCACGTCTACGAAGTGGAGCAGGACGGCAAACTCAGCCTCCTCGAGAACTTGCTGCGGCGGGAGGCGGGCTCGTTTCTGGTATTCGCCCGTACCAAGCACAGAACAGACCAGGTGGCCCGGCGCTTGAGCGCTTCCGGCTTTGACGCCGCGCGCATCCATGGCGACCGTACGCAGGGTCAACGCAATCAAGCGCTGGCCGGGTTCAAGAAGGGTGATTACCGGATTCTGGTGGCAACCGACGTGGCCGCTCGCGGCATTCACGTCGATGACATCGCTCATGTAGTCAACTACGACCTTCCGCAAGTTCCCGAGGACTTCATCCACCGCGTGGGCCGCACGGGCCGCGCCGGAGCCCGGGGGACCGCATCCACCTTCGCCACGCTCGGCCAACGCGGCGATGTTCGCAAGATCGAAGCTGCGATGAAGACCCGCTTGACGCCGATACCCTTACCCCAGGGAAATTGCCTCGCGAAGAGAAGCTGACGGCTCATCCCACACTACCCACCACGCCCGGCGCGACGCCGTTCCGGCACGCAACAGGCCCAAGCAGCCGCACGTTACAGCCGGTTCCGGTCGCCAAGAAGACGCAAGGGCGAGGCCGGGTGATTGATTTTCGATTGCATCAGCAAGAGAGGCCCTCGCGCGCTATAATAAAATTTAGTTCTACGTGTCGGGTCTCCGCCCGTTGCCGAGGATCAAATGCCAAAACGTACATTTCAGCCGAATAACCGTAAACGGGCCAAGACCCATGGGTTTCGTGTGCGCATGAGCACCAAGGATGGGCGGGCCGTGCTAGCGCGGCGTCGCGCTAAAGGCCGTCACAAACTCACGGTGAGCGACGAGCGAGCCGTCCGGTACGCCTGATCGTTCTGCGTTCCGGCCGGCCGAGACCGGTGGTGCTCCCTTGTTCCAAGCGGAAGCTCTACAGCCGCAGCGGCGGGTCCGGAAGCCTGAACGGATTCGGAGAACTTCTGACTTTCGCCGGGCGTATACCCAAGGGAAGCGGATTGCCGGCCAATATTTCACAGCTTTTTGCCTCAAGGTCCCCCAGAACGTGGGGCCGCGCTTCGGCTTCACGCTGCCGCGCGCGTTGGGAAAAGCCGTGGTTCGGAATCGTGTGAAAAGACGGTTACGCGAGATACTGCGAATGCGCGTCGAGGAGTTCGGCCCGGAGTGGGATATCGTAATCAATCCGCGCCGCGCGGCGTTCGATGCCTCGCCGGAGGAGTTGCGCCGCGAGGTCGACCGGCTCATTACGCAATGCGCAAAGCTCTAATCGCCATCTTACGAGCCTACAAGCGGTTTCTCTCGCCGTTGCTTCCTTCGGCGTGCCGGTTTAATCCCACCTGTTCGGAATACATGATGGAAGCCGTCCAGAAATATGGGGCCGCGCGCGGCGTCTGGATGGGCACGCGCCGGCTGTTACGCTGTCATCCGTTTCACGAGGGAGGTTTCGATCCCGTCCGCTAAGGGACGCGCCTTATGCCCGATTTGCAGACCAATCCGAGCGAGCCCGGCAAGCCTAAAAAGGAGCTGACCATGGAGGTTCGCCTCCTGATCGCGTTCCTGCTGATGGGCCTGGTTCTGTTCCTAACGCCATACATCTATAAGGCGCCGCCACCACCCAAGCCGGTTGAGCCGGTGAAGCAAGCCGAGAAGGCAGCAACGGCGAAAACGGCTGAAGCCGCCAAGTCACCGGCGGAGACGACGGCTGCGGCAGCACCGGCCGCACCGGCCGCACCGGCGCCCGGCCAGATCCAAGCCAGCTCCGAGCAGCTTTTCACCGTCGACACGCAGATTTATCAGATTGTCTTTTCGAATCACGGTGCCGTGGCGCGGACCTGGATTCTCAAGAAATACAAAGACCATAACGGAAAGCCTCTGGATCTGGTGAATGACGCCAGCTTCAGCAAAGTGGCGGCGCCTTTTTCGCTCGCTCTAAAAGATGAGCAGGCGCAGAACGCGCTGAACTTCGGGCTGTATGCCGCCAAGCCGGACCCTGACGGAATGGGCATCCAGTACGAGTTCTCCGATGGCGTCAATTATGCCAAGAAGACCTTCCACTTCACTAAAGAAGGGTACTTGTCGCAATTCACTACTGAGGTGACCCATAACGGGGCGCCGGTACAGCACATGATCCAGTGGCGCGGCGGCTTCGGGGATGCCAGCGTGTTGAACCGCGCCGGCGAGCGTCAGGCGGTCTACTACGATCTCAGCGACAACAAACTGACGACCAAGGACGCCAAGTCCGTGAAAGACGGCCCGTACAGTACGAGTGGAAATTTCTCCTTCGCCGGCTTGGACGATAAATATTTCGCGTGCGTTTTCTTGCCGAAGGACAACACGTCGACCAAGGTAGAGATCCTCAAGGACGATGCGCCGGTAACGGCCAACGGCAAAGAAGAGATGCAAGTAGGAGTCGAAGTCGGCGGCGATAGCGTGAACCGCCTGACCGCGTTTGTAGGACCGAAAGACGTGGACCTGCTGCGTGTCGTCGATCCGAAACTGCAGCAGCTCATCGACTGGGGCTGGTACGGAGTGATCGCGAAACCGATATTCATTGCGATGCACTGGTTGAACGACAACCTGGTGCACAACTACGGCTGGTCGATTATAGTGGTCACCATCGTCATCAACCTGGTGCTGCTGCCGCTACGGTTTTCGAGCATGCGATCGCAGCGCAAGATGCAACGGCTGCAGCCACAGATCGCCGCCATCAATGCGAAGTACAAAGGTCTGAGCCTTCGCGACCCGCGCAAAGCGCAGCAGAACCAGGAAGTAATGGACCTGTATAAGACGGAAGGGGTCAATCCGGTGGGCGGGTGCCTTCCCATGCTGATCCAGCTCCCACTCATATATGCCTTTTACAAAGTCCTAGCGGTAACGATCGAGATGCGGGGCGCGCATTGGCTGTGGGTGACCGATCTATCGGCTCCGGAGACGCTGCCGATTCGCATGCTGCCGATCATCATGATCGTGAGCCAGTTCATCTCCCAAAAGATGACTCCGACGCCCGGAATGGATCCGGCACAGGCCCGAATGATGGGCTTTATGCCGCTGATGTTTGGCTTCCTTTTTTATAATGCGGCGAGCGGCCTGGTGTTATACTGGTTGACCAGTAACTTGGTAGGGATTGCGCAGCAGTGGATGATCAACAAAACCATGCCTCCTCCCCCCGCGCCCGCGAAGGCCACGCCCAAGAAGAGGTAGGCACAAATCCCGTGGAAGAGACCAAGTACACCGTCGTGGAGACGGGTCCCCGGCTGGAGGAATTCCTGGATGTCATTCTTGACGATATGAATTTGGACGTCGAGTACGAGATTCTGGATGGCGCCGATACGCATCCGGACCTGGAATCGCCGGACATTCTGGTGAAATTCTCCGGACCGGATGTCGACCTTCTGCTGGCAAATAAGGCCGAGGTAATGCTGGCGCTGGAATTTCTGGCGATGGAATCGCTTCGGTTTCCGCCGGATCATCATTCGCGGCTTTGTTTCGATGCCAACGATTACCGGGTGCTTCGGATCGAGGAACTGCGGCTGAGCGCGGCGACGGCGGCGGAGCGGGTCAAGCAGACCGGGCGGCCGTTCCACTTCAGCCCGATGAACAGCCGGGAGCGGCGCATCATTCACTTGAGCCTGCGCAACGAGACCGAGATCCGGAGCGAGAGCACCGGTTCGGGACCGTTCCGGCAAGTCGTTGTGCTGCCTGTAGGCATGCCTTTGCCGGAGCCGATCCGTCCACCAAGACCGGCGGCGCCGCGCGGGGATGGACGAGAGCGGCGTGGTGGACCGGGCGGACCGAGAGGAAGAAGACCAGGGCCGCCGCGGCGGGGGCGCCGTCCGTAGCGCGGCGCATGGCCGATACGCAATGCCGCGCTTCCATATAGCTTTGAACTACCGCCGGATTGGGTTCGTACAATCACCATAGCGGCGGCGCGGCACGCATAATGCGTGCGCCACACAGCGCATTGAATATTCAGGATACGATTGTCGCTATTTCTACGCCGCCCGGGCGGTCCGGATTGGCAATCGTGCGGATTTCCGGGGTATCGGCTAGGGAAATTTCTGACAAAATCCTGCGATTTTCCAGCGGGCATGAGTGGAAATCCTGGAGCGCGGCTCTGGCGGAATTGCTCGACGAGCAGAGCTGTGCCGTGGATCAGGTTGTGGTCAGCTATTACGCACGGCCCCGATCGTATACGGGCGAGGATCTCGTGGAAATTTCCTGCCACGGCGCGCCCGTTGTCTTGAGATTTTGCGTGGAGCGCGCTTGTACGGCGGGCGCGCGGCCAGCCGAACCGGGTGAGTTCACGCTGCGCGCCTACCTAAACGCCCGAATCGATCTGCCGCAAGCCGAGGCCGTGCGCGACTTGATTGAAGCGACAACGCTGTATCAGGCGCGGGTGGCGGCGCAGCAAATAGAGGGGTCGGTTTCGCGGCGCATTCGTCCCATTAAGGAACAGCTGCTGGAGCTGATCGCGCTGTTGGAAGCGGGCATCGACTTTGCGGAGGACGATGTCAGCGTCGCGCCGGCAGACGAAATACTGCGGCGCATTCAGCCGGTGGAGCGCGCGCTGGCGGCGCTGATCGCGACCTTCGATTACGGCAAGCTGGTTCACTCCGGCATCACCCTCGCCATCGTCGGGCGGCCCAATGTCGGCAAGAGCAGCTTGTTCAACCGGTTGCTGGAGCAAGATCGCGCGATTGTTACCGAGATCGCCGGCACAACGCGTGATCTGGTATCGGAGACGGCGGCGATTGCCGGAATTCCCGTGAAGTTCGTAGATACGGCGGGTATCCGGGCCGGTCAGGACCTGGTAGAGAAGCTCGGAATCGAGCGCAGCTATCAGGCCATGGCCGACGCCGATATCACGGTGGTAGTGCTTGACCTTTCTCAGCCGGTGGAAGCAGACGACCTATCGCTGATCGAGCGGGCGAAACAGCAGGGAAGGTATATTCTAGCGGGGAACAAGTGCGATCTGCCGCAGCGCGCCGAGCCGCCGGAGGCATTCACACCGGTATCGGCGATCACGGGCGAGGGTATCGAAAAGCTTCGCGAACAGATTGCCCCGGCAGCGGCGCGGGAGCACGAGGCTGGATTCATTACCAGCATCCGCCACGCCGAACTGCTACGTGAAGCCGTGGAAGCGCTGCGCCAGGCGCGAAGGGCGGCGGAGTTAGGGATTCCGCACGAGATGCTTTTGCTGGACCTCTATGCTGCGCTGCGTCCGATCGACGCCATCACCGGCGCCACCACGGCGGATGACATCCTGAATCGGATCTTTTCTACCTTCTGTATTGGAAAATGAAACCGCATGTGCGAAATTGAGTTCCGTGTGCCCCGAGGATCGGATCTGGCGGAAGCAGAGGAACTGATCGAGCGCGTCTGCTCGGCTCATAGCCTAAAGCCAGCGATGAAGGCCTCGCTGGCGAGTTATCCGGGTTCGATCCACTGGCACTACAAAAGGGGCAAAGAGAAGGGTACGCTGGAATTGACGCTGTTGCGCCGCACCGGACGGATCTGGGCGCAGGTTCACACCAACCGCAATGGGGCTTGGATCGCCGAAATCTTACCTCGCGTGCGGGCTGCGATCGAGCAGGGGCTGAGGCGATCCTGAAAGCGGTTCCTGATGCTGTTTACAATGAGATTCAGGTTGATGCGTTCCGTTGTACTCATTGTCTTTCTGGCGGCCGGGCTCGTGCAGGCGCAAACGCGCGCGCCACAGGGCGAAGGCCAGTTGGATGCGAGCGAGACGCTGTTTACCGTATTAGCGGCGTTGAACGCCGGCGGGTACGATTACGACGCGGCCTCGACTGCGAATTCGCCGGTGCGTAAGCAGGTTCGGGATCTGCTCGCAGCCCGGCACCTGGAATCCGTCGAGCAGCTCAAGACGTTTTTCGCGTCGCATCGCTTGCAGGACCCGCGCGCGGAGTTGAACCAGTACATCTCGTTCGCATTGACGGTTGATGCTCCGCCCGCTTTTCGTTCGCGTTTCAAGCCGGAAGAGCTCCCCCCGGACGTGCGGACATTGGAAGGGTTGGATGTGCGCATCGCGCGCTTTTACCAAGAGGCGGGAATAGCCAGCTTATGGCGGCAGTTCCGGCCGGCATACGATCAAGCGATCGCCGAATATCATACCGGCGTAACACAGGCACTGCTGGAGGCAAACGCGTATCTGCGGAACGCGACCAGCGGGTTTCGGGGCCGCCGGTTTCAGATCTACGTGGATCTGTTGGGGCCACCCAACCAGGTCCAGACGCGCAGCTACAAGGACGATTATTTCGTTGTGGTAACACCCTCCGTCGAGCCACAGATATCCGAAGTCCGGCATGCCTATCTACACTATCTGTTGGATCCGTTGGCGCTGCGCTACTACGAGCAACTGAGCCGATTGAAGCCTCTGGCTGCCTTCGCCAATCCTGCGCCGGCGCTGGACGATCCGTATAAAGACGATTTTCTTTTATTAGCCACCGAGTGCGTGATCAAAGCAGTGGAGAGCCGGCTCGCGCATTCGGCCGAGGAACGGCAGGCCTTAGCCGCGCAGGCGCTGAGCGAAGGTTTCATCCTGACGCCCGCTCTGGCGGACGGGCTGGTGTTGTACGAGAAACAAGAACAGTCCATGAATCAGTACTACGTGGACCTGGTCGGCCAAGTGGATCTGGAGCGCGAGGATAAGCGCCTGGAGAAGGTGCAATTCGTCAAGCGAGCGGCGGCGAAGACGGCGAAAGCTGCGCCTGAACTGGCCGCGGCTCCGGTTGCGAGCGGTGCAGAGAAGACACTGGCCGATGCCGAGGAATTGTATACGCATCGCGACTTGGATCGCGCCCGGCAGATGTACTTGAAGGTCCTCGAACAGACGGGTGACAAAACGCTGCATGCCAAGGCATACTATGGACTGGCGCGGATAGCGGCGCTACAAAAAGATCCCGAGCTGTCGGAAAAGCTTTTCCAGAAAACCTTGGAGATGTCGCCCGACAACGAGACCAAAGCGTGGGCGTACCTCTATCTAGGCCGGCTAGCGGATGCCGCCGGCGAGCGTGACGAGGCTGAAAAGAACTACCGCGCGGTCCTGGGTATCGATGGGGCGCCGGCTTCGGTTAAGACGGCCGCCGAAAAAGGGCTTGCGGAGCCGTTTCGGCGATAATTTCAAAATAGGAGTTTGCATGAGAATCGGATTCAAGAGCTTGCTCGCGGCGGGAGGCGTTTTTGTTCTGGCCCTTTCCGCTTGGGGGCAGAAGCCAAAGTCGAAAAAAGAAATCGACGCGCTGAATGCCATCAACACGGCTACAAACGTTGACGACAGGTTAAAAGCAATTGACAATGTCCTGACCACGTTCAAGGACACGGAGTTTCGGCCCACGCTGCTGGCGATGGCGCTGCAGCTCGAACAGCAGAAGGGCGATTACGCGCAGATCATGACCTATGGCCAGCTCATCTTAGATAAAGATCCTAAGAACCCTCTGGCGCTGGTCACAATGGCAGCGGAGACGGCGCGAAGAACGCGCGAGTTCGACCTGGACAAGGACGACAAGCTTGCCAAGGCGGACAAGTGGGCCAAAGACGGAATCGAGTATGCCAAGACAGCTCCGAAGCCGGCCGCGAACATGACGGACGAGCAGTGGGAGAGCAATAAGAAAGATATGCAGTCGCAAGGATACGAGGCACTCGGGATGTCGGCCGCGGTTCGCAAAAAGTATGACGAGGCGGTGGAAGATTTTAAGCAATCCTTGGCCGTATCGCCGAATCCTGAGCCGGCTACGCTGTTGCGCCTGGGCCAAGTATACGAAGACGCGGGCAAGTTGGACGACGCCAACGATGCCTTCGATAAGGCCGCGGCGGCACCCAACGCAACGCCACAGATCAAGTCCATTGCGGCCTCGAAGAAGGCCGAAGTGGCGAAACTGAAGGCCGGCGGGACGAAGCCGCCCGCTGCTAACGCCGCAGCCCCGGCATCCCCGGCAGTACCGGCCGCCCCACAACATTAGACTTGCTGGACCGCTATAGAAAATGAGCGCAGAGTTGCGGGCGCTAGAAGACGTAATCGGCCATCGCTTCAAGCGCCCGGAACTGCTCGAACGCGCGCTCACGCACAGATCCTCCGTTTACGAAAAAAACTCCGCGGGAGCATTCAGCGACAATGAACAGCTCGAGTTCCTGGGCGACTCGATCCTGGGGTTTGTCGTAAGCGACATGCTGCTGGAGCGGCGGCCCGATTTTCCGGAAGGGCAATTATCTAAGCTGAAAGCGCACCTGGTGAGCGCGTCGCATCTGCACGAAGCGGCTCTGAAGATCGGCTTGGGCAACCATTTGCGCCTGGGCCGAGGCGAGGAACTGAGCGGAGGGCGCGAAAAAAAGGCGCTGCTCGCGAACGCGCTGGAAGCTGTGATCGCGGCCGTGTACCTGGACGCCGGAATGGACACGGCTCGTGAATTCGTGGCACGCGAGATCGTGGGGAACGGCGAGGTGGCCGATGGCGGTATGCCCGTCATCGACTACAAGAGCGCGCTGCAAGAGAGAGCGCAGGCGCTCAAACTGCCGCAGCCGCGATACTCAATCGTGGAGGAGCGCGGTCCGGAGCACGCCAAGACCTTCTTAGTCGAAGTTCGGGTGGGCCGGCAACTGTCGAGCCGCGCCGAAGGGCTGTCGAAGAAAAGCGCGAGTCAAAAGGCGGCGCAGCACGTGCTGGAGCAGTTGAACGAGCATTGATGTTGTCGAGCGAAGGTCAGTGCTTGGCCGGGGCCGCTGCGGGTACGTTTGCGGGCGAGGCCGCGCGCACGGGCCGGTCCGGTTCCCCTTTTACGCCCGTCTGATTGAGGATAATGATGTCGACCCTCCGATTTTTCTGGCGGCCTTCCTCGGTCTGATTGTCATCTACGGGCGCGGTATCGGCGTAGCCGGCGATGGACAGACGGTCTTTCGAGACGCCGCAGTCGGTCAACATTTCGAGCAGAGCGATGCTGCGGGCGGCCGAGAGTTCCCAATTGCTGCGAAAGCGCGAGTTGTGGATGGGCACGGCGTCGGTATGGCCCTCCAATCCGAACCGGATTCGGAATCTGGTTGATGGCGGCGGCGATTTTCTGAATGCTGGGCACGGTATCCTGCGCGATCAGGTCTTCGCCGGACGGGAAAAGCGCGGCTTGGGTGAAGCTGATGGTTAGTCCGCGCGCGCCCATGCTGATTTGAAGTTTGCCGCTCTTGATCTCCTGCTCGAGTTCCTAGGTAAGAACCTTGAGCGAAGGCAGCAGTTCGGCGATTTGGCCGCTGGAACTCTCAGAAGCGCTTTTGGTGGCCGGCATGGCGCCGCCGGGACCTTTGCGCTGCGCGTTGCCTTGCCCTGTGTTGTCGATGGTCCCGCCCAGGATCACGTTGACCATCGCTTTGAAGGATTCGCCCTCCAACGCTTTTTTCACCGAGTCCGCAACCTGCTGAGCCTTGGCTTTATCGGTTTGCGAGGTGGCGAACATCACGACGAAAAAGGCGAAAAGCAGCGTGATGAAATCGGCGTAGGAGACCAGCCAGCGTTCGTGATTTTCATGTTCTTCATGCTTTTTGCGCGGCATAGTGTCAGCTCTTGGCGGGCGCGGCGGCCGGCTTCTTCTCCTGCTTGGCTTTGTCCTTAGCTCCTGCCTTTTCTTCGTGACGGTACGCGTCGAGCTTACTGCGGATCAGCTTCGGGTTCAGGCCTTCCACGATGGCGACGACGCCTTCCAGTTTGAGCTCTTTGAGCTCGGTATCGCTTTCGATGCGGGCCTTGATTTTGTTGGAAGCCGGAGGCAGGAAAATATTCGCGAGGCCGACACCATAGACAGTGGCGACAAATGCAACCGCAATGCCGTGGCCGACTTCTTCGATGTTGGCAAGGTTCTTCATGACTTGGATCAGGCCCATGACGGCGCCGATGATGCCGATGGTGGGCGAGTAACCGCCGGCGCTTTCGAACACTTTAGCCTCGGCCATGGCGCGGCCTTCCGCCATATCGATTTCGAGCTGCATCATATTGCGGAGCTCCTGCAGGTCGGTGCCGTCGACGGCCAGGGTGAGAGCCTTACGGAGGAACGGATCGGGGATTTCGAGGGCTTCAGTTTCGAGCGATACGAGGCCGTTCTTTCGCGCTTTGGTGGCATAGCCGATCAATTCTTCATGGCGGCATCCGGTGGTTGCGTTTTATCCAGGAAGACGTGGATCAACCGGAGCGCCGCGCCTTTGAGAACGGACAAGGGGGTGCTGACCATCACAGCGCCGAACGTTCCGCCCAGCACGATGAAAGCGGCCATGATCTGCGAGACATCTTTTATGCGCCCACCTTCCATGACGAGCCCGCCGAGAATCCCGCCGAAGGCGACCAGAATTCCGGCGGCAGTGGCAAAATCCGGACGTCCGCCGGGCGCCTTCTTTGGCGCGGGCGATTTGTTCGGCTGTGAGGTAGGCTTGGCTGCTTCGGCCATAGCGGGCTAGTTTTGCGGGTCCTCCTCGCCGGTTTGCGGATCGCGGCCGGCTACGACTTCGGGCCGCGCGGCGATGGCGCGGCGAAACTCGATCACTTTTTCTATCACCTCATCGGCGGACTCCTTCACCATGAATTTCTGGCCGTTGGTCATCGCGATCACCGTATCCGGCGTGGTCTCAACGTGTTCAATGAGATCCGCGTTCAGCACCAACGGGACGTGATTGATGCGCGTAAGACGGATCATGCGTGTCCGTCTTGCTTATCGGTAAGGGAGGAGGATGTATGAGCAGCGGTGGCGCGCTAACTGAGGATCGCGAGGATCTCTTTCAGTTGCTTGCGGATCTCATCCAAAGCCGGCTGTGGATTGCGGAACAGATCGCCTTGCGACTGCGCGGCTGCCTTGGCGATCGCCTCGGCGGACTTGGATGAAGACGCTTCTCGGGCGCGAGTTTCCAGGAACTTGCGGGCGCCTTCGATGGTGTATCGTTTTTCGTACAGCAGCCGCTTGATCTCCAGCACCAGCTCGACATCCTTGCGGCGATAGAGGCGATGCCCTTTGCCGGACTTCTTTGGTCCCAGCCAGGAGAACTCCGTCTCCCAGAAGCGCAAAACGTAAGGTTTAATACCGGCGAGACGGCTTACTTCGCCGATCCGGAAGTAAAGCTTATCCGGAATTTCGGGCCGTTCCATGCTGAGAGCAGGCTCGGACATGTGGACATTCTACCACTGCCCAACGCGAGTTCTGAAGTTAGATTCAGCTATAAACTGGAGACTACGAAACGCGGAAAACCAGACCAGCCAAGTGAGAGAGAACGTCCGGCTCGGACGGCGTCCGGCGTGCTGGCCGGAGTGCATCCGGTGCGCGAGGCGCTGCGAGCCGGGCGCCCGCTGGATCGCATTTTAGTGGCGCGGGGAGCGGGAGGGCCGAAGCTGCAGGAGATCATTGACGCGGCGCGCGAGCGCGGGATTGCGGTGCGCTTCGAGCCGCGCGAGGCGTTGGACCGCGCCTCTAACAACGCGACGCATCAAGGTGTGGTGGCTTTCGGCGCGGCGCAGCGCTACTCCGGCTTGGAGCAGGTGCTGGCGCGCGGCGCGCAATTGCTCGTGGTGCTGGACGGTGTCGAAGATCCACACAATTTGGGTGCCATCATCCGGTCGGCCCACGCGGCTGGGGCCGCGGCCGTACTGATCCCCGAGCGCCGCGCCGCCGGGTTGACGGAAACGGTGGCCAAAGCCGCGGCCGGAGCGCTCGAACATTTGCCGGTTGTACGGATCGGAAACGTCAGCCAGACGCTCGAAGAACTGAAGCGCCGCGCGTTTTGGATTTATGGCTTAGACGAGCGAGCGCGGGATCTCTATAGCGAAACGGATTATGCGCGGCCGACCGCGTTCGTGCTCGGCGCCGAAGGCCAGGGCTTGCATCAGCTAGTGAAGCAGCATTGTGACGCGCTAGTGCGGATTCCCATGGCGGGGGCGATCGCGTCGCTGAATGTGTCGGTAGCGGCGGGCATAGTATTGTTCGAGTGGCGGCGCAGGAGCGCGACATGACGACACTCACATTGCGATCTCGAGTAATTTTGACTACAGCAGTGTCGAGGCTGCCTTGAAGACCGCTGAAATTTCCGTTCGCCGCCGCTTTTGCGATCCGCGGATGGCGTTCAGATCCGTTGATCGCGGCCTAGTTTACGCGCGGGCCGGCATGTCCGCCCAGAATTTGCGGATTTCGCTGCGCGGGTCGTTTTCGACCCGGACTTCTTTATCGAAGATCATGGTCGCCCGCTTTGCCGGATCGTAGGCAGGCCAGTTCGGAATCTTCGAGTTATTCGGATTGGCGTCCTTCGCCATTGTGACCCAAGTGGTGGCAAAACGGGCCCATAACGCGCGCTCTTCTTCCGAGCCGGTGCCGCCGACGCCATCGCGGTAGTTATTGAACGTGGCCGAGACGTCGGTGCCGTGCACGGCCCCGAACTTGCCGCCGAATCCAGTACTGGCAAAGGTCCACAGATACATGTATGCCGGAGCTTTGCCTTGCGCAGATTTGCGTTCGGCTTGCAACATTGCGCTGCGGCGCGATGTGGAATCAGTATCGATCTGCGCCTGAATCAAGAACGGAGACTTATCCGGATAGCGATTGCGATACATCGCCAGAATCTCTTCCGCTTTAGCACCGAAGCGCTGGTTCATCATGGTGCGCAGGCCTTCTTCGGTGAGATCGAAGTTGGTCAACCGGAGCGCCGCGTCTTCCAACGTATTGGAGATGATTACAGGAACGTCTGCGGATTCGGGAGGCGCCGTGGGATCGAAGGGATGATGCGGAAGGATGGTGCCGTCTACGACAGGCGTGAACGGAGCGCTCGGGCCGAGCGAAGTCTGAGCTTCGAGAATCTGCTGCCACGGCACTTTTTGAATCGCGCCGATATTGCCTTTTGCAATTCCCAGCTTGGCCAGGAGCAGCTCGGCCGATTTCGTGCCTTGCTCGCGCGTCAGCGAGCGAATGGTGGACCCGCTCTGGATGCCGGCAGCGTGGAACATGCCTTTGGCGGAAGGAATTGCCAACATCGTAGAAGTTTTCGCGCCGCCGCCGGATTGGCCGAAGATCATAACCTTGGACGGGTCGCCGCCGAAGTTCTCGATGTTGTCGCGAACCCATTCGAGCGAGGCGACCAGGTCCATCATGCCGACCACGCCGGCGTGGGCGAATTCGGGCGGCGCGCCAAGGTCGGCCAAGTGAAGATAGCCGAAACTGGCGAGGCGGTGATTGACGGTAACGACCACGACGTCGCCGAGGCGGGCGAGCTGCGTGCCATCGTATTGCGGTCCGTTGCCGGATCCGGTGGCGAATCCGCCGCCGTGGAAGGAGACCAGGACGGCGCGCTTGCCGCCGTCTTTGAGGGCCGGCGTCCAGATATTCAGCGTGAGGACATCCTCGCCCATTCCGGTGCCGTAGTGCAAATCCCACTGGATGAGCTGAGAGTAATCGCTGGTCGGCGGCGAAATGGTTTGCGGAGAGATCTGGCCGTAGGCCAGGCACTCGCGCACTCCTGTCCAGGCGGCCGGCTTTTGCGGAGGCATGAAGCGGTTTTTGCCCGCTGTGGAAGCGCCATAGGGCACGCCTTTGAATTCCTTGATACCGGCGTTCGCCATGCCCTGTACTTTGCCGTACTGCGTATCGGCAGTAAAGAACAGGTCGGTGTTTTGGGAGGACGTCGCTGCGCGAGTCGCGCGCTGTGACTGGCCCCAGCTCCGGTTAGCGATGGCGCACCCTGCGCCGAGTGCCGCGAGAAACGAACGCCGGTTAGTCATAGGAGAAATCCTTTCGTTCGAAGTGGAATTAGCTACCTATGGCAGTATACTGCAATGAAAAATGCGCGAATTTCGGCGGCCATTACGGGGAGGGTAGCCGCGACGCTTAACAAGGAACCAAAACAACAGCAATCGCCCGTCCGGTCATCGCCACCGTTGAGGCGATACGCTGTCCCACAACCTTAAGACACCGCAAGTTCATTGCGCAACATTCTAGCGCACGGACCGAGCGTCCACGGCTCTACGTCGCACATTCGACCACCGGCGGACAATCTCCGATACGAGCCGGGTGTACTCTGTAAGATCCGACGGCTTCACGATGTACTCTTTCGCCCCGAGTTTCAGCGCGCGTTCCCGGTCCTGGGGATTGGAGCTACTCGTAAATACGATGACTGGTGCATTGGGCCGGCAGCTCTCTAAAAAGCCGAGGCCGGACAGCTTCGGCAGATTCAAGTCTAATATCACGACGTCCGGCTCAAACTCTTCGCGCCCGAGGATTTCGGCGGCTTGTTTGCCGTCCACTGCCACGTGAATCGAGATCGGGATCGGTTCACGAGCGAGGGATTGTCTCATGAGAAGGATGTCGCCCGATTCATCGTCGATGACGAGAACTTCGATTGGCCTGGGCGATGCAGCTATACCCACAATCGCCGCTCCTTCCCCTTGCGATAGTTGGATGCGCATTCATCTGTCGGGTGTTTCGTGTTAATCCGGCTCTGCTCGATCGGCGCCCTCTTTGTACGGCGAGCACCTCTAAGTTCCTAACACTGGCTTCCGCCGGTGCCGCCGCGCGACCATGTCACTGTAACAATCGACCACAGAACCCGTGGCGGAAGTGCAATTGCACCGCCGCAGGCGGGAGGTAGCAGATGCCTGAGAAGAAAACGGTCCAGCGAGCGCGGCAGGACGCGCGCGAAGGCAAGTCGGCCAGCACCCAGGCCGGTGAATTCGTGCGCGAGGAGATGGAGCATATCCGGGAGGGCAAGCATGGAGCGCGGTCGACCAAGCAAGCGATTGCGATCGGGCTTTCCAAGGCGCGGCGCGCGGGAGTGAAATTAAAGCCACCAGGCAAAGGACGGGCCTCGCAGCGGACTCGTACGCAAGCGCAACGCGATTATGCCAAAGGGCAGAAACCGCGGCGCGCGACCTCTCGAACCCGGTCACGGGCCACTAGTGGGGCGCTTCGGCGCGAGGGAAAGAGCGCTGCATCTCGACAGGCGCTTTCCCGTCACGCGCACGCGAGCGCGCAACGTCGCGGGGCGGCGGATCGCAGACGCGCAGCGCAGCAGGCTGCGAGAACGAAAGGTCCGGCTGGGCGGCGTAGCGCGGCTCGGAAGGCAGCGCGCACGCGGGCCGCAAAGCGGTAGAAGACCCGAACCTTTGTTAACGCACAGGGGCTGCCATACCGGCAGCGGAAATCACGCATCCGTCTACTCTGAAAAGACGTAATGCAACTCACTTACTTTACAGAAGCTTACGTTAGACTTGGCCCAGGGCGCGCCGTTCGAGCGAAGTTCCAGGGTTGTCGTAACCTTTTGCCGGAAACCTGAACCTATTCTATGTGTTCCGCGTATTAAAACGCGGGACGACTCTCGAACCAGCCAGTGAACTTCTCCGAAACTTTCATCCGGCGCCCGATTGCCAGCAATCTGCTGATGGCGGGGATTGCTATGTTCGGCATTCTCGCCTACAGATCCTTGCCAGTCAATGACTTACCCCGAGTGGATTATCCCACGATCAGCGTGAGTGCCAGCCTGCCCGGCGCCGACCCGCAGACCATGTCCTCGGCGGTGGCGACGGTCTTGGAGCGGCAATTCACCGGGATCGCAGGCCTGGATTCGATGACGTCGCGGAGTTCCACCGGCTCGACGAATGTCAATTTGCAGTTCAGCTTGGATCGGGACATCGATGGCGCGGCCGTCGACGTACAAACGGCGATTGCCGCCGTGATGCCGCTGCTTCCGGCCGGCATGCCCGCTCCGCCGTCGTTCCGCAAGAACAATCCATCGGATCAGCCCATCGTTTTTATGGCGCTGCTGTCGGATACGCTGCCGCTTTCGAAGCTGGACGAGTATGCCGAGACGATGATCGCGCCGCGCATTTCAATGATCAACGGCGTCGCGCAGGTGCAAGTGGGTGGGCAACAGAAGTACGCGGTGCGCGTACAAGTGGATCCGGACAAGCTGAAGGGCTACCACCTGGGCCTGAACGACGTCGATGCGGCGCTGAATCAATGGAACGTCAACACGCCCCTTGGAACGCTTTATGGTCCTAAGACCGCGTACAACATTTACGCGAACGGTCAACTGACGAACGCCGAGCAGTACAAGTCGCTGGTGGTGGCCGAGCGCAATGGCCGGCCGATCTACCTGCGGGACGTGGCGAACGTGATTGACAGCGTTCAGGATGACAAGAACGCCTCCTGGGTATATCACCAGAACGATAAGGGGCAGCGCTGCATCACGCTGATTGTGTTCCGGCAGCCGGGCACCAACACGGTCGAGGTTGTGGATCGAATCAACGCGCTGGTGCCGCAATTTAATTCGCAGCTGCCGCCATCGGCTCACCTGCAGGTGCGCGGCGATAAATCGGGAAGCATTCGCCGGGCCTTCAAGGATATTCAGATCACGATGCTGATCACGCTGATATTAGTCATCGGTGTGATTTTCTTCTTCTTGCGAAATCTGTCCGCTGCCTCGATTCCGACGCTGGCTCTCCCGTTCTCACTGCTGGGCACATTCGCGGTGATGGCGCTGTTGGATTTCACGCTCGACAACATGTCGATGATGGCGTTGATTCTCTGCATCGGGTTCGTGGTCGACGATGCCATCGTGATGCTGGAGAACATCATGCGGCACATCGAGATGGGCGAAACGCCACTGGAAGCCGCGCTGCGAGGATCGAAGGAAATCGGCTTCACGATTATTTCCATGACGGTGTCGCTGGCGGCGGTGTTCATTCCGATCCTTTTTATGGGCGGAATCCTGGGCCGGCTTTTCCGGGAATTTGCCGTAACCATCACGGTCGCCATTTTGTTCTCCGGTTTCGTTTCCATCGTATTTACGCCCATGCTGTGCAGCCGGTTCTTGAAAGCGCACGATCCGGCCAAGCGGCATAACGCGATATATCGCGCCACCGAGCGTTGTTTCGATTTTCTGCTGCATACCTACACCTGGACTCTGCGTGCCGTACTTCGCTACCGGGCCGTTATGGCGGTGATGTTCTTTGTGGTGATCGGGCTGACGCTGTACCTGTTCAAAGTGGTGCCGAAGGGATTCATTCCGGAAGCGGACATGGATCAGATTCAGTTGAACTTGATCGCGGCGCAAGGCACCTCGTTCTACAAGATGGTGGACTACCAGAAGGAGGTTGCCGACGTCATTCGCCGGAATCCGAACATCGATTACATTATGTCCAGCGTGGGCGGCGGCTATGGCGGCGCGAGCGGGAACAACGCCAACTTCAATATCCTGCTGAAGCCTTCCGATGAACGCAAAGATACCGTTTCCGATGTCGTTAACAAAATGCGTCCGGCCATATCGCGCTTTCCCGGGTTCCGCGCCATCCAGCGCATCCCTCCCGCAATTAACATTGGGACTCGTGGATCCAGTGCTTCTTATGAGTTGACGCTTACCAGCCCCGACACCACCGATTTGATCGCGCAGGCGCAGCGGCTGGAAAACGTGATTGCGGCTCAACGCGATTATGTCGCCGATGTGAACACCGACCTTCAAGTCGCCAGTCCGCGCATCAACCTGTTGGTAGATCGCGATCGCGCGGCGGCTCTGGGCTTGGATGTGAAGCAGATCGAGAACGCGCTGTACAGCGGGTACGGGCCCAAATGGAGCACGACGATTTATTCGCCGATCACGCAATACCAGGTCTTGGTTGAGGTCCAGCAGAAATACCAGCAGTTCTCCGATTATCTGGCGAAGATTTATTTCCGAACCAACAAGAACAACCTGGTGCCCCTGAGCGAGGTAGTGAAGCTCAAAGAAGACGTGATGCCGCAGACCATTAATCACACCGGGACACAACCATCGGTCACGATCTCGTTCAATCTCCGGCCGGGTGTATCGCTGGGCGAGGCAGTGGATCAGCTGGGAGCGGTGGCGCGGCGCGCCATTCCCGATCGGATGAATGTCCGGTTTACGGGAACCGCACAAGTGTTTCAAGACTCCCTTAAAAACCTCGCGTTGCTGCTGGTTATCGCGCTAGGAGTGGTTTACATCGTCCTGGGCGTGCTGTATGAGAGCTATATTCACCCCATCACGATATTGTCGGGGCTGCCGTCGGCGGGCGTGGGCGCGCTGCTGACGCTGATCCTGTTCAAGGTGGACTTGAACATTTATTCGTTCGTGGGGCTGGTTCTTCTGATCGGGCTGGTGAAGAAGAACGCAATCATGCAGATCGATTTTGCCCTGGAGGCGCAGCGCAAGGAAGGTAAGACGCCGCTGGAGGCAATCTACCAGGGCTGCCTCATCCGTTTCCGGCCGATTATGATGACGACCATGGCGGCGCTGCTCGGATCCGTACCGCTGGCGCTAGGCTGGGGGTCCGGTGGCGAGTCGCGGCGTCCCATGGGCTTGGCGGTAGTGGGCGGCTTGATGGTTTCGCAACTCCTGACACTGTATTTGACGCCCGTCGTTTACACGTATATGGCCAGTGTGCTGGAGTGGTGGCGGCGCCGCCGCGCTTCGGTCGCGCAACCGGAACCGGCAGCCGTGGGCGGCTTCGCCGACTAGCCACGCGCGGATGCGCGCGAGTCGCCTTGGCTTTTGAGGGGAACCGAGCGCACGCACATGGCACGGCTTGGCTGGAAATTACTAGCGGGCTTCTGCGCGCTGGGAGCCCTGCTGGCTTACCAAAGACCGTTCCGGCAATATCCCGGCATTGAATACGACGATTTTCCTTTACCCCCGGACTGGCAGCAGGCTGGCGAGTGGGCCTTTGCGCGGCTCATGTATCCGCAAGTCCGCGGCGGCTTCCGAGGATATGGGGCATGGGGCAATGGCGACTGGCGGCGCGGCTATTCCATGTGGACGCAGGATTACCCGCGCGCAGACCGGCATTTCTCGCAGGCCATCCGGCGGCTCACGCGCATCGATGTGCGCTCGGTGGAGCAGCCGATCAATCTGGACGACGCCGATGATGTTTACCACTGGCCCTGGCTGTACGCGGTTCAAGTGGGCCGTTGGGATTTGAGCGACGCCCAAGCTAAACGGCTGAGGGATTATCTTCTGCGCGGCGGTTTTTTCATGTGCGACGACTTCTGGGGCGATCGGGATTGGGACGTTTTCGTCCGAAGCATGAAGCGAGTGTTCCCGGACCGCCCGATTGTCGACATCGAGAACGCCGATTCCGTTTTCCATACGGTCTTCGATCTTGACGACCGCTATCAGGTACCGGGGGCGCGATATCTGTCCACGGGCGTGACCTGGAAATGCGAGCCCTGCCCGGCGCAGTGGCGCGGGATCTATGATGATCGGGGCCGCCTCATGGTGGCGATGACAGTGAACTCGGACCTGGGCGACTCGTGGGAGTGGGCGGACGATCCGCGATACTTAGAGAAGTTTTCTGCGCTGGGAATCAGGATTGGTGTGAACTATATCGTGTACGCGATGACTCACTAGCGAATTGCCGTCCCCGGCCTGACGCCATGCCGACACACGATTACTCTTCGTCCAACTCATCGGCATCGCTTTGCAACAGGCTCAGCGACTGGATATGGCGAGGCTTCCTGCTGGGTACGGATGTGCTCTCGTCGGAGACCTCCATCGGCGTTTCATTGAGTGAGATTCTTTTGGTCCGGCTGAACAACTTGCCAAATTTTGTTGTGCAAACGAAGACTTGCTCCCCTTCGGCAAGCCGGATGTAGAGTTCGCGTCCGAAAAATCGATTCATGGCTTTCGTGCTCCTGTCACCGCTCTAGAGTTCCCCGATGACGTCGTGCAGTTAGCGTTCCACAATCATCAAGATCGGTGTAATTGTCCGGACCTTTACCGGCTCTTTCGATGCATGGGCGTGAATGCGTTGGAATGAGCCATATAACGCACCCAGGCGGACGGTAACTGCGGCGGAAGGTAAAGGTCCAGGTAAGAGTTTCAGGGCTGGCTTGAAACGTGCAAGCCAAGGGGTTGACGCTGCAAGCGGTCCGGCGGCGGCCCGATAGGAGGGCGAACAATGTTTCAAACTCTGGAAGAACAAATCAAAGCAGACGAAGAAAAGGCGACGCCCAAGCGGCAGCGTGTCATGCTACGGGCAGTAATAGCGGTTGTGTCCGTCGTTCTGTTCGGCAGTCTGTACTTTGGCATTCATTTTGTCGCGGGCGGTTAGCGGCTGCGAGACTGCCAGAGCTGAGGAATGTGCGCCCAAACAGCGCGTCGGCGCTGTTAACCGCCACCGATGTCTGGGAGAGGCGGCGTGCGCGTTTCCGGGCGTCTGAGTTCTGAATCAATTTCGGCCATTGATACAGTCAGCGGCTGACACGTGACTCAAGCATCATGCTGCCTCGCGCCGACGCAACCACACAGCGTTGCTCGCGGCGAGACGGCTGAGGAATTGGGCGAAGAATTCGCGGCGGCTCGCGAGTACTCCAGGTCGGTAGGCTCGATCCGGAACCCGGATAGCACCTGTTGGACGTCCGCGAGCCCGTTCACGACGCTGAAGTTGCGGCGGGCGGGCATTATCGCACCCCGAGTCACGCCCTAAGCGGGCGCGCGAATGATCTCCACCGAGCAATCAGCGTGGAGCGCAACGGCCTCGGAGACGCTGCCAAGGAAGAAGCGGCTTAACCCGCGCCGGCCATGGGAACCGCACACAATTAGATCCGCACCCCAATCCTCGGCGTTCTCAAGGATGACCTCTTTAGGGGTCCCGGTGGGGACCGCGACCGTTCCGGATTCGCGCAGTCCGGCGGCTGCCAGGGTCTCTTCAGCGGACATCTGCGCCTGTTCAGCTCGCTGCATGGCTTCCCCGCGCAGCTTCTCCATCGTTTTCGGATTGAAGTAGGGCATTTCGATCAGCGGAACTGAAAGCTCTGCCACGCTGACGGCGCGGACCTGAGATCCCGCGGGCCAAGGCCGTTTGGCGATGGATTGCGCGGCCAGCAGCGAGCACTCCGATCCGTCGGTCGCCAGCAGGATCTTCATCGGCGGATGCTCGGGCGCCGTGGATTGGCGGCGAACGATCTCGACCGAGCAGGGCGCGAAACGGGCGACCGCGGCTGCGACGCTGCCCAGAAGAACACGCGCAATGCCAGGACGCCCGCGCGATCCGACGACAATCAGCTCGGGGGCGGTCTCGCGGGCATGGTCTATGATGGCCGATTTCGCATGCCCGAAAAAAGCCCGAGCCGTCGCGTTCAAACCCGCGGCGCGCAACTGATCGGCCGCGGACTGGGCGGTGGTCCGAGCGGCCTCCTCCAGTCCCTCGATCAGGGACGGAACATCCATGACGCTCGCCGGCTCGGCGACGCTGATTACTTCAACCGTGGTGTCGGGCGGCCAGGGACGGGTGGCCACCTCCCGCACCGCGTTATCACTTGCTCCCGGAGGATCCACTGCCAATAGAATTTTCATGCTGGGCCTGCCACTGCGTGAGCAAGAGACAGGCCACTCCGTCCGCTAGGTTGCCCGTGCGCCCTGACGCTGTCAACTACTCTGCGCGGTGGCACGAGACGAGCGGCCGATCCGGTGCTTGTCGAAGGAGGCATGACCAAGGACCAAGAAATCACCTTCAACCCCCCCGCGATACATCGTCGAGATACGACACCCTTCATGCCAGCCGGCGTTGGCCAGGCGACCGTGAGGGAATGATCCGGCTCAGGCGTGCATCGGAGACTCCACAGCTTTTGAACTATCTTCCAAAGCGCGAATCACCTCAGCGTCACTCACAGGAAGGAAATTCCAATACCACTCGCCAACGGCAAAGAAGGGCTCGGGCCTGGCGAGGCAAATGCAGACATCTACCTTGTCGCGCAATTTCTCGACCGCTTCGTGCGAGCCGATAGGGACCGCCATTACGATTCGCTTTGCAAAGTGCTTCCTGGCGAACTCAACGGCCGCCAGCATCGTAGAACCAGCAGCTAAACCATCATCGACCAGAATGGCAGTGTAGTTCTTGAGATCGAGAGGAGGCCTCCCGGCGCGATACCGGCGCTCACGACGTTCCAGCTCGGCGCGCTCTTCGGCGATGACAGCATCGACGTTCGGCTTCGCCAGGCCAAAACCGCGAATGAGTGCCTGGTCGAGCACCTCGACGTCGTCAGGAGCAATCGCGCCCATGCCTAAGTCCGGTTGGAACGGTGCGCCGAGCTTGCGAACCACAACGACATCCATAGGAACCTGAAGCGCTCGCGCGACCTCAGCCGCAACCGGCACGCCACCGCGCGTGATCCCGAGGACGAAAACGTCGGAACGGTACTTGTATTGCGCCAGCTCTTGCGCGAGGTAACGTCCGGCATCCGCGCGGCTTCGATATGGCAAATCTGGTTTCATAGAGATCCTATCAAGTAAGTTTCACGCTGGTCGCCTGAGGTCCATGCTCCCCGGTTTCCTCCGAACGCGACTGTGGCGCCGTCTCGATTCGCCCAAACGATCCGCCTAGCACGCTGTTCTTGTGGAAATAAATTTGCCGGCCGTCGGCCGTTTCCAGGAATCCGTAACCCTTTTCGGGCAGCCCCACGCGCGCTCGCTCGCTGGGATGCACCTTACGATCGCCCCGCTGCCGGCGCGCATACTCTTCCAAGCGCCGACAGGCCCCCGTGCCTCCGGCGGCCTTCCGGCGCTCCTACGGCCACGCGGCAGGTCATTATGGGAGAGCAAAACTTCTCGAGCTTCGCCGCTTGTTGCGGATTGCGGACTCCACCCGACCGAATGGCTCGATGTTGCGGAATGGGATCTTCGATAAGAAGTGTCACGAGGTAAGGCGAGGAGCACGCGGCTGGCCACGGCGGTTCGAGATCGCTTTGATGCGGTTCCAAGCCGCCTGATACCGAGCCTATGGAACGACCACCATCTGGTTCTCAATCGAGGTCACACCAGGCGCCCCCAAGCGACGGCGGCGACTTTTTCCGCGTAGCCATCTGCTAATCCGGTTAGCGTCACCACATGGTGGCGGCTGGTCTCGTTCGTGCACCCGCGGCTAGTGTACCGCGTTGTCTCGGAAAGGTGAGTGATGCCCGCGTTTAAATCCATAGCAGAACCGAAGACATGGGCCGTTGGAAGCGCGTTGTAACGCACCTTCGCTGCGGATACTTCCGCAGAAGCACACGCAAGTACGTTACGAACAGTGACTATCTGGCGGCCCCCAGTGGCAGCGCGCCGAAAACATTTGTGTAGCCGGGCGTCTAAGTTCGGGGGCATTGGAAACCTTGAAGACATTGTTAACAGTGCTATGTTGCGCGGCTGCCGCCATTTCCAACCAAGCGGCCTTGGGTCAGACCGCACCGGCGGAAGGCCAGAACTCCTCAGTGTCGTCAAGCGCCGCCGACCAGGAGCAAGCGAGCGCGACCGGAACGGAGCAAAACAAGTCGGTTTTAGGCGTTGCGCCCGGCACCGAGGCAATTAAGAACAAAGACTTGTTCGAAGCGACGGGGTACTGGCATCCGTTCGTGCGTATGCCAAAGTTCATCCTTGTGGATCAAGAGTGGATCTGGACCAGTCCGTTTCGCACCAGCCGCGAAAACGTCAAGTGGTGGCTCATCTTCGGCGCCGCTACGGCTGGACTGATTGCAGCCGATCAGCATATCGCGAAGGCCGCACCGAACAATTCGACGCTCCAGACACTGGGCAACGATGTTTCACATTTAGGCGACCCGTATACGCTCATTCCAATTGCTGGAGCGTTCTATCTTGTAGGCAGTCACAACGGCGATGAGCGATTCCGCGAGGCAGGCATGCTGTCTTTCGAGACGCTGATCGATGTCACCGTGGTGCAGCTCGCCGTCAAATCCATTACCGACCGGGAGCGCCCGAACGAAGGCAGTGGCGAGGGACATTTCTGGGCGTCGACGAGCTCCCGCTATAACTCGAGCTTTCCGTCCGGACACGCGATCGAGACGTTTGCGCTGGCATCCGTCTTCGCGCACGAATACCATGACAAACTATGGGTAAAGCTCTTGGCTTATGCCTATGCGGGCGGAGTTGTAGGCGCGCGGCTTGCGGCCAACAAACACTTCCCGGGCGATGTCATGGCCGGGGGGGCGATGGGATGGTTCATCGGAGATTACGTCTATGGTAAGCGCCACAATCCGCGGCTGGACGATAAGCGCACCATGTTGCAGAAGGTCCTGGCCCATGTCGAAATTGGCGGGCCTGCGTGGTGAGCAAAAAATTAAACGCGTAACGCGCACTCGGCCGCCTAGCGGTTCATTTGCAACACGCCGGACGTTCCCAGATTCTCGGAACGGCTGACAACGCAGCACCCGTCTAGCCTCTGCGGGGCGTGATCGGCCGGAGTTCATAGTGGCGTGGGCGCGAACTGGTGGACCAACTGCGGCGGTAAGGCATTATCATCCGCAGTCGTTCGATGCGCGGGGTCGCTGAGGAAGCACCCGGCGCCTATAAAGACGTTACCGCCGTAGTCGATGCTGCCGACCGTGCCGGATTGTCGCGCAAGGTGGCGCGCCTAGAACCATTGGCTTGCATCAAAGGCTAGCGCCGAGAACTCATTGAGGGAAATTGCACCTCGACTGGGGGAAAGTACCCAAAGCTGCCGCGATTAGACTGTCTAACGACTCAATTACGTGGAATCGCACGTGCTTCCGTACCAACCAGGACCATGGAACGGACGCACATTCGCCTGAATCCGGCCCGCATGGGGATTGGCGGGGAGTTGCTTCAGGAGCAGCTGCGAAGCTTGATCGTCGGCCAGGACGAGGCCATCCGGTCCATCGTCGATGTATACCAAACCCACTTGACCGGTCTAAGCGTTCCCGGACGCCCGATCGGGAGTCTTTTATTCTTAGGGCCTACTGGATCCGGCAAGACTCGCATTGTGGAAGCAACGGCGGAGTGCCTGCTCGGGAATTCGCGCGCCATACTGAAGATCGACTGTGGAGAATTTCAACATAGCCACGAGATCGCCAAACTGATCGGGTCGCCGCCCGGGTACATGGGCCACCGCGATACCCGCGCGTTGTTAAGCCAGGAAGCTTTGGACCAGTACTTCACGCCGACGTCGCAAATAGCGTTCGTTTTGTTTGATGAGATCGAAAAAGCGAGCGACGCTTTATGGAACCTGTTGCTCGGGATCTTGGACAAAGCCACGCTCACGCTTGGTGACAATCGCAAAGTGGATTTTTCGCAGGCCATGATTTTTCTGACGAGCAATCTGGGTGCGTCAGAGATGGCAGCCCTGCTTAATCCGCGGATCGGCTTCGCCGCCCAGCTTGGGCCCGACGCATTGGCAGGCGGATTGGACAAGAAGATCAGCCGGACCGCGGAGGCGGCCGCGCGGCGGAAGTTTACGCCGGAATTTATCAATCGTCTGGACAAGATCGTAAGCTTCAAACCCCTGGGCGAAAAACAGCTACGCCAAATTTTGGACATCGAGCTCAGGATGGTCCAGGAGCGAATTTTTACTGCAGGCCCGCGCCGCTCATTTGTGTTCAACGCCACCGGCCGCGTCAAGGAAATGCTGCTCCGGGAAGGAACGGATGTGAAGTACGGCGCACGGCACTTAAAACGCGCCATCGAGCGTCTGCTGGTGCAACCGATATCCAACTTGATGGCGACGGCGCAAGCGCGCCCGGGCGATTCAATACGCATCGACCTGGAGCCGTCCTCGAGTCGATTGACATTTGTCAGAGATGCGGAGGGGCTGCCGTTTCGGGCTCTGACCCACATGGCCGGACGCGGTATCCCGGCGGCGGCCGCGGCCGTGGCCAGTTCTGCAGCGCCCGAACAGGTCCGGACTTGGAAAAGCACATTTTTCAAGTGAGGACATCTCCATTCGGTCGATGGGCGTACCGGGCGTGAATTAAACGCCGAACAATAATCGCTGAACAATTGACGTTAAGTTGAAAAAATGTTATAAAAGGCGGGTCCCTGCCAAGGGAGTTGTCTCAGGAGGCGGAATGTCTACGGCTCCGGCTGGTTCGCCCGTTGCGGCCTACCCCGATGAGAGGAGGTCGCACGAGCGCTTTCCGATTAATTTGAGCGCGGATTTTCGGATCATCCGCCGGGGGCGCGTGCATGCTCTGGGATCGGCTCGGACCGTTAATATTGCCAGCGGGGGCGTGTTGCTGGAGGCTGACGAGAGGCTGAGCGCTGGCGCGTTGATCGAATTACTAATCAGCTGGCCGCTCCGGTTGGAAGGCGTGTGCCCCTTAAAGCTAGTGATGTTGGGCCGAATCGTACGTAGCGACCGTGAGGGAGTGGCGGTGAAGACGAAGCATCACGAGTTCCGCACGTCCGCCATTCGCGCCACCGGCGTTCAGCCGAGAGAATTGAAGGTGCGGAGTTTTCCAGGGTGACGGAGCCCCCGGGCGCGCCCACCATTCTCATCGCCGAAGAGGACGTTGGTTTCCTATGGTGGCTGGGCGAACTGTTCAACGAGCTAGGCTACCGGTCGCTTCCCGCGTTGAGCACCGCGCAAGCGCTTTCTTTGCTTGAAAAAAGTGGCCGACGAGCCGATCTTTTGATCCTGAATCCGGATCTCAAGGGAGCTCGGCGCCTGTTCGAAACCTTGGGTAAGTCCGGTTCGCTCAAGCTGGTATTAATCGGCGGCCCTGAAAAGCACGCCGCGTTCGGTGTGGAACCGCTCGCTGTAATCGAGCAGCCCACGGGCCGGGGGCCGATATCGCGCGCCGAATGGCGTCAGAAGTTGCAGCACTTGTTGATCGAGGTTGGTTTTCGTGCGGCAAGTTAGAGCGTGTGTGCGCGCCACTGGGCGATTCGTTCAGCCGGATAGCCAAATAATATTGAGCCCAAAATTTTAGCGCATTCGGAGAAGAAGAAATGGCGAGAACTGGGATCTCGCCACCAGCCATCGGCCCGGTAGTGAGAGTCGGGAGCGGGTGCTAAAACGAAGCGAATATCCGGATAAAACAATCGAAAAAGAATAGCGCATCTCCGCGAATGATAAGCGCTGGTAACGACAATCACACGACGGGCGCGGCGCCTTGCCAGCTCTCCCCCTAGGACGAGTACTTCTCCGAGGGTGGAAGACTCGTGATGAGGGAATACGGCGAACAAGCCGCGCTCGTATCCCTGTTTCACGAGAAATTCGACCGCGAGATTTCCCTCCGGTTGGTCGCGGTACGGCGGTCCGCTGATCAAGACCACGGGGGCGAGTCCCTGCATCCCGAGATCGGCGGCCTTAATCACGCGAGGACCCCAAAAATCGCCGCCCATGACCACAATCAGGTCGGCGTGCTCGAGAGGATCCGAGCACACGAGGTAGTTGCCCGCCCAATTGAGAGTCGCCTGCCAGCGGATGAGCGCGAGCGCGATGAGGGCGGCCGCCGTGATAACCAACGTTCGCGCCACCAACCGGAGTATCGAGCGGGGCCGCGAAGGCGCAACGGGCATTCTCAAGCCCCATTCTACCGGGCGACGGCATAAACGCGGGATGTCGCGACGGCCCGCTCGGGAACGAAATCACGGTGAGCTGATGAATACAGCTCGCAGAAGGGCGCGGCGAAGGACAACCGGAGTTGCCGGCGGCCGGCAACTATTTGGTTGCGGCAACAGCCGGGGCAGACCCGAACACAATTTTTGTGTTGGTTCCTCCCAAGTCGATCTCGACGATCCTAGAATCCACCGCTTCGTAGGAACTCAGCGAGTATTTCTTATCGCTGGCCTGGACAGCCGCCGAAACCTCGACCACGGTTTTGCCGGATTTGAAAACCGCTTTACCGCCGCCGACGTCCACCGTGTACTCGCCAGGTTTTAACAGCGCATCTCCAACCGACATAGCAGTATCGATTTTGAATTTATAGTGAGTGGCCGCATCTGCCGTTGCGAATGCGAGCGTAGATAGGGCCAGCGTCAATTTGACACACTTCATTTCTAATCTCCTGTTGTGAATTTGTATTAAAACGACGGGGTACTTACTCGGATCGGGCTTCGACGCCGTTGCTGGGTTGCTTTCCGAACGAACAGGGGTGGAGGAAACGGAGCAGCGATTTAATTGTAGCAGGGTTGTGGAAAAAGCGCAAACCCACTTAATAACCCACTTAATAAGTGGCGCGATTACCGCTGGAACTCTTTTTCAAAGATCGAGCTCAATTGCGGCCGCGTGGCGACCAACGGTCGTACGCGAGCGCAGATGTTCTCATCGCTCGCATACATTCCCAGTGCTGCAATTGCGCCCGCTGCTGCGCTCAAGCTGTCGTCAGAGGCGCGCGCGAGTAGAAAATCGACGGCTGTGTCCAGGCGCAAGAGGGCTATTGCGACTAAGAACGCCCGGCGGCGCTCGGGCGCCGCGGTTTGCTCCCAAGCCTCGCGAAGTAGCGGGAAAGCGCCGGCGAGATGCGATTCTCCCAGCGCGAAGGCCGCATTCTGGGCGATTTCGTCCGATGGGTTCCGCAAGAAGCCCGCGACAAATTCGAGCGACGGAGCCGGAGCGAGCCGGAGCAGCGCCGAAAAGCACTCGGCGATGACCTGCTCATGCTTATCGCCGACTAAGGCCTTCAGCCGTAGCAGCAGGGCGCCTTCCGGCGCGCCGTAGTCGGCGATAGCGCGGACGGCCCCCGCGCGTGCTGCTGGTTCGGGATCCGCCAACAGCGTGACACACTCCTGAAGCGCGTCCGGATGGAGCATCCGGGCTAAGCCTTGAGCGCAGACTCCCCGGAGCTCCGCTGCCGCGTCCACCGGCGGTCCAAAGCTGGCTTCCATCTGGACATGTTTGATGCCCAGGAAGTACACGCGCGCGGCTGACTGATCCATCGAGGCCAGCGCCTTCGCGATGGCCAGCAACGCCTTGCAGCCTGGATCCCGTTTTGCAGGGTCGTGCATCAGGTTAGTGAAACAATCCACCATGTCCTGGGCCAGTGTTGAGGCTTCCAGGCGCTCGGCCGTAGCGACTGCCGCGGCGACCACGTGGTTGCTCCTATGTTTCAGAAAAGGCGCGAGATCTCGCTTTAGATCATATTTTTCGGGCGATTCGCGCATGTCCAAAATGGCCCGCAAAGCGTCCTCGATAGCGCGCGCCTTCGGCATCTCGCTATTATCGCCTTAAAATCAGCAACTTACCAGGGTGAGTGTTTATCGCCGATAATAGAAGTACCTTTACACACGTAGGTCCCTTGACACGTCAAGTATATGTGACCCGAATTGCGCTCTGGGCGGCCCTTGCCACCATTATTCCGTTGCAGGCCGCAGAGGTTGATCTCAACACGCTGCTAAAAGGCGTTGAACAGCGCTACAACCACGCCAAGACACTACAAGTCCAATTTAATGAGTCGTATAGCGTGCAAGGACGGGCCCGAAAGAGCGAATCTGGCGCGTTGACTTTGCGCAAGCCAGGACGCATGCGCTGGGATTATACGACCCCGGCCGGGAAGCTATTCGTATCCGACGGCAAGGATGTTTATCTCTATACGCCCGATACGAACCAAGTGGAGAAAACCAAACTGAAGGCCAGCGAGGACATGCGCGCGCCCCTCGCATTCCTGCTCGGGAAGCTGGACTTTTCCAAGGAGTTCCGGGACTTCTCTCTGAAGCAGGAGGGCGCCGATTACCTAATCGCAGCTCGCGCAAAGACCGATCAACTCCCGTACGACAAAATTGAGATGGTGGTTACGCCCGACTATGAAATCCGGCGGCTGGTGGTGAACGGACAAGATCAATCTGTGCTTACGTTTACATTCGACCAGGAGAAGCTGAATCCGCCGGTCAACGATGCGCTCTTCAGGTTCCAAATGCCAGCTGGGGCGACCTTGGTTGAGGGAGGCGCCTAGTGGCCGAGTTCGTACTGAAGTACGCCGATCCGCGCGGCGAGGTCCATCACCAGGTAGCCGAAGCTGCGTCCGAGAAGGACCTGCGCGACCGTTTTCAGCAACAAGGATTCCTCATCTATTCAGTCAAGCCGCGGCACGGGATTGCCGGCGTTGGCATGGGCGGACGGAAGAAGATCAACCTGGAGAAGTTCCTCATCTTCAACCAGCAGTTCGTCACGCTGGTGCGCGCGGGCCTCCCCATCCTTAAGGCACTGGATCTACTCTCGGAACGTCTGACCGACGCGAAACTGGCGCCACACATCCGGGCGGTGCGCGAAGAGGTGAAGAACGGGGCACTGCTCTCCGACGCCTTTGCAGCGCAAGGCGTGTTCCCGCCGATTTACGTGACGTCCGTGCTGGCGGGTGAAAAAAGCGGCGCTTTGGGTGAGGTATTGGACCGGTTCATCACCTATCAGCGGCTCGCCTTGGCGGTTCGGAAAAAACTGCTGATGTCGCTGATCTATCCGAGCCTGCTAATCGTACTGGTGCTCGGACTGATGGTCTTCCTGGTCACTTTCGTCGTGCCGCGTTTCGCGGAGCTGTATCACAGCATGTCGGCGCAACTGCCGGCTGCTACCGAAATCCTGATCGCGGTCGGCACCACGGCGCGCAACTACATCGTGCTAGGGTTCGTGGCACTAATTGGCCTGATTGTTGCCTTCCGGTTCTGGTCGAAAACCGAGAGTGGCGAAGAGCGGGTGGACCGCTGGCGGCTCCGGACACCGCTCGTAGGCGAGATCTGGATCAAATACCAGGTAGCGCAGTTCGCGCGCGTAATGAGTACGCTGCTGGTTGGCGGCATTCCGCTGCTGCAGGCCATGGAGACCAGTTCCAGCTCGCTGGGAACAAGGCTGCTCAAATCGAATTTGAGCCAAGCCGGCCGGATGGTAAAAGAGGGCCAGGCCCTTTCGTCGGCTTTGGCGCAGACCAAGATTTTTCCCGCTCTTTCGATTGACATGATCGAAGTGGGCGAGTCCACCGGCGCGCTGCCGCAGATGCTGGCTAGCGTGGCCGAGTTTTACGAGGACGATGTGAACACGCGCATGACCGCATCGCTGTCGCTGATTGAGCCCGCCATCATGATTTTTATGGGCCTGTTTGTGAGCTTTGTGCTGGTAGCGCTGTATCTGCCGATCTTTTCCCTGGCGGACACCTTACGATGATCACGTTTGCGATGAGGAGAGCCTAGAATGGCGACTATCGAATATCCCCGCCTGACCGAGCCTGCGGACGAGATCGCACAGTCCAAAGCGCTGGCGATCCGGTATCGCTGCGAGTTTATCGACCTGCGCGAAGCCCGCATCGATCACGACCTGTTCCACTCGGTCCCGGTGGATCTGATGTTCCGCTACAATTTCGTGCCGATCCAGTCGGAGGGGCGCCATCTGGATATCGCACTGGCCGACCCGCGCAATCCCGCTGTGATTGACGAGCTGTCGATGCTGCTGCAGAAGAAACTGCGCATCAAAGTGGCGACGCTCTCGCAGATTTCAGACCTCCTGAAGAAGACCGAGCAGTCGCAGCGCGTGCTGGAAGAAGTGACCGAGGGCTTCACGCTGGACGTGGTCGGGGAAGAAGAAAACCCGGAAGAGACGCTGTCTATCGACAAGCTGACGGCCGACAACGACATCGCGCCTGTAATCAAGCTGGTGGACACCACGATCTTCAACGCGCTGGAGCGGCGGGCAAGCGATATCCACATCGAGACGCGCGACCAGGAAGTCGCGATCAAGTATCGCATCGACGGCGTGCTGCACTACGCGATGCCGCCGATTTCGAAGGACTGGCACTCGACCATCATTTCGCGTATCAAGGTGATGAGCGAGCTGGACATCGCAGAGCGGCGCGTGCCGCAAGACGGGCGTTTCCGCGTTCGCTACAAGAAGCGCCTGATCGATTTCCGAGTATCGATCATGCCGACCATTCACGGCGAAGATGCCGTGCTGCGTGTGCTCGACAAAGAATCGATGAGCGAGAAGTTCGCCAAGCTATCGCTTGAAGTGGTGGGTTTCTCGGACATCGATCTGATGAAGTTCCGGCGATACATCAAAGAGCCGTACGGGATGGTGCTCGTGACCGGTCCGACGGGATCCGGTAAGACCACCACGTTGTATGCGGCGGTCAGCGAAATCAAGAACGACGAAGACAAGATCATCACGGTCGAAGACCCGGTCGAATATCAAATCAAAGGCATTACGCAGATCCCGGTAAATGAGAAAAAGGGGCTGACGTTCGCGCGCGGCTTGCGATCCATCCTGCGGCACGATCCCGACAAGATCATGGTGGGCGAAATCCGCGACCAGGAGACAGCTCAAATCGCGATCAACGCGGCGCTGACCGGGCACCTGGTGTTCACCACGGTGCACGCCAATAATGTGCTGGACGTGCTCGGCCGATTTCTGAATATGGGGGTCGAGCCGTACAACTTCGTTTCGGCACTGAACTGCATCCTGGCGCAGCGCCTGGTGCGCGTAATTTGCTCGTACTGTAAGGCGCCGGTGAAGTATCCGGATGCGTATTTGTTCGAGAGCGGGCTGAATCCGGAAGAGTGGCGGGATGTGCCGTTTTACGAAGGTCCCGGATGTTTCGAGTGCGGCGGTACCGGGTTCCGTGGCCGAACCGCGATTCATGAGTTGCTGGATTTAAGCGAACGCATCCGGCAGATGATTCTAGACAAGCGTCCTGCGACAGAGATCAAGCGGCTGGCGCGGGATGAAGGCATGACGTTCTTGCGCGAATCGGCGCTCGAGAAGGTTCGCAAAGGCATCACGACTCTGAGAGAGATCAACAAGGTGACGTTCATCGAGGGATGACGGCGGCAGCATGAGCTTTTTGGCTAATTTGTTTCAAGACCCGCCTCCGACGCACGTGTTCGAGCTATCGGAGAAAGGGCTGGCGTTCGCCGAAGTGGCGCAGCCGAACCTGGCGCGGTTTATGCCGTTCGATCCGGGTGTGCTGCAGGTTTCGCCGGTGCAGGACAACGTCCAGCAACCGGGAGTGCTGCAGGAGCGCATTCGCGGCGTGGTGACGCCGAATGGGAAACGGCGGGCGGCTCTCATCCTGCCGGACTATTGCGCGCGCGTCGCGGTCCTGGATTTCGACGCCTTCCCGGAACAGCACGAGGAACGCTTAGCGCTATTGCGATTCCGAATGAAGAAGAGCGTTCCATTCGATGTCGACGCGGCTGTGGTCAGTTACTGTATTCAGCCCCATAAGCGCGAACCGGGCGATACGAAAATCGAGGTATTGGCGGCGATCATAGCGGCCGAGATTGTCGCGCGCTACGAAGCGCCGTTCCGCGGGCTCGGAGTTCATCCCGGCTTTATCACCACGTCTTCGCTGGCTGCTTTGAATTTATTCAACCCGGAGGACGTCACGGTGTTGGTGAAGTTGAGCGGCCAGGTTTTATCGCTGGTGGTATCGCAGGGCAGCGCCATCAAGCTGGCACGGTGTATCGAGCTCGACAGCGATTCGCCAGAGGAGATCGATTCGGTGCTGCATCCGACCGTCGCATACATCGAGGATGAACTCAAGACCACGCCCAAACGCATCTGGCTGTGTGGATTCGAGGCGCATGCGGAGCTGGCACCGCGCTGGCAAACGGAGTGGAAGGTGAGCGTGGATGGGCTGAAGTCGCGATTCGGCGTTCCGGGCGCTACTAACGCCGGGTTGCTCGGCTATCTGGAATCGGTGGCAGGGTAAGAAATATGGCCATTCGCGTACCTATCAATTTAGCGAGCGAGCCATTCCGGCGGGACCGGCCGGTGCTGGTGGGTTTGAGCGCGCTGGCGATTGCGGCTTCTCTGCTGCTGGCGATTCAGGGGATGCGCATTGTGTCCCAGCGGCATCAAGCGGCAGCCACGCGAGTCGAGATCAACCGGCTGAGCGCGCGGATCCGAACCATCGATGCCGAGCAAAATAAATTAAATGCCACGCTGCGCAAGCCGGAGAACGCCGCCGTGCTGGAGCGCAGCGTGTTTCTCAATACGCTGATCGACCGCAAGTCGATCAGTTGGACGAAGATTTTTGCGGATTTGGAAAAGGTCATGCCGTACAACGTGCGGCTGGTTTCAGTGCGGTTGCCGGATGTGAATACCCAAAATGAAGTGTTGCTGGATATGTTCGTGGGCGCCAAGGAAGTGCCGCCGGTGCTTGAGTTCTTGAAGCGCTTGGAGGCCTCGCCGCAGTTCGGGCCGACGTCGGTGTTGAACTCCGCGCCGCCGTCTCAGACGGATCCTTATTACCGGTTTCACGTCAGTGTGAGATATGCCCAAAAGCTTTAGAATTTGGCCTCCTAACAACCCGCGCACGGCGCTTCGGCTGGTAGCCGGCTTGCTGCTCGCCGCGAATGTAGTGGCCGCGTATTTCGTGATCCGGCCCTTGGGGGGCTCACCGCAAGATCTGCAGGATCAGGTCGCCGACATGCGCGCGCAGATTCTCCAGAAGCAGCGCATCCTGAGCCGGACCCGCGATCTGGCCAGCAAGATCGAGACCGGGCGCGGTGAAGGCGATCATTTCATGGGCCAGTACTTCCTGCCGCGCCGCCAGGCAAACTCGATGATTCTTGCGGAACTAAACGATCTTGCAATTCAGGCTAAGGTTACGCCGAGAGAAAGTGCTTTTGCCGTCGAGCCTGTGGATGGCAGCGACAACCTCGTCATGATGCAGGTGACCGCCAGTTATGAAGCGAACTACCAGGATCTGATTCACTTCGTTAACCTGCTCGATAAGGCCGACCGCCTGTTGGTGATCGAGAGTTTGAATGCGACGCCGCAGCAGGGCGGAGCAAAATTGAACGTGATGCTGAAGCTGGATACATTCGTAACCATGGACGGTATCGCGCCATGAACTTAAAGGCGACAAAGCTCGGGGCCGAACCCAAGAAAATCGCGATCCTCGGCGTGCTGCTCGCGGTCGCGGGCTATTTTTATTTCTCGAGCGGCGACTCGGGGCCGACGGTTTCCGCAAACCCTCGCGCAGCCGTATCGTCGCCGATACCGCAGATCCAGCGCAGCACGGCGCGGCCCGTGGTGAAGTCCGGGCTTTCCGAGGGGTTGAACAGCACGCCGAAGGAGTTCCGGCCATCCATTCCAAAAAGCGTGGACGCGTCAGGTGTGGATCCAACCTTGCATCTGGCCGAGTTGGCCGCGCTGCGTGAGATTCCTGTGGAAGGCGGCTCGCGATCGCTGTTCGAGATTGGGGCGCCTCCACCGCCGCCGGCTGTCGCCGCGCTGAAGGATCCTGCGCCGATCAAACCCAAGCCGGTGGGTCCGACGCTTCCGCCACCTCCGCCGCCTCCGCCGCCCGACCCGAAGGCGCCGCCGATCCCTCTGAAGTTCTATGGATTCGTCAATCAGAGCAAGGGTGGCGACAAGCGCGCGTTCTTCCTGGATGGAGAGGACATCGTCATCGCCACGGAGGGCGATGTGATCAAGAAGCGGTACAAGATCATCCGAATCGGAGTGAACTCGGCGACCGTGGAAGACACGCAGTTCAATAGCAACAATCAGCAGACGCTGCCGCTTGAAGCCGAGGTCGCGGGATGAGACGTTGCAGCGCCGCCCGTCCGGATGCTCGAGGCGAAGGCGGATTTGCGCTGCTGCTGGTGTTCGTGATGGCGTCCGTCATTGCGATCAGCATGTATTTCGAGATGCCGCGGGTCGCGTTCGAATCGCAGCGCGCGCGAGAGCAGCTGGCCGTCGATCGCGGCAACGAGTACAAACGGGCCATTCAGCTCTTTTATAGGAAATTCCGGACGTATCCGCAGAACCTGGATGATCTGGAGACCACGCGTAATATCCGCTTCTTGCGCCGGCGCTACAAAGATCCACTCACTGGGAAAGATTGGCGGCTCGTGCATGTCGGCCCAGGCGGGATGCTGACCGATTCGGCGATCAAGCAAGCCAACCCGTTAGCACCGCAGACCGGCGCTTCAGCTTCGGCGACGGGCGCCGGAGGGACTGGGACTCCAGCTGTCGCGACTACCAATGTGCCGGGAACTCCCGGAATCGATCCGAACACGGGCCAGCCGATCAATCCGGGATTGAATATGGCGGCGCGTCGTCCTAGCGACCGAACGATCGGCGGCGGCCCTGAGCTGCCGGCCGATCCGAATCAACCGCAAAATCCGCAACAGCCGGACCAGCCAACCGATCCATCGCAACCGCAGCAGCCACAATATCCGGGGCAACCGGTGCCCGCGTACCCGGGCCAGCCGGTGTATCCAGGACAGCCCGGATATCCCGCGCAACCCGGTCAGCCGGGACAGCCTGTGTATCCCGGACAGCCAGGGTATCCGGGGCAGCCACAATATCCTGGGCAGCCCGGCCAGCCGGGCGTACCGGTCTATCCGGGGCAACCGGGATATCCCCAGGTTCCGGGGCAGCCGTTGCCGCAAGATCCTTCGCAGCCCCAGCCTAATTATCCGCAGCAGGTGCCGCAATACCCAGGGCAACCGGCGGCTCCGGGCCAACCGGGATATCCGGGTCAGCCGCCTTATCCAGGCCAACCTGTTTATCCGGGACAGCCGGTTCGGTACCCAATGCAACCCGGCGGTTTTCCCAGCCCCGGCACGGCTCCTCCGGGAATGCCAATACAACCGGGATCTCCGGTTCCCGCTTTTCCGGGAGGACCTGGAACGCAGAATCCCGGCGTTCCGAACCAGGCGGCGGGGCTGATCCAGCAGCTACTCACGACACCCCGGCAGCCACCATCGTCGATCGGGAATACGAACGGAGTCACAGGCGGTATGACGGGAATCGCCGGGGTGGGAGGCACGGCCGACGGCGCGGGCATCCATGTGATCAATGACCACACGAAGTACAAAGAGTGGGAATTTATCTACGACATCAAGAACGACAAGACCGCCGTAGGCGCCGGCGCCGTCATGCAGAATCAGTTGTTGCAGCAACAGCAGCAGCAACAAACGTCACAACCGCAGACCCCGTTCGGACCGAACCCGAGCACACCACAGCCTACCGGCCCTGGCCCGGTCACACCGCAAACTCAGCAATAGACGTCCGGCTCGATTCGGCCGGACTAAATGAACATCTCTTCGTCGCTGGTGGCTTGATCCACGCTTGGCCGGTTGCCGCGCGCCAAAAACGCCAGCGCGGTCTTGATGCCTACCGCGATGCCGTTGATTTCGCGCAGCGGGCGCATGAGACCGTCATGCACCGTGGCCACGGTCTCGTGCGCGCGGCTGAGCGTGTCGTCTACGACCAATTCCACGCGTTCCAACTGGATTTTAGCGCGTGCCGTGGCATCGGAAACAACTTCTTCCACCAGACCGAGCTGGCGCTTGGTGGAGTCCATGATTTCGTTGGCCCGCGTGACGATCTCGATGACTTGTTTACGGCTCTGCTCCACCGTGCTCTTGGTCGTATCGACCAGCGACTCCACCTTCGGCAGCAGTGGTCGGATGTCCGCCTGCAAAGCCTTGGTCGTCCGGTACATCGCCGCAAGCATGCCAGCTTGGATGCAAAGCGCAATGGCGGCGATGATGACGAAAGCCGTCATCACGTAGAGCAGTATGGTCTGGTCCATGAGCAGCCTTCGCCTTCAGCTAGATGCCTTCGGTTGCGTCGCTGGACGGTGTGCGCACGGCTTCGCGGTAAGCTTGTTTACCGGCCTCGACGGCGGCGGCGAGGTTGTCGCGCTGCTTGGAGAACGTGGTCCGTCCACGGTCGATGACGTCGTTAGCCGTATCGCGGATGTCCGCAGTGCGGCGTTTGAGATAGTCCGTGCCCTCTCCAGCTTTGGACCGGATGAGTTCGCGGGTCTCCTCGCCAGCTTTCGGAGCGAACAGCAATCCAACCGCTACCCCCAGTCCAAGCCCTAGGAAGAAAAACGAGAATTTGTTATCGTCGTCCATGGTTTACCGTCCTTATGTTAGTCCAGCCGGTGGCCACTTTCTACAATAGCAGCCCCGAATCTGATAGTGTCCTACTGAATGACGCATCGCAAGCCCAAACTGCTTCCTCGGGATAAGCTATTCGAGTACGCTCTCAGGGCGCTAGCCGGCCGGGCGCATTCGACCGGCGAAGTGAAACAGAAGCTGGAACGGCGGGCCGAGGGAGCCGAAGACGTGGAGGCGGTCCTGAAAAGGCTCCAGGAGGCCGGATACCTGGACGACCGGCGCTACGCCGAGAACTATGCCTCGGCGCGTCTGGAGAATGAAGGTTTCGGCAAAATGCGAGTTTTGCGTGATTTGCGCCAGCGGCGTGTGTCTCCCGCCCTGGCGGAACAGGTAACCGACCGGACTTACAAAGAGACCAACGAAACGGAGTTAGTGGAAGCATTTTTGAGGCGCAAGTACCGGGGTAAGCAGCTGGGCGCCTTCCTTAAGGAGGAGAAGAATCTGGCCGCGGCATTCCGTAGGCTGCGTTACGCTGGTTTTTCCGCCGGCGCCTCGATCCGCGTGCTGAAGCGCTACGCGGAACAGGCCGACATACTGGACGTGCTCGAGTCGGAAGATAGCGACGGGGAACCCTCTTGACGGTCATCCGTTTCCAATGCCAGAAGGGGTGTACGAACTGCTGCCAGCAGAAGGGATTCGTGTACATCACCGAGGGCGATCTGGCCCGGATCGCCAAACACTTGAAGATGACCGAGGCGGAATTCGAGCGGCGATACGTGTACCGCACGAAACATCTACTACGGCTGCGCATGCCACGCCATTCGCAGTGCCACTTCCTGCGCGAGGACGGCTGTTCGATTCATTCCGTCAAGCCGACTCAGTGCCGCATTTTTCCCTTTTGGCCCGAACTCACGGAAGACAAACGTGAATGGCGAAAAGCGGCGCGGTGGTGTCCGGGCATTGGCAAAGGAGATCTCGTGCAGATCGAGGTGGCGCGCGCGCAATCGGCGGAGATGCGCGCGGCGTATCCCGGCATGTACGAATAGTCCCTAAAGCAGCTTGCAGGCCTCGTCAAATGCGAGCCGCGGGTTGCGCGGGAAAAGCTTCGCTGGATCGCCATATCCGAGGTTACAGAGGAAATTCGACTTTACCGTAGGCGGAAAAAATTCGGCGTCTACTTTGGCGTTGTCGAAGCCGGACATCGGGCCGCAGTCGAGACCGAGCGCTCTAGCCGCGAGGATGAAATAGCCGCCTTGCAGGCTGCCATTGCGGAAGGCAGTCGTTTGGGCCAGCTCCGGGGAATCGGAAAACCAGCCGCGCGCGGCGGGATTATTGGGGAACAGCCGCGGCATATGCTCGTAAAATTTCAGGTCATAGCCGATAACCGCGGTCACCGGAGCGGTCATGGTCTTTTCCACATTATTAGGACTGAGCGCGGGGCGCAGGCGCTCCTTAGCTTCGCGCGTCCGCAAGAAAAGAATGCGCGCCGGCGTGCAATTGGCGCTGGTCGGGCCCCATTTCATCAGGTCGTAAATCTGATGCAGAAGTTCGTCCGGAACCGGCTTATCGAGCCAGAAAATGTGTGTACGTGCTTTCCGAAATAGAATGTCGAGCGGTTCTTCGGCAATTGCACGATTTGCTGCGAGTACGGAATTTTCCAAGACGAGTCTCCTTATCAATTCGAGATGAAGGTCGGGCCAAAAAGGTTGCGCGCTTGATCTAGCGCTCACGCGCACTATCAGTAAGTGTATGGTACGGGCGGTTCTCGCGGCGCTCGCTGGCTATGGGGCAATTAATGTTAGTTATCTTTACTGACCAGTTGCTTAGCTTACTCATCGGCGGCTTCAACTCAGCGGCGGTCGCGCTTTAGCGGACTACTCCTCATTGGATTGCGGTGGCCCTGCTGATCCTGTATCCGCCGGCGCTGTGGGCCGGATCGCGGGTGAGATTGCGCGGAGAACCGTCCGTCGCATCCGCCTAAGAAGACGCGCTGTTCGTCTTCGCCGCAGCATCAGGCGGATGCCGAGCAGGTGCTCGCCGCGGCGCCTCCCGCGCCAGCTTGCGGAGCCAGCGTAGCTCTGTCCGAAACTGAGCGACGGTCAGCGTGAGCATCCAAACCGCTTCATGATAACGATGCCCAACTTCGTTTCGAACGGCCCGCAATGTTTCCTGCTCGCGCGCGAGTTCCTTTTCCAAAAAAATCGTGCGCCGGCGGACCTGTTCGAGAAAGATGCCTGGTTTGGCCTGCCAAGACAGAGCCAGCCAGATGAGAAAAGGAGGGCGCTCTCGTTGCTCGGTCCAGTCGGCCCGCTCCAATGCTTCTGCCAGCGTCGCGCGTCCTTTCGGTGTAGTGCAATACACATTTCGCTCGGGACCGGCCGCCGGGTCGTCGCGTTCTGTCGTGCGGATCAAATTCTGCTCAGCCAGTTTTTCAAGGGAATAGTAGATCTGAGGGCGGGAAATCGCGGCCCAGTACCGCACGTTGCGGCGCTCCAGTTCAAGGTTGGCTTGATAGCCGTGCATAGGCCTCTCGGCCAGAAGGCTTAATAGAACCAAGTCGGGTGTCGAGATTTTTCTTGACATCTATTTCGATTCTAGTCTAAATTAGACTAGCGCGCAACCGGAAAAGGAGATTCAATCGATGGGCACAGCGATTCTGGCAGCCTCTGAGAAAGGAACGACGATGACGGTGAAGAAGATCACGCCCGTTTTGTTTGCGCAAGAAATCGAGTCTTGCGTTGCCTTTTGGACGGACCGGCTTGGGTTCGAGAAAACGGCGGAGGTGCCGGACGGCGGTAAACTGGCTTTCGCCATGCTTCAGAAAGGCGGGGTCGAGCTGATGTATCAGAGCTACGCCAGCGCCGAGAAGGATTTGAAGGACGCCGCCGTCGCGCAGCTGGCGCGGAAGGGGCCCACGTTCCTGTTTGCGGAAGTGGACAACCTGGAAGCGATCATTGCAGCGACCGAAGGCGCCCCAGTGCTGACGCCGGTGCGGACCACGTTTTATGGCTCGACGGAGATCAGCGTCCAAGATCCTGCCGGTCACGTGGTCACGTTCGCGCAGTTTGGCGCGCCGGCGAAGGATTAGATCGCGCTGATCGAGGCAGCCGTCAAAGTGCTGGGGTCGAATGAGTTTTGCGGGTTCGCGTGCCGCGAATCCGCAGTGATGCGCGCAAGTTTGCGGTAAGCCAGGATCGCCAGCGCCGTGAAAATCAAAGCCTGCGCGCCGTGGATCCAGAACCAGCCATCTGCTCCCCGTTCCCAAATGACGCGGCGGGCGGTGTCGTATGGCCAAACCAGGGCGAAGAAGGTCAAGTCGCCGAGCATGTGGACCGGGATGCCTGGCAGGATCGATTTCGTAAGATATGCGATCGTGCCGAATGCGATTCCCGACAGGAAGTAGACAGTAAGCTTCGGCCAGAGCAGTCCGTGGTTCACGTGTCCGAATGCGAAGAAAACGGACGCGATCGCGACGGCAATAGGACCGCGAAACTCGCGTTCCAAAATCCCCTGGCAGTAGCCGCGCAGCCCGGCTTCCTCCGACAACGGTGAGACCAGGGAGCCCATTATGACGAACAGCGATATCGTGAACAGTGGGTAGCTGCCGAAGTTCGGTAGCACGTTACCGGGCATCTTCACCAGCTGAAACATAACGATCCAGTAGCCCGCGAGAGCTACGATCGCGAGCGCACCCGCAACGAGTGACCAGGCGAAAACTCCTGCGGCTACAGGCCGCGCACGGAGCAAAGCGAATCGTGCCGGCGAGGTGCTGTGCGGCCGCCCCTTGCCGCTCAAATATTGCCACATCATCCACAGGGCAAAGGCCATCGGAACTACCGCCCAAGGAACCGACGGGCCGGTCCTCAGATTCAACATATACAGGCCGCCCCAAATACCGCCCGGTACCAACGCAATGGCCAGGCCGAGGAGGCCGGCGCCGATTGCCTTACTAGACTTGGCGAACAGGTTGTGCATCTGACTTCCTCCGCGACCAGTATGCAGCGACAATGGCGGAATTTCGGTTAGGCAAACGGTGGGTTATGGGTTGGGAAAAGGTTGGGAGAAGCCGAGATCGACGAGAAGCGCCCCGTATCGAGGATCGGATCGCAGATTGTCGAAGACCGGCAGCACCGGTACCCAGAAAATAAACGGATGTTCTTGCCGGCGTAGATGGCCGAGCAGATCGAAGCAGCGGTCGCGATCGCCGAGCAACGCGCGAAGTACCAGAATGTCGAGCTGCCCCCTTTGGCCGAGGGCAGCATTGTTTTCCAGCAGTTCCGCCCATCGCCGGAGTATGGCGGAGATACCGGATTCTTGTGCGAGCTTCGAAGCCTCCTCCAGGAGGGGTGCGGCCACGCCAAGGGCCTTCATTCCTGCCATAAAAGATTCGAACGCGAGCTGGTGATTTCCTTGCAAGTAATAAACCCACACCAGTCCTAAGTGAACGTCCGGGAAATCGGGGTTGATTTCAAGAAGGCGGCGCGCCTCGGCGATGGTCTCCTCATAGCGGCGCGCTGCGAACAGCAGGTTTAGCAGCTCGCGCCGGGCCGCCAGCGATAGCGGGTCGCTATCCAGCGCACGCCTGCCCTGCGCGATCGCTTCATCCGGACGCTGTTGCGAAGCTAGGAATCGCGCGTACCACATATGCGCCAGCGAATCGCCCGGTTTACGCTCGACTGCGATACGGAATTCGCGCTCGGCGGCCCTGTGATCGTGTTGGTGAAGGAAATAGACAACCGCCAGGGCCAGATGCGGTTCACCGAGGTTCGGATCCATTTCCAACGCCCGCGACGCAGCAACGCCGGCGCGAGGTAGATACTCCGCGGCGTTTCCAACGCCCACGCCAGCCATTAGAGCGTAGGTGCGGGCCAGGCCTGCCAACGCCCCAGCATCGTTCGGCTCGGATTCAACCGCACGCTCGAAATAGAGCCGTGCCTGCTTCAGCGACGCTTCCGTTGGCTGCTCTGAAAGAGCTGCGTAGCCTTTTGCTTTCAGATCCTGGGCCTCGCTCCCGGTCGTCCCCGAAAGGGGTTCCGGATCAACCGGGACCCGATAGCCTCGCTTAGGCAGCGTTTCGATGAAGCGCGGCCGGCGAGGGCTGTCATTCAGCGCTTTTCGTAATTCGTGGAAAGCTCCTTTTATTGTTTCGTCGCTGATGAACCGGCCATTCCAAACAGCATCGATTATTTCCTGTTTGGGAATCACCTGCTTGGCGCGCGAACACAAATAAACCAGCAATTGCATCAGCAGGGGCTCCAGCCGTGTGGAGGATTGGGGCGATGAGATGGACCCGTCCTCCGGGCGTACGGTCCATTCGCGCAGGCGGAAGCCATGCGACAGCCGCTGGTGGTCCATCATGGTCTAAAAATCCGAGCGTCCGAACGCTTTCCGCAGCTCGGATTTCGCGCGAGTGAGGACACGCTTTTCCTTGGCTGGAAGGCCACGGCCCGCGCGATTGAGGTAGAAGTTCAGCATGGACATGGCCGATTGCAGCGGGGAACCTTTACTCGGCGTGGCTCGGTGCGACCATCGGCGTGGCGACGATTTCCGCGTTGTAGGCATGGCCGGCCTCGAGTGGCTTGACTATCGTTCCGCTGCGCTCTGCTGCGCGTCTGCCCATTCGAGGGATTGGAAAAGGCCCTCAGCCATCCAATCCCGGAACCAGCCGAAAAGATCCGATTGCTTAACAGCGGGGCGCCACCGTCGCGCCATTACGGGCGCGATCGCCTGTCCAAGGGTCTTGCCCTCGGCGATAGCGGATAGAAGCTCGTAAGCCGGTTGGCTGAGCTCCATGCGATGCAGCCCATAGTTGTGCCGGTAGGCGACCAGCCAGCTCTTCTTGCGCGCGGTGCGCGGGAAAGGGTTCTCGCCGTCCACTGCGCCCAGATAGCGGCTCACTGGATATTCGAATTCGAGCAGCCGGAACGCTTCCACCGGTTTCAGCCGCACGTTCTCCCATGCTTGCTGCGGCACGGCAGAGACAGCTTCCGATGTCAGCACTGTAGTTTCCGGTGCATCGAACACGCACGTCAGCGCGTATTCCAGCCGCGCAAGGTCTCGACAAAACTCCTTGCGCGGAAGGTCATCAAGCGTTGCGACAAATTCACACAGGCGATCGCCGAGGCGGTTGAGGGTGTAGCTGCGCGACGGGTAAACATCGACATAGCGCGCGACCAGCCGCATGAACTCGTTGTCGCCGAGGAAATGTTTGAGCGCAGGGTAATCGATCGAGAGCGCTTCTTCCATCCGCAGCAGATACATGCCGCGATAAATATCCAGCCGTTCCAGCGCCGTAAGCGAGTTGGAGGGTAGGACGAGTTTGAGTGCCTGCTCGGCCGGAACGGCGGACTGGGCGGATTCAGAAGCGATCGCTTCCTCGACGGAACCTTGATTCAGGATGCAGGCTTGCATCCAGCGCTGGATTTTCTCCAGACCCGGATCAGTCGCCATACGCGGGAATCTCGGCCAGTTCCGGCGTCTTCAGCTGCGCCTCTTCCTGCTCGCGGAACTTGCGGGCTTTCAGCGCCTCGCTGTGCACCACTTCAAAACTCGGAATATTGGCGTCCCATTCGAGCAGAGTCGCAACGCCGCCGAGCCGGCGGTGCGCGTAGCGGTATAGGTCCCAGACCGTATCGATGACGTAATCGTTGTGCGTATCGACTATATGGGTTCCCTTGTTGGTGTGTCCCGCCAAGTGCATCTGCACGACGCGATCGCGCGGAATACGATCGATGTAAGCCTTGGGATCGAACCCGTGATTATAGGAACTGACGTATACGTTGTTCACGTCGAGCAGGATGCCGCAATCGGCTTCTTCCGCCAGTGCGGCCAAAAACTCGCTTTCCGGCCATGTGGAGGCTGCGAACTCGAGATAGGTCGACGCGTTTTCGAGTGCGATCGGCCGCTCCAGAAAATCCTGAATCGTCCGTACGCGCGCTACCGTGTGGCGTAGCGCTTCAGTTGTATACGGCATCGGCAGCAGGTCGTGGGTATTCAGCCCGGTAACGCCGCACCAGCACAAGTGATCGGAAACCCAATTCGCCTTGACGCGCTGGGCGAGGGCCTTCAGCTTTTTCAGGTATTCGAAATTGATCGGGTCGGTGCTCCCCACCGAAAGCGAAACGCCATGCAGCACCAGCGGATAACGCTCGGCGACCTGATCGAGGACGTGCAGGGGCCGCCCGCCCGTGTCCATGTAGTTTTCTGAAAGAACCTCGAACCAATCAATCGCGGGATTTTTGTCCAGGATATGCTGAAAGTGCACCGAGCGCAGCCCGATCCCGAATCCCAGATCCTTGTAATCCCAGCGATTTGCCATTGATTTAATCCTGGTCCGTGCGCGCGGCGGGCGGGGCCCGCCGATGTGTAACCACTTCGCCAGCAGATTGTCGATGCTGACCGGCCCGGGTCCGTACAACACAAGCCATATTAAGAATAACAAGTACGTGAACGAGGTGACATCGGTGATGTCAGCGGGGAATTTCTTCAGCCATTCGCCGCCGTCGGACGTAATCAGGGCCACGATCATGGAACAGGAAAGCAGGGCGGCAAAGATCCGCGTGGCAAGACCGAAGAAAAGGCCTAGGCCTCCCACAAATTCGAGCCAGGCAATGAAGATCGCGTTGAAATGAGGAAAGGGAATGCTCAGGCTCGCGAAGAACTGCGTGGTGCGGTCGAGGTGATGGAGCTTGCCGTCGCCCGTGAAATGGTATGCGCTCCCGATCGCCAGTCGCGTGAGGAGCGGCGCAAGAAATGCGAGCGCCGAACTGGCGCGCAATGCTCTGTCGGCAAAGCGTTGGACCGTAGTCTGTCCCATAAGACCAGACTAGCCGACCCGCGCCGTCGTTCACCTGCGTGCGTTGCGTAACGGCAGCCGCTTTGCACGCCAGCCGAAAGGAATGTGTCATTCTGGAGATAGATCTAGTAGATGCGTATCACCAGAAACGCGCTCTCGCGTCTAATCAATGTGACGCATTGGCGTATTCCCATTTTGCTTGCCTGCGCCGGCATGGCGCTCATTGTTGTCGCGTTCGCGCAAAAGCCGTTCCGCGAATATCCGGGCGTCGAGTACGAGGATTTTCCGAAGCCGCCGGACTGGCAAGTTCCTGGCGAATGGACCTTTGCACGCTTGATGTATCCCTCCTCGCGCCGCATATTTGACAGGCCGCGCGACAATTGGCTGGTCGGGGGTTCCAACTGGACAATCGATTACCCGCGCTCCGATCGCCATCTTTCCGAAGCGGTGCGACGCCTCACCCGCATTCAGACGCGCTCGATCGAGCAACCGGTGAATCTCGACGATGGCGATGAAGTTTACCATTGGCCTTGGCTTTATGGCGTCGAAGTTGGGCACTGGGACTTAACGGACGCACAAGCCGCCAAGCTGCGCGATTTCCTGCTGCGCGGCGGGTTCTTCATGTGCGATGACTTCCATGGGACCGAGGAATGGGCCATCTTTGTCGCCAGCATGAGCCGGGTCTTTCCGGATCGGCCCATCGTCGACATCGACAATAAAGATCCAATCTTTCACACCATTTTCGATCTGGACGATCGTTACCAGGTGCCGGGCGAGCAATACGTATACACGCATCGGCGCTATGAAAAAGACGGTTTCGACGCGCACTGGCGCGGCATCTACGACGACAAAGGCCGGCTGATGGTCGCCATCTGCCACGACATGGATCTCGGGGACTCCTGGGAGCATGCCGACAATCCGCGCTACCCGGAGCAGTTCTCCGCGCTGGGGCTGCGCATCGGGGTGAACTACATCACGTACGCGATGACGCATTGAGCCATCGCGGCGGCGGCCGCGGTGTGTTACGACGGGCGGTAAACCGCCGAGCTGGTGTCTGTCTCCCAGATCTTCACTTCCGATATGCGCACGCTGCCGTTTAACCCGCCGTTCACGCGGTCGTAAAAATACTTGGCAATATTCTCCGCCGATGGATTAATGTCGTCGAACGGCGGCAGATCGTTGATAAAGCGGTGGTCCAGATAGTCGATTACTTCGCCCATCAGGTGCTTTACTTCCACGAAGTCGACAAGCAGGCCGGTGGAATCCAGTTGCTCGCCAGCGACCGTGATCCGGACCTTATAGTTGTGCCCATGGACGTTCTCGCACTTGCCGCGATAATTGCGGAGCGCGTGCCCCGCCGCGAAGCTCTGTTCTACACAAACTTCAAACATCGAAAAAACTCTCCACGCCGGCAATTTGCGTTGTAAATCCGTAAGATGGCAGGCTGTCGAAAAAAACCTGCCCGTAGCGCTGCTTGGTGATGCGATTATCGAGCAGCACCAGTACGCCGCGATCGGTCTTGCTGCGAATCAGCCGGCCAAATCCCTGTTTCAATGCTAGCGCGGCCTGGGGAATCTGGTAATCGTAAAACGGATTGCCACCGTCTTCGCGAATGCGCGCGATCCGCGCCTCCACCACCGGATCGCTGGGAACGGCGAACGGCAGCTTGTCTATGATAACGCAGCTTAGCTGATCGCCCTGCACGTCAACGCCCTGCCAGAACGAAGCAGTTGCAAACAGGACACAGTTGGGCGTGGCGCGAAACTCATCCAGCAGCGCGCTGCGCGGGCCTGTACCCTGGAGTAGCGTCGGATATTCGATCTCGAGTGAAACCCGATCGTATGCCATGCGCATCTGCTGATGACTGGTGAACAGAACGAATGCCCGGCCGCGGCTATGTTTCAAAATGCGCGTAATCTCGTCCGCAGCCCCACGGGGAAATGCGGGCGAGCGCGGATCGGGCATGTGTTGCGGAACATACAGCAGCGCCTGTTTTTGATAATCGAAATGGCTCGGAACCACCAGCGGGCGCGCATGCTGGATTCCTAGGCGTTTTTCCGCGAATTCGAAGGTGCCGCCCACCGCTAGAGTGGCCGAGGTGAGCACCACGGTATCCACTACATCGAAAAGTTTCTCGCGCAGAATCGACGATACATCGATGGGCGTGGCTTGCAGGAAACAGCCGCGCCCGCGCCGCTCGATCCAATACACGTAGCTCTTGTCGTCGCCCCGCGCCCAAAAGGCCACACGTTGACCTAATTCCTGCGTCCGGCGAAACAGCGGGATCACCTCGTCGGGAGCATCCTTAACCAGTTGCAGATAGGTGCCGAGGAGTTCCAGAGCCTTCTCCAGGTCGTCATAGATCTCCTGGTGCTGCTCGAAAAACGCCGTGTGGCCTTTGAAGCCGGCGCGTCCCTCGTTCAATCCAAAAAGTCCGAAGAACTCCTCCGCAGCTACTGCGAGCCGGTCCAAGACGCGATCCATCTCGCCCGATCCGAACTGTTTGGCGCGCGAAACCGCAGCCACATCGCGCACCAGCTCCTGGAATTGGTAATTGCTCACGTTGACGCCGAAGTATTGGCCCGCGACGTCCTCGATCTCGTGCGCTTCGTCAAAGATGACGGCAGCGTATTCGGGAATGATCCCGCCGAATTCCTCATCTTTCACCGCCAGATCGGCAAAAAACAGGTGGTGATTCACGATGATGATGTCGCTTTCATGCGCGCGCTGGTGCATCTGCGTGATGAAACAGCGCTCGAACTGCTGGCACTTCTGGCCGCTGCATAGTTCCCGGCGGGCGTCAATTTTGTGCCAAGCCGAGCTGGACTCGGGCAGAGTCTTAATCTCTGCGCGATCGCCGGTCGCTGTGGTCTTTTCCCAGTCACGGATGATCTGGAAATCCGCGATCTCCTCGAGGCCGGTAAGAATCGGCTCGCGCTCGGCATCGTAGATCTTCTGCCGGCAGGCGAAATTCGCCCGGCCCTTCATGTAGCAGACCTGCAGAGGCCGGCCGAAATGTCTTTCGAGAAATGGAATGTCCTTGTAGTAGAGCTGCTCTTGCAGATTTTTTGTGCCGGTGGAAACGACCACCCGTTTCCCGGACAGGATCGCTGGGACCAGGTACGCGAGCGTCTTGCCGGTACCGGTGCCGGCGTCCACCAGCAGGTGCTTTTTCTCCACCATGGCCGCTTCCACGGCCTCCGCCATTTCCAACTGGCCCGCGCGGTATTCGAACCTCGGGTGCCAACGCGACAGCAACCCGTGCCGGGAGAAGAATTGACGCGCCGAAGGCGCATTCACCGCCGATGACATCCCTTACGATTTTTGCACGTGCCAAGATAGGAAGGTTAGAAATATGCCTGACTATCGAACGCTCGAGCAGTTCTTTTGCGAAGCTCTGAACTTGAAGTCCCCGCCGGTGGCGATTAGCTTTCTTGACCAGGCCCCTGCCGGGATCGAAAAGTTCGAAGGATCGGAACCGTCCGGGTGCAGCTTCTGGCGTCTGGCAGGCGAAGGCCGAGTCTTTTATACCGTGCCGTCGGACCACTATAATTGCCCGGTCGGGTCGCTGCTCGAGGAAGCCGCGCTAAGCGCCGGACTCGGGGCCAACCTCCCGCTGCTGGCGCGGCCGACGTGTATGGCGATTCCCGCAGCAATCGCCCAGGGCGTCGTTACCAGCGCTGGATGCATAGGAAATCGGGTCTACGCCAACTTGGGTGACGACGAGTTGTATTCCGCGATCCCCGGATCGGTGCTGCAATCCATTGCGGACGCGCTTAGGACAGTGCTGCCAGCCAACAGCGCCTTGGCCCGATATCATCAGGGCCGGCGCGAACAACTTTCCACCGCCTAGACGGGCAAAGCGCCTCTGCATGGCCTCCGCCCAAAGCGTCCGGTCGCACAGCACCGAACTGAAGAAGGAATTGGGTCTCGCCGACCTGGTCTTGACTCAGATCATGTATGTGGTTGGCACCGGATGGGTCGGAACGGCGGCCAAGCTGGGCAACCAGCAGATTGTTTTCTGGCTTGCTGCCATCTTGTTGTTCTACGCTCCGTTGGCCGCGGCCGTGATTTACCTCAATCGACTGATGCCTCTCGAAGGCGGCCTCTATCAATGGGCCAAGTTGGGCTTTAACGACTTCATTGGTTTTCTGGTGGGCTGGAATCTCTGGCTCTACGTCATTCTGATCGTGGCAACACTGGGAGTCGGCATTGCGAATAACCTGGGCTACGCGTTCGGACTCGGCGCGACGGGATCTGCGACTTGGTTTATGTTGCTGGTGATTTGCCTGCTGGTCACGTTTCTGGTGGTGGTCACGATGCTTGGTCTCGGCGTCGGCAAGTGGTTCCAGAATGCCGGCGGTCTGGCTCAGGTTCTGGCTTTTGGAACGCTAATCCTGGTGCCATTCTTCGTACGCCGGGGCGGACCGGCTAGCGCTTATCACCCACTCGCGGTCGCGACCCCCGCCATTTCGCTGCTGAGCCTGAACATCTTCAGCAAAATCTCGATGGGCGCGTTTAGCGGATTCGAATATGTCGCCATTCTGGCCGGGGAATGCAAGAACCCCCGCAACATTGGCAAATCGGTGCTGATCGCCTCGCCCATCATTTGTTTGATGTTCATCTTAGGGACCAGTTCGGTGCTGGCGTTCGTACGGCCGGATCAAGTCGACTTGGTGGGCCCGATTCCTCAAGTCTTGACGCTTGCGCTCGGCCGATTCCAATGGGCGGCGCTGATCGCGCCCACTGCGATCCTGCTGCTCATTGGCCGCCAGATCGGCAACTGCACGCTTAGCACCGCGGGCAGCGCGCGCCTTCCGATGGTTGCCGGATGGGATCATCTGCTGCCGGAATGGTTCTCACGTCTGCATCCCAAGTACAAGACGCCGGTCAACTCGATCCTGGTGGTGGGCACGTTAATCCTGGCGCTTGGGTTATTAGGCATCAGCGGCGTCGGCCAGCAGGAGGCGTTTCAGATCCTGGACAACGCAGCGGGTGTGTTTTATGCGCTGGCCTACCTCGCCATGTTCGCACTCCCGCTGTTTGGACTTCGCAAAATCGGACAGAAACCACCCTTGTGGCTGCGCGCTACGATGGCTTCCGGGTTCCTGGTGACGCTCCTGTATTGCGTGATGTCGCTGTTCCCGATCATTAATGTCGCCAGCCGGCTGTCATTCGCTGCGAAAATCGGAGGCGTGATCGTCGGCTCGAACGTGATTGGCGCCTGGCTGTACCGGCTCGGGATTCGCAGACGGGCCGGCTGACGTTCAATCATCTCGATTTTCGCAATTTCCCGAACTCGGCCTCGATTTGACCGCCGCCGAAGTCTTCTGCTGATCGCTGTGTTCCCGTCACGCTAGAATCGAGTTAATGCGATTTCGCACGCTGATTTGCCTTATTGTCGCGTCCGCGTTGGGTTATGCGCGGCAGCCCGTCCACGCCCGGCACGGCATGGTGGTCGCACAAGAGCCGATTGCGACCGACGTCGGCGTCAAAGTGCTCCAGTCCGGCGGCAATGCCATAGACGCCGCAGTAGCGGTTGGATTGGCGTTAGCCGTGACGCATCCCTTCGCCGGAAATATCGGCGGCGGCGGGTTCATGCTGGTGCGCTTCGCCGACGGCCGCAGCACGTTCATCGATTTCCGCGAGAAAGCCCCACTCGCTTCCTCTCGCAACATGTACTTGGACGCAAACGGGAACGTGACCAAGGACAGCGTACTCGGCTGGCGGGCCTCAGGGGTGCCTGGTTCCGTCCGCGGTTTCGAGCTGGCGCATAAGAAATACGGCCACAAGAGCTGGGCCGATGTAGTAGAGCCGGCGGTTCGTTTGGCGTCCGACGGGTTCACGGTCTCCTACAGTCTCGGTCAATCTCTGAAGAGCGAGGGAACGGTTCGCAAGCTGTCGATGTTCCCCGATTCCAAGCGCATCTTCTTAGGCGTCGATATTGGCGGTAACTTGCTCCAGCCGGAACTGGCGGCCACCTTGAAGCGCATCCAAGCAAACCCGGACGATTTCTACGAAGGCGAAATCGCCCGCAAGCTAGCCGCGGACATGAAGGCCAATGGCGGCCTGATCACGCTACAAGACCTGCAGGACTATCGCGCTATCGAGCGCACCCCGCTGCGCGGTAAGTACCACGACTACGATGTCATCACTTCGCCTCCGCCCAGCTCGGGAGGCGTTGGTATCTTGCAAATGCTCGGGATGCTGGAGGGCTCGGGTTATGACAAGACCGGCGCCGGCTCGGCGGCTTCCATCCATTACGTAGCCGAAGTGATGCGCCGCTTTTATGCGGACCGCAGCGAGTACCTGGGGGATCCGGATTTCGTCAAGAACCCGATAACCAAGCTGCTCGATCCTACTTACATCGCCCGCCGCCGTGCCACTATCGATCGGCAGCACGCCACGCCCAGCAGCCAGATCCGGCCCGGCAATCTGAACGATCAAGAAAGCACTCAGACAACCCATTTCAATGTGGTCGACTCGGACGGCAATGCTGTCGCGGTGACGTACACGCTGAATGGCGGGTTTGGGAGCGGTGTGACTGCGCCCGGACTCGGATTCCTGCTGAACAACGAAATGGACGACTTCGCCTCCAAGCCGGGTTCTGAAAACATGTTTCACCTGATCCAAGGCGAAGCGAATGCGATCCAGCCCGGAAAACGGCCGCTCTCCTCGATGACCCCAACCATTTTGCTGCACGACGGCAAATTCTTCATGGCGGTCGGCGCGCCCGGTGGCAGCCGGATCATTAACGGCGTCCTGCAGGTAATCCTGAATGTCCTTGATTTCCATATGAACGTCCAAGACGCGGTGGACTGGCCCCGCTTCCACCACCAGTGGATGCCCGATGAACTGTTCCTGGAGCGCGGCATTTCGCCCGACACGGCGTCGATCCTTCGCGGCATGGGACACAAAATCGAGTCCTACGAAGCGACCGACCCGATCGTTGCCCGCGTCGAAGCTATCGTCAATGCCGACGGCTGGTTGCAGGGTGGCGCCGACGGGCGCGGCAACGCCAAAGCGGAAGGTTACTAGACCGGATGCTGCGCGTTCTCTCGACTCACCTGTTTGTCAATCATCGGCTCACCACGGTTTGGCTGGATAAGATCCATCAAACCGGCATTCCGGCGGTGGAGATTTTCTGCGCGCGCCAGCACCTCGACTACCGCGACCGCGCTCAAATCAACGAGCTAGGACACTGGTTCCGCGATTCGGAATTGAAGCTGCACTCACTGCACGCTCCCATGTACAGCGATGACATGTGGGGCCGGTCCGGGCCCAATTCCCATATCAATATCACCGAGCCGGTCAAGTCCAAGCGTCTCGAGATGCTGGATGAGATCAAGCGCGCCATCGACATCGCCGAGGTCATTCCATTCCGCTTCCTGGTCCAGCACATCGGCGTTTCGGGCGAGGATTTCGATGAGCGCAAGGTGGATTGTGCATTCACTGCGCTGGAGGAGCTGAACCTGTTTGCGCGCGAGCGGGGCGTGGAGGTGTTACTGGAAAATATCCCGAACCAGCTCTCGAGCGCCGAACGGTTGATTTACTTCATCGAGACGACACACCTGAAGCTCAACTTCTGCCTGGATGTGGGTCATGCCAATCTCAACGAAGGCGTCGCCACGGCGTTTAAGGTCATGAAGGACCGTATCCGGTCAACGCATCTGCACGATAACGACCGCCAGCAGGACAGCCACCTGTGGCCGCTCACATCCGCAGGCGGGACGATCGACTGGAAAGAGACGATGGACCTGCTGCGTTCCAACGGCGATTATCCGCTGTTGCTGGAATTGCGGGAATTGCCGGAATTTCCGCTTCCGCAGTCGCTGGATAGCGTCAAACAGATTTTCGAACGTCTCGAGGCTCTTTGATGCCCGTGCCGCGTATTCGCATTCAAGATGCTGGACAGCACGTGGGCGAATCGGTGGAGATCGCCGGCTGGCTCTACAACTTGCGGAAATCCGGAAAAATCGTGTTTCCGCTGGTGCGCGACGGCTCCGGCATCATGCAGTGTGTCGCGGTGAAGGCCAATCTGGACGAAGCGCTTTTCGAAGAGCTGAAGAACGTTACTCAGGAATCGTCTCTTATCATCCGCGGCAAGATTCGCGCCGAGCAGCGCGCGCCAGGCGGCTACGAGATGGACGTGGAGAGTGCGCAAGTCGTCCAGCGGGTGCCGGAAGACGCCCCCTACCCGATCACCCCCAAAGAGCACGGCATAGATTTTCTGATGGATCACCGGCACCTCTGGCTGCGCAGCAAGCGCCAGCACGCGATCCTGCGGGTGCGCGCCGAGGTGATCAAAGCGGTCCGCGATTATTTCGATTCCCACGGCTTCACTTTGGTGGATACGCCCATATTTACGCCTGCAGCGTGTGAAGGAACAACCACGCTCTTCGAGGTGAATTATTTCGACGAAGAGAAGGTTTATCTCACGCAATCGGGCCAGCTCTACAACGAGGCCACGGCCATGGCGTTCGGCAAGACATACTGCTTCGGCCCCACCTTCCGCGCGGAGAAGTCAAAAACACGGCGGCATCTGACAGAATTCTGGATGGTCGAGCCCGAAATGGCTTATGCCACTCTCGAGGATGTCAAGCAGGTCGCCGAAGAGCTGGTGGTATTCGTCATTCGACGCGTGCTTGAAAACCGGCGCGGCGATCTGGTTGATCTTGAGCGCGATATTTCTAAGCTCGAATCGGTTAGGGCGCCATTTCATCGCATGAGCTATGACGATGCCGTTGTGGAACTGCAGAAAAAGGGCAGCGAAATCCAGTGGGGCAGCGATTTCGGAGGAACGGACGAGACCCTGATTACCGAAGGCCTGGACCGGCCGCTGATGGTAGATCGCTATCCGACGCAGGTTAAGGCGTTCTATTTCCAGCCCGATGCTGAGCGGCCCGAGTTGGCGCTGGGCGTGGACGTCATCGCGCCCGAAGGGTACGGCGAAATTATCGGCGGCGGACAGCGCATTCACGATCTCGATCTCTTATTGAAACGGCTCGAGGAGCACAACCTGCCGAAAGAAGCATTCGACTGGTACCTCGATTTGCGTAAATTCGGTAGCGTCCCGCATGGCGGATTCGGGATGGGCATCGAGCGCTTCGTAGCCTGGATGTGCGGGCTGGAGCACATCCGCGAAACCATTGCCTTTCCCCGGATGCTGTACAGGACCCGGCCGTGAGCCACAGGTGAGATGCAGCACTCCCGGATTGCCGTAATCGGCGTGCCTCTGGACCTCGGGGCCGGCCGCCGCGGCGTGGATATGGGCCCATCCGCCGTTCGTGTCGCGAATCTAAATGCCCGCCTGGCCGAGCTGGGTTACGAAGTCGAGGACCTCGGCAATGTTCCCGTGGTTCAGCGCGAGAGCCAAAATCAAGGCGATCCCAAGGCCAAATATCTTGCGCAGATCACCGAGATCTGCACGCGTCTGGCCGGCATGGTTGCCGGCATCGTGGCAGACGGAAAGTTTCCACTGGTGCTGGGAGGCGATCACTCCGCCGCGGTAGGCACTGTTGCGGGCATTTCAAAACACCTGCGCGCGCGTGGGGAAAAACTCGGCGTAGTCTGGATCGACGCCCACACCGACATGAACACGCCGGGTAGCAGTCCCAGCGGCAACGTACACGGGATGCCGTTGGCCTGCTGCGTTGGCCTGGGCCCACCCGCGCTATCGGAGATGTTCGGGTATTCACCCAAAGTCGATCCGTCTAATGTCGCGCTGGTCGGAATTCGGTCGGTGGATCAACCCGAACGGGATAACGTGCAGCGCTCCGGCGTACATGCGTTTACCATGCGCGACATCGACGAGCGCGGCATGCGCTCGGTCATCGAGCAGGCCATCGAGGTGGCCTCGCGCGGAACCGCCGGGATTCACGTTTCGCTCGATATGGACGCTGTAGATCCCGATGAAGCGCCGGGCGTCGGAACGCCTGTCCAGGGCGGAATCACGTATCGCGAGGCGCACCTTGCGATGGAGATGCTCGGCGATACCGGCCATCTGACATCCTTAGAAGTAGTGGAGGTGAATCCCGTAATCGACGAGGCGAACCGTACCGCGATTCTCGCTGTCGAACTTGTGCTATCAGCGATGGGAAAGAGGATCCTTTGAACATGAAAACGCGCGTGGCGGTGATTTACGGCGGGCGCAGCGGCGAGCACGAAGTATCGCTCCGCTCTGCTCAGTCCATTATCGAGGCGATGGACACCGAGAAGTACAAAGTGCTGCATTACCTCATCTCCAAGCAGGGCAAGTGGAGCCCGCGGGCCATCGTGCCGGAGCCCAAAGGCAATCCCGAAATCGACGTTGTGTTCCCGGTGTTGCATGGGACCTTCGGTGAAGACGGAACTGTGCAGGGACTGCTCGAACTCGCTAATCTTCCCTACGTCGGCGCGGGCGTGCTGGCTTCCTCCGTCTCAATGGACAAGGAGATCATGAAACGGCTGGCGCACGAACGCGGGCTTCCTATCGTGGACTATTTCGTGCTGCGCGGCGATAAGCAAGACGATCTTGAAAGCATTTGCTCACGACTTCCATTTCCGATGTTCGTCAAACCGGCGAATCTGGGCTCATCGGTTGGGATTTCGAAAGTGCACGATTGCGCGGAATTGAAGAACGGCATCCAATTGGCTGCCTCGTTCGACCGCAAGGTGATTGTAGAGCGGGGCGTCACCGGCCGCGAGTTCGAATGCGCCGTGCTTGGCAACGAGCAACCGGTTGCTTCCGCGCCCTGTGAGATTCTTCCCTCCCGGGATTTCTACGATTACGACGACAAGTACGTCCTGAATAAGACTGAGACAGTGATTCCAGCGGACTTGTCGCCCGAGAAAACGGCTGAGCTTCAACGTTTGGCCGTGGAGTGCTACCGAGCGGTGGAATGTGAAGGCATGGCGAGAGTTGATTTTTTGCTTGAGACCGCGACGGATCGCCTGTATATCAACGAGATCAATACCATCCCCGGGTTTACCTCGATTAGCATGTACCCTAAAATGTGGGAGTATTCGGGCCTTGCGATGCCCAAACTAATCGAGCGCCTGATTGATCTGGCGATCGAAAGACACGAAGCCAAGAACCGGTTGCGGTATTCGAAGTAGAAGTTAGATGATCCTTCCTCTTCTGTTCTTTTTCGCCGTACCTGCCTCCACCGAAGACCTGGAGAGCGCGCTGAAGCGCTTCTCGCAGGTGCTGGCGCTGGTCCAAGAGCAGGCGGCAGATCCGGTGAATACGCCGCAGGCGGTGTATCAGGGCGCGATCCCCAGCATGCTTCGGCAGCTCGATCCGCATTCGGTTTTCTTCGACCCCGAGCAGTACCAGCAGCTCAAAGAGATGGAAAAATCGGAGCAAAAAGGTTTCGGAACGATTGTCTCCATCCTGCCAGGCCGGGTGTTCGTTCTGCAGGCTATGCCGGGTACTCCGTCGGCCAAAGGCGGCCTTCAGCCGGGCGACGAGATTGTCGCAGTGAATAATGTCGCCCTGGCGCGGCTCGAGTTTGACCAGATTGTGGGCTTCTTAAGCGAAGCGCGGCAGCATCAAGCGCAGTTGATCGTGCGGCGGCCAACGAATGCACGGCTGCTCAATTTCGTTTTGGATCCGGAGTTGGTGGACGCGCCGAGCGTGGATCGCGCATTCACGCTGCGTGCCGGCGTCGGTTATGTTCGGATCACCGGATTCGATCCACAAACCGCGAAGAAGCTCAAGGACGCCATAGAACAACTCGGTGGCGAAAAGTTGCGCGGTCTGGTGCTGGATCTTCGCGACAATCCGGGCGGGGTGGTGCAGTCCGCGCTCGAGGCCGCTTCGTTCTTCCTTCAGCCGGGACAAAGGATACTCAGTGTGAAGGGCCGCAGCATCCAGGACCAAGCTGTCGATGTACCCAAGAACGGCACGCCGTACATGTTTAAATTGGCGGTGCTCGTAAATGAAAAGACGGCAAGCGCGGCCGAGATTCTGTCCGGCGCTTTGCAGGACCACGATCGTGCCGTTATCCTGGGGCAGCCCAGCTTCGGGAAAGGTCTGGTGCAAAACGTATTCACCCTGTCCGGCGACACCGCGCTCGCGCTGACTACGGCATTCTATTACACACCCAGCGGCCGCTCGATTCAGAAGCCTCTCCCCAGCGGCCACCTGGAGCTGGAGAAACAAAATCAGCAGTTCCGCACCGATTCCGGCCGAACCGTAACCGGCGGTGGTGGGATCCAGCCGGACGTCGTCGTCGCGCCGGAGGTTCCCTCGCGGCTGCGAATGGTACTCGAAGGCAGCGGCGTAATGACCTCATTCGCTACCGAATTTACGCACAACAACAAGGTGACGGATAGTTTTACGGTGACGCCCTCTGTACTGGAAGATTTCCAGGTATTCGCCGGCCAACACGAAATCCAGCCTCCCGTCGCCGAATGGCTGCGCGACCGTGACTGGATCCAGAACCGGCTCAAACAGGAGATTTTCAACCAGGCGTTCGGCGTGGCAAAAGGCGACGAAGTGGAAGCGCAGCGCGATCCTCTGGTGCATGCGGCTGTGGAACGGCTCTCGGCTCAGCACTAGGCCGGGTTCGATCCTTAGTCAAAATGGTATGTCACGCTAGGCGCCCGGTGCCCGGGCAATGGTTGGCCGCTAGTCACCAACCAACGCCGCCGGCTTGCGCGCGAACCGGGCGCGGATGGCATGGCTGATGATTGGCAGCAGCGAGAGGAAAATCACGAGCAGCACGAACTTCTCGAAATTCCGCCGCACCAGCGGTACCTCACCCAGGAAGTATCCCAGGATTGTCATCGAGCAGACCCACCCGATTCCCCCAAAGATGTCGAACGATAAAAACCGGGCGTAGCGCATCTTCCCCACGCCTGCGACGAACGGAGCGAAAGTCCGGACGATCGGGACAAACTTGGCGTAAATGATGGTCTTGCCGCCGTGTTTCTCATAAAATGCCTCGGTGCGGCGCAGGTGTTCTTGCTTGAAAAATCGCGAATCGGGCCGGTTGAATATCGTCGGACCAGCGCGCCGGCCGAGCAGATAGCCGCACCAGTCGCCCAGCATGCATGCACAGATTAGCAGCGCGATCATTACGCCCAGGTTCAATTGACCCGCGCCCGCCACGACTCCAATTGTGAACAACAAGGAATCGCCCGGCAGGACAAAGCCTACCAGCAACCCCGTCTCTGCGAAGACGATCGCTGTAAGCGTAGCGTAGCCGAGCCACCCGGTTAGGACCGTCGACAGGAGTTGAATGAGGCGCTCCGGGGTTGTGAGCGTGCGGAGCGCATCCAGCACCCAGTGAATCATGGGGTAGCGATGCTAGCTACGATACCGCGCCACGACTCGATTGATGACGTCTTGATGCTTCTTGACCTTGCCTTCCTGAATCAGGCGGGTCATGATGCTGTCTTCCAGTAGCGGAGCGAGTTCTTGCGCCTTGCGCTGTTTCAATTGGGTAACGATGGCCTGGCGCTGCTCAGGCAACTTGCTCATGTCCGGCTCCTGCCGCGCCACGACCTTGCCGACGATGGTTTGGCCAGCAACGCTCACCGGGCCGATGATGGAGCCATCCGGCTTCGTAAACGCATCGGCCAAAGATCGCGCCGGGCCGATCCCCTCCGCGGCGCCATCACGCGAGAAGAAATCGGCTGTCTTTACCTCCAGCCCCATGCTCTTCGCAGCCGCGTGCAGATCGCCGCCGTTGGCCTTGAGAAGATCCATGAGCTTATTCTGCTTTTCGGTCAACAAGCCACTCGATTTCTGCTGTAGGTAAGTGGCCTTCACCTGCGCCTCGACTTCCGTGAAATCACCCGGATGCGGGGGCGTGATGTTCGTGACTACCGCGACTGCCAGCTTGTTGCCAGCCTGGAAGACCTGGCTCACGTCGCCCTGCTTCAGCGACGCAATGGCTGTGTTCGCCTGCGGATCCGTCCCAAGATCCGGAATCGAAGTGCCAGGTCTGTACTTAGGCAGATCGATAAATTGCAGCCCCAGCTTGTTGGCGATTTGCTGCGCGTTCTTGGGGTTCTTAACGAGCTGCTCGCGGGCCTGATCTTCCAGGGCCTGCATCTTGTCGAACACGCTCTGCGACCGCAGGGTGTTCGTAATCTCTGCCTTGACTTCGTCCAGCGTTCGCAAGTGCGCCGGCTCCTTTTCCAACACCTGGATAATGTGGTAGCCGTATTGCGTCGTTATAACGTTGCTGATCTCCTTGGGTTTGAGAGCAAACGTGGTGTCTTCGAATTCCTTCACCATCTGTCCGCGAACCACCCAACCGAGATCGCCGCCTTTGGCAGCGGAGCCCGGATCTTCGGAATTCTTCTGAGCCAGCACGGCGAAATCCCCGCCCGCCCGCAGCTGCTTCAAGAGATCCTCCGCCTTGGCCTTGATTTGAGCCTTTTCAGCATCGGACTTGCCGGTGGTGGCGAGCAGAATGTGACGCGCATGCACGCGCTCGGGAGTCCGGAACTGATCCTGATGCGAGCTGTAATAGTTCTGGATTTGCGCGTCGGGTACCGGGATCGACTCGCCCACTTTGGCCTGATCGGCCACGATCAATTGGGTATCGCGCGTTTCCAAAACGGGGAAGAAGTTCTTGTTCGTCTCGAAATAAGACTTCAACTCTGCTTCGCTCGGCTTCAATTCCGAAATCAGCTTCTCGGCATTCAAACCAACGTATTCAAGTTTGACCTTTTCATTCTGGTCTTTGTAGGCCTTCTCCACTTCTTTGGCAGTTACGACGGAACCTTCCAAAGCGAGCGACTGCAGCGCGTCCTGATACGACTGCAACCGCAAGCCGTTCTCGAACTCCGGTACGCTCATACCCTGTTGTTCGAGGTACTGCTTGTATTGATCCGGGGGAAGACTTCCGATCTGTGTTGAACGGATGGTGTATGCCAAGTCGGTATCGGAGATCCGGAATCCGAGTTGCTGAGACTCGTAAGCCATGGCGCGTGCAGCGATGGCGTCATCGATCAGTTGAGGAACGTACGTGGCGGCCATTTCCGGAGGAATTTTGGCGCCCTGCAGCTGGTTCCGGATCTGTAGATCCACCTGCTGCACGGTTACCGGCTCTTTGCCGATTTCAGCCACCACCTGGTCGCTGCTGCTGCCCATAGGCGTTCCCGCGCCCGGGATCAGATAAACCAACATGGACAGAGCGACGATTGTGAGCAAACCGCCCATGACGATTTTGACGGCCTTAGCCCGGCTTCGAAACAGATCAAACATGCGTGAGAACTCCTAGAAAGGACGGTGGGTCTAAATTTCAGTATAGCGCGGTCATGCTCATGGCGCGCAGCGGAATCGAGCGCGTCTCATGTGAGCTGGGCCATTCGCAACCTGTTGGTACGCAATGGGTTGTGGATCTGGCCCAGAAGTGCGGCCAATACGTTCGCCCGAAAACCCGAGGCGGCATAAACAGACCTTGCGATCATGCTCGATGTCCAAGCTGCGGATCGCGCTGGCTAGTGCGACGGCCGATGTAGCCCGCCAGCTGATTCAGATCGCGCACGACCTCGATCGTCAGCATTTCGGGTTCGAACGATATATTGAACTCTTTCTCCAAAGCCGCGACAAATTCCAGCACCGCTAGCGAGTCGAGCCCCGCTACTTCATCGAGCTTAGTCTGGTAGGTCAGCTCATCCTCGCGCATATTCAGATGCAGCGACTTGATGAAGACCCGCCGTATCCGAGGCTTCAGTTCGTCGAAACTTGAATCTGCATTGCTCAAAAGCAGTCTGAAGCCTCCGATATTCGACGTTCTCGATGATTGCGGGGCCGTGGACTCGGCGAGGTCGACGAACCGGGTGGACTTGCGGGTTTGTGTTTCATGTCGAAGGAGGCACTGCACCTGCCGCATCGGCCGCGGCTGGTGACCCGCGGCGCCGCACCGACGCGACTAGCCGGATTTCGCCATACGTGATCTCCGGCGGCAAGGCATCTTTGACCGGTTTAATACGATTGACGCCTAAACGGTCGATGACTGCTTCAATTTGCCGGCGGCGGTCTTCCGGCACCCAGAGCGGATTAAATTCCAGCCGTCCGCGTTCCACCAACTCGGCGACAAAATCGATGACGGTCGCCAGCCGCCGCTCACGGATTTGGGCAATCTCTTCGAACGTGCGCCCCTCGGTTAAAAGGCGAATGGTTTCCTCGGCCGGGGAAGTTTTCGGCTGCTCGCGTTTCAATGCTCGCGCGCCGCGGCGGAATGTTTCGAAAGCTTCCAGGATCGCGGAGCCGAGCGACGCGGCTTTTTTCTCGCCGATGCCGGACACACCCATCAACTCATCAGGCGTGCGCGGCTGTTTCCGGCATAGGTCTTCAAGCGCGCTGTCGTGCAGCACCAGAAAAGCAGGTACGTTGTCGCGCTGAGCGATCCCGCGGCGCCAGTCGCGCAGATACTCGAGCAGTTCCGGGTCGAGCGCGGCCGGTTCCGCGGCAGTTTTGCTTGGCCGCTTCGGCTCGCCGGGACGCTCAATTCGTAGGCTCGCGTCGGCTCTCGCGTCGAGCCAGGCCGGCGCGCTGCCGCAGAAATCGCACATCTCGCAGCGATCCCACTTAGGCGTCTCACCGAAATGAAGGCAGATCTCGCGATGCCGGCAGGCCTGGACTTCCGCGAAACGCCGGATGACGTGGTACCGCTGCCAGGCCCGCTCCTGCTCGTCGCGATCGACAATCTGGTCGATGAAGTGGGCCAGCAGTCCTACATCCTTTTTTCGCCACAGCAAAGCGCAGTCGGAAGGAAGCCCGTCGCGGCCTGCGCGTCCGGCTTCCTGATAATACTGTTCGAGCGATTTGGGAAGCGAAAGATGGATCACTGCTCGCACGGCTGCTTTGTTGATTCCCAGGCCGAACGCGATCGTACCCACCAGCACCCGGACCTCGTCCGACATCCAGCGCTCCTGATTATTCTGCCGCGTGCGCGGGTCCATCTTAGCGTGATACGGAACAGCGGCAATGCCTTTCTCCGCCAAAAAATCGACCGTCTCCTCAACGCGTGCGATGGTGGGTGCATACACGATCACGTTGTTGCCGGCGTGCGCCCGCAGCGCGGCCACAAGCAGACGCTGCTGCTGCCGGTCGTTCTCGCATTGCCGTACCAGGTAGCGGAGGTTCGAGCGGTGAAAACTCTGAATATACTTATCGGGGTCGCGAAGCTGAAGCTGCGTCAGAATGTCGTGCCGCACGCGCCGGGTCGCGCTGGCGGTGAACGCGGCAATCGGCCTATCCGGGAAATTCGCGCGCAGGGTGCTCAGCTGCCGGTATTCGGGGCGGAATTCATGGCCCCACTCGGAAATGCAGTGCGCTTCGTCGATCGCAAAATAGCCGATCGGAACGCGCGAGAGCCAGGCGAGTGTCTCGGGTTTGGCGAGCCGCTCGGGCGAGAGGTAGAGCAGCCGGTAGACGCCTCGGGCCGCCTGCGCGATTACGTTGGATTGCTCGGACCACGGGATCGCGCTATTTAACACCGCTGCTGGAATCCCCATTTGGCTAAGCTGGGCGGCTTGATCTTGCATCAATGCGATCAATGGTGATATGACTACCGCTGTCTTACCCGAGACTAGCGCGGGCAATTGGTAGCACAGCGATTTGCCTCCCCCGGTGGGCATCACGACCGCGGTGTCGCGCCCGGCCAGGATGCTTTGGACGATACGCTCTTGCAGCGGCCGGAACTCGCTGTAGCCCCAATAGCGGGCCAGCGGTTCGCGCAAATCCAGTTCCGTGGGCAAACTCCAATTGTGCCTGAAAAAAAGGCTCGGAACTGTCGGCGCTACACTGAAAATCTCATGGCGAGTCCCAGCAGCATTGACTGGCGCGCGGTGCGAAACGAGTTTCCCGCGCTTGAGAACTGGACCTACCTGAACACCGCGACCTTCGGGCAGTTGCCGCGCCGTGCCACCCAAGGCGTCTGCGCGCACTTCCAGCATCGCGACGAACTCGCATGTTGGGATTTTTTGAGTTGGTACGGCGATGCCGACCGCCTACGCGGAAAAATCGCGCGGCTGATTCACTGCAATGCCGATGACGTGGCTTTTATTCCGAACGCCACCGCCGCTCTCGGAGTTTTATCGGCGGGCATCGGCTGGCGGCGCGGGGATCAGGTGCTCACGCTCAAGCACGAGTTCCCGAACAACCTGTACGCGCCGGCAATGCTTGGCCGCTTTGGCGTTGAGATGATCGAATGTCCCTGGGAACGCCTGTACGAGTCGGTGAGCGAGCGCACGCGCCTGGTCCTGATCAGCTCGGTGAACTACATGACCGGTTTTGCGCCGCCGCTCGAGGAATTGTCTGCGTTCCTGAGAGCCCGCGGCGTGCTGCTATACGTAGACGGCACGCAGAGCGTGGGTGCGCTGCAATTCGACGCGGCGCGCATTCAGCCAGCCATGCTGGCGGTGCACGGGTACAAGTGGATGCTTGCGCCTACCGGCGCCGGATTCATGTATGTGCATCCGGACGTCCGCGAATGGCTGCCACCCAACGCCTTTGGATGGCGCAGCCACCGTGGTTGGAGCAACGTTGACAATCTGCACCACGGCACACCCGAACTGACCGGAGCGGCCGAAAAATACGAGGGCGGCAACCTGGCCTCGGCATTGCTTTATGCGTTAGAGGCTTCCGTCGACCTGATGCTGGAGATCGGGCCGGAGCGCATCGAGGAGCGTGTCCTTTGTCTGTCTCAAAAGACGCGAGCCCTTCTGCGCGACCTTGGTGCGATCGTGCAGGACGATCGGTCACCGATCGTCGCCGCGCGATTTGAAGCGCGCGACGTTTCGGCGCTGGCCCGCTCTCTCAAGGAAGAACGTGTGCTGGTGGCGGCCCGCCGCGGGAACTTGAGAGTTTCAACCCACCTGTATAACGACGAACAGGACCTAGAGACGCTTTCGACTGCCCTGCGACGGTTGCGCTAGCTAACCGGTTCCTTCTCGGGATTTACGCGTCCATCACGCATGCGCACGATTCGGTGCCCGTACGCCGCGGCCTCGGGGTTGTGCGTGATCATAAGGATAGTCTGACCGAGCCGCTCGTTCAGCCCGCGCAGCAAATTGAGCACGGCGGCGGAATTCTCGGTATCGAGATTTCCCGTTGGTTCGTCAGCCAGCAAAATGGCCGGATGATTCACGATGGCACGCGCGATTGCTACGCGCTGCTGCTCGCCTCCTGAAAGGGCGCGGGGTTTGTGATCGAGCCGCCCTGCGATCCCCAGCAGCTTAAGCACTTCTTGGAATGAAGAGTCCAGCGGGCCGTTTTTGTTCGCAATATATCGCGCGATCTCGATATTGTCCCGGGCTGTGAGCGTTGGCAGCAGGTTGTATTTCTGAAATACGAACCCAACGCTGGTTTTGCGCAGTTCCGTCCGCTGCGCGTCGGTCATGCCAAGCAAATCCTGTCCCGCGATATGAATGCTGCCGGCCGTCGGCGGAGCCAACCCGCCGATGATGTAGAACAGCGTAGACTTGCCGGAGCCGGATGGTCCGACAATGGAGAGAAACTCGCCGCGCGCCACGTCCAGATCCACACCGCGCAGCGCGTTCACCTCCACGTCGCCCACGTGATACGTCTTAGTCAGCCCGCGGATCGCGATGATCGGAGGTTCACTCATAAGCCAGCGCTTCTATAGCATCCTGGCGAGCGGCCTTTAATCCGGGGTAGATCGCCCCCAGCAGCGCGCCCAAGAGTGCGAGAGCGGCTGCGTAGAACCACCAGTCGTAAACAATAGCCTGGATAAGTGTGCCCGGCATCAGGCGCGCAATCAATGCCCGCGTCCCATACGCCAGGGCGATGCCAAGCAGCGAGCCTGCAACGGCAAGCAGCGCCGTTTCTCGCAGCAGAATGTTCAGAATCAGGCCGGGTGACCCGCCCAACGCTTTCAGTACCCCGATTTCGCGCGTGCGCTCCAGCACGGCAGTGTACATGGACAGGAAGACGACCAAAAATCCGACCAGCACTCCCAGCCCGATAACCACGCCGATGAATTGCGTCAGCATGGGAATGTTGCCTGGGGAAAACAGCGTGACGTAGTCTTCCATGGAGTAAATTTTGTATTGCTTCAGCCGTTCCGACAGCGCGGCAATGGTCGCATTGATGTTCGCGGAGTTGTCTACCTTGACATAAACCATCGTTACCTTGCCGGTGTTGGCGGTGAGTCCCTGAAGTGTGTCGAGCGGCACCACGACGCGCGCCAGCATTCCCGGCACGAAGACGCCGGAAACGTGCCAGGGCCGGTTAATTAAATTGACCGTGTCCCCGACTCGCACCCTGTGCTGAGCCGCGTAATATTCATCCACCATCACGTCGTCTGGGCTCTTGAAACCACCGCCGCGGACGAACTGAAACCCTCCGCTCATCTTGTCGAAGGTCGCAAGGTCGACCCCGGTAAGGTAATTGAAAAGATCGGTTCCGTAGGTCAGGATGCCGCTTGCGATCTGCACGTGCGGCGTCTTTTCAATCACGGCCGGAATGATACGCGCCAGCATCTGGCCCCCGGAAATGATCACGGCGCCGCTCGGCGGCCGAACCAGAATATCCGCGCCAACTCCTTTTGCGCGCCTAGCCTGGTCGTTCAGCATGCCGCGGCTCAAGCCGACCAGCGCGAGCACCAAGGTGACTTGAATAGCGATCGCTATCACGCTGAGCAGCGTCCGGATAGGCCGATGCCGCAGGTTTTCAACAACCAGCTTGTTGATCAATCTACTTGTAGGATACGACTACGCGCTCTGGAGCCGGCGGGATTTCGTGCAGTTCGCTATGGACGAATCCCGCGTTGCGAAACATGCGATCCAGTTCGGCGAACGTATAGGCGTCGCCGTGCGCGGTGGTGCCGAGCATCATCATGCTGAACATCGCAGCCGAAGGCGGGGAGATGCGATCTTCATTCGGAACAAATTCCAGCGTTACGGCGCGACCGCCCGGAGCGAGGGCGGCGTGAACTTTCTGAAGGAGCTTTTCATTGGCCGGCGGATCGAAATGATGCAAAAAATTGGTCAGTAGCACCACGTCGTAGCCGGTTCCGAAATCGGCATCGAAGGCGCTTCCGGCGATGGTCGAGTAGCGCCCGGAGATGCCGGCCTTTTCCGCGTTCTCGCGCGCGACCGCTAAAACCGCTTGCCAATCCAAGGCTACGATGCGGGCGTTTGGATTCGCCTTTGCAATCTCAATCCCGAACAGACCATGGCCGGCGGCGATATCCAATACCTTCCAGGGCGCGCCGGATTTTGCTTCAATGACGTCTACTATAAGTTGTGCCGGAAGGCTCATCAGTCCGATCATCGATCGCGCGAACTCCACCCAGAGCGGATTATCCGGCTCGACGGTTCCTTCTCCATCCATTAAGGTCCCGCCCTTACGCACGATCGCGGCCATGTCGCCAAAGCTCTGTGTCAGATCCGTGTTCGCCAGGAACGAGCACATGGACCCCAGGTAGGCCGGTGAATTGCGGTTCAAAAATAGCGCGGAATCTTGAGTCAGTCCGTACGCGCCATTTTGTTTGGTTAAAAACCCAATTATCGTCAAGAAATCGCACAGAACGCGCGTGCCTTTTTCCGAAGCTTGGATGCGCGCGGCGATATTCTTAGGCGTTGTGTTTCCCTCGGCAATCGCAGTGAACAGGTCCAGTTCGACAGCGCCTCGCAGCGCGGCCGTTCTCTGATACGCATTCAGCGTATCGAATATCATTTCGGGCGAGGGCCCGCTCAGGCTCTGAGGTGCTGAAGACATAGTCCAACCATGATACAGCGCTCCCTGCCAGACCGCTGACTACCAACCCAGCCGCACGCCGCCAGTGACGCTCCGCGACAGAGCCTGATAGCCGAGCACCTCTTCGTACCGCTCGTTCAGCAGGTTATCGACGCGCATAAACGGCGTCACGTGATTGGTCGCGCGAAAGGAACCGCTGGCGTAGATGTTCTCGAAACCAGGATTGCGCGTAACGCCGAAGGTAAAGTCGGCGTCCTGGCGCTCTCCCGTGAATCGGCCACCCACGATCAAGGACCAGCGCTTGGGCGTCACCGCAATAGACAGTGCTCCGGAATTGCGAGGCCTGCGCACCAACTCTTCGCCGATCCCTGTGGTGGAATCCAAGGGCGACGTAGAGGCGGTGACGCGCGTGTATAGCCGCATGTAGCTGCTCGTTAGCGAAACGTTGTGTGGAAGGCGCGCCTCCACCGAAGTCTCCACGCCTCGTGCCCAACTCGCCTGAATATTCTGCCAGGAATCGCCCACAAACGCGATCAGGTTGTCAAAAGAGCTGCGGAACGTGGCAACTTCGGTGCGTATCCGCCGCTGAAACCAGTCCGCGACGGCTGCCGCTTCGTAGGATGTCGTCGTTTCGGGCCGCAGTGCGGGATTTCCATGGAAGTAGGGTGAGACCGCAAAATTTTCAAGCAAGCTCGGTTCGGTAACGCCGCGCCCAGCGCTGAATCGCAGCGAAGCCGACGATAGTGGGCCGTGCTCGCCGGCCACCATAACGCTCGCGCCTCCGCGCCCCGACCCTATGGTCCCGAACGCGCTGCTATGTTCCAGCCGCGCTCCGGCACTGAGGTAGATTCGCGACCCGAGGTGTTCCTGGAGATTCGCGAAAAAGCCGTTGTTGTCGCGCGATGCCGCCACGCCGTCGAGAACACCGCTCTGTTTTTGGTAATCGTAGCCGAACACCAGCGCTCCGGTGCGATGCGAGAGCGTGCCCTCATAGCCGGCAGTTTTGCGCTCGGTCAAATTCAGCGAATCGGACGGACCGAAAAAGGCAGAGCTTTCGACGAGCCGCAGCCCGGCCGGAATCTGTGCTGGAAGCGCGGCCGGATTCAGCAGCGTCACGAAGTAGGTGTGCGGCACCGGTCCAGCCACGTCGCGCACCAACGCCGCCAGCGGTTGCTCTCCGAACGGTTCGTCATCGTTAAAGCGATCCGTCAGCCGGTTGAAGCCGAACGTGAATCGCTGAAGATAATTGGATCCTCGGCTATCGTCAACGCGAATTGAAACAGTGCTATCACGGGTCTGCTCGTTCGGAATCGGATCGTCCACGCCGTACGCCGTCTGACCCGGTGTGCCTGCATGGGCGTCGTACATGTGAAACACACCTCGGACCTCGGTTGCATTCGAAATTTTGTAGCCGAGGTTCGCCGTGCCGGTGTTGTTGCGATCGAAGGTGTTCTGAAATTCGCCAACGGTGTGGAACTCGGACGCGCTTAAGCCGTAGTCCATCCGGTTGCCCAAGCCGCCGTTCAAGCTCGCGATCCAGCGGTCAGTTTGAAAGCTACCGCGTTCGTACGAAACCGAGCCGTGCGGGATGGTCTGCTCGGGATCGCCGTGCTTGCTGAAAATTTGGATTACGCCCGCCGCGGCCTCGGCCCCGAATAGCGCGCTCTCGGGTCCGCGAATTACTTCGACGCGCTCGACGCCTTCCGACGTAAGGTTCTCCAGATGGATCTCGCCGCCGGGATCGTTCAACGGCACCCCATCCAGCAGAACCAGTGTGCCAGTACGCTCGGCGCCGCGTGTGAACACCTCCGCCAGCGCGCCTGGCGGCCCGTACGCGGAGATCTGAATTCCGGGAACATCGCGGAAGACGTCGAACAGCATCGGATAATTCAGGGCCTGCAGCCGCTGTTCGGGAATCACCGTAGCGGCTACGGCTGCTTGTTCGGGCGTGGTTTCCGTGCGCGTAGCCGACACGACCACCTTCTCCACGGGCCCGGCGACGATCAGCGTGACTCTATTCTCCGCGCCGGCACTTAATTCGAGCGTCTGCTCCTGGAACCCGATCTTTTCTACCCGCACACGGCAGCGGTCTCCGCCGTTTACGCTGAAGCGCCCCTCCGCACTGCTAAAAACAGCCTGATCCGCGCACACCACGCGCGCCCCCTCAACCGGCCGCCCGGAAGGATCCAGAATAGTTCCGTGAATGGTTTTGGTTTCGCCCGCGCAAAGAGCGAGCGACAGAGACAATAGGAAAATGGTTCGCATCGGACGTTTCTCCCTCGAAAACGTGATTTGATTTTGAGCGAGGAACCGGTCTCCTGACTCGCGGCGGGCCCTGGAGAAGCGATCTTCCCACTAACGCAGTGATCGCTTCGGCCTCGGATTTGCCGCTTACAGTTGCGGGGCAGTGGCGGATTTTCACCGCCTTCCCGTGCATCCCTCGCCGTTCAGCTTTTGAAAGAACTTGTTGCCAGAAGACAACATGGCAGAGTTTAGCATATCGCGCGGTGCAGGTTCGCGCTGCGTGTGCGACATCCTGCGCGTGCGATACGCATCAAACGTTGCTGCGTTTGCGCTCGAAGGGTTGTTTCAGATACTTGGCCGCTTCTTCCTGCGCGCCTTCGGTATTGTCGCGAGTGCGAATGGCCTGGTTATACTCGTTGACCGCACGGTCGCGCTGGCCCGAAATATCGAAAATATTTCCGAGCTTGATATGCGCCCACACTTGCGTCCACGCGGGGGTCCCGTCGCCGTTTATCGCCTCGCGGTACTCGTTGGCCGCGGACTGATAATTGTTCTGCAGGAAGAAAATCTCAGCGACGCGATAGTGTGCCAGGGAACTGGCGCGGTTCACTTCAATGGCCTTTTGATATTCCTTCAGGGCGTCTCCCAACTCGCCGATCGCGACAAACTGCTCGCCGCGTTTGATCGCTACCTCCACCCGCATGTTTGGGCTCCAGCGCAGGACGCTGCCGTTGGGGTCGATCGCGACCGACTTCGGTTTGCCGAAAGTGTCCACGGAAAATTCAGACGATGTGCCGACCACGTCCACGCGCTTGGTCTCCGGATTGCCTTCGGTTTCGATCTTAAGATCGACGGGCATATGGAACGTGTCGAGATCCTGCGAGATCTTGCCCATCACGCGGAATCCCTTAGTTCCGAGGCGAAACACGGTGTACTCCAGGCGAAACTCGGGCGCGCCATTGGATTCGATCCACTGAACGAAGAAGTACTGCAGGTTTTGGCCGTAGATCTTCTCGGCGGCTTGGCGGAAATCGGCCGTGCTGACTGATTGCCACCCATGGTCTGCGGCGAAGGTCGACATCAATTTGGAAAAATTATCCGCGCCCATTACGTTGCGCAACATGTTCAATATGGCCGCGCCTTTGGCCGCCGTCTCCGCCCAGTATTCAGGCGAATAGTCCTCGAGACGGCCGGACTGGATCAGGGGCGGATTGTCCACCGTGAGCGCTTCGACATAGGTGTCGTGAATATCCTGCTCGAACGCGCCGGGGCCGCTGTTGTGCGCATCCCACAGCAACTCGGCGAAGCGGGCATTGCCGTTTTCCAGCCACATGTGATCGCGATTGACGGGCGAAATGAGCGTCTCCCACCACTGGCGCGCAACCTGGTTGGCCAGCAGGCGCTCAGCAACGCGATCCCCAATGCCTTTCGGCGAAAGAAAAATCACACCCGGCGCGGAGTACCCGTTCGGGGTTCCGTCTTCAGTCTCCACCAGGGTCAGATTGGCCTGCGGAGGCAGTCCGTACACGCTGGTGAAGTAGCTCATGATTTTTCCAGTTTCCTCGCCATAAGCGTTCGCCATCGATTGCTTCTTTCGGAAGTAGACCGATGTGTTGACGCCTTGCGAGTCGACGCGCGCGGGATCGCCCTCCACAATCGCAATACTGCCTGGAAATGACGGCTTGGTGTACTGGAAGCTGTAGGCGATCTTATCGGCGCCCACATGCTCGTCATGCTCAAGGCCGCTCGCGATGACTTTGAAACCGGCCGGCACCGTGATATGCAGATCCGCCGTGTAGCGATCCGTGGTGTAGTCGTTAACGGGAAACCAGCGCGCCGGATACATCAGGTAGGCGAAATCGTTTTGGATGTCGGCGAACTTGATGCCATAGACCGGTGAATCTTCCTGGCCGCTGAAACGGCCGTCATAGCTGAACGTGAACGTTGCCGGAGTCCCTTTAGCCAGCGGCCCTGGCAGGTTAAGGCGCACGGCGGGATCTTGCGTGGAGCGGGAGGTCTGGATTTGCCGGCCGGAGTCGTCCGTAACACGCGACAGACTCAGCGCATTGTTCAACTCGAAGGAGAGCGACGAGATGTCGCTGTCCAGGGGAATGAAGCGGACCTTCACGGTGGCGCTAAGCGACTGGGTGCGCGGGTTGACCTCGGCATCGATCGAGTAGTTTTGGACATCGATCCGGCCGCGCTTAGCTCCTCGATCCTGGGCAGCGAGTATGGACGCCATAGCGAGAGCTGCAACCAGAGCGCATAGCACGCCGCGTCCGTGTTGCGGGAAAACGCGCCGTGGCGGCGTTCCGTTGCGCGCGTTCTGGAGAGTCTTACGAAGCATGAGGCATTTCCTTCTTAACTAAGCACCAACGGGGGAGCGAGACGCGAGCGCGGACTCCCGCTTGAGCGATGCGGCCGGACTGGAGCCGCTCGCCAGATAATCTTCAACCAGCCGGGCGGCCAATTCCAGGGGATCGTCATCCGCAGACAGCTTTTGCGCCATGCCAGCCAGCTGGCGCCGCATTTCTTCTCGCGCGGAAGTATCGGCCAGGAGGCGCAGGGCCTCACTGGCAAGCCGGTCCGCAGTCAGGTCGTGCTGAATCAGTTCCGGCACGATTCGACGGCCGGCCACCAGGTTCACCATGGTATAAAACGGAACATTGACGAGCCGCCGGCCCATCAGCCAAGTCAATTTGTTCACCCGATAAAAAGCGATCAGTGGGGTTCCGAGGAGGCCGGCCTCGATAGTAACGGTCCCGCTAGCGGCCAGGCACAAGTCGGCGCAGGCCATGACGTCCCAGGTCTGTCCCTCAAGCAGTTGGATGGATGCGGCGGAAATGCGTTCCCTAAAAGTTGATTCCGGCGGAACCGTACCGGGCGGGACGGCCAAAATGAAGCTGGGCGCGGGTCCGGCATGACCTGAGCGGATCTTTTCTACGGCCTCCAACAGGGTGGGGAGGTGCCGCGCCGCTTCTCCTGGCCGGCTTCCGGGTAGCAATGCGATCAATTGCGATCCGGCGGGCACGCCGAAACGGCGGCGTAACTCATCGGCCGCGGCCGAGGGCTTGACCAAGCGCGTTAAAGGGTGGCCGATATAAGTGCATTGGACGCCGGCGCGTGCGAAAAAGTCCGGCTCGAACGGAAAAATGCACAGCAACCGGTCGATGGTGCGGCGCATGAGCGGTAGCCGCCCTTTTCGCCAGGCCCAGACCTGCGGCGCAACCAGGTAGATAACGGGTATGCGCAGCTTCTTGAGATGGCGGGCCAGCCGCAGATGGAAATCGGGGCTGTCGGTAAGGATGGCCAATTCGGGCTTCTCGGCGGCCGCCGCGGCGCGCAATTTGCGGAACTCTCGGTAAATACGAGGGATATGGCTAACCACTTCAACTAACCCAACTACGGCGAGACTGCGCGCATCGACGATTGGGCGCACACCGGCGTGTTGCATGCGCGGCCCGGCGCATCCGAAAAACTCCAGATCGGGGTTGCGCCGTCTCAGGGCCTCCACCAGCCCGGCGGCGTAAAGGTCTCCGGAGGCCTCGCCGGCCGAGATAAGGACTCTGCGCGCCACTCTTCTCTAGTCTATCGCGG
>Ga0070738_10000572_pt1 | contig 100284 bp, 91 predicted proteins | sample Coa_R2_2_FD_66446 | JGI IMG/M metagenome (GOLD analysis project Ga0070738, IMG submission 66446) | Surface soil microbial communities from Centralia Pennsylvania, which are recovering from an underground coalmine fire - Coalmine... | ecosystem: Environmental > Terrestrial > Soil > Unclassified...
GTTGATTGCCTCGGTCGCGACCGGTGCCTTCGCCGCCTACCACTTCAATCGCCTCTCGTTCCTCGGCGTGCTGGCCAATCTGCTGGGCGTGCCGCTGACCGGTTTCTGGATCATGCCGTGGGGACTGCTGGCGATGCTGCTGATGCCGTTCGGGCTGGAACGCTTCGCGCTGGTGCCGATGGGCTGGGGAGTCGATGGCCTGAACGCGATCGCCTTCCATGTCGGCGCCTGGCCGCAGGCGGCCGCGCTCGTGCCGTCGCTGCCCGGCGCCAGCCTGTGGCTGATGACCCTGGGCGGCCTGTGGTTCTGCCTGTGGAAGCGGCGCTGGCGGTTTGCCGGCCTGCCCGTGGTCGGGCTGGCCCTGATGCTGGGGCCCGGCAAGGCGCCCGACCTGCTGATGAGCGAGGACGGCCGCGTGCTCGGCCTGCGCGACCAGCACGGCATGGTGCATGTCGCTTCGGCGCGCCTCGACCGCTTCATCACCGACACCTGGGCGCGACGCAGCGGCCAGGAGGGCGCCAGGAAGTGGACCGCCAGCGCCGACGAGCAGGCCGCGGGCCTTGGCTGCCACACCGGCCTCTGCCGCTGGCGCAAAGGCCCGTGGCGAGTCGCGCTGGTGAGCGACGACCGGCGATTGCCGGAAGCTTGCGGCAGCGCGGACATTGTTCTCTCGACCGTCGACGCGCAGGGCCGCTGCCGGGGGCCGCGCGTCGTGATCGATCGCCGCGACGCCTGGCGCGAAGGGGCGCAGGCGCTGTGGCTCGACGAGACGGCAGTGCGGCGAGAGACGACGAATGCCGCCCGCGGCGACCGGCCGTGGGTGCCGAACAGCCCGTCCCGGCAGTCGGTGGTGAAGGCGCCGGGCGCCTAGACGAGCCGGAAGTCTGCTCGTTCTTGGCGGGAGTCCACAAGAGTCCACTCGGGTGTGGACCGGTTGGATGCCGATGGCACAAGGGTTTTTGGCCAGGAGTCCACGAATCCACCGATATCGTCCCGCCGAAGAAACACCCCTATTGGAGCGCGCCGCTTCCAGTGCCGGCGGGAAATCATGAGCGGCCCTGGAGTGGCGCGATCCGATGATCATCATCATGCGTGCGACAGTGCACGATCGCGCGCCGAACACCTATTACGGGCAACGGCTGGGAGGAAATGCCGCTGTTTGCGAGCCTCGAACCGCCGGCCATTGCCCATCATGAGGTTGTTGCGACCGCTGGATTCGTGACCTTCGACGTTTGGGAACGAGATTCGGCAGGAAATCGCCCGCCGGCGCGCCGGAAATTTGTCGGTCGACCAAAAAGAAAACTCTGAGCGTCAGGCGAAGTGGCGCGCGATCTTCTTCTCTCCGTGATAGGACGCAATCGTAAAGAGAAGGTCCCTGGACCCGGCCGGGCATTGTCGCCAGCGAGAGCGCCGGCAGTGTTATGATTGGCTTGGCCGCAGAGTGCTCGTGTACACGCCCGTGTGGAGGTCGACAGGTAGATGAATGACAGGAAGCCGATGTCGGAGGCGAGCGCAAACTTGGAGCCCCGGGACTTCATCCGCGACGTGGTCGAAGCTGACCTCGCCCGCGGCTCAATCCAGGGCGTCGTCACGCGCTTTCCACCGGAGCCGAACGGCTATCTGCATCTCGGCCACGCAAAGTCGATCTGCCTGAATTTCGGGCTTAGCGTGGAATACGGGGGACGCTGCCACCTTCGCTTCGACGATACCAACCCGGTGAAGGAGGAGCAGGAATACATCGACGCCATCAAGCGTGACGTGCACTGGCTTGGCTTCGACTGGGGCGAGCATCTGCACCACGCGTCGGACTATTTCCAGACGTTGTACGACTGGGCGGAGCACCTCATTCGCGCCGGCCTCGCTTATGTAGACGATACGCCCCCCGACGAGATGCGGGCGATGCGTGGCACGCTGACCGAACCGGGCCGTCCTTCGGCCGACCGCGATCGTTCGGTTGAAACGAATCTCAGCCTGTTTCGCGATATGCGCGCCGGCAAGTTTCCGAACGGTGCGTGCGTGCTGCGGGCGAAGATCGACCTTGCTTCCGGCAACATGAACCTGCGGGACCCCGTCCTGTATCGCATCCTGCACGCGTCTCATCCGCGCACCGGCACTGAGTGGTGCATCTACCCGACCTACGATTTCGCTCATGGCCAGTCCGACGCCATAGAGCATGTCACACACTCGCTCTGTACCCTGGAGTTCGAGGACCATCGTCCGCTCTACGACTGGTTCCTCGACCACCTGCCGGTCCCTTCGCGACCCCGCCAGATCGAATTCGCCCGCCTCAACATCGGATACACCGTACTTTCCAAGCGCTACCTGACGGATCTGGTACGGCGCGGCTTCGTGAGTGGCTGGGACGACCCGCGCATGCCGACCCTGGCAGGCCTCCGCCGGCGCGGCGTGCCGCCGGAGGCGATCCGCGACTTCGTTCGGCGCATCGGCATGTCCAAAGCCAACAGTGTCGTCGATCTCGCCATGTTCGATCACGCGATCCGCGACCGTCTCAACCAGGTGGCCCAGCGGCGCATGGCTGTCCTGCGGCCGCTCAAGCTCGTGATCGAGAATTTTCCCGAGGACCACGTCGAAGAGCTGGAGGCCGTCAACCACCCGGGGAACCCGGACGCTGGCACGCGCACCCTTCGCTTCAGCAGGGAGGTTTTCATCGAGCGCGACGACTTCATGGAGAACCCGCCGAACAAATTCTTCCGGATGGCGGTGGGGCGAGAGGTGAGGTTGCGCTATGCCTATCTCGTCACCTGCCGCGAGGTCGTGAAGGACGCGGATGGCAACGTGGTGGAGCTGCGTTGCACCTACGATCCGGCCAGCCGCGGCGGCAATGCACCGGACGGCCGAAAGGTGAAGGCCACCCTGCATTGGGTGTCGGGCCGGGACGCACGCCCCGCCGAGGTCCGTTTGTACAGTACGCTCTTCAACCGCCCCGACCCGGGAGCCGATGGCGATCTAGACGCCGACTTGAATCCGGCTTCGCTCGAAGTCGTGTCGGGCGCGCTGCTGGAGCCCTCGCTGGCGGAGATGCCCGTGGGCGAAGCCGTGCAATTCGAGCGGCAGGGCTATTTCTGCCCGGACCCGGCGAGCGGCCCGGACGCCCTGGTGTTCAACCGTACGATCGAGCTGCGCGACACATGGGCAAAGTTGCAGGTGGGCGAGTGATTCTTCGTATCGGTACGGGATACGTGCCGGCTTGGTTCGATGGAGGGCATCGTGGCAAAACGAATCGTTGAGAGCCCGCAGGCGATGAAGGCGCTGGTCGGTCAGGAGCTCGGGGTCAGCGACTGGCTGGTAATGACACAGGAGCGCATCAACACGTTCGCCGAAGCGAGCGGCGACCATCAGTGGATTCACGTCGATGTCGAGCGCTGCAAGACGGACATGCCGGATGGGAAGACCATCGCGCACGGCAATCTTACCCTGGCCGTGATCGCTACCTTCAGCCGGGATGTGCTCAAGATCGACAATGTGCGAAACGGGATAAACTACGGCTCGAACAAGGTGCGTTTTACCAGCCCCGTGCAGGTTGGCGCGCGCATCCGCGGCCGCCAGAAGCTGCTCGCCGCCGACGACATGCCAAACGGCGGCATTCGCATGACATACCAATGGACCGTCGAGATCGAGGGCAAGGAGCGTCCGGCCTGTGTTGCCGAGACCATGAGCATCGCCTACCCCAAAGCATGAGCGATCGCGCTCAATCCGCGGCCTGGCGAGTTCGAAACGTCAGGGGCTTCCCGACGAGGGCACTACAGTCGCCTCGCCGGCGAAACGGCCGTCCCAGAGTCGGGGTACAGATAGACGTTTGCGACCAGCTCGGTCGTCATCCGTCTTGTAGCAGAAGACCCGTCAGCCCTTTTTGATGAGCTTCGGGTACATCACCTGATCGCCGTGGGCAGCCATGTAGGCCATCTCCTCGTCGGTGACGGTCTCGGGCGTCTTGCCGTTCGCCGCGCACAGCAGCTCGACGATGATGTTGCGGTTGATCTCGCTGACCAGCACGCAGGTGCGGTGATAGGCCTCCGACACGGTGCGGCCGAGCACGGTGAAGCCGTGTCGCTTCATGATGATGCAGTTGGTGTCCTGGATGAACGACTTGATCGGGCCGACATCCTCCTCGACGTTGATGCTGGCCGGCAGGTAGTGCGGCGGCTTCTGCATCAGGTAGCCGAAGGTGAGGCTGAACGAGCGGATCTTGTCGTACCCCGCCGCCATGTAGGCGATCATCTCGTCGTGGTGCAGGTGGATCACCGCGTTCACGTCGGGCCGCAGCCGCAGGATCTCGCGATTCATCTGGTGGCCGACCGTTGTCGCGCGTTCGCCCGCGAGGATGCGGCCGAACGGGATGTCTGTGATGACGAGATCGCCGCCCTCGACCTCCTCGAGGCTGATGCCCTGCGGCTTGGCGTAGCAGATGCCCTCCGGATGGTTCGGATGCGCCACGCGAATCACCATGCCGCCGACGCTCGAGTTCACCAGCCCGCGGTTGGCGATGCGGTGGGCGTAGGTGACGTAGTCCTTCACCACCTTGGGATCGAAGGTGACGCTGGGGTCGGGCGTCAGTTCGTTGACGCGATAGGTTGCCGGGCTGCCATCCATCGTCCGTCTCCTATTCGGGCTTGAGGCCGAGCTTGTCGGCCAGCGCCTTCCAGCGCCGCGTGTCGTTCGCCATGGTGCTGGCGAATTGCTGCGGCGTCGACATCACCGGCTCGACGTCGAGCGCGCGCATCTTCTCGCGGCCGGGGTCGGCCAGGAACGCCTTGGCGAGGATCTTCTGGACGCGGTCGGCGATCTCGGGCGGCAGGCCGGGCGGTGCCACCACGCCGTACCAGAACACCTCCTCGAAGCCCTTCACGCCAAGGCTGTCGAAGGTCGGGACCTTCGGAACGGCCGTCGAGGGACGCGTGACCGCGAAGCCGGTCAGCACGCCCTCGCGCACCAGTCCGGCCGAGCCCGACGGATTGTCGAGCATCACCGCCACCGTCCCGTTCATCAGGTCGGGATAGACCTGCGAGGCGCCCTTGTAGGGCGTGTCGATCATGTCGAGGCCGAGGTTGAGCTCGAACTGCCTGGTCAGCAGGTAGCCGAGCGTCGAGGGGCCGAGCGACGCGCAGGTGACCTTGCCGGGATTGGCCCTGATGTTGGCGATCAGCGTCTTGAGGTCCTTGGCCCCGGCGGCGGGCCCGCCGATCAGGATGTAGGACGTCGTGCCGAGCAGGGTGACGGCAGTAAAGGACTTCACCGGATCGTAGGGCAGGTCCTTGCGGAACACCGGCGCGGCCGCATGGCTCGACGATGTGGCGATGCCCAGCGTGTAGCCGTCGGGTGCGGCCTTCGCGACGATGTCGCTGCCGATCGTGCCGCCGGCGCCCGCCTTGTTCTCGACCACCACGGCGACGCCGAGTGCCTCGCTCAGCGCCTGCATCGCCAGCCGTCCTGTCGAATCGGTGCCGCCACCCGGTGGCAGCGCGACGATGCAGCGGATCGGCCGGCTGGGCCACGTGTCGGCGCGGGCGATCGCGGGGGCGGCGAGCACCGCTGCGCTCTTGAGCAGTGCGCGACGAGACGTCTTCAGCATGGACACGTTTGAACACGTGTCCTGCGAGGCTTCAAGCTGGGAGCGCGGCAGTGCAGTGCCGCTCATGATCTTCCGGACCGCGGGCCTCCAGGCCCGCTCATGAGTCATGATGCGGGTCTGGAGGTCCGCGGTCCAATAAGCTTGAGAAGAGCGGCTCTGGAGAGCCGCGCCCCCCGCTAATTGTAGCGGCGGTAGATTCCCGCCAAGCGGCCCTGGATCTTCACGCGGTCGGGGCCGAAGATTCGGGTCTCGTAGGCGGCGTTGGCAGGCTCGAGTGCGATAGAGGCACCCTTCTTGCGCAGACGCTTGAGAGTCGCTTCGGCATCGTCGATCAGCGCGACGACGATCTCGCCCGATTCAGCCTGGTCGGCGCTCTTGATGATGGCGATGTCGCCGTTGAGTATGCCGGCCTCGACCATCGAATCGCCCTGCACCTCGAGACAGTAGTGAGCGCCCGAGCCCAGCAGCGAGACCGGTACGTCGACGGTCGTGGAGTTGTCCCGCAGCGCCTCGATCGGCGTGCCGGCGGCGATCCGTCCGTAGAGCGGCAGGCTGAGCGCCTGCGCCTCATTGGCGGCCTGGACAGCGCCGGCCAGCGGCACGCGCTCGCCGCGCACGATCTGCGGCACGAAGGCCTCGCGGGACTCGGCCATGCCGCGGCGGGAATCGAGCAGGGGGGTGACGTTGGGCGCCGGCATCGCCGCCGCCTCGGGCAGCTTCAGCACCTGCAGGGCCCGCGCACGATGCGGCAGGCGGCGCAGGAAGCCGCGCTCCTCCAGCCCGGTGATCAGGCGATGGATGCCGGACTTGGACTTGAGCCGGAGCGCCTCCTTCATCTCGTCGAAGGAGGGTGAGACGCCGCCTTCGTTGAGGCGCTTGTTGATGAACAGAAGCAGTTCGTTTTGCTTGCGGGTTAGCACCGTCTTCTCCCCGAAATGCCTACCAGATTTCGGAACAAATCCTGAAACCCGGCACATGTTCTAGTTTAGTTCCGGAGAGTCGTCAAGTTTCCCCCAGGGCGCTGGGGATCAATAGCCTCCAGGGAGAACGGAAAGATCGATGATCTGCACGCTGTCTCCGGCCTTTCGGGCCCGATCATGCGGCGGGCGGATCATCAGCGCGTTGCACCACGACAGCACCGACAGCATCGAACTGTCCTGGACCTTGTGCGGCTCCACGGTGAGGGTGCCGTCCGTCTGGCGACGGGCGAGGGAGCGGACGTAGTCCTCGCGCTGGTCGTTCTGCTTCACGTCGACCGCGAGCCGGGCGGTGGTGGTGGCGGGCAGATCGCCGGCCTGGCCGGTCATACGCTCCAGGGCGGGCTTCAGGAACAGCAGCGCACACACCATGGTCGAGACCGGGTTGCCCGGGAAGCCGATCACCCGGGCGCGGTCTTTCGCGGCGAACATCAGCGGCTTCCCGGGACGCATGGCGATCCGCCAGAAGTCCATGCAGAAGCCCTGGGCCTTCAGGGAATCCTGCACGAGGTCGTGGTCGCCGACCGAGGCGCCGCCCAAGGTGATCAGTACGTCGTGGTGGGCACCGGCGGTGATCGCCTGCTCGGTCGCCGCGCGCTCGTCGCGCACGATGCCGAACAAGGTCGGATCGCCGCCCCAGGCACGCACCAGCGCCGCGATCGCGATGCCCGACGAGGAGATGATCTGGTTGCGGCCGATCGGCTCGCCAGGCAGCACCAGTTCGTTGCCGGTCGACAGGATCGCCACGCGCGGCTTCCGATACACAGACAACCACGGCAGGTTCATCGCCGCCAGCAGCGCCACGTCACGCGTGGTCAGCGTATGGCCGGTGGGGAAGGGCGCATCGCCGGCGCTGAAATCGAGCCCCGCCTTGCGGACGTGCCGACCGCGCGTCGGGGCCTCGAGAATGGTGATCTTCTTGCCGTCCGCCTTGGTATCTTCCTGGATGACGATGGAGTCGGCGCCCATCGGCAAGGGACCGCCGGTGAAGATGCGCACTGCCTCGCCGGGCTTCAGCGCATGATCATAGGATCCACCCGCCGGCGCCTCGCCCACCAGCGTCAGCGTGGTCGGCGCCGCCGGTACGTCCTCCGCGCGCACCGCGTAGCCGTCCATCGCCGAGAGATCGGCCGGCGGCTGCGTCAGCCGGGCCTTCGGTGCCGCCGCCAGCACGCGCCCGGCGGCGTCGGCGATCGACACCGTCTCGGCCGGCAGAGGCGAGAAGGCTGCGATGACTCGCGCATGCGCCTCGCGAACGGAAAGCATGGGGGCCGGTGCCATCAATGGCTCCGATATCGAACGCCCTCTCCATCCACGAAGTGGGGGGAGAGGGAGGGGACCCGCGCAAAGCGCGGGGAGGGGGAGGTGGGTCTTCGCTTCAACATTGATGTCCTCGCCGTAACGCGCAGCACCTCACCTTCCCGTCGCTGCGCGATGGGCCCTTTCCTCTCCTCCGCTGCGCGGCGGAGAGGAGATGTCGCGATGACGTCACCTCGCATCGAACGTCCCCGATTTGCCGCCGGACTTGTGCAGCAGCTTCACCTGCTCGATCACCATGCCGCGATCGACGGCCTTGCACATGTCGTAGACGGTCAACGCGGCAACGGACGCGGCGGTCAGCGCCTCCATCTCGACGCCGGTCGTGCCTTTGAGCTTGCAGGTCGCCTCGATGTCGACAGCGTTGCGCGTCTCGTCGAGCGCGAGCGTCACTTGGACGGATGACAGCGCCAGCGGATGGCACAGCGGGATCAGGTCGGAGGTCTTCTTGGCGGCCATGATGCCGGCAAGCTGCGCCACCGCGAGCACGTCGCCCTTGGCGGCCTTCTTGTCGCGGATCAGCGCCAGGGTTGCCGGCTGCATCACGACGCTCGCCTGCGCGATCGCCACGCGCTCCGTGACGTCCTTGCCGCCGACATCGACCATCCGGGCGTTGCCGCGCTCGTCGAAGTGGGTGAGGTCGCTCATGTCTGCTACTTCGCCAAAATCTCGCGCACCGCCGTCTCGACGTCGGGCTTGCGCATGAAGCTCTCGCCGATCAGGAACGCGGAGGCGCCGACCCTGGCCATGCGCGCGAGATCGGCCGGCGTGCCGAGCCCGCTCTCGGCGACCAGCACGCGGTCCTTCGGCACCTTGGGCGCGAGCTGCTCGGTGGTCGCGAGGTCGACGGCCAGGGTCTTGAGGTTGCGGTTGTTGACGCCCACCAGATCGCTGTCGATCGACAAAGCGCGCTCGAGCTCGTCGCCGTCATGCACCTCGACCAGCACGTCCATGCCGCAGAGATGGCTGAGACGCGCCAGCTCGGCGGCGAGCTGGTCGTCGAGGCAGGCCATGATCAGCAGGATGCAGTCGGCGCCCAGCGCCCGCGCCTCGAAGATCTGGTACGGATCGATCATGAAGTCCTTGCGCAGCGCCGGCAGCTTGCAGGCCGAGCGCGCCTGGCTCAGGAATTCGTCCTTGCCCTGGAAGTAGGGCTCGTCGGTCAGCACCGACAGGCAGGTTGCGCCGCCGCGCTCGTACGCCTTCGCCAGCGACGGCGGATCGAAGTCCGGCCGGATCAGGCCCTTGCTGGGCGAGGCCTTCTTGATCTCGGCGATCAAGCCGTACCGGCCAGCCGCGATCGCGGCCTTCAGCGCCTTGGCGAAGCCACGCGGCGCCTCGGCGGCCTTGGCGCGCTTCTCGCATGCGCCCTGGGAGACGCGCCGCTTGCAGGCGTCGACGTGGCGGCGCTTGTCGTCGACGATCTTGGCCAGTGTATCGCTCATGGCGTGTCGCTCATGCGCAGATCCCCACCAGTGTCTCGAGCGCCTTGCGCGCCTTGCCGCCGTCGATCGAGGCGACAGCCAGCTCGGCACCCTGTTTCAGGTCCTTCGCCTTGCCGGCGACCATCAGGGCGGCGGCGCTGTTCAGCACCACGATATCGCGGAAGGCGTTGCGCTGTCCGGCCAGCACGCCGCGGATTGCATCGGCATTGTGCATCGGATCGCCCCCCTTGAGATCGGCCAGCGACGCGCGCGGCACGCCGGCATCCTCCGGGGCGATCTCGATCTCGCTGACCTTGCCGTTCTCCAGCGAGGCTGCCCAGGTGGCGGTGGTGGTGGTGATCTCGTCCATGCCGTCCTGTCCATGCACGACCAGCGCGCGCTCGAGACCGAGCTGTCCCAGCGCCTCGGCCACCGGCCGCAGCCAACGGCGGTCGAACACGCCGACCAGCTGGCGCTTCACCAGGGCGGGGTTCGACATCGGCCCCAGCAGATTGAAGATGGTGCGCGAGGGCGAGAGTTCCACCCGGGGGCCGGCGACATTGCGCATGGCGCTGTGATGCCGCGGCGCCATCAGGAAGCAGACGCCGGCCACCATCAGCGATTTCTCGAGCGTCTCGATCGGCAGGTCGAGGTTGATGCCCAGCGCATTCAGCACGTCGGCTGCGCCCGACTTGGACGTGAACGCGCGGTTGCCGTGCTTTGCGACCGGCACGCCGGCGCCCGCCACGACCAGCGCCGAGCAGGACGAGACGTTGTAGGTGCCGTGATGGTCGCCGCCGGTGCCGACGATGTCGATCGCCCCCGCGGGCGCCTGCACGCGCTGGACCTTGTCGCGCAGCACCTTGGCGCCGCCCGCCAGCTCGTCGGCCGTCTCGCCGCGCACCTTGAGGCCCATCAGGAAGGCGCCCATCTGCGCCGGCGTGGCGTTGCCCGACGTCATGATGTCGAACGCCCGCTCGGCCTCGGGGAGGCTCAGGGTCTCGCCGTTGCCCACCTTGGCCAGAAGGCCGCGAAAATCGTCGATGTCGCCGCTCAAACCGTCTACCCCAATGCCATGTGGCCCAATGCCATTTTGCCCCTTGCCGGCCGACCGGCGGGGCGCGTAGCTATATCACATGGCCGAAGAACTGATCCTCAAAGTCACCGGCATGGATTGCGACGGCTGCGTCAAGGCCGTCACTCGTGCCGCCACCGGCGCCGGCACCGCGCCGATCTCCGTCGACCTCAAGAGCGGCGAAATGCGGCTGCCCGCCAGTGCCGATGTCCCCGCGATCACCCGAGCCATCCAGCGGGCCGGGTTCGGGGTGGCCGGCGCCCCGGGCGACCCGGGCCATAGCCACCACCATCACCACTAAGGGACCCTCGCGGACCGTCAGCCGGATCGACCGGTCACGGCCGGGCATACGGCACCTTGGGCAAATGGTACGGATGGGCATCCAGCGTGGCGAAGATGAACCACGCGGTCGCGCCGACATGGGCATTGGCTGAGTAGAGCCACGGGGTCGTCGTGCCGGATGCCGGCCACGTCTTCGTGAATCCGGTGGTTAAATCGCATCGCGACGCCGCCGGCAGGGCGCCCATCGCGAGGCCGTCGCGGACCTGCGCGGCCTCCAGCGCCTGCAGGATCGGCGCTGCTTCGCTCGCTCGTCCCAGCTGCTTCAAGGCGGCAGCCATCTGTGCCGTCCCTTCCCACCAGCCGCCGTCGCCGTCCTTGCAATTGAAATCGAACGCCGCCGCGAAACCGGTGGCGCGGCAGCTGGCGAGCGCCCAATCGAGCGCACTTTCGTAGACCTTCGCGTTCCCCAGACCGAGCACCGACAGCGTTTGGGCATCCAGCGGTATCGGCGTCCCGACGATCGCGCTGCCGGCCGGAGCCGTTCCGGTCGGCAGGTAGCCCTCGCGGGACGCCTTGCGGCGCACGGAATCGACGAAGCCGGCCGCATGGCGCGCCTGCTCGGTCCAGTCGAGGCCCTCGGCGGTCCGCGGTGCGGTCGCGGCCGCGAGCAGCCTGAAGAAGGCGACCAGATCGATGTTGTGCTCGGTGCTGCGCCACGTCGAGGCATGTTGGCCGGACGGGCTGCCCGGCGCCGTCTCGAACCCTTCCAGCCCGCCCCGGAATCCACCAAGCCCATCGCCGTCGCGTTGGGTTGCGACGATCCACTGCGCCAACCGGCGAGCCGCCTGCAGATAGGGATCCCCGGCGCGGGACGGCAGCAGCGCATGGGCCTCCACCAGGGCAATTCCGGCCCACGCCATGTTGCCGGTGTCGCTGCCGGCCGCGTACTCATCCTCCCGCCAGGCATTCGCCTGTGCGTTCCACGCCCCCGGCAGTCGCGTGCAGTGGCAGTTGGGATCGAGCAATTGGCCGCTAGCATAGGCGTTGCGCAATCGACCGTCCCTGAAGGTGCGGTCGTGGCTCTGGGCATCCACCAGCGCCTTCGCGATCAGCTCGGCGCGCCGCAGATCGTCTGCCGTACCGCGCGCCAGGAACGCCAGCAGCGCCAGGGCTTGGTCGTAGACATGGGCAGCGTTCGACGCCTCCTGCGGAGGGCAGGCAAGGCGGGCATAGCTCTGGATGAAGCGGGGCTCCTGCAGATATGCGGTCGTCTTGCTGCTGGAGAGGTCCTGCTGGTGCGCGAGAAAATCGAAAGCCGCCCGGGAGGCGTCGATTGCAGGCACCGGGCTGCTGCCCAGAGCGATCAGGACCGCTGCCAGTACCGGCGCGACGAGCGGCCGGAGGGCGATGGTTGCTCTGCTCAGGCGGCCTTCTTCTTCTGCTGCGTCGGGTGCTCGCCGGCGATCTTGAGGAAGTTCTCCAGGATCTTGTGGCCGTGCTCCGAGGCGATGCTCTCGGGGTGGAACTGCACGCCGTGGATCGGCAGGCTCTTGTGCCGCAGCCCCATGATGATGTCGCCTGTCCGGGCCGTCACTTCCAGCTCCTCGGGCAGGCTCTGCTGCTCGACGATCAGCGAATGGTAGCGCGTCGCCTCGAACGGTGTGGGAACGTCCTCGAACACGCTCTGGCCGGTGTGGCTCACGCCTGACAGCTTGCCGTGCATCGGCACCGGTGCCCGCACCACCTTGCCGCCGAACACCTGGCCGATCGCCTGGTGGCCGAGACACACGCCGAACAGCGGCACTTGTGACTTCGCCGCGGCCTTGATCAGGTCCATGCAGATTCCAGCTTCGTTCGGCGTGCAGGGGCCGGGCGACAGCACGATGCCGTCCGGCTTCAGCGCCATCGCCTCGTCGACCGTGATCTGGTCGTTGCGATGCACGGCGCAACGCGCCCCGAGATCGCCCAGAAAGTGCACGAGGTTGTAGGTAAAGCTGTCGTAGTTGTCGATGAGCAGCAACATGCGCGCATTTTCGCCGTTTCAGGGGTAGAAAGAAAGCCTGATGGAATTCGCGATACCGCGTCTGGGTCTCGCCCAGGCGCGGCGACTCCTCCTGTGGCAGGGCCGCCTGCGCTCCAACGAGCCGACGCAGATCCTGGTCTGCGCCGCTTTCGGCGGCCTGATTGGCGCGACCACCATCGGCCTGCACCGGCTGGTCGATCTGGCGCACACCCTGATCTTCAACATCTCCGGCGGACATACGCTTTCGAGCGGTATGGGCGTCGACCTGAACCGGGTCCTGGTCGTGCCGGCCCTGGGCGGGCTGATCCTGGGCATCAGCGTCATGGTGATGCGGCGCATCCGTCCTGCCGACGTGGTCGACCCGATCGAGGCCAATGCGCTGCATGGCGGCCGCATGTCGATGACCGACAGCCTGCGGCTGCTGATCGCCACCGTGTGGTCCAACGCCTCCGGCGTATCGGTCGGCATGGAGGCGGGCTACAGCCAAGTCGGCGCGGCCATCCTGGCCAAGCTCGGCCAATATTTCCGGCTGCGCCGCGAGGACCAGCGCATCTTCGTCGCCGCGGGCGCGGGAGCGGCGATCGCCGCCGCCTTCAACGCGCCGCTCTGCGGCGCCTTCTACGGCTACGAGTTGATCCTCGGCGGCTATTCGGTGCGTGCGCTGGCGCCGGTCGCGGCCGCGTCGCTCGCCGCGACGCTCAGCGAGCGTGCCCTGATGCATCCGACCGAGCTGTTCGTGATCGGGCCGTTCCCCGAGATCCCGCAATGGTTCTACCTGATGTTCGCCCTGCTGGGCGCGCTCGCCGCGGGCTACAGCGTGCTCGCCATGCAATGCGTGACCTGGGCCGAGCGGCTGCTGCGCCGCCTGCCGATGCCGCAGTGGCTGCGCCCGGCAGTTGGCGGCCTGCTGGTCAGCGCGATCGCGCTCGCCGTGCCGCAGGTGCTGGGCGCCGGTCACGGCGCGATCCAGAACCTGTTCGACCACGATCCGACCCTGTGGGTGCTGGCCGTGCTGCTGGTCACCAAGCTGCTCGCCTCGGCGGTGTCGCTGGGCGCGGGCTTCCGCGGGGGCATGTTCAGCTCCTCGCTGCTGCTGGGCTGCATCTTCGGCGCCACTTTCGGCGAGGTGCTGGGGCTGCTGGTGCCGAGCCTCGTCGTCCAGCAGCAGGTGCTGATGCTGGTCGGCATGGCCTCGGTCGCGGCGGCGGTCATCGGCTCGCCGCTCACCATGGTGTTCCTGGTGCTGGAGGGCACCGACAATTTTCCGGTGACGGTCGGCGTCATGGTCGGCGTGGTGATCGCCTCGACCATCGTGCGGCTGACCTTCGGCTACTCCTTCTCGACCTGGCGCTTCCACCAGCGCGGCGTCGGCATCCGCGGGCCGCACGACATCGGCTGGCTGGCCGACCTCACGGTCGGCCGCCTGATGCGCGAGGATGCCAAGATCGAGCCCGAGAACACGCCGCTCACCGAGCTGCGCGAGAAATATCCGCCGGGCAGCGTCACGCGCGTGTTCGTCGTGTCTGAGAAGGAGGGCTATCTCGGCTCGCTCGACGTGACCGCCCTGCACGAGGACCGGCAGGCCGAGGTGGTGGCGACCCGCACCGCGCGCGACTTCGCCCGCGACGGCGATGTCTTCCTCCTGAGCTACGAGAACGTCCGCACCGCGCTCGCCCGCTTCGAGGAGAAGGAGATCGAGACCCTGCCGGTGCTGGACTCGCCCACCGAGCACAAGGTGGTGGGCTACCTCACGGAGCAGTACGCGCTGCGCCGCTACAACCAGGCACTCGAACGGCGCCGCAGCGCCGATCTCGGCGAGCGGGACCTCTTCTCGATTGCGGAGCCGCCGCGCTAGAGTGGCGTCATGCTGCCGCGCGTCCTCGTCGTTCCTGCCGTCTTCCTGGCGCTCATCGCGCCTGCAGGCGCGCAGGTCAGGTGCGCCGACGACCTGCCGCCGGTCGACCGCGATGCGCAGACGCGCATGACCGCCCAGGACTTCATCCGCGCCTTGACCGTGAAGGAGGCAGCCTTCGCCAAGGCGCTGGGCAACTATGGCTACACGGTCGACGCCCATGTCGAGACCCTGGCCGGCGACACGGTGGATGGCGAGTACCATCAGGTGTCGATACTGAAATTCGACGCCGACGGCCCCAAGCGCGAGCCCATCCTCACCACCGTCAACACGCTGAAGCGGATCAAGTTCAGCGACCGCGACGTGGAAGCGCTGCGCGACGCCTTCACGCTGACGCCCGACCGGGTCTCGACGGGCGACATCGTCTATTCCGGCCGCCAGAAGGTCGGCGAGATCAACGCCGCGCTGTTCGACGTGCTGCCGCGCAATCCCACTGCCGAGATCCGCGGTTTCGAGGGCCGCGCCTGGGTCCGGGCGAGCGCCGATGCCGTGATGCGGCTGTGCGGCCGCAGCAACGCCACGCCGATCGCGCCGATGCGCTTCGAGGTGATCCGCGCCCTGGTCGACGACCAGTACTGGTTCCCGGTGTCGATCCGCGCCGACGAGGAGGCGCAGGTCGGCAAGGAAGACAAGGTCCATGTGCGCGTGACGGTGACCTACTCGAACTACAAGTCGCGCTGACCGACATGGTCGTCGCCCCGATCGTGGTCGCGCTGCTGCTGGCGGCGGCGTTGATGCATGCGACCTGGAACGCGCTGCTGAAGTCGGACCGGTCGGACCGGCTCGCCACTTTCGGGGTCATCATGACGACCGGCACGGTGATGGGCCTGGTCGCCGTGCCGTTCCTGCCGATGATCGAGGCCGGCGCCTGGAAGTTCCTGGCGCTCTCGGTGGCGATCCACCTCGCGTACTACACGTTCCTGCTCAAGGCCTACTCGTATGGCGATCTCAGCCACACCTATCCGATCGCACGCGGGCTGGGCCCGCTGCTGGTCGCGCTGGTGTCGGGCCAGTTGATCGGCGAGCACCTGCGCACGCAGGACATCGTCGGCGTGGTGCTGTTGAGTGGCAGCTTGGTGGCGCTGGCGATGCCGCTCGGGGGCAAGCCTTCGATCGGCGGGCGGCACGGGCTGGCGACGCTGTTCGCCGTGCTGACCGGCTTCACCATCGCGGGCTACATCATCGCCGATGGCATGGGCGTGCGCGCCGCCGGGCCGGACTCCGCCCATCGGCTGGCCTACATCGCCTGGCTGTGCGTGGCGGAAGGGCCGTGGCTGCTGATTCTGGCAATTGCGCTGCGGCCGCACAACGCGTGGGCGCACCTGCGGCGGCAATGGTGGCGCGGCGCGATCGGCGGGGCGATCGCCAGCACCGGCTACGGCATCGCCATCTACGCGCTGGCGCTCGGGCCGATGGCCCATGTCGCCGCCTTGCGCGAGACCTCGGTCCTGTTCGGCGCGCTAATGGGCACGCTGTTGCTGGGCGAGCCGTTTGGCCGGCGCCGGATCGTCGCTGCGGCCCTGATCGTTTGCGGCCTCATCCTGATGAACGGGCCGGCGCTGCTCTAGCTAGAGAGCGGGGTAGAGCCTGGCGGCGTCCTGGTGCAGGCCGGCGCGGCTGGCGGCGCGGAGGTACATCATGTGGCCGCCGGGATGGAGCGAGAGCGTCATCCGGTCCTTGGTCAGCGTCGCGGGCAGGTGCTCGATCACGTACCGGCTGGTCATGTAGGGCGTGACGAGGTCGGTCATGCCGTGCGCGATCGCGACCTTGAAGCTGCGGTTCTCGGCCAGCACCTCGCGCAGCGAATCGGCGGCGCCGGGATAGCCGCCGCGGCCCTCGATGCCGCTGCGCCAGTTCCAGCGCCGCACCACCTGGTTGTTCGACAGCCGGTAGGGCAGGTCGGTATGAACGCCGAGCGACTCGGCGAGATAGCCGGTCATCGCGTTGGCCAGCACCGAGCGCAGGCCGTCGAACAGCGCATCGCCGCGCGTGCGGCTGGAGTCGGGATAGGGATCGGGCGCGGTCGCCGAACCGTCGTAGCGGCTGATCAGGAGCTTGTCCGCGCGCCGCGCTTCTTTGACGAACAGGCCGAGCGGCACGCGGCCCTCGCGCTGGGCGATCACCGCCTCCGGCACGCCGGTGACGCGCGCCACCTCGGGATAGAGCGCGCGCAGGGCCGCCGCGTCACGCGGCGTGGCGGCCAGCGCGGTGAGGTAGGGCCCCATAGCGAAGCGTTCGACCTCGGCCAGCGCCGCGGGCTCGAGCATGCCCGACTGTTCGAGATGTACAGTGGCATAGGAGGGAAGGCGCAGCACGTCGGGCAACAGGGCGAGATCGTCGCCGTCGATCAGGCTGAACTCGATCACCGGCGAGATCAGGAAGACGCCGGCGATGGCGATACTGTGGTCCTCGGCCAGCACCTGCGGCAGGCTTGCGGCGCGGAAGCCGCCATAGCTCTCGCCCGCGAGATACTTCGGTGAGGTGCGCCGGCCGGCCGTGGTGAGATAGCGGTCGATGAAGGAAGCCAGCGACTCGAGATCCTCGCTGACGCCCCAGAAGCGCTTGCCGTCGCCGGTCGCGCGGCTGTAGCCGGTCCCGACCGGATCGACGAACACCAGGTCGGTGAGATCGAGCCAGTGGTCGGGGTTGTCGACCAGCTTCGCCGCCGCATCGGGCATCTGTCCATCCGGCCCGAACGGCACGATGCGCGGGCCGAGCGCGCCGAGATGGAGATAGGCCGAGCTCGAGCCCGGGCCGCCGTTGAACACGAAGGTGATCGGCCGGCGGTCCGGATTGGCGCCGTCCCGCGTGTACGCGACGTAGAAGATGCGGGCCTGCCGCTCGCCCTTCTCGTTGTCGAGAGGGAGCGTCGCGGCGGTCGCGGTGAAGGCGACGCTCCGGCCGGCGACCGCGAACTGATGATGGGTGATCGACTCGGCCGGCTCGTCCGGCGTCGCCGCCGCGACCGGGGCGATGGCGAAGAAAAGCAGCAGGATCAGCATCACCGGCTGCATCATCGTGCTGCGCTTGTTTCGCACCGGGTTCGCTGTCATGCCTGTGCCGCCATAGTCCGGATGGTCGGTAATCATGTCGACACGCAATCTCGACAAGTTGATGGCGCCCAGGTCGGTGGTCGCGATCGGCGCCAGCGAACGGCCGGATTCGGTCGGCGCAGCCGTCACGCGCAATCTGCTGGCCGGCGGCTTCAGGGGCGAGATTCATCTGGTCAACCGCAAGGGCGGCGAGATCCAGGGCCGCCCGGTGTGGCGCTCGCTGTCGGAGCTCCTGTCGCCCCCCGACCTCGCGGTGATCATGACGCCGGCGCCGACCGTGCCGGGAATCCTGCGCGAGCTGGGCGAGAAGGGCACCAAGGCCGCCGTCATCGTCAGCGCCGGACCGGGCGCCGGGGCCGCGGCGGGCGAACAGAACGCCGAATGGCGAACCAGTCTGCTGCGCATCGCCGAGCCGCACCTGATGCGTATCCTCGGGCCCAATTGCATCGGTTACGTCGTGCCACCGATCGGCCTCAACGCGAGCTTCGGTCCGGCCATGGTCAAGCCCGGCCGGCTCGCGGCGATCGCGCAGTCGGGCGCGGTCCTGGCGGCGCTCGCCGACTGGGGCAGCGCGCAAGGCATCGGCTTCTCGCACATCGTCTCGATGGGCGAGATGGCCGACGTCGATTTCGGCGACATGCTCGACATGATCGCGCGCGATTACGACACGCGTGCCGTGCTGATGTACGTCGAGGGCGTCACCCACGCGCGCAAGTTCATGTCGGCCGCGCGCAGCGTGGCGCGGCTCAAGCCGGTGATCGTGCTCAAGGCCGGCCGGCATGCCGCGGCGGCGCAGGCGGCGGCCTCGCATACCGGCGCCATGGCGGGCTCGCCCGCGGTCTACGAGGCCGCCTTCGCCCGCGCGGGCCTCGTGTCGGTCAAGGGCTTGGGCGAGCTGTTCGACGCCGCCGAGACGCTGGGGCACGGCCTGGTGCCGCGCAACGAGCGGATCGCGATCCTGACCAACGGCGGCGGCGCCGGCGTAGTGACGACCGACCTGCTGCTCGACGAGGGCGGCGAGCTGGCGACGCTCGACCCGCGCACGATCGACGCGCTCGACAAGGTGATGCCGCGCATCTGGTCGCGCGGCAATCCGGTCGACATCGTTGGCGACGCCGACGGCGCGCGCTACGCCAAGGCTCTCGACATGCTGGCCGACGACCGGGCCGTCGGCGCGGTCCTGGCGGTCAACGTGCCGACCGCGCTCACCTCGCCGACCGACGCGGCCCGGGCCATCGCCGGCGCGGCCGGTCGCAGGCTCGTGCCGGTGATCGGCTGCTGGATGGGCGGCCCCGCGGCCGATGCGGGCCGCAAGATGCTGCACGACTCCGGCATCCCGGCCTACGACACGCCACTGCGGGCGGTGCGCGGCTTCACTCACATCGTCGCCTATCGTCGCGGCCAGCGCGCCCTGCAGCGAACGCCGCCATCGATTCCGGAAGCGCGGTCCGACACCGACCTGGTGCGCACTATCGTGAATGGCGCGCTGGCCCAGAATCGCGGCGTACTGACCGAGCCCGAGGCCAAGCGTGTGCTTGCGGCCTACGGCATCCCCGTGGTGCCGACCGAGGTGGTGCTCGATGCGGCGGAGGCGGCGCATGCCGCGGCGCGAATCGGCTTTCCGGTCGCGGTCAAGGTCTTGTCGCGTGACATCATCCACAAGAGCGACGTCGGCGGCGTGTCGCTCGAACTGGGCACCGAGCAGGAAGTGCGCGACGCGGTCGGCCTGATCCGCGACAAGGTCTGCACGGCGGCGCCTGGCGCGCTGATCGACGGCTTCATGGTGCAGCCGATGCTCAAGCGGCCGAACGCAGTCGAGCTGATCCTGGGCGCGGCCGAGGACCCGGTGTTCGGGCCGATCCTGATGGTCGGCCATGGCGGGGTGGCGGCCGAGGTGATCGACGACAAGGCGCTGGCACTGCCGCCGCTCGATCCGGTGCTGGCGGAAGATGCCCTCAGCCGCACCCGCGTCGACCGCCTGCTGCGCGGCTATCGCGACCGTGCGCCGGCCGCGCGCGGCGCGGTGTGCGACGCGATGATCCGCCTGTCGCAGCTCATCGCGGACGTGGGCGAGATCGCCGAGCTCGACATCAACCCGTTGCTGGTCGACGCCAAGGGCGTGGTCGTGCTCGATGCCCGCATCGTCGTGCGCAAGCCCGTCGCGGGGCAGGAGCGCGCCGGGCGCTTTGCCATCCGGCCCTATCCGGTCGAGCTCGAATGCACTGTGGAGCATCGTGGAGAACGTTTGCACATCCGGCCGATCCGGCCGGACGACGAGCCGCTGATTCAGCGCTTCGTCCGCCATATGACACCGGAGGACATCCGGCTGCGCTTCTTCGGCCCGATCCGCGAGATGACGCACGAGATGGCGGCGCGGCTGACGCAGATCGACTACGACCGTGAGATGGCCTTCCTGCTGCTCGATGGTACGGAACTGCTCGGCGTCGGCCGGCTCGCCGCCGACCCGGGCTTCGAGCAGGCGGAGTTCGCGCTGGTCGTCGCGTCGGATCGCCAGCGGCGCGGCTACGGCGAACTACTGCTCCGCCACGTGTTGGAGTACGCGCGCAAGCGAGGCGCCAAGCGGGTGATCGGCCATGTCCTTCGCGAGAACCATCGCATGATCGGGCTCAGCAAGCGGCTGGGCTTCGCGCCGCAAGCGGGGCGTGCAGGCAGCGGCGACGTGACGATGGTGAAGCAGATGGCGGACCTGTAACGAATGTATCGGCGAGGCGACTCACCTGGGGCAAATTTGTGACCGAAGACCAACGACTTGGACTCGGACGCTGAGATGGCGTCGAGGAAGAACAGAAGCAGGAAGGCGAACAGAAGGAGTCCGAACGCGGTGCTCGCCTGGGTCGAGCGCCATCGCCGGGCTTTGGTCGTCGGTGCTTTCGTCTTTCTGTTCGTCGATGCGACGGTCGGCGGCTACTGGCTGGCGCAGCGCTTCGAGCCGCCGAAGCCCAGCAAGGTCACCTATGCGCGCATCGAGGACATCCCCGGCCTGCCGCGCTACATCGAGACCGAGCCCGACCAGAAGCTCGGGACGTTCGAGGACAAGGCGAGGCCACAGCCCCAGCCTCAACCACAACCCCAGTCACAGCCGGCGCCGCAGGTCGCTGCGGCGGCGAGCACCCAGCCGCCCCAGCAGCAACAGACGTGGCAGCGCAATGCGGTGCCGTTCCGCGATCTGCGCGGCAAGCCACTGATCGCCATCGTGATCGACGATGTCGGCATCGACCGGCCGCACTCCAGGCGGGCCTGGGAGCTGCCGGGGCCGCTCACCATGTCGTTCCTGCCGTATTCGCACGACCTGCACGATCAGGCGAAGGCCGCCCGCGCGCACGGCCAGGAGCTGATGCTGCATCTGCCCATGGAGCCGATGGGCCATGCCGATCCTGGACCGAATGCGCTCAAGGTGGCGCTGACCGACAGCGAGCTCAAGCAGCGCGTGACGATGGCGCTCGACAGCTTCGACGGCTATGTCGGCGTCAACAACCACATGGGCAGCCGCTTCACGGCGTACCGGCCGGGCATGGAGACGGTGCTGAAGCAGTTCAGGGCGCGCGGGCTACTGTTCCTCGATTCGCGCACCACGCGGTCGAGCGTGGGCGACCAGGTGGCGCAGGAGCTGGGCGTGCCGAGCGTGACACGCAATGTCTTCCTCGACGACGATGAGAGCCCCGACGCCGTCCGCCGCGAGCTCGCCGAGACCGAGGCGGTGGCGCGGCGCCAGGGCTTCGCCGTGGCGATCGGCCATCCGCACGAGACGACCTTGCAGGCGCTGGCCGAATGGCTGCCGACGGTCGCCGGCAAGGGCTTCGTGCTCGCGCCGCTATCGGCGGTGTTGCGCAAGCGGAACGGCTGGGATTGAGTCATGCGGACTAGCCCTGCCTTCCCCGGTCTGCGGGAGAAGGTGCCCCGCAGGGGCGGAAGGGGGTCTTCGTTGACCACGGCGGCGCTGTTGGCTCGATGAGAGGGGATGATCCCCTTCCGGCGCTGCGCGCCACCTTCCCCCGCAGACGGGGGAAGGGAGCAAGAGGAGGAAGCGTTCGTGCGTTACAAGAAATCGGCGATGATCGTCGCGCCGCAGCCGGAGCCGACCGAGGCGGGGGCCGACATCCTGCGCGAGGGCGGCAACGCGGTGGATGCGGGCATCGCCTGCGCGCTGGTGCAGGGGGTGGTCGATCCGCAGATGTGCGGAATCGCGGGCTTCGGCTCGTGCGGCATCTACATGCCGGGCAAGAAGTTCCACGGCTACATCGATGCGCACGCGCCGGCGCCGCTCGCCGCGCGGCCCGACATGTGGGCCAACCTGATCGAGAGCGAAGCGCGCGACGGCTACGGCTTCATCCTGAAGGGCCGGGTGAACGACATCGGCTACAAGTCGATCTGCGCCCCGGCCAACCTCAAGATGTACTACGAGGCGCACAAGGAGCACGGCTCACTGCCGTGGTCGCGCATCGTCGAGCCGGCGATCCACTGGGCCGAGACCGGCTGGACGGTGCGGCCGCACGTGCATTTCTGGTGGGCGGACGAGGGCGCCTTCGGCCGGGCGCCCAACTACGAGCGCACCGGCTTCACGCCGGCGGCCCGCGCGCTTTACTGCCGGCCCGACGGGACGCCGAAGAAGGTGGGCGACGCGGTGGTCAACCGTGACTACGGCCAGACCCTGCGCGCCATCGCCAAGGGCGGCGCCGACGTCTTCTATTCGGGCGAGATCGCCAAGGCGATCGACGAGGACATGAAGAAGAACGACGCGCTGCTGTCGATCGAGGACCTCAAGGCGTGGAAGACCACGCGCAATCCGCCGCTGTGGGGCGACTATCGCGGCTATCGCGTCTCGACCAACCAGCCGCCGGGCGGCGGCGTGATGCTGATCGAGATGCTGAATATCCTGGAGCATTTCGACCTGGGGGCGCTCGAGCACGGCTCGGCCGAGCATCTGCGTATCGTCTCCGAGGCGATGAAGCGGGCGACCATCGACAAGGACCTCAAGGTCGGCGATCCCAAGTTCGTCAAGGTGCCGGTCGAGGAGCTGACCTCGAAGGCCTATGCGAAGACCATGGCCGGCGAGATCATGCGCGGGGTGAAAGCGACGGTGCCGCGATTCAACAGCGGCGCGGTCTCGAAGGACACCACGCACATCTCCGTCCTCGACAAGGACGGCAACTGCTTCACGATGACCCATTCGCTCGGCATGCCGTCGGGCGTGATCACGCCGGGCCTAGGCTTCATGTACAACGGCTGCATGGGCGTGTTCGACCCGCGGCCCGGCCGCGCCGGTTCGATCGCACCCGGCAAGGCGCGCTTCAGCTCGGTCGTGCCGTCGATCCTCTTCAAGGACGGCAAGCCGCACCTGATCATCGGCGCGCCGGGCGCGACGCAGATCGCGATGGGCGTGCTGCACGTGATCCTGAACGCGCTCGACTTCGACATGACAATGGTCGAGGCGGTGAGCGCGCCGCGCTTCTCCGCGACCTCCGACACGATCGACATCTCCAACCGCATCCAGGGCCGCGTCGAGCGCGAGCTGAAAGGGCAGGGCTATCCCGTAGTGCGCAGCCCCTACGGCTTTGGCTTCGCTGCCGTCCACGCCATCCGCATCCACGACGACGGTTTGGACGGCGGCGCCGACCCCGGCCACGACGGCGTGGTCATCGCGGTCTAAGAAGATGACCCACCTCTCCCAACCTCTCCCCCCGCTGCGCGGGCGGAGAGGGACATGAGGAAGAGTCGTTCGCGTTCATGTCCCTCTCCGCCCGCGTGAGCGAGAGGAGAGGCTAGGAGAGGTGGGTGGCTACCGAAGAGCGGATCTCGCCTGTCAGGGGAGCCGCCCTCGTCGCCACGCCGTTGTCGAGCACCGGCAGCACCTTGTCCCTAGCGTTAAGTGGAAGGCGAACATCACGCGGGCGAGGCCTACGTCCAGCTTAGGAAAACATTCACACGGTTATTCACATCGCCGAGCGCACAGATATTCCCTGTCTCAAAGAGTTTTAAGCCATAGACGACAAGTTATCCTCGCTATTCACAACCCGAGTATTGGGTCCAAGAGCCAAATCGTATTGGGTATCCACATGATTCATACCAATGGTGGTTGACCACTTCTTAAGACTCCCTCAGGTTGAGCTACATGAAAGATCGGATGGCGCCGGCAGCCCCCTTGCTGGCCCTAGATTTGGTGGATCGCGCCAAGCGCGATCTCGCGCAACAGGAAGCTCGCCTTGCGAAGATCGAGGAGGAGAGCTTTCGCGCTCGCAAAGAGATCGAGCGGTTGCGCGCATTCTTGGCAACGGCCGCTGCTTACCTGAATGATGTGTCGATTAGCGCCGGACCAATCACGTCCAAACCACCGACTCAAACCGAAACCTTGCTGAAGGCGACGGTCGAGGAAATTCGAGCCGCCGGCCGTCCTCTTACTATTCAAGAACTATTTACCCGCATGCTTCATCGCGACATCAAGATCGGCGGTGCGAGTCCAAAGCAAAACTACGCGGGCATCCTCAGTCGAGAAGGTCGGGCGTTCGTAAGATATGACCGCGATCGAGGATGGGATCTGGTCTTAACCTCCCATGACGGTGCCGAGCTTTCACGAGAAGTTTCGGGTCAGTGATGATATCAAACCGGCCAATTGACAGGTGCGCGCTATGAAACCTCGCATGTTCATTGCATCGTCTTCCGAGAATCTCGATCTGGCCTATGCGGCGCAGGAGGGATTGGAGCACGATGTCGAGGCTACTGTATGGACGCAGGGCGTATTCGCGCCCTCCAGATCAACCGTTGCTTCGTTGTTGACCGAGCTGGAGCATAGTGACTTCGGGCTATTCATCCTGTCGCCAGATGACGTAACGGCAATTCGCGATAAGCAGAAGCAGACGGTGCGAGACAACGTGATTTTCGAGCTCGGCATGTTTCTCGGTCGGCTAGGCCCCGAACGTTGTTTCTTCGCTATTCCGAAAGGCATCGAGGACTTACACCTGCCAACCGATCTATCCGGACTGACGCCAGTGACATTCGAGCCGAATCGTCAGGATAGGAACTTGGTCGCTGCATTGGGGCCGGCATGTAACCGCATTCGGAAGGCGCTTGCGGAGCTCGGAGCAAAGGTCGCGCAAGCGAGCCCTAGTCCGACTGCGGCGGAGAGCTTTTCCAGCGTGCTTAGCGATCCAGCAGATTGTCTCGCTGCCCTTGAATCGTGGATGGGGAGTCGAGAGTACCAAAAGAACCAGCAATTGATGCGCTATGACGATGTTGATCGCGAAGTAGGACTAGTGCGCGGCGCCGCCCGTCAATTTCTGGAGCAAGCGGCACGGCGCTGGAACTATGTGGTAGCGCGCAAAGGAAAGGACACCATCCTCTTCAAAGAAGAGGAACAGGAGCACAGTTGGATTGCCGCGCGACGCGGTTTTTGATGACGGTCGGGATAGTAGCCACTCATCCGCGAGTACTGTCGGTTCGGCCCGCGAATAGACGGAAATCCGCACTTAATAGCATCAGACATGACCCACCTCTCCTAGTCTCTCCCCCCGCTGCGCGGGCGGAGAGGAACATAAGGGGCAGGGATGCTCGGGGTGGTCCGCCTGTCTGTTAAGCCGCCGCCTTCATCGCCTTCACCCCGGCGTCGAGCACCGGCAGGACCTTGTCCTTGGCCTCGGGCGGCACGCCGAACACCACGCGGGCGACGCCGGCGTCGCGGGCGCGCTTCAGCGCGTCGACATCCGGGGCGACGCCGAACAGGGTGACCGGCCCGTCCTCGGGCTTGCGGCCTTTTTCCTTCAGCATCTCGTGGAACGGCTTGATCCACGACAGCGTATCGCCGCCGCGGCCGCCGATCGGCATCCAGCCGTTGCCGTAATTGGCCGCGCGTCGCGCGCCTTGCGGGAAGCCGCCGCCGACGATGATCGGCGGGTGCGGCTTCTGCACCGGCTTGGGCCACTGCATCATCTCGTCGAACTTCACCATGTCGCCCGAGTATTTGGGCTTGGACTTGGTCCAGATCTCCTTCATCGCCTCGATGCGCTCGCGCACCAGCTTGAAGCGGCTCTTGAAGTCGGTCGTGCCGTGGTCGGCCATCTCTTCGGCATTCCAGCCGCCGCCGATGCCGAACAGCAGGCGGCCGTTGCTGAGCCGGTCGACGGTCGCCACCTCCTTGGCAGTGTGGATCGGATCGCGCTGCACCACCAGGCATACGCCGGTGCCCAATTTGATCGTCTTGGTGACGACCGCCGCGGCGCCCATTGCCACGAAAGGATCATAGGTGTCGTAGTAGTACTTCGGCAGCTCCGGCCCGCCCGGCCACGGCGACTTGCGGCTGGTCGGGATGTGGCTGTGCTCGGGGAACCAGATCGATTCGAAGCCGCGCGCCTCGGCCTCCATCGCCAGCTCGTGCGGCGGGATAGCGTAGTCGGTCGGGAACATCGTGATGCCGAATTCCATGGCGTCCTCCTCATGACGTCGAAAAGCCTGTGGATAACAGGGTCTCGCCGGGTCTCATTATGGGCATTGGATCGCGATTCGACTCCCATAAAGCGCGGCCAAGACAGGCTGCCATTGCCCATAATAGGGGTTCGGCGTGCCGATGGTGCAGTGTGGCGCCCAAATGCCCGCCTTGCGCCCCGAAACCATGTCGTCACGCGTCTGCCGCGCCGTCGTTGCGGACGGGAGTGTTTTTTCGAAGGCCGGGGTGGGGGTGCGGGCAGAGTGGCAGGAATGGCCTAAAACGCTGGCCTGCCTGCAACGGATCACTGCCACGCGGTTTGGCAGTCGGTGGCGGTCCTTACAGGGCGGGCAGGCCGGGCGGCGCCTTGCGCATGTTGGTCGCCTGCTCGTAGGCGTAGGCGAGCCGCAGCAGCTTGTGTTCGCTCCAGGCGCGGCCGGTGAAGGTGAGGCCGAGCGGATAGTCCGGCGTATCCTTGTCGCCGGCGCCCGAGATGAAGCCGGCCGGCACCTGCACGCTGGGATAGCCCGGCTTGGCCGCAATCGAGGCGCCCGAGACGCCGGGGAACACCACGGCGTCGAGCTTGTGCTGGCTCATATAGGCGTCGAGGCCGCGCTCCTTGGCGGCCATCAGATCCATGGCGCGCGCCGACTTGTACTCGAGCTCGGAGAGATCGCCTTTGGTGGCCTGCGAGGCGAGAAAGAGGTCCTGGCCGAAGCGCAGGCACTTGTCGGGGTTGGCCTGATTGAAGGCGATGATGTCGGCCATCGTCTTGACCTTCGCGCCGATCGCCCAGTCGCGCAGGTAGAGGTTGAGGTCGTGTTTCAGCTCGTAGAGGAACACGACCGACGACGGCCCGGGGTTGCCCTTGCTGCTGCTGAGCGGGTTGCGGTTCAGCACCGCCATGGTGGTGCCCGGCCCGCCGATCCAGCCGATCGCCGGAATGGCGGCGCGCACGATGACGGCGCCGAGGTCCTGCAGGGCCTTGATCGCCTCGGCCATCACGTCCTTCGAGCGCTGCGGCAGCTTACCGAAGTAGGGATCGTTCAGCGGATCGTCCGGATCGCTCGGCACGCCGATGCGCGCGCCCTTCAGACCGTCCTTGTCGAGCCCGGCGGTGTAGTCCTTCGGTCGCTGCAGGTGTTGCGTCGCTGGGTCGTGCGGATCGGGCGCGGCCAGCACGTTCAGCAGGATCGCCGAATCGCGCACGGTGCGGGTGAGGGGGCCGGCCGTGTCCTGGCTGTGCGAGATCGGGATGATGCCCGAGCGGCTGATCAGCCCGACCGTCGGCTTCACCGTGACGAGGCCGTTCTGGGTCGCGGGGCTCAAGAGCGACCCCGACGTTTCGGTGCCGATCGCCGCCGCGCACAGGCCGGCTGCGACCGCAACGGCCGAGCCCGCGCTCGAGCCGCCCGGCTGCACGACCGGGATGTCGTGCTCGCCCAGCAGGGCCGGCGAATAGGGGTTCTTCACTTGGCCGCCGAGCGAGCTGTAGCCCGACGGCATGCCGACCGCGAGGATATTGGCGAACTCGGTGAGGTTCGCCTTGCCGAGGATCACTGCGCCGGCATCCCGCAGCCGCTTGATCACCGGCGCGTCGCCCTTCGCGTGCGCCGATTCGAGCGCCAACGAGCCGGCGGTCGTGTGTTGCTTGTCGCCGGTCGCGATGTTGTCTTTCACCAGGATCGGCACGCCGGCGAGCGGCTGCTTGGGCGAGGGCTTCACGCCGTCGAGCTTGCCCGCGATCGCGAGCGCATCGGGGTTGACCTCGCGCACCGAGGTGAGCGCCGGGCCGCTCTTATCGTAGGCCTCGATGCGCGCAAGATAGGCGCGGGTAAGGGCAGTCGCGGTGGTCGCGCCCTTGGCCAGGGCTTCCTGCACCTCGACGAGCGAGGCGTTTTCGACGGGAACGGACATCTGTGCCTCCGCGCGGCCCGCGGCGACGACGCCCAACGCCAGCGGCAGCAGGGCGAGGTCGCGGCGGGTCGGATTGGTCATGGATCGCTAGACCGGCATCGTGCGCTTCTGGTGGGCCCGGCCGACCTTGGCGGTTTCGGGATTGTGCCCGGAGATCACCCGCACGCCCTCGTCGAGGCTGGCAGCGATCTTGTCCGGCGTGGCGCCTTCCAGGAAGGCGAGCTTGTTGCGCTTGCAGGCGCCAAACACCTTGGCACGCGCCGCTTCCATCTCAGGCGGGTAGGGCCGCCGCTGCAGGCTGGTGTAGCCCAGCGACAGGCCGAGATCGCCCGGCCCCAGCTCGGCAAAGCCCAATCCGGGCACTGCCAGGATCTCGTCGGCATTGGCGACGCCCGCGGGGCTCTCGATCTTTACACCGAGCAAAAGCTCGCCTTGCGGATTGAGCGGCCACGGTTCGGCGAGCCGGAAATACTCCTCCTGGCTGAGCCCCCAGATCGGCGACGCCGTCGGCTCGGAGCCGCGTCCGCGGCTGCCGATGCCCAGCACGTCGGTACCGGCCTTGTGGTGCGGAAAGCGACAGGCGCGCACGAACTCGCGCACCGCCTCGGCGGTCTCGGCCTGGCACAGCAGGATGCCGTGGACGCCGCGCGCCAGGATCTGGCGGAACTGCCAGGCATTGAAGGCGACGTTCTGGCCGTCGGTGCCGTTGACCGGCGCCTCGACGATGACGGTCGGCGTGAGATGGCCGGAGCGGGTCGGGCCGCCATCGAGCAGGCCGCGCATGTATTCCTCGAGTCCGGTCATGTCGAAGCAGCCATGCTCCATGCCGACATTGATGTAGTCGGCCCAGGTGCGGGCGTCGGCGCGGCCCTGGTCGTAGGTCAGCACGTGTCCGGTATGCGGGCCATCGTAGTAGATGGCCTGGTCGGCCTCGAGCAGCTCGATTGCGCGGTTAAGACGTCTACCCATGGCGGGGCCCCGTTCTCTTTCGGACGGCCAGCATAGCCCGTAAACTCGGCTGAAAGGGAGTGAAGCCCATGATCAAGTTCTACTACAACCTCGCCCCGAACCCGACCAAGGTGGCGCTCTGCCTCGAGGAGATGGCGCTGCCGTACGAGCCGGTGCCGATCGACACCCGCAAGGGCGAGCAGCACACGCCACAATTCCTGGCGGTCAACCCCAACGCCAAGGTGCCGGCGATCGTCGACGGCGATGCGACGATCTTCGACAGCAACGCGATCCTGCTCTATCTCGCCGAGAAGACGGGCAAGTTCCTGCCGGGCAAGTCGGACAAGGAGCGCGGCGAGTTCCTGTCATGGCTGATGTTCGTGGCCTCCGGCATCGGCCCCTATTCGGGTCAGGCCGTGCACTTTCGCAACGTCGCGCCGGAGCCCAAGGAGTATGCGGTCAACCGCTATACGTTCGAGGCGCAGCGCCACTGGGGCATCCTCGAGCAGCGGCTGGGCAGCCGCAAATGGATGATGGGCGACGCGTACACCGTCGTTGACATGGCGGTGTGGGGCTGGTCGCGGCTGATCCCCAACGTGCTCGGGCCGGAGGCACCCAAGCAGTATCCCAACTTGCAGCGCCATCTGGGCGAGATCAACGCTCGGCCGGCAGCGCAGCGCGCCCTGGCGCTGAAGGACAAACACGCCTTCAAGACCGACATGGACGAGGCGGCGCGGATCGCGATGTTCCCGCACCTTGCCAAGAAGGTCGCCTGAGCGTTCGGCGGGTCGACCGGTTCGAACGACGGGCCGGTCGTGCCGCCCCGGCGAGGCTCCGGCGGGCTAGAGAACGGCGTCGGAGGCGACGGGTCCTTTGACGCGGGCCTGGGGGGCGTCCTGACGGTGCAGCACGGCTTCCTTGGCGGCCATGCTGTCGGCCAGGGCGTCATAGCGTTCGGCGATCTCGACCAGGGTGGTTTTTGCGTCCAGATCAGGCATTTGGCTGGCCATCGACCATGCTTCCTCAGCCCGATCATGCCAGAACCTGGCGCCTTGGAACGAACCACTCTTTGTCACGTGACACTCCCCCACAGCGGACGGGCTGAGCCCAAACAACTCCGGAGGTCGCGAAAGGTTTCATATCGTACAAAAGATTGCGGAAGCCCGCCGCAGCCGCGGGCTCGAAAGGCGGTCCTCCATGAGAGTTCTCACTCCGGACATGAAACGCATCGTCGCCGAGCAGAAGCTGGGCTTCGTCGCGACCGTGAACGCCGACGGCACGCCCAACCTGTCGCCCAAAGCGACCATGCAGGTGCTCGACGACGAGCACATCTTCTTCGCCGACATCCGCTCGCCCGGCACGATGGCCAACCTCTCGCGCAACCCGGCGATGGAGATCAACTTCGTCGACCCGTTCGTGCGCAAGGGCTACCGCTTCAAGGGCACCGCCCGCGTGGTCGCCAAGGGCGCGCCGGAGTTCGCGACGCTCCTGGCGCGCTTTTCGGCGGCACTGCTGCCCGAGCGCTACCGTGCCTTCGTCGTCCTGCACGTGACCAAGGCGGCGCCGCTGATCTCGCCCGCCTACGATTCGGGCGCCACCGAAGCGGGCCTGCGCCAGCAGTTCCGTGCCTACTTCGATTCAATCCAGCCGAAGGAGTGAGTGTGTCAGCGCCGCCGCTTCGGCGCCGCCTTCTTGCGCGTGAGCCGGCCGACCGGCTTGGCGCCGACCAGCACGGCGGCGATCACGCAGGGCTCCTTGGTGCGGACGCTCCAGGAATGATTGGTGCCACGCTGGATCAGCACGTCGCCCTGTTTCAGGCGCTTCTCGCCCTTGTCGAGGATCGCCCAGATCTCGCCCCTGAGCACGATGATGTAATCGACCGTCGCCGTGCAATGCATCATCGCGTCGGCCGACGCGTGGTCGGGCGCACCGCCGGCACCGATCGAGGCGAAGGCCTTCTTTGCGTCGGCGCTCTTGCGCCATTTCGAATCGGGCGGGAACTCGACGATGCGCAGGATGGTGCCGTGGGCCGGCGGCTCCAGCACGATCCGACCGGTTGCCGCGTCGGCATTGCCGGCATTGGAGGCCGGCGCCGTCTTGGTGCGCCACAGATCCGTCAACGCCACGCCCGGCATCGACGCCATCTCCAGCACGTTGGGCGCCTTGCCATCCATGACGAACACCGATTTGCCGGTCTTGTCATGGCCCGTGACGACGCGGCGGATGCGATACGGCATGCATTTCCTCCTGCTTTCTTCGCCGACTGTAGCGCGGTAGTTTTGGCGCCCAAAGGAGCCCGAGAATGGACCTGACGTTCGGCAAGGAAGAGCTGGCCTTCCAGCAGGAAGTGCGCGACTGGCTGAAGGACAACTTCACGCCCGAGATGCAGGGCGAGCTGAAGGTGTCGCGCAACGCCTACCTGCCGAAGGAGAAGCTGATCGACTGGCAGAAGCGGCTGGCGAAGAAGGGCTGGCTGTGCACCGGCTGGCCGAAGGAGTTCGGCGGCCCGGGCTTCACCACGACGCAGAAGTACATCTTCGAGATGGAGATGGCGAAGGCCGGCGCGCCCGGCACCTCGCCGTTCGGGCCCAAGATGTGCGCGCCGGTGATCATGAAATACGGCTCGGACGAGCAGAAGAAGCGGCATCTGCCGCCGATGCTGAACTCCGACCTGATCTGGTGCCAGGGCTACTCGGAGCCGGGTTCGGGCTCGGACCTCGCCTCGCTCCGGACGAGGGCCGTGCGCGAGGGCGACTACTACATCGTCAACGGCCAGAAGACCTGGACGACGCTGGCGCAGACTGCCGACTGGATCTTCTGTCTCGTGCGCACCTCGACCGAGGGCAAACCGCAGGAGGGCATCTCCTTCCTGCTGATCGACATGAAGACGCCGGGCATCCGCGTCGATCCGATCATCACCGCCGACGGCAATCGCGCCGGCACGCAGGAGGTCAACTCGGTGTTCTTCACCGACGTGAAGGTGCCGGTGTCGAACCGCGTCGGCGAGGAGAACAAGGGCTGGACCTACGCCAAGTACCTGCTCGAGTTCGAGCGCGGCGGCAATCCCTACAGCCCGCGCCTGCGCTCGGGCTTCGAGCGCCTGAAGCGGCTGGCGAGCGCCATGCCGGAGGGCGAGGACTCGATCCTGTCCGATCACGCCTGGCGCGAGAAGCTCGCCCGCATGGACATCGAGATTTCCGGGCTCGAGATGTTCGAGATGGAGTTCTACTCCAAGCTCGCCTCGGGCCAGAATCCAGGTCCGTTGTCGTCGATGATCAAGCTGCGCGGCACCGAGGTGATGCAGCAGGTCCAGGAGTTCGCCGTCGAGGCAGCCGGCTGGTACTCGATGCCGTTCCCCGAGCAGCGCGCCTGGAACGCCAATGTCGAGCCGATCGGTCCCGAGGGCGCCGACGTGCTGGCGCCGCGCTACTTCAACGGCCGCAAGATGACGATCTACGGCGGCTCGTCCGAGGTGCAGCGGGGAATCATGTCGAAAGTGATGCTCGGCCTCTAGGCCGAGGGAGCGCCGCGAAGCGACGTCGAGGGGTCTTTTCTTCTCGCGTTCGCACGCCGAAGGAAAAAGGATCCCTCCGCTACGCGCCCTTCGGCGCTTCGGTCGGGATGACGGAGAGTAAAGTCATGGATCTCGCCTTCAACGCCGAGGAGCTCGCCTTCCAGAAGGAAGTGCGCGACTGGATCACGGCCAACATGCCGCCCGAGGTTGCGGAGGAGAGCCGGCGCAGCCGCTCGAGCCACGTCTCGAAGGAGCGACTGCTGCAGTGGCAGAAGAAGCTCTCGGAGAAGGGCTGGCTCGTGCCGAACTGGCCGAAGGAGTATGGCGGCACCGGCTGGAGCTCGACGCAGAAGTTCATCTTCGAGATGGAGATGGCGCGCGCCGACTCGCCGTACCTCTCGTCCTTCAGCCTCAAGATGGTGGCGCCGGTGCTGATGAAGTACGGCAGCGACTGGCAAAAGAAGCGCTTCCTGCCGAAGATCGCCGCGGCCGAGGAGCTGTGGTGCCAGGGCTACTCCGAGCCGGGCTCGGGCTCCGACCTCGCGTCGCTTCGGACCCGCGCCGAGCGGCAGGGCGACCATTACGTCGTCAACGGCCAGAAGATCTGGACCACCAACGCCCATTGGGCGGACTGGATGTTCTGCCTGGTGCGCACCTCGAACGAGGGCAAGCGGCAGGAGGGCATCTCGTTCCTGCTGATCGACATGAAGACGCCGGGCATCAAGGTCGATCCGATCTACCTGGTCGACGGCACGCGCACGCCGATGCGCCATGAGGTCAACCAGGTGTTCTTCACCGACGTCAGGGTGCCTGTCGAGAACCGGGTGGGCGAGGAAAACAAGGGCTGGACCTACGCCAAGTACCTGCTCGAGTTCGAGCGCGGCGGCCAGGCGCACGGGCCGCGCCTGCGCAAGGCTTTCCGGCACCTGCAGACGCTCGCCAAGACCCAGCTCGACGGCGGCGGGCCCCTGTCGGCAAGTCCGCACTGGCGCGAGAAGATGGCGGCGCTGGAGATGGAGCTCGACGCCGTCGAGATGAACGAGCTGATGTTCTACTCGTCGCTCAAGACCGGCGATGCACCGGGCAGCATGGCCTCGATCGTCAAGATGCGTGGCACCGAGGTCGGGCAGAAGATCACCGAATTGGCGGTCGAGGCGGTCGGCTGGTACGGCGCGCCCTTCACCGAGCTGCGCAACTACGACAGCAACGTCGTGCCGGTCGGCGGCGAGTACGTCGACGACGTCTCGCCGCGCTACTTCAACCAGCGCAAGACCACGATCTACGGCGGCTCATCCGAGGTGCAGAGGAACGTGCTCGCGAAGGCAATGCTGGGACTCTAAGCGCCAGCATCGCAGTAGCCCGCATGGGCAATGTCGTCGAGCAGGCCGGGATGCGTCGGCGTCCAGTCCAGCGTCTTGCGCGTCCGGTCGCTCGACGCCGCCATGTCCATGGCGGCAAAGCCTGCGAACCAGCCGAAATGGTCACTGATCGCGTCACCTGTCTTGGCGACGACCGGAAGGCCGAGCCCCTTGCCGATGGCGCCCGCGATGTCCTTGAAGGGCACGCCTTCCTCGGCTGCGGCGTGGTAGCGCTCGCCGCGCGTCCCACGTTCGAGCGCGAGGCGATAAAGGCGCGCCGCGTCGAGCCGGTGCACGCCAGGCCAGCGGTTCTGACCGTCGTCGATATAGGCCGCCTGACCTTTCTCGCGGGCGAGCGCGACGAGGCGGGGCACGAAGCCGTGATCGCCCCGGCCGTGCACCGAGGGCGCAAGCCGCACGATCGATGCGTGCACACCGCGCTCGGCCAACGCCATCGCCGCCTGTTCGGAGGCCCGGGGGTAGGAGTCGGAAACGGGCGGCGCGGGATCGTCTTCGGTGGCGATCCGGCCCGCGGCGCGGCGCGCGAAGCCCGACGTCACGAGCAGGGGACGCTTCGAGCCTTCGAGGACGGATCCGATCGCCTCGATCGCGCCACGATCGAGCGCGGCGTTGGCGGCGAACTTCGAGAAGTCGTGGTTGAACGCAGTGTGGATGACGCCGTCCGCCCTGGCGGCGCCCGTCTTGAGGCTATCGAGGTCTTCCATCGATCCGCGCAGGACCTCGGCGCCCGCCGCCGCAAGCTTGGCGGCCGCTTCGTCCGACCGCACCAACCCGATCACCGTATGACCGGCGGAGAGCAGCTCCTGCACGACTGCAGAGCCAACCCAACCCGAAGCGCCTGTAACAAAGACACGCATATGGCTTCTCCTCGCTATGCGCCCGCTAGATAGGAACTTGGGTTTGAACGATCTATGCTGAAGCGTTCGCGTTATCTTGGCGATCGTCCGGAAACTGGCATGGATCCGCTCTCGGATGTTCTTTCGCTCCTCAAGCTGCGCAGCTACGTCTCCGGCGGCTTCGAAGCGGGCGGCGACTGGGCTGTCGCGTTCGCAAAGCCCGAGGGCGTCAAGCTCTACGCCGTCGCGACGGGCGCGTGCTGGCTTTCGGTCGATGGCGTGCCGGAGCCTGTGCGCATCAAAGCCGGTGATTGCTTCCTGCTGCCTCGTGGTCGCCCGTTCCGCCTTGCCACCGATCTCGGCCTGACGCCGATCGAGGCCAGCACGATCTATCGTGGTGTCAAGGATGGCGGCATCCGGACATTCAACGGCGGCGGCGATTTCTTCTGCGCCGGCGGCCATTTTGCGCTGGCCGGCGCACAGGCGGACGTGCTGCTCGGCATGCTGCCGCCCATCGTCCACATCCACAAGGAAGCGGACAAGGATGTGCTGCGCTGGTGCCTGGAGCGCATGCGGGACGAACTGCGCGAGCCGCGGCCCGGCGGCTTCCTGGTCGCCCAGCAGCTCGCCACCATGCTTTTCGTTCAGGCGATCCGCCTGCACGTGGCGGACAGGATCAGTGCGGACGGGACACGCAACGGCGGGGGATGGCTGTTTGCGCTCGCCGACAAGCAGATGTCGGCCGCAATCAACGCCATGCACGCCGAACCCGCGCGCCGCTGGACGTTGCAGGAGTTGGCGCAGCACGCCGGCATGTCGCGTACGACCTTCGCGCTGAAGTTCAAGGACACGGTCGGCGCATCGCCTATGGACTATCTTGCCCAGTGGCGCATGTTGCGGGCAGGGGACAGGCTCGTGAATTCCAGCGAGGCCGTTTCCGTCATCGCACGCTCATTGGGATACGAATCGGAAAGCGCGTTCAGCACGGCGTTCAAGCGCGTGATGGGCTGCTCGCCCCGTCAGTATGGCCGCCGACGCGAAGGAGAACAGGAATGGACTACCGCAATCTCGGTCGTGCCGGGCTCAAGGTCTCGGAGATCTGCCTCGGCACCATGACGTTCGGCAACGGCGCCGACCAGGCGGGCGCCTCACGCATGGTCGATGCGGCGCTCGCGGCGGGCGTCAACTTCTTCGATACCGCCAACTCCTATGTCGGCGGCACGTCGGAGACGATGCTGGGCGAGGCGCTGAAGGGCAAGCGGCACGAGGCGGTGATCGCCAGCAAGGTCTTCAACCCGATGGGCCACCGGCCCAACGATTCGGGCATGTCGCGGCTGCACATCAAGCAGCAGATCGAGGGCGTGCTGAAGCGGCTGCAGACCGACTATGTCGACCTCTTCTTTATCCACCATGTCGACCACGCGACGCCGCTCGAGGAGATGCTGCGGGCGTTCGACGATCTCGTGCGCGAAGGCAAGGTGCTCTACACGGCCTGCTCGAATTTCGAGGCGTGGCGCCTGATGGAGGCGCTGTGGCGGAGCGAGGTCAACGGTTGGGAGAAATTCGCCTGCTACCAGCCGCAATACTCGCTGGTCGTGCGCGACATCGACGAGGAGATCGTGCCGGTGCTCCAGCTCAAGGGGCTGGGCTGCGTGGCCTGGTCGCCGCTCGGCAGTGGTTATCTGACCGGCAAGTACACGCCGGGCAGCCTCAAGGTGCATGGCAGCCGCTCGGCCGAAGGATGGGGCTTCCAGAGCCGCTTCTTCGCGCCCAACCATGCCGAGATCCTGCAAACGCTGCTCGATGTGTCGAAAGAGATCGGCAAGTCGCCGGCGCAGGTGGCGCTGCGCTGGGTGATGGACCAGCCCTTCATGACCAGCGCGATCGTCGGCGCCCGCAATGCCGAGCAGCTCGGCGAGACCTTGAAGGCCGGCGGCTGGCGCCTGCCGGCCGAGGCGCTGGCGAAGCTCGACAAGGTCTCGGCCCGGCCGTGGCGCTATCCGCGCGCCTTCGAGGATCCGATGCCGGAGCGGCGCAAGGCCGCCGTCAAAATGCCGGGAATGAATTAGACCGTCGGCCGGCGGTGCGATGAGCGATCCCCGGTCCATTCCCAACCCGCGCACCTTCAAGGAGCGCTTCGGCGCGCTGCGCACGCTGCGGCCGTTCCTGGCGATGGTCTGGCGGACCAGCCGGGGGCTCACCGGCACGCTGATCGGGCTGCGGCTCGCCCGCGCGCTGCTGCCGATCGCGAGCCTCTACATTGCGAAGCTGATCATCGACGATGTGGTCGCGCTGGTGCAGCTGCCGAACCGGCCGACGAGCCTGCAGGACTGGCTGGCGAGCGGGCGGCTGAACGGCCTGGCGATGCTGCTGCTGGCCGAGTTCGCCTTGGCGGTGCTGTCCGACGTGCTGGGCCGCGCAGTGTCGCTGGTCGATGCGCTGCTGGCCGACCAGGTCTCCAACAGCTCGAGCGTCCGGCTGATGGAGCACGCCGCGACGCTCGACCTCCAGGACTTCGAGGATGCCGAGTTCCAGGACCGGCTCGAACGCGCGCGTCGGCAGACCAGCGGCCGGCTGACGCTGATGGGCCAGCTGTTCAGCCAGGCGCAGGACCTCGTGACCGTGGCGAGCTTCGCCGCCGGCCTGCTGGTCTTCGCCCCGTGGCTGATCGTGCTGCTGCTGGCGGCGCTGGTGCCGGCCTTCCTCGGCGAGGCGCATTTCAACGCCCAGACCTACACGCTCGACTTTGGCCGCACGCCCGAGCGGCGCGAGCTCGACTATGTGCGCCAGACCGCGGCCAGTGTCGAGACGGCCAAGGAAGTGAAGATCTTCGGCCTCAACGGCTTCCTGATCGACCGTTACAAGCGGCTGGCCGCGACCTTCTACGACGCCAACAAGGCGCTCGCGGTGAAGAGGGCGGTGTGGGGCGGCGCGTTCACAACGATCGGGACGGTCGGCTACTATGCCGCCTACGCCTGGATCGCCTGGCAGACGCTGGAAGGCGCGTTCAGCGTCGGCGATCTCACCTTCCTCGCCGGCTCCTTCCTGCGGCTGCGCACGCTGCTCGAAGGCCTGCTGACCGGCTTCTCCTCAACGGCGGGGCAGGCGCTCTATCTCAACGACCTGTTCTCGTTCTTCGACACGCGGCCGGAGATCCTGTCGCCGGCGAATGCGCGGCCGTTCCCGCATCCGATCCGGCAGGGGTTCGTGTTCGAGGATGTCGGCTTCATCTATCCCGGCGCCGACCGCTGGGCGGTGCGGCATCTCAGCTTCACGCTCAGGGCGGGCGAGGTGGTGGCACTGGTCGGCGAGAATGGCGCCGGCAAGACCACCCTGGTGAAGCTGCTGACGCGGCTCTACGACCCGGACGAGGGCCGCATCCTGCTCGACGGCCACGATCTACGCGAATACGACCTCGAGGACCTGCGCGGCAGCATGGGCGTCATCTTCCAGGACTTCGTGCGCTACAACTTCAGCGCCGGCGACAACATCGCGGTGGGCCGCATCGAGGAGCGCCACGATCACGTGCGCATCGAGCGCGCCGCCGAACGCAGCCAGGCCGATGACGTGATCGCGCGCCTGCCGGGCGGCTACAAGCAGCGGATCGGCAAGCGCTTCAAGAACGGCGTCGAGCTGTCGGGCGGCGAATGGCAGAAGGTCGCGATCGCCCGCGCCTACATGCGGGAGGCCGAGGTGCTGATTCTCGACGAGCCGACCGCGGCGCTCGACGCCCGGGCCGAGTTCGAGGTCTTCCAGCGCTTCAAGGAACTGAGCAAGGGCAAGACCGCCGTGCTGATCTCGCACCGCTTCTCCAGCGTCCGCATGGCCGACCGCGTCTTCGTCCTGGCCGACGGCAAGGTCGCCGCCTCCGGCACGCACGAGGAGCTGGTGTCCCAGCCCGGCCTCTACGCAGAGCTGTTCGAGCTGCAGGCGGCCGGGTATCGCTGACTCATATTCCCCGTGCTTCGCACGGGGAGGAAAATGATTCAGCCGGCCAACACCGGCTCGCCGACGATCTGCGTGCGGTGCATCAGGCGGCGCAGGCTCTCGTCGAAGGCGTCGCGGCGGTGCATGACGCAGCGATTGTCCCACATGACGAGATCGCCGATCCGCCACTTCTGGTACCACGCGAACCGCTCCTGCGTGGCATGTGCCCACACCGCGTCGAGCAGCTTCTCGCTCTCCTCGACGCTCAGGCCATGGATGTAGGCACCCGGCCGCCGGCCGAGGAACAGCGCCTTGCGCTTGGTGATCGGATGCAGGCGGACGAGCGGATGCACCGCGCCCGGCGTCTTGGTGACGTCGTGTGTGGTCTGGAAGCCCTTGCGCAGCTCGCCGGCGGAGTTGCGGCTGGAATCATGAATGCAGGTCTTGCCCTCGACGGCGCGCTTCAGATCGTCGGGCAGCGTCTCGTAGGCGGCGTACATGTTGAGGAAGCCGGTATTGCCGCCGTCGGGCGGCACCTCCAGCGCATAGAGCAGCGAAGCGCGCGGTGGAAGCGGGTTGTAGGACATGTCGGTGTGCCAGACGAGCTCGTAGGAGCCGAGCCCGCCGATCGCCTTGCCGTCCTTCTTGACGCTGGCGATCACGGCGACCCATTCGCGGGCTTCGTCGACCACACCCGAATCCATGCGATCGAAGCCGACCGCGGCGATCGGCACGCGGTCGAGCTCGCCGAACCGGGCGCTGAACTTCATCAGCGCCCGATCGTCGATCTTCTGGCCCGAGAAGCGCAGCACCAGGTGCTCGCCCCAGGCCTCGGCGATCTTCTTGAAATCCGCATCGCTCACCGGCTTGGACAGGTCCACACCATGGACATCGGCGCCAAGGGCGCCGCCGGTCGGCTGGATCCAGATCTCGCTCATGGTTTTTTCCTCACCTGAAGTAGTGCGGCACGAAGCGGCTGTTGTTGTGGGTGATGCGCCGCTCGTCCTCGCGCATGCCCACGCCTGCCGCCTTGCCCTCGATCACCCACGAGCCCACCACCGCGTGGTTGCCGTCGAACACCGGCAGGGGCTGGTAGGCCTGGTAGACGAAGCCTTCTTGACCGTAGCTCCCGCCGGCGGTGTCGAACAAGCCGGGAGCGACCACCGTGACGTTGGCGCCCTCGCGGCCGAATATCGGCTTCTTCACGTAGGAGCCCCTGAGATCAGGGTGCTCGGTTTCGAAGGCCGGTAGCAGGTTCTCGTGCTGCGGAAAGCCCTCCCACAGGAGAGGCAGCAGCATCTTGTTGCTGAGGATCATCTTCCACACCGGCTCGAGGAACGCCGTGGTGTCGGTCAGCACGTGCTTGCCGAACTCCTCGCGCGCCATCCATTCCCAGGGATAGAGCTTGGCCATCACCCGGATCGGCATCTCGTCGGGATCGGTGAAGCGCTTGCCGTTCCAGCCGATCTGCGGCACGGCGATCGGCTTGCCGGCCAGCCCGGCCTGCAGGGCGGTGTCGCGCATGTATTCGGAGGTCGCGAGATCCTCCGGCTGGTCCTCGAAGCGCGCGAAGTGGACGAGCGCTTCCGACGACAGCCGCTTCAGGATTCCGCGCCATGCCTCGATCAGTCGCTCGTGGATCGAGTTGAACTGGTCGGCATCGGGCTTCACGTCCTTCAGCCAGTACCATTGGATCACCGCGGCCTCGTACAGAGCGGTCGGCGTATCGGCGTTGTATTCGAGCAGCTTCGGCGGGCCCTTGCCGTCGTAGGCGAGATCGAAGCGGCCGACGAGGGTCGGATCGCCGCGGCGCCACACAGTGGTGATGTAATCGCCCCAGGCCGGCGGGATGCGCAGGCGCTCCCAGAGCTTGTTCGAGACCACGTGCTCGACCGCCTTGAGGCACAGGTCGTGCAGGGTCTCGGTGGCGGCCTCGAGCTGGTCGACTTCGTCGGATGTGAAGGCGTAACAGGCCTGCTCGTTCCAATACGCCTTGCCGTCCATCACGTAGTAATCGAAGCCGAGCCGCTCGAGCTTCCCCTGCCAGTCGGGACGCGGGGCGGAGATCTCGCGCTTCATGGTCAGCTCGCCGTCGATCCGTGTTCGCCGGCGGAACTGCCGAAGCCGCCGCGTTGGCTGGGCTGCGACTGCGTCGTCGACGTGGTGGCGCTGGGCGTGGTGACCATCGGTCCGCGCGCGAAGGGATTGCCCCAGAACCACAGCCAGGGCCAGAAACCCATGCCGGCGCCGATCCCGGGCGTGCAGGAATAGAGCAGCGCGGCGCCCGCAATGCCCATCAGCACGAGCTTGATCGTGCGGGAAGCACGAGGACGATCGTCCGGGGGCATCGTCATGTCAGGTCGTGAGGCAGGCGGCGTTGATGAGCCCGAAGCATACCGAGAAGCCACCGGCCGTCACGCCGGCCGCCATCTCGCCGGCCTCGATCGATTGCTGTAGGTGCGGCAGCAACATCCGCATCACCACATGCACGGCGACCTGAACGACCAACGCCACGAGCGACCACAATACGAGATCGGTCAGGCTGACCGCATGGGCGATGGTATTGGCGAGCGGCAGGCAGAAGCCGAGCAGGGCGCCGATCAGCGCGACCGCCGCGGAAGCGTTGCCGGCACGGATCAGGGCGAACTCGCGCCACGGCGTGATCAGGACGTAGATCCACAGGAACAGGCCCGCCAGCGCGAAGCTCACGACGATGTAGCGCAGGAAATTCGGAAAGGCCGACGCCAGCCAGGTGAGCTCGGGCATGCGGCCGCGACTCTCCGACGCTCAGCCGTGCATGGTCAAGCCGCCCGACACGCTGATCGTCTGCCCGGTAATGAAGGCGGCATCGTCGCTCGCGAGGAAGCAGACCGCGCCCGGGATGTCGTCCGGCTGGCCGACGCGCTTCATCGGGATGGCGCTCACCAGCGCGGCGCGGATCTTCTGGCCGCGCTCGTCGGCGCCGGCCACCGCCGCCAGCAAGGGCGTGTCTGTCGGGCCGGGACAGACGGTGTTGAGCGTGATGCCCTTGCGCGCGACTTCACGCGCAACCGTCTTGGTGAAGGCGATGATCCCGCCCTTGCAGGCCGAGTAGACCGCCTCCATCGACGAGCCGACGCGCCCGGCATCAGAGGCGATGTTGACCACCCGACCGCGGCCCCGCGCCACCATGCCCTTCAGCACGACGTGGCTCATGTTCAAGGGGCCGTTGAGGTTGATGGCGATCACCTTGTCCCAGAGGTCCGGCGTGGTGTCGACGAACGGCACGAACTGGTCCCAGCCCGCATTGTTGACCAGGATGTCGGTCGGGCCGGTTTCCTTCTCGAAGGCGGCGATGCCCTCGGCGACCGCCTTGTAGTCCGTGATGTCGGCGCCGCAGGCGAAGCCCTTGATCTCGCCGGCGACCTTCTTCGCGCCGTCGAAATTCCGGTCGAACACGCCGACCCTGGCACCGTACTCGGCGAAGCGCCGGCAGATCGCCGAGCCGATCGCGCCCGCGCCGCCGGTGACGATGACGTTCTTGCCGTTCAGTCCACGCACTGTTTCCTCCCGTTCTTGTCATCCCAAGCACAGCGAAGGATCTAGCACTCGCTGCACCGAGTTTGTCCGCCAAGTAAGGTCCTGCGTTAAAGTGCTGAGATTACTCGGCGCGACTCAGGACGACATCAAAGCGGTGAATACGGATCGAACTTGGGCTTGCGCTTCTCGAGGTGCGAGGCAAGGCCTTCCTTCACCTCGGGCCCCATGAAGCCCAGCATCTCGAGCGCCGTCGAGGCATCGAACGACGGGCCCATCATGCGCAGCCAGTTGTTCAGCGCGTATTTGGTGAAGCGGATCGAGGTCTGCGCGCCCTCGGCCAGCTTGGTCGCGACCTCGAGGCCCTTGGCTTCGAGCTGGTCGTCCTCGACGCACATCGATACCAGGCCGATGCGCTCGGCCTCCTCGCCGTCTACCGATTCGCAGAGCAGCAGGTAGTACTTGGCCTTGGCCATGCCGCAGAGCAGCGGCCACACGATCACCGCATGATCGCCGGCGGCGACGCCGAGCCTCGTGTGGCCGTCGATGATGCGCGCCTTCTTCGAGGCGATCGACACGTCGGCCAGGATGCCCGCGACCAGCCCCGCGCCGACGGCGGGGCCCCGCATGGTCGACACGATCGGCTTGGAGCAGTTGATCACGTTGTAGACGATGTCACGCGCTTCCTTCCAGGTGCGGAGCAGCGCGTTGAAGTCCTTCATGTTGTTCTCGATCAGGTCGAAGTCGCCGCCGGCCGAGAACACCTTGCCGCCCGCGCCCTGGATGATCACGCAATTGACCGTGTCGTCGCCGTCGATGTCGCGCCACACGTTCACCAGCTCGGTGTGCATGATCGCGTCCGTGGCGTTGTACTTCTCCGGCCGGTTCATGGTGACGCGCAACACCTTGGGATGCGGGCGGTCGAACACCAGCCGCTGATATTTCTTCTGCCAGTCCGACATGTGGCTCCTCCGTTTGCGAAGGAGCCTAGCGCACCGTCAGCGCCTTGTATTGCCGACGTTGCGGCTCTCGAAGCGCACGGCTTCTTCCGCCGCGCGGACCAGGGCACGCGCCTTCAGCACGCTCTCCTGGTATTCGGCCTCGAGGTCGGAATCGGCCACCACGCCGACGCCGGCCTGGACGTACATGGTGCTGTCCTTGACCAGTGCCGTGCGCAGCAGGATGCAGGTGTCCATCGACCCGTTGGCGGCGAAGTAGCCGGCGCAGCCGGCATACATGCCGCGACGCACCGGCTCGACTTCGTCGATGATCTCCATGGCGCGGACCTTTGGGGCGCCCGACAGCGTGCCGGCCGGGAAGCCCGCCTTCAGCGCGTCGATCGCGTCCAGCCCGTCCTCCAGCTTGCCCTCGACGTGGCTCGAAATGTGCTGGAGGTGGCTGTACTTCTCGATGGTGAACTGCTCGACGACGCGAACCGATCCGATCTTGGCGACGCGGCCGACATCGTTGCGGGCAAGGTCGAGCAGCATGAGGTGCTCGGCATGCTCCTTCGGGTCGGCCAGCAGCTTGTCGGCCAGCTGCTTGTCTTCCTCGGGTGTCGTGCCGCGCCGGATGGTGCCGGCGAGGGGACGGATGGTGACGGTGCCGTCGCGCAGCCGCACCAGGATTTCCGGGCTGGAGCCCACGATCGAGAAGTCGCCGTAGTCGAAGAAGATCAGGAACGGCGACGGGTTGATGCGGCGAAGCGACCGGTAGAGCGACAGCGGCGGCAGCTTGAACGGCAGCGAGAAGCGTTGCGACGGCACGATCTGGAAGGCGTCGCCCGCGCGGATGTACTCCTTGCAGGTCTCGACCATCTTCTTGAACGCGTCTTTCGACATGTTCGCCTGCGGTTCGGGCAGGTCGTCGAGCTCATCGCCATTGGCGCGCCGAAAGGGCAGGGAGCGCTCGAAGTCGGCCTCGGCGTCGGCGAGCCGCTCCTGGGCGGCCTCGTAGGCGGCACGCGCCGAGGTTCCCTGTTGCGGCCAGACCGGCGTGACCAGGGTCACGTTGTCCTCCAGCCGGTCGAAGATGCAGATCAGGGTCGGCCGCACCATGATCGCGTCGGGCAGGCCGATCGGATCAGGGTTCTTGTCCGGCAGCCGCTCCATGTCGCGGACCATGTCGTAGCCCAGGAAGCCGAACAGGCCGGACGCCATGGGCGGCAGGCCCGCGGGCAGCTCCATCTGGCATTCGCGGATCAGCATGCGCAGCGTCTCGAGCGGCCGGCCCTCGAGCGGCTCGAAGGAATGCGCATCGACGCGGGCCCGGCGGTTGATCTCGGCCTTGTTCTTGAGGCAGCGCCAGATCACGTCCGGCTTGAAGCCGATGATCGAGTAGCGGCCGCGCACCGAGCCGCCCTCAACCGATTCCAGCAGGAAGGAGTTGGCCCGGCCGTCGGCCAGCTTGAGGTAAGCGGAGACCGGCGTCTCAAGATCGGCGACCAGCTTGGTCCAGACGAGCTGCGGCTTGCCCCCGTCGTAGGTGCGCGCGAAGGCGTCGAACTCGGGGGAGACCGGCATGTCTATTGCTGCTGCTGCGACTGGAAGGCGGCGGTGAACACTTCCTCGTTCACCGACACGCCGTACTTGGTGCGCAGCGCGGACAGGAACTGGGTCACCAGGTCGTTGCCGACCATGCCGTCGAGCTGCTTGCCGAAGCGCTCGAGCTGGTCCTTTTCCTTCGCGAGGTCGGCCGGCTGGATCTCCTTGGTCCGCACGATGACGTTGCCGTCGGCGCTGCGCACCGAGGCGACCTTGCCGACCGGCAGCTTGAACAGCTGCTGCGTCGCCGCCTGGGTGAGGTAATTGCCGGTGTCGGCTTCGTAGCGCGTCACCGCCTTGGTGATGCGCAGCTCGAGGCCCAGCTCCTTGGCGATCGCGGCCAGGTCGCCGCCGGCATTGGCCTTGTCGACGGCTTCCTTGACCTTGGCGTCCGCGCGCTTGCGGCGCTCGTCGGCCTGCCAGGCCTCGGTCACCTTGGCCTCGACCTCGGACAAAGCGGGGATGCGGGCCGGCGTGACGCGGTCGACGTGGACGACGAAGTCCTCGCCCTTGGGCGTCTCCAGCAGCTGACTCTCGTTGCCCTCGCGCGTGGCGAAGGCGGCCTGCACGATCTCGGCCGCCGCCGGGCCGATCAGCACCTGCTTGCCCGAGGCGTCCTGGCCGCGGGCGTCGACGTTCTCGACCGTGTGGACCTTGAGGTTGAGCTCCTGCGCCGAGGCGACCATCGACTGGGTCTTGCTGAGCGATCGGTCGAAATCGGTCACCAGCTTGACCAGCAGGTCGGGCGCCTGTTGGGCCTTGAGCTCGGCCTCGAGCTTGTCCTTGACCTCGTCGAACGGCGTCACCTTGCCGGGCTCGATCTTGTTGATCCGCACGACGTGCCAGCCGAGCGGTGACTTGATCGGCGTCGGCAGGATGCCCTCGGGCGCGGCGAAGATGCCATCGGCCAGCGGGCCGGCAGGCAGGTCCTTCTTCAGCACCAGGCCGAGCTTGATCACGCCGTCGGTCTTGCCGGTCACTTCCTTGGCGGCGTCCTCCAGCGACTTGCCGGACTTCACCAGCTCGATGATCTTCTTGGCCTGGTCCTCGGTGTCGGCTGTCGCTTGGTCGACATCACGCTTCTCGGGCGTGCCGAAATCGGCCTTGCGCGCCTCGTATTCCTGCTTCACCTGATCGGGCGTGACGGTAACCTGGTCTTTCACGTCGTCGACCGTCAGCAGCACGTAGGAGAAGGCGCGGAATTCGGGGATCTGGAACTTCACCTTGTTGGCATCGAAGTAGGCGCTGAGTTGCTCTGCCGTCGGCTTGGGCACGTCGGTGATAAGGGAGTCCGGCACGTAGATCGTCTCCGCGACGCGCTTCTCGCTCTCCATCTTGAAAATGTCGTCGCGCAGGCCGGTCGGCGCCAAGCCTTCGGTGCGGACCGCGCCGAACAGCTGGGACGAGGCGATCTGGCGGCGGATGTCGGCGATGTACGCCGCCTCGCTGATGCGGGCGTTCTGCAGCAGGCCGCGATACTTGTTAGGGTCGAAGTCGCCGGTCGGGCCGGCGAAGGCCGGGTTGTGGGCGATCACGCCCTGGACTTCCGACGTGCCCACGACGAGGCCGTACTGCTCTATCGCATTGTCGATCACGGCGCGCTGCAGGACATCCTCGAGCGCGCGCAGGTGCAGGCCGTAGCGTAGCGCCTGGTCCTGTTCGGGCCGCTGGCCGGTCTGGCGCTGGATCTGGTCGAGTTGCCGGTTGAAGCGGTCCTTCACCTCGTCGATCGAGACTGACGTGCCGCCCAGCCAGCCGTAGACCGGAATATGGGTGCCGCCGACATGGGCCACCTCGTTGCTGCGGCCACCGACGCGCAGCATGTCGCCGATGCCCCACAGCCCGAAGCTGATGATCAGCATGCTCATCAGGATGGCGCCGATGATGTAGCCAGCGATCTTGCGGAATTTGTTCACGGGTGCGCTTTGCGGAAGGGGGGCCGAACGGGGCGCATGCCTACCACCGGCCCCCCTTGCAGGCAACGTTTCCGGCCCTTAGACAGCCTGACTGCACAATATGAGGTATCGAATGGCCCGCACGCGACGACCGCTGATCGCCGGCAACTGGAAGATGAACGGCCTGCGGGCCGATGCGCTCGCGCTCGCGAAGGGCGTGGCCGACGGTGTGAAGCAGGCGGGCTGGACCGACCGCGAGGTGCTGATCTGCCCACCCGCGACCCTGGTGATGGCCGTTGCCGAGGCGGTGAAGGGGAGCGGCGTGCTGGTGGGCGGCGAGGACTGCCATGCCAAGGCGAATGGAGCCCATACCGGCGACATCTCCGCCGAGATGCTGCGCGATGCCGGCGCCAGCCACGTGATCGTCGGCCATTCCGAGCGCCGCACCGACCATGGCGAGACCGACGCCGTCGTGCGGGCCAAGGCCGAGGCGGCTTGGCGTGCCGGGCTGGTGCCGATCGTCTGCATCGGCGAGACCCTGGCCGAGCGCGAGGCCGGCAAAACGCTTACCGTGCTCGAGAGCCAGCTCAAGGGAAGCGTGCCGCCGGGCGCAACGGCTGCAAAGCTGGTCGTGGCCTACGAGCCGGTCTGGGCGATCGGCACCGGCAAGACGCCGACCACCGCCGAAGTGGCCGCAGCGCACGCGCATATTCGCAAGGTGCTGGGTGGGCTGGTGCCGGATGCGGATGCGGCCGCGGTGCGGCTGCTCTATGGCGGGTCGATGAAGGCCAGCAACGCGGCCGAGCTTCTGGCGGCGGGCGACGTCGATGGCGGCCTGATCGGCGGGGCGAGCCTGAAGGCCGACGAATTTTTGGCTATCGCCAAGGCGGCCTAAAGGGGCTAGAAGCGCGGCGCGAAAAATGGACAGCGTAAAAGCCTTCTTGCACGATTGGCGCCTGGTGCTGCTGATCATCCATGTCGGTGTCACGGCCGCCATGATCGTCGTCATCCTGCTCCAGCGCAGCGAGGGCGGCGGTCTCGGCATGGGCCGCACCGATGCGCTGTTCTCCGTGCGCGGCCAGGCCAACGTGCTGTCGCGCGCCACGGCGATCTTCGCCGGCCTGTTCTTCTTCCTGAGCCTGCTGATGGCCTGGAGCGTCGGCGAGCCGGGACAGCGCGCGTCGCGCTCGATCATGGACAACGTGCATACTGCGCCGATTCCGACGGCTCCTGCGCCAGGTGGTGCTGCAGCGCCTGCGCCAGGTGGTGGCGCGACCGCGCCGGGCACGGCTGCTCCAGCTCCGACGACCCCGTCGGTGCCCTCCGCACCGACCCGCTAGGAACAACACGGATGACCGACCGTTCCCACCGCCGAAGCTCCTCCGGCGGGAGGATATCCCCATGGCCGCGTTCAACCAGATTTAGTAGGCTGTAATTCCATGGCGCGCTTTATTTTCATAACGGGCGGCGTGGTCTCCTCGCTAGGCAAAGGTCTCTCATCAGCGGCGCTGGGTGCGCTGCTGCAGGCGCGCGGCTTTCGCGTGCGCCTGCGCAAGCTCGACCCTTATCTGAACGTCGATCCCGGCACGATGAGCCCGTACCAGCATGGCGAGGTCTTCGTAACCGACGACGGGGCCGAGACCGACCTCGATCTCGGCCATTACGAACGCTTCACCGGCGTCGACGCCAAGCAGAGCGACAACATCACCACCGGCCGCATCTATTCCAGCGTGATCGCCCGGGAGCGGCGCGGCGAATATCTCGGCGCCACGGTCCAGGTGATCCCGCACGTCACCGACGCCATCAAGGAATTCGTCCTGGCCGACACCGACAACGAGGACTTCGTCCTGGTCGAGGTGGGCGGCACGGTCGGCGACATCGAGAGCACGCCGTTCCTCGAGGCGATCCGCCAGATCGGGAACGAGCTGGGCCGTGAGCGCACGATGTTCGTGCATCTCACGCTGCTGCCTTGGGTGCCGACCGCCGGCGAGCTCAAGACCAAGCCGACCCAGCACTCGGTCAAGGAGCTGCTGAGCGTCGGAATCCAGCCCGACCTGCTGGTCTGCCGCTCGGGCGACAAGGAGATCCCGGCCAACGAGCGGCGCAAGATCGCCCTTTTCTGCAACGTGAAGCCGGAGCGGGTGGTCGAGGCGAGGGACGTCGACACGATCTACCAGGTGCCGATCGCCTATCACGAGCAGGGCTTCGACCGCGAGGTCTGCAAGTATTTCGGCCTGGCGGACAAGGAGCCCAACCTCGAGCGCTGGCGCGGCGTGGTCCGCTCGGTGCGCGAGCCCGAGGGCAAGGTGACCATCGCCGTGGTCGGCAAGTACACGGTGCTGCTCGACGCTTACAAGTCGCTGTCCGAGGCACTGACCCATGGCGGCTTCGGCTCGAACGTGAAGGTCGGGCTGGAGTGGATGGACTCCGAGATCTTCGAGCGCGACGACGCCGTCAGCCACCTCGAGAACGTGCACGGCATCCTGGTGCCGGGCGGCTTCGGCGAGCGTGGCACCGAGGGCAAGATCCACGCCGTGAAGTTCGCCCGCGAACGGAAGGTGCCGTTCTTCGGCATCTGCTTCGGCATGCAGATGGCGGTGATCGAGGCGGCGCGCAACCTGCTCGGCATCGAGGAGGCCTCGTCGAGCGAGTTCGGCGCGACCGACCACGCCGTGGTCGGCCTGATGACCGAGTGGATCAAGGGCAACCAGCTCGAGAAGCGCTCGGCCAATGGCGACCTCGGCGGCACGATGCGGCTCGGCGCCTACCCGGCGCATCTGCGGCCCGGCACCAAGGTGCACGAGATCTACGGCCAGGACGTGATCAGCGAACGCCATCGCCATCGCTACGAGGTCAACGTCAACTACAAGGACCGGCTGGAGCAGGTCGGCCTGCGCTTCTCCGGCATGTCGCCCGACGGCATCCTGCCGGAAATCGTCGAGATTCCCGATCATCCCTGGTTCATCGGCGTGCAGTACCATCCCGAGCTGAAGTCGCGTCCGTTCGCGCCGCATCCGCTCTTTACCTCGTTCATCGGCGCGGCCAAGGCGCAAAGCCGTCTGGTGTGACGGTCCAGCTTCATGGGCCGGTTTGACGGAAGGGGCCCTTTCGGGGTCCTATTTCAGCCAAGTTCTTCGGCTGGATTGTGCCTATGAGCCGAAAAATCCTTCTCCTCGCGCTGGGCTTGGTGACCCTGGCCGCCGGCGCGTGGGCGCAATCCTACGGCAAGCCCGAACGCCGCGATCCGATCTTCCTGCGCTTTCCCGAGATGGCTCAGCGCTTCTGGGTGAATACCGAGACCATGGCCGCCAGCCACAAGGCGGTCGCCGTGCCGATGCCCAAGCAGTGCTCGTTCCTCTACGCCGACACCTATACCCGCAATCAGATGAGCGAGAGTGAGGTGCAGCAGATGGCGCTCAGCAACTGCAACGCCAAGCTCAACCAGCTCGGCCCGCTCGGCGAGAATTACGGCGTCACCTGCCATTGCCAGGTGATCATCAGCGACGGCGCCTATCAGGTCCCGCGCGAAGCGCTGCCGGACCAGGCCTACGGCCCGGCCTCGATCTTCTATCGCGACGGGCAGGGCAACATTGCCCGGCTGAACGGCACGGCGAAGTATGGCGCCCTGATCGGGCGCGACCGCTCGGTGACCTTCTCCGTCGACAATTCGCGCGCCGAGCCGGTGTGCGAGGGCACCTTCACCAATGAAGGCCCGAGCAATGGCCGCTTCTCGCTGAGCTGCTTCAACGGCCGGTTCGCCGGCAACGGCACCTACGAGAGCCGCACCGGCAGCCCCAACGACCACATCATCGCCCGCGGCCAGACGCAGCGCGGCCAGCCGATCATTCTCGTGATCGGCCTGCCGGCGCAGCTTGCGGCCAACATGTATGGCGGGCTCTGAGATGCGCTGGCTACTCGGCCTGCTGATCCTGACGATGCCCGCGCTCGCCTTGGCGCAGAGCGCAGGGCAGGTCGAAAGCTGCTTCCAGAACCCCAATTCCTGTACGTGGGAGAACGGCGTGCCGACCCCGCGGGCGCAACATGCGCCGGCGCCGCCGCCCGCACCGGTCGCGAGTGCGGCGCCGCGCGGACCGGACTACACGACGGTGTTGAACAGCCCCGAGCCCGACCGCCGCAAGATCCAGGAATCGCTGCGCACGCTCGACAAGTACAACGGCCCGATCGACGGCAACCTGTCGTCCGAAGCCACCATGAAGGGCATCGCGGCATGGCAGAAGGGCCACGGCTACCCCCAGAGCGGCAAGCTGACGCCGCCTGAAGCGGCAGCGCTGAACAACGAGGCGTCGCGCGCGCCGATCAAGCGGCTCGATCCCAAGATGGAAGCCGCCGTGGCGCCGCCTGCACCTCCTGCGCCGTCGAACGCCGACCGGCTGAAGGAGCTGCAGGCTCGGCTCGCCGAGCGGCGCAAGGCGGCGGAGCCCAAGGCCAACGCCGCGACCGAGGCGCTGGTCAGGGACCTCAAGGCCTATGTCGCCGCCGACGGCAAGGGCGTGGCGGGCGAGCAGTTCGCGGGCTTCGCCAAGTGGTATGCCGATACCAAGGCGGAGGGCCGCACCATCGGCGACATCAAGCCCGCGGTCGAGGACTACGGCGACGCCAAGACCGGTGCGGCGGCGACCGCCGAGGTGACGTTCGGCACCAAGCAGGGCGACAGCAGCGCCAAGGAATGCCTGGTGTTCGCCTGGATCGAAGGCAACCCGCGCAAGGACGCGCAGGCCTTTTCCTGCGACGATGTCGCCGGCGTCGAGAAGTGGAAGACCGACCAGTCGCTCAAGAGTGCGTGGCGCTGACGGGGCGCTGGATGGGTTTTGACCGGGTAGAAAACCGGCGGCGCAGCGGCTAGACAGGCGGCGCCCAAACCGGAGAGTCCCCATGAGCGCCATTGTCGAAATCCGCGCCCGCGAAATCCTCGATAGCCGCGGCAATCCCACGGTCGAGTGCGAGGTCGAGCTCGAGAGCGGCGCCGTGGGCCGCGCTGCGGTCCCGTCCGGCGCCTCGACCGGCGCCCACGAGGCGGTCGAATTGCGTGACGGCGACAAGAAGCGCTACGGCGGCAAGGGCGTGCTGAAAGCGGTCGGTGCCGTGAACGGGGAGGTGATGGACCTGCTGTCCGGCCTCGAATCGACCGACCAGATCAAGATCGACCGCGCGCTGATCGAGCTGGACGGCACGCCGAACAAGGGCCGGATCGGCGCCAACGCCATCCTCGGTGTCTCGCTCGCCGTCGCGAAGGCATCGGCCGCCGAATGCGGCCTGCCGCTCTACCGCTACGTCGGCGGCAGCCAGGCCTCGCTGCTGCCAGTGCCGATGATGAACATCATCAACGGCGGGGCGCATGCGGACAATCCGATCGACATCCAGGAGTTCATGATCATGCCGGTCGGCGCCGATCGTTTCTCCGAGGCGCTGCGCATGGGCTCGGAGGTGTTTCATGCCTTGCGCGGCCAGCTGCACGACGCGGGCCACAACACCAATGTCGGCGACGAGGGCGGCTTCGCGCCCAATCTCGCAACCGCCGACGAGGCGCTTTCCTTCATCATGAAGTCGATCGAGAAGGCGGGCTACCGGCCGGGCGAGGACGTGATGCTGGCGCTCGATCCGGCGTCGACCGAGTTCTTCAAGAAGGGCAAGTACGAGCTGGAAGGCGAGGGCAAGTCGCTCGACCAGGCCGGCATGGTCGACTACTACGCAGCCCTCGTCGCCAAGTACCCGATCGTGTCGATCGAGGACGGCATGGCCGAGGACGACATGGACGGCTGGAAGAAGATCACCGACAAGCTCGGGAAGAAGATCCAGCTGGTCGGCGACGACCTGTTCGTCACCAACCCCAAGCGCCTGGCCGACGGCATCAAGAACGGCCTCGCCAACGCGATCCTGGTGAAGGTGAACCAGATCGGGACGCTCACCGAGACGATGGAAGCCGTGTCGATGGCGCGCCATGCGAGCTACGGCGCCGTGATGTCGCACCGCTCGGGCGAGACCGAGGACGCGACCATCGCCGACCTCGCCGTCGCGACGAATTGTGGCCAGATCAAAACAGGCTCGCTGTCGCGCTCCGACCGCCTCGCCAAGTACAACCAGCTACTGCGCATCGAGGAGCAGCTTGGCACCCAGGCGCGCTACGCCGGCAAGTCGATCCTCCGCGGGTAGTCTTTTGCTGGGGGCGCGCCCCAGCGAGAGAATACTAACCGCTGTAAGCCACCTCGTAGTGGTCAGCGAAGTCGTCGAAGGACTCCAGCGCCGCCTGTCCCTCGGGCTCGACGTGGGAACGGCTGATGTCCTTGCCGGCGAAGCCTTCGATCGCCTTGCGCGACTCCCAGAACGTGACGGCGACGAACTCGGTCCGGCCGTCGGCCTCGCGCTGCAGGAGCCAGGCGCCCTTGTGGCCGGCGAGGTCCTTCAGGTGCGGCGCGACGGCCTCGGTGAAGTGCTTCGCGTAGGCGGGGGCTTTCGCGGCCGTCGTGCGGGCGCGCCAGGTGCGGGCGATCATGGGTTTGCTCCTGCGATCTGCCGGCTGATGACCAGCCGCTGGATGTCCGACGTGCCTTCGTAGATCGAGCATACCCGCACATCGCGATAGATCCGCTCGACCGGGAAGTCGTTGAGATATCCGTAGCCGCCATGCGTCTGGATGGCGTCCGAGCAGATGCGCTCGGCCGCTTCCGAGGCGAACAGCTTGGCCATCGATGCCTCCTTGAGGCACGGCACGCCCTGATCCCGCAGGCGCGCGGCGTGCAGCACCATCAGCTCGGCGGCCTGCAGGGACGTCGCCATGTCGGCCAGCCGGAACGCGACCGCCTGATGCTCGACAATCGGCTTGCCGAAGGTCCGCCGCTCCTGCGCGTAGGTGAGCGCCGCTTCATACGCCGCGCGCGCCATGCCGACGGACTGTGCCGCCACCCCGATGCGGCCACCTTCGAGGCCGCCAAGCGCAATCCGCAGGCCGTCGCCTTCGGCGCCCAGTCTCTGCTCGGGCAGCACCACGCAGTCATCGAAGGCGATCTGGCAGTGATCGGACGAACGCTGCCCCATCGTGTGCTCGACCCGCGCCACGGTGTAGCCGGGCGTGTCGGTCGGCACGACGAAGGCCGAGAGGCCTTTCTTGCCGGCAGTAGGATCGGTGACGGCGAAGACCAGGGCCAGGTCGGCGCTGCGGCCGGAGGTGATGAACTGCTTCGCGCCGTTCAGCACGAATCTGTTGCCGGCCCGCGACGCGCGCGTGGTGATCGCCGCGGCATCCGATCCGGCACCGGGTTCGGTCAGGCAGAAGCAGCCGAGCATCCGCCCTTCGGCCAGCGGGCGCAGCCAGCGTTCCTTCTGCTCGGCCGTGCCGTGTTTCAGCAGGGCGAGGCAGACCAGCGAATTGTGCACCTGGAACGCCGTCGACGTGGCGCCGCAGGCAGCGGCGATCTCCATGATGGCCAGCACGTAGGAGACATAGTCGGTGCCTGCGCCGCCATGGTCGGCCGGCACCGTCATGCCCATCAGGCCAAGCTCGCCCATGCGTGCGAAGGCCTCGCTTGGGAAGCTCGGGTTGCGGTCGCGCTCGGCGGCGGTTGGCGCCAACTCTCGTCGGGCGAACTGCCGTACCGTGTCGCGGACTTGAACCTGTGCCTCGGTCAACATCGCCCGACGCTAGGGGTGCAGGGGCCGACCGGTATTGGTAAGAATTGCAGGCCATGCCGCGCGTCGATCCGCACAACTCGACGGAATACTGGTGGGACCGGCATCTCGCCGGCCTCAGCCTGATGTGCGCCGACTTCACGACGCACGAATATCCACAGCACACTCACGACGCCCTGGTCGTCGCGGTGACGGAGCAGGGCGGTTCGATCGTGAAGAGCCGCGGCGAGTTGCAGAATGCAACGCCTGCCACCCTGTTCGTGTTCAATCCCGAGGAACCGCACGGAGGCTGGATGGGCCGAAGCGAGCGCTGGCAATACCGCTCGCTCTACCTGACGCGACTGGCCCTCGATCGCCTGGCCGACGAGTTGGGCGTCAACGAGGTGCCGTACTTCACGCGCAACACCTTTCTCGACACCGATCTGATTGCCGCGTTTCACACGATGCATCTGGCCCTGGAGGACGGTCGCGACGTTTTTCAGGAGCGCGAGCTACTGGTCGACTCGTTCGGTGCCTTGTTCGACCGCCATGGCAGCGGCCGCACCCGGATCAAGGCGCCGCCGCGCGACCGCATCCTCGTGGCGCGGGTGATCGACCGGATGCGAGCGGACTACGCAAGCGAGCTTCGCCTCGAAGAGCTCGCCGCCAGCGTCGGGCTCACGACCTTCCAGCTGATCGGCCTGTTCAAGCGCACGACCGGTCTCACGCCGCACACCTATCTCACGCAGGTGAGACTGGGCGTTGCGTGTCGGCACTTGCGCCATTCGCCGGTGCTGGCGGAGGTCGCGACGGCCGTCGGCTTCTACGACCAGAGCGCGCTCAACAAGCATTTCAAGCGCTGCTACGGCATTACCCCGCTGCAGTTCGCCAAAGCCGCGGCGGCATAATTTTGCCGGACCGCGGGCGAGTCGCCCGCGGTCCGGCAAGACAATTCTGACCAATACGCTCAACCATCCCCGCCCTATGTGCGGGGAATGCATCTCTATTGTCACGACCATCCCGAGACTCTGACGCTCGAAACGACCGTAGCCGATTCACGGCCTGGCAAGATCGCGCTGGCTGAGACGCCGTTCTATCCCGGCGGCGGCGGGCAGATGGCCGACCGCGGCGTCATTCGGTGGACGGGCGGCGAGGCGAAGGTCACCGGCTTCGAGGTGTCGGCCGGCAAGCTCTGGCACCTGATCGATGCGCCGAGCGAAGTGACCGGCACGGTCGAGGCCGTGGTCGATCCCGACTTCCGCCGCAAGATGCGCCAACTCCACACCAGCAGCCACGTGCTGAATGCGCTCGTCTTCCAGCAGTTCGACGGTGCGCTCGTGACCGGCGTGCAGATGGCCGAGGATGGCACGGCACGCATGGACTTCGACATCCCTGCCGCCGACAATGATCGCTTGCGCGCGCTCGAGGCGCCGATCAACGACCTGATCCGCCAGGACATCCCGCTGAACTTCGTCTACGTGCCGGTCTCCGAAGTGCAGGCGACGCCGGGGCTGATCCGCAGCCGCTCGGTCGCGCCGCCGCCCACGCCGGACGGCAGGATCCGCATCGTCGAGATCGCCGGCCTGGACCGCCAGGCGTGCGGTGGTACCCATCTCGCCTCCACCGGCGGGTCGGTGCCGATCCGACTGCTGAAGATCGACAACAAGGGGCGCCACAATCGACGCATTCGGTTCGGTTTAGCTTGACTTTGACACACCATATGTTGCCTTATCCCTGCAGGTAAGCCGCATATGTTGTTGAGACCACGTCAGATTCTGGCTCCCATCGTGTTCGCCACGGTGTTCGGCTATTTCGGCTACCATCTCGTGAACGGGGACCGCGGCCTGTTGGCGCTCGCGCACTTGCAGCGCGAGACCATGATTGCCAACCAGAACCTCGCCGAGGCCGAGGCGACGCGGAAGATCTGGGAGCGCCGGGTCACCGAACTGCGCAACCAGAGCCTCGACCCCGACATGCTCGACGAGCGGGCGCGCGCGCTGCTGAACTATGCGCGCAAGGACGACATCATCGTCTTCACGCCGACCCGGTAAAGCGGGCAGTCCGGAGCCGCTCAGCGGCTGACGGAAAGAAACTGTCCGGCGCACTTGGCGTTACGAGAACAATCGCTCAATTGCTGCAGCGCATTCTGCGCCACTCTGGTTTTTTCGTGTCAGATCAACCACATCGCCATAGGTGGTGCTATAAGCCCGACTGGGGCTATCCGAGGGGAAACGCCATGGCAAAACCGGCAATCAAGCCGAAGGCGGATGCGCCGGCGGCGCAGTCAAAGTCGTCCAAGCCCGGCGACAACAGTGTGAGCCCCGACCAGCTCAAGTCCTTCTATCGCGACATGCTGCTGATCCGCCGCTTCGAGGAGCGCGCCGGCCAGCTCTACGGCATGGGCCTGATCGGCGGCTTCTGCCACCTCTACATCGGCCAGGAGGCCGTGGTGGTCGGCATGCAGTCGACGATCGTCGACAAGGACGCGATCATCACCTCGTATCGCGACCACGGCCACATGCTGGCCGCCGGCATGGATCCCAAGGGCGTCATGTCCGAGCTGACCGGCCGCCGCGACGGCTATTCCAAGGGCAAGGGCGGCTCGATGCACATGTTCAGCCGCGAGAAGAGCTTCTACGGCGGTCATGGCATCGTCGGCGCACAGGTGCCGATCGGCACCGGCCTCGCCTTCGCCCACAAGTACAACGGCCACAAGAACGTCTCGCTCACCTATTTCGGCGACGGATCGGCCAACCAGGGGCAGGTCTACGAGGCGATGAACATGGCGGCGCTGTGGAAGCTGCCGGTCGTCTACATCATCGAGAACAATCGCTACGGCATGGGCACCTCGGTCGAGCGCTCGACGGCGATCACCGAGCTCTACAGGCACGGCCAGGCGTTCGGCATTCCGGGCGAGGCGGTCGACGGCATGGACGTGCTGGCGGTGCGCGCCGCCGGGGAGAGGGCGGTCGAGCACGCGCGCAGCGGGCAGGGGCCGTACATCCTCGAGATGCAGACCTATCGCTATCGCGGCCATTCGATGAGCGACCCGGCCAAGTACCGGACCAAGGAAGAGGTCGACAAGTACCGCACCGAGCGCGACCCGATCGACCATGTCCGCAAGCTCATGCTCGAGGGCAAGATGGTCGACGAGGCGCAGCTCAAGGCGATCGACGCGGAAATCCGCAAGATCGTCAACGATGCGGCGGAGTTCGCTCAGCACAGTCCCGAGCCCGACCCTTCCGAACTCTGGACCGACGTGCTCGCCGAGGCCTGATCGATGTCGATTCCCGTTTTGATGCCCGCCCTCTCGCCGACCATGACGGAGGGCAAGCTGGCCAAGTGGCACGTGAAGGTCGGCGACAAGGTGACGGCGGGTCAGGTGATCTGCGAGATCGAGACCGACAAGGCGACCATGGAGGTCGAGGCGGTGGACGAAGGCACGGTCGCCAAGATCCTGGTCGAGGAAGGCACCGAGGGCGTCGCGGTCAACACGCCGATCGTGATTCTCGCTGCCGAAGGCGAGAGCGCCGAGGACGCGGCCAGGTCCGCGCCATCTGCGCCTGCACCGAAGGCCGAGCCGCAGCCGCGGGCCGAGGAAGCACCGACCGCCGCCAAGCCCTCGGAAGAGAAGAAGGCCGCACCGCCGGCGCCGGCCGCACCGGCTCCGGCAGCGGAGCCCGAGTGGACCGGCAAGACCGTGCGCATGACCGTGCGCGAAGCCTTGCGCGACGCCATGGCCGAGGAGATGCGGCGCGACGAGACGGTCTTCCTGATGGGCGAGGAAGTCGCGCAGTACCAGGGCGCCTACAAGGTGAGCCAGGGCCTGCTCGAGGAGTTCGGCGAGCGGCGCGTGATCGACACGCCGATCACCGAGCACGGCTTCGCCGGCCTCGGTGTGGGCGCGGCGTTCGGCGGCCTGAAGCCGATCGTCGAGTTCATGACCTTCAACTTCGCCATGCAGGCGATCGATCAGATCATCAACTCGGCCGCCAAGACGCGCTACATGTCCGGCGGCCAGATGAGCTGCCCGATCGTGTTCCGCGGCCCCAACGGCGCGGCGGCGCGCGTCGGGGCCCAGCACTCGCAGTGCTATGCGAGCTGGTACGCCCATGTGCCGGGCCTGCGCGTGCTGGCGCCGTGGAGCGCGGCTGATGCCAAGGGGTTGCTGAAGGCCGCGATTCGCGATCCCAACCCGGTGATCTTCCTCGAGAACGAGATCCTGTACGGCCAGCAGTTCGAGGTGCCGGACGATCCCGATTTCATCCTGCCGATCGGCAAGGCCAAGATCGAGCGGCCGGGCAAGGACGTCACCATCACCGCCTTTTCGATCATGGTCGGCAAGGCATTGCAGGCGGCCGAAGAACTCGCCAAGCACGGTATCGAGGCCGAGGTGATCAACCTCCGGAGCCTGCGCCCGTTCGACACCGAGACCATCGTCACGTCGATCAAGAAGACCAACCGCCTGGTCTCGGTGGAGGAGGGCTGGCCGTTCGCCGGCATCGGTGCGGAGCTCGCTGCGCAGATGATGGACCACGCCTTCGACTGGCTCGATGCACCGGTGAAGCGCGTCGCGGGCCTCGACATTCCGCTGCCCTATGCGGCAAACCTCGAGAAGATGGCGTTGCCGCAGGCCGAGAATATCGTGAAGGCCGCGCGCGAAGTCTGCAATCGCTAGAGACGGCACCAGAGACTGCCCCAGAGACTGCCCCAGAGACCGCCCATGTCGATCAACATCCTGATGCCTGCGCTCTCGCCGACCATGACCGAGGGCAAGCTCGCCAAGTGGCACGTGAAGGTGGGCGACGAGGTCAAGTCCGGCCAGGTGATCTGCGAAATCGAGACCGACAAGGCCACGATGGAGGTCGAGGCGGTTGACGAGGGCAAGGTCGGCCAGATCGTGGTGGAAGAAGGCACCGAAGGCGTGAAGGTGAACGCCGTCATCGCCATCCTGCTGGAGGAGGGCGAGACCGAGGTGAAGGGCGCGGCGCCCGCGCCGAAGGCGGAAGCGGCGGCCGCCCCCGCACCGGCACCGGCTCAAGCGGCCCCTGCACCGAAGCCGGCCACGGCAGCAAAGCCCGCACCGCAGCCGGCGGTGGCGCCGACAGGCCAACGCATCTTCGCCTCGCCGCTCGCCAAGCGTATCGCCGCCGAGAAGGGTATCGACCTCGCGAACCTCAAAGGCTCCGGGCCGAACGGCCGCATCGTGAAGGCCGACGTCGAGAGCGCCAAGCCAGGTGCGCCGGTTGCGGCACCAGCCGCCGGCCCGAAGGCTGCGCCGCGTCCGGCGGCTCCCGCGGCTCAGCCGATCTTCACCGCGCCGGGCGACCAGCGCATCCCGCACACCGCGGTGCGCAAGGTCATTGCGCGGCGCATGCTCGAGTCCAAGCAGACGGTGCCGCACTTCTACTTGACGGTGGAGTACGAGATCGACGCGCTGCTGGCCGCGCGCGCGGCGATCAACGAGGTGGCGCGCAAGAAGGACGCGCGCGTCTCGGTCAACGACATGGTCATCAAGGCCTGCGCCAAGGCGCTGCGCGACCATCCCGAGTGCAACGCCTTGTGGACCGAGGACGAGATGATCCAGTACGGCGCGGTCGATATCTCGGTCGCCGTCGCGACCGACCGCGGCCTGATCACGCCGATCGTGCGCAACGCCGACCTCAAGGGCGTGGCGCAGATCTCGATCGAGATGAAGGACCTCGCCGCGCGCGCCAAGACCGGCAAGCTCAAGCTCGACGAGTTCCAGGGCGGCGGCTTCACCATCTCCAATCTCGGCATGTTCGGGGTCAAGGAGTTCGCTGCGATCATCAACCCGCCGCAGGCCATGATCCTGGCGGTCGGCGTGGGCGAGGAGCGCGTGGTCGCGCGCAAGGGCGAGATGGTGATCCGCAACATGATGAGCTGCACGCTCGCGGTCGATCATCGCGTGGTCGACGGCGCGATGGGCGCGCAGTTCCTGCAGACGCTGCGGGCCTATATCGAGCAGCCCGCGGCGATGTTGGTGTAGGCCAATGAAGACGACCGTCGTCCCGACCGAAGTCGAGCGTAGCGAGGCGCAGCGAAGGGACCTTCTCTCAGCGAATAGCTGGCTTTTCGTGGAGAGAAGGTCCCTTCACTGCGCTTCGCTCCGCTCGGGACGACGGGCAGGGTAGGAGCCAGATCATGGCTGACACGAATTTCGATCTCATCATCATCGGCGGCGGGCCGGGCGGCTACGTCGCGGCGATCCGGGCGGCGCAGCTCGGCATCAAGACCGCCGTGGTCGAGCGCGAGCACATGGGCGGTATCTGTCTCAACTGGGGCTGCATTCCGACCAAGGCGCTGTTGCGTACGTCCGAAGTCTATGGGCTGATCAAGCACGCCGACGCCTATGGGCTCTCGGTCAAGGACGTGTCGTACGATTCCAAGAAGATCGTCGAGCGCTCGCGCAAGGTCGCCAAGCAGCTCAGCAACGGCGTCAGCATGCTGATGCGCAAGAACAAGATCACGGTGTTCGACGGCACCGCGAAGCTGGCGGGCCCAGGCAAGCTAGCCCTGGCGATGAACGACAAGAGCAGCCAGACGCTCACCTACAAGAACTTGATCATCGCCACCGGCGCCCGGGCGCGGAACCTGCCGGGCCTCGAGGCCGACGGCAAGCTGATCTGGACCTACAAGGAAGCGATGGTGCCGCCGGAGTTCCCGAAGTCGCTGCTGGTGATCGGGTCGGGCGCGATCGGCATCGAGTTCGCGAGCTTCTACCGCACCATGGGCGCCGAGGTGACGGTGTGCGAGGTGCTGGACAGGATCCTCCCCGTCGAGGACGAGGAGGTCTCGGCCTTCGCCAAGCGCGCCTTCGAGAAGCAGGGCATGAAGATCTTCACCGGCGCCACGGTGTTGCTGAAGAAAGGCGCGAACAACGTCACGGCGACCATCAAGGTCGGCGACAAGACCCAGGAGATTACCGTCGACCGCGTGATCTCCGCGGTCGGCATCGTCGGCAATGTCGAGAATCTCGGCCTGGAAGGCACCAGGGTGAAGGTCGACAAGACCCACATCGTGATCGACCAGTGGGGCTTCACCGGCGAGCCGAACGTCTATGCGATCGGGGATGTCGCCGGCCCGCCTTGGCTCGCCCACAAGGCGATGCACGAGGGCGTGGTGGTCGTGGAGAAGATCGCCGGCGTGAAGGGCGTGCACCCGATGAACACGGCCAACATCCCGGGCTGCACCTACTGCCAGCCGCAGGTCGCCAGCATCGGCATGACCGAGGCGGCGGCCAAGGCCAAGGGCCTGCAGATCAAGGTCGGCAAGTTCCCGTTCATCGGCAATGGCAAGGCGATCGCCCTGGGCGAGCCCGAGGGCTTCATCAAGACGGTGTTCGATGCCAAGACCGGCGAGTTGCTGGGTGCGCACATGATCGGCGCGGAAGTGACCGAGTTGATCCAGGGCTATTCGATTGCCAAGACCCTCGAAACCACCGAAGCCGAATTGATGGCAACGGTCTTCCCGCACCCGACCCTGTCGGAAATGATGCACGAGGCGGTACTGGCGGCGTACGGCCGGCCGCTCCATATCTAGGGCATGGACGGCTCGCTCGACAAAGCCCCGCTCAGCCGCGCCGAACGCCATCCCGAGAAGGCGAACCGGCCGGACAATCCGATTCCGCGCAAGCCGGATTGGATCAGGGTGCGTGCGCCCAACTCGCCGGAATATGCCGAGACCAAGCGGCTGATGCGCCAGTACGGCCTCGCCACGGTGTGCGAGGAGGCAGCCTGTCCCAACATCGGCGAGTGCTGGAAGCACAAGCACGCCACCTTCATGATCATGGGCGAGACCTGCACCCGGGCCTGCGCCTTCTGCAACGTCGCTACCGGAAAGCCTGGGGCGCTCAATCCGCACGAGCCGGCCAACATCGCCGAAGCGGTCGGCAAGCTCGGCCTCGGCCATGTGGTCGTGACCTCGGTCGATCGTGACGACCTCGACGACGGCGGGGCAGGGCACTTCGCGGCGGTCATCAGGGCTTTGCACCAGTCGGCGCCGAAGACCTCGGTCGAGGTGCTAACGCCCGACTTCATGCGCAAGCCGGGTGCGATCGAGACCGTCGTCGCGGCGCGGCCCGACGTGTTCAACCACAATCTCGAGACCGTCCCGCGGCTCTACCCGACCATCCGGCCGGGCGCGCGCTACTTCACCTCGCTGCGGCTGCTGTCGCGCGTGAAGGAGATCGATCCCGCGATGTTCACCAAGTCCGGCCTGATGGTCGGCCTGGGGGAGACGCGGGAGGAGATCCTGCAGGTGATGGACGACCTGCGGGCGGCCGACGTCGACTTCCTCACCGTCGGCCAATACCTGCAGCCGACACCCAAGCACGCCGCGCTCGATCGCTTCTGGACTCCCGCCGAGTTCGAGGAGCTGGCGTCGCTTGCGCGCGCCAAGGGCTTCCTGATGGTCTCGGCCACGCCGCTCACCCGGTCGAGCTATCACGCGGGCGACGACTTCGCCCGCCTGCGCGCGGCCCGCGCCAACCAGCTCAAGACCTGATCCTGTCGTGCCTGTCACCCGACATGCCGAGCGAAAGGTCGTCCCCTTCGCTCCCCGGCAAATGTTCGACCTCGTGGCCGACGTGCCGCGCTACCCCGAGTTCCTGCCGTGGTGCACGGCGGCCCGCGTGCGCAAGCAGGAGGGACCGAACGCCGAGGTCGCCGAGCTGGCGATCGGCTTCGGGCCTCTGCATGAGCGTTTCGTCTCGCGGGTGACGAAGAACACCGACGATCCCGACAATCTGCGGATCGAGACCGTCGGGATCGAGGGGCCGTTCAAGCAGCTGGGCAGCCACTGGCAGTTCAAGCCGCACGACAAGGGCGCCGAGATCGTCTTCTCGCTGGAGTTCGAGTTCCGCTCCCTGTTGTTGCAGCACACCATGCGGATGCTGTTCGCCGAGGCGGTGAAGCGCATGGTCGCGGCCTTCGAGGCACGCGCCTCCAAGCTCTATGGGCAGGGGGTGGTGGGGAAAGTGGGAAGAATCGCCTAAAAGCCTTATGCCTTCGGCATCGGAGGCTTCCCACAGGAGTGGGAAGTCATGGGAAGTTTTCCACGGTACGGAACTATCGCTCGGCCAGCGCCGCCACCATCGCCAAGGCGGTGACGATCGTCAGCCGGCGGATGTGGTCGCGGTCGCCCGGGAAGACGTGGCGCTCGACGATGGCGTCGTAGCCTTCTCGCTGGGCGGCGAAGTGGACCAGCCCGACCGGCTTATCCGGCGAACCACCGCCCGGGCCGGCGACGCCGGTCACCGACACGGCGATCTGCGCATTGCCGCGCGCCAGCGCGCCGGCCGCCATCGCCCGCGCCACCGGCTCGCTGACTGCGCCGTGGCCCAGAATGGCGTCCCACGGCACGCCGATCATCTCGCGCTTGGCCTCGTTGGAGTAGGTGATGAAGGCGCGGTCCACCACGTCGGAGGAGCCAGCGATCGCCGTCAGCGCGCCGGCGATCAGGCCGCCCGTGCAGGACTCCGCCGTCACGACCCGCAGCCCCTTGCGGCGGCAGGCTTCGAGGACGTGCTCCGCGGCTTCGCGGATCTCGTGGTCGAACATCAGCACCTCGGGATTTCGACGGTGGCGACGGCCTGGGCGGCGATGCCCTCGCGGCGGCCGGTGAAGCCCAGCTTCTCGGTGGTGGTGGCCTTTACGCTGACGCGATCGGGATCGACGCCGGCGATGCGGGCGATGCTGGCGACCATGGCGTCCCGATGCGGGCCGATCTTCGGCGCCTCGCATACCAGGGTGAGATCGAGATGCACGATGCGGCCGCCACGGTCGGTCAGCAGCTTGATGGCGTGATGCAGGAAGCGGTCCGACGAGACGCCGCGCCACTGCGGGTCGGACGGCGGGAAGTGCTTGCCGATGTCGCCGGCGCCGATCGTTCCCAGCACGGCGTCGGTCAGGGCATGCAGGGCCACGTCGGCATCGGAATGGCCGGCCAGGGTCTGCGTATGCGGGATGGCGATGCCACCCAGCATCACGGCACTGCCGGGACCGAACCCGTGCACGTCGAAGCCGAAGGCCGTGCGCGTCTCCATCGCGATCCGCAGGTCATCGGCCGTGGTGATCTTACGGTTGTCCTCGCTGCCTTCGACCATCACCACCTTCAATCCTGCGCGTTCCGCCACGGCGGCGTCGTCGGTCAGCGCCGTCGCCTCGGACGCGCCGAGCGCCGCCGCCTCGCGGTGTGCCTTCAGCAGCGCTTCATACCGGAAGATCTGGGGCGTCTGCGCCCGCCAGAGGTTGGTGCGCGGGATCGTATCGACGACGGCCCCATCGTCGCCCGTCCGCTTGACGGTGTCGGACAGCCGCACGCCCAGGACCGCGCCGTCGACGCCCGGAGCCCCGGCAGCTTTCAGGCACGCGGCGATATCCACAGGCCGGACGAATGGCCGGGCACCATCATGGATCGCCACGAAGTCCGGAGCCTCGCCGGCCAGCGCCTCGAGCCCGTTCAGGACTGACTGCTGCCGGCTCGGGCCGCCCGTCACGGGCCGCGGCAGCTCGAGCCCGGTGACCGCCGCCCCGTAGTGGGATTCGTCGCCGTCGGCGATCACCACTCTTATGGTGTTGATTTCCGGGGCGGATCTGTACGCTTCCACTGTGTGTCGCAGCACAGGTCGGCCGGCCAGTACGGCGTATTGCTTGGGCAAGGGGCCGCCGAAGCGGCTGCCCCGGCCAGCGGCGACAATCAGGGCCGTGCAAGTCGTCATTGGGGACCTAGATATCATCGGCTCCCCACCCTTGCAGCCGTCCGCGGGACCCGCTATTCCTCGCTCATAATTTGTGCAGTGCACAAGTTGCCTATAAACTGATCAGTACATGCAGTCCTCAATCCGTCTTCGTCCTGTTGAAATCGGTCCGGTAAGGATCGACGACCCCGTCATCCTGGCGCCCATGTCCGGCGTCACCGACATGCCTTTTCGCCAGATGGTGAAGCGGGGCGGGGCGGGGCTGGTCGTGTCCGAAATGATCGCCTCGGCCGCAATGGTGCGGGAGAACCGCAAGACGCTGCTGATGGCCAAGAACTCGCCCGAAGAGTTCCCGATGTCGGTTCAGCTGGCCGGCTGCGAGCCGGAAGTCATGGCCGATGCGGCCAAGCTCAACGAGGACCGCGGTGCGGCGATCATCGACATCAATTTCGGCTGCCCGGTGAAGAAGGTCGTGAACGGCCACGCCGGCTCGGCGCTGATGCGCGACGAGGTGCATGCTGCGAAGATCCTCGAGGCGACGGTCAAGGCGGTGAAGCTGCCGGTGACCTTGAAGATGCGCACCGGCTGGGATTCCAGCAATCGCAACGCCCCGAACCTGGCGCGCATCGCCGAGCAGTGCGGCATCAAGATGCTGACTGTGCACGGCCGCACCCGCTGCCAGTTCTATGACGGCCGTGCGGACTGGAGCTTCATCCGCGAGGTGAAGGCCGCGACCACGCTGCCGGTGATCGCCAACGGCGACATCGAGACGCTCGACGACGTCGACAATGCACTCGAGCAGTCGGACGCCGACGGCATCATGATCGGCCGCGGGGCCTATGGCCGGCCGTGGTTCCTGAAGCAGGCGATGCACTATCTGCGTACGGGCGAGCGTCTGCCGGATCCGACGATCGCCGAGCAATACACCGCCGTGCGCACGCACTTCGAGGCCATGCTCGAGCACTACGGCGCCGAGACCGGCGTGCGCATGGCGCGTAAGCATCTCGGCTGGTACTCCAAGGGCCTGCCGGCCTCGGCCGAGTTCCGTGCCGCCGTGAACCGCGAGACCGAGGCGGGCAAGGTGCGCGCGCTGCTCGCGGCGTTCTTCCTGCCCGCAGTCGAGCGCCAGGCCGCCTGATGGCCGTTCGCACGCTCCGCCGCGCTGACGTGAGCGACCAGTTCCCGAGCGCCATCCTCGATTCGCTGTCGGAGGCGGTCGTGGTGGTCGACGGCGACGCCACGATCCACTACGCCAATCTATCGGCCGAGCAGTTCTTCGGCGTCGGCCGTGCGCGCCTGGTGAGCCATCCGCTCGTCGAGTTCGTGCCGGAGGATTCGCCGCTCTTCTCGCTGCTCGAGCAGGTGCTGGCGACTGGCGGGGCCGTGGCCGAGAACGGCGTGACGCTGAGCTCGCCGCGCATCGGCAACCGCTTCTGCGCCCTCCGCCTCTCGCCGATCGTCGAGAGCGACGGCCTGGTCTCGGTGTCGCTGACCGAGCAGTCGATCGCCCGCAGCATCGACCGCCAGATGTCCAACCGCAGCGCCGCCCGTTCGGTCAGCGCGCTTGCGGCCATGCTGGCGCACGAGGTCAAGAACCCGCTGTCCGGCATCCGCGGCGCCGCTCAGCTCCTCGAGCAGTCGGTCCCGACGGAGGAGCGCGAGCTCACCAACCTGATCTGCGAGGAGACCGATCGCATCGTCGCGCTGGTGGACCGCATGGAAGCCTTCGCCGACGGCCGGCCGATCGAGCGCGGGCCGATCAACATCCACCAGGTCCTGAACCACGTCCGTCGCCTGTCGGCCAACGGCTTCGGCAAGAACGTGCGCTTCATCGAAAGCTACGACCCGTCGCTGCCGGACGTGTTCGGCGATCGCGACCAGCTGATCCAGGTATTCCTGAACCTGGTGAAGAACGCCTGCGAGGTGCCGGGTGACGGCGAACGCGAGATCGAGCTGTCGACCGCCTACAAGCATGGCCTGCGGCTGGCGGTGCCCGGGCAACAGGCGCGGGTGAACCTGCCGCTGGTCGTATCGGTGCGCGACAACGGCCGCGGGGTGTCGGACGAGATTCGCAGCCACCTGTTCGACGCCTTCGTGACCAACAAGCCGACCGGCACCGGCCTCGGCCTCGCGCTGGTCGCCAAGATCATCAACGACCATGGCGGCGCCATCGAGTACGACAGCGAGCCCGGTCGCACCGTCTTCCGAGTCATGCTGCCGCTGCAGCAGCCCTCCCCCAAGCCATGAGGGCACATTCATGAGTTCCGGCACCACCATCCTCGTCGCCGACGACGACCGTGCGATCCGCACCGTCCTGCACCAAGCGCTCGGCCGCCAGGGCCACACCGTGCGCAGCACCGGCGCCGCCGCCACGCTGTGGCAATGGGTGCAGGAGGGCGAGGGCCAATTGGTCATCACCGACGTGGTGATGCCCGACGAGAACGGCCTCGACCTCGTGCCGCGCATCCGCAAGCTCCGCCCGGATCTCCGCATCATCGTCATGAGCGCGCAGTCAACTCTGCTCACCGCCGTGCGGGCAACCGAGCGCGGTGCGTTCGAGTACCTGCCCAAGCCGTTCGACCTCAACGAGCTGGTGTCGGTCGTGAACCGCGCGCTGTCGGCGCCCGCCGCCTCGGTGCCGCGCCAGCATCCGCCGGAGGAGGGCGAGCGCCTGCCGCTGATCGGCCGGTCGCCGGCGATGCAGGAGATCTACCGCGCTTTGGCCCGCCTGATGGCGACCGACCTCACGGTCATGGTCACAGGCGAATCGGGCACCGGCAAGGAGCTGGTGGCGCGCGCGCTGCATGACTACGGCAAGCGCCGCAAGGGACCGTTCGTGGCGCTCAACATGGCGGCCATTCCACGCGAGCTGATCGAATCGGAATTGTTCGGGCACGAGCGCGGCGCGTTCACGGGCGCCGTCCAGCGCTCGGCCGGCAAGTTCGAACAGGCGGCCGGCGGTACGCTGTTCCTCGACGAGATCGGTGACATGCCGCCCGAGGCGCAGACCCGGCTACTGCGCGTGCTGCAGGAAGGCGAGTACATGACGGTCGGCGGCCGCACGCCGATCAAGGCCAACGTGCGCATCGTCGCCGCCACGCACCGCGACCTGCGCCGCTTGATCCAGCAGGGCCTGTTCCGCGAGGACCTGTTCTACCGCCTGAACGTTGTGCCGATCCGCCTGCCGCCGCTGCGCGAGCGGCTGGACGACATCCCCGAGCTCACCAACCACTTCCTGCGCGCCGCCACCGCCGACGGCCTGCCGACCAAGGTTCTGTCGCCCGACGCCATGGCGCGGCTGCGCCAGCATCGCTGGCCGGGCAACGTACGCGAGCTCGAGAACCTGGTGCGCCGCCTGTCGGCGCTCTACTCGGAAGAGGTCATCAACCTCGAGACCATCGAGAACGAGCTGGCCGACGCAATCCTGGCGCCCGAACCGGAGCCGGCCGCCAATGGTCACGATTCGAGCGACGTCACGCTGACCGATGCGGTCGACCGCCATCTGCAGGCGCTGTTCGCCGCCCATGGCGACCGGCTGCCCCCGGACGGCATGTATGATCGTGTCATTTCCGAGGTCGAGCGACCGCTGCTCTCGCTGGCGCTGGGGGCAACGCGTGGGAACCAGTTGCGCGCGGCCCGCCTCCTGGGGCTCAATCGCAATACGTTGCGCAAGAAGATCAAGGACCTCGACGTCCCGGTGGTTCGCACCCCGCAGGTCCGCCGAGGCGGGTGACCTAAGTGACCATATCGCTGAGCGCGCCCCGCTTTGGCGACCGGATGAGCAGCATCGGCCGCGGCCTGACGGGCCGGATCGCCGCCATCACACTGGTCGTCCTGGCGCTTCTGGCCGGTGCCGCGACCTACGCCTGGATGGCCAACCTGGTGCCGCGCTACTTCGGCACGCGCGGCTGGATGACCGGGCTGCTGGTCTTCGACCTGGTGATCGTGCTGACCCTGGCGGCGATGCTGGCGGGCCGCATCACCCAGATCTGGCTCGATCGCAAGCGGGGCGCGGCGGGCTCGCGGCTGCACATGCGGCTGGTGCTGCTGTGCAGCGGATTCACCGTGCTGCCGACTCTGGTGGTCGCAATCATCCTCGCCCTGGTGTTCGTGAACTTCACCGAATACGTGGTGAAGCCGGCACAAGCCTCGTTTGAAGCCGCGCGCGCGATCGGCGAACCGGTGCGCCGGGCGCGCGAGAGCGAGATATCCGGCGACATCTACGCCATCTCGGCCCCGCTGCAGAAGCAGGGCATCGACGTATTGAAGGACGTCCCGGCGCTGACCGAAACCCTGCAGCGCCTGATCGAGGGGCGGCCGTCGATGATCGAGGCGGTCATCGTCCATGCCGACAAGGGTGTGATCGCCCGCGCCGTCGCGCCGGCGGCCGAGCCGATCGCCAATCCGATGCCGAGCCAGCAGGTGCTCTGGCAGGCGGTCAATGCACAGAGCCCCACGCAGATGGATTCGCCGCGCGGCGCCTACTTCGTCATGCAGCTGTTCATCGGCGAGCCGTACTTCCTGGTGACCGGGCATGCGGTCGACCTGCGGGTCGTCGACTACATCAAGAGCATCGCACAGGCCGGCCAGTTCTACGCCCAGATCGAATCGCGGCTGGAGCGCGGCCAGATGATCGTGTTCGTGGTGTGCGGCGCGATCGCCTTCCTGATGCTGCTGGCGGCGGCGTGGCTGGCGGTGCTGTTCGCGACCCGACTGACGGCGCCGATCGGCGGGCTGATGGCGGCGGCCGAGCAGATGCGCGGCGGCGACCTGTCGGTCCGCGTCGAGGAAGGGCCGCCCAATGACGAGCTCGGCCAGCTCGCGCGATCCTTCAATCGCATGGCCAGCCAGATCGAGCAGCAGCGCGGCGAGCTGATCGAGGCCAACAAGGAGCTCGACACGCGGCGCCGGCTGACCGACGCGGTGCTGGCGGGCGTCTCGGCCGGCGTGCTGAGCGTCGATGGCACCGGTATCATCACCCGCACCAACCGTTCGGCGCTCGAGCTCCTGTCGCTGCCCGAGGACGGCGTGCTCGAGCGGCAGCTGATCGACGTCATGCCCCAGCTTGCGCCGCTGGTCGCGCAGGCCGCCGAGCGGCCCGACCGGCTGACCCAGGGCCAGATCGAGATCCTGCAGCGCGGCACGCGGCGCATCCTGCTGGTCCGGATCAGTGCGGCCTCGGATGCAGGCTCAGTCGTCACATTCGACGACGTCACGGATCTGATGTCGGCCCAGCGCATGGCGGCGTGGGGCGACGTGGCCCGGCGCATCGCGCACGAGATCAAGAACCCCCTGACACCGATCCAGCTCTCGGCCGAACGGCTGAAGCGCCGCTATCTGAAGCAGATCAAGGACGACCCCGATACCTTCTCGATCTGCACCGAAACCATCATCCGCCAGGTCGGCGACATCGGCCGCATGGTCGACGAGTTCTCTTCATTCGCCCGCATGCCGCGTCCAACGGTGCAGCCGGAGGACGCCAAGGAGCTCTGCCAGCAGGCGCTCTTCCTGCAACGCAACGGCAATCCCGGGCTGCGCTATCAGGTCGAGCTGCCGGATCATCCGGTGCCGCTGATCTGCGATCGCCGCCAGGTGAGCCAGGTGCTGACCAATATCCTGAAGAACGGCGCCGAGGCGATCGAAGGGCGCGAGGCCAAGGCAGGCGCTGCCTTGCCGCCGGGCGAGATTTCGCTGTGCCTGAGGGACGAGGGCGCCACTGTGCGCATCGTCATCGAGGACAACGGCAAGGGTCTGCCGGTCGAGGGCCGTGAGCGCCTGACCGAGCCCTACATGACGACGCGCAGCAAGGGCACCGGCCTCGGTCTCGCGATCGTAAAAAAAATCATGGAGGACCATGGCGGACTGCTGACGCTCGATGACCGCGAGGGTGGCGGGGCTCGCATCAGTCTGGTATTCCGGCGCGACGCGAAGGAGATCGCGTCGGTGCCGCGACAAGCGACTGCCGCGCAATGACCCGCAACCCTCGGCGGGCGGCATAGAAGAGACATGTTAGAATAGACATGGGCCACGACATTCTCATCGTCGATGACGAACGCGACATCTGCACATTGATCGCGGGCATCCTGGAAGACGAGGGCCATACCGCCCGGCGTGCGCACAACAGCACCGAGGCGATCGACGCCGTGCGCGCGCGTCGGCCGGCACTGGTGATCCTCGACGTGTGGCTGCAGGGCAGCGAGCTCGACGGCCTCCAACTGCTCGACGTGATCCGGCGCGAGGAGCGGCCGATCCCCGTGGTGATGATCAGCGGCCACGGCACCATCGACACCGCCGTCTCGGCGATCAAGAGCGGCGCCTACGACTTCATCGAGAAGCCCTTCAAGGCCGACCGGCTGCTGCTCGTTGTCGACCGCGCGATCGAAGCGGACCGGCTCCGGCGCGAGAACGAAACGCTGCGCCGGCGGGCCGGCGGCGCGGTGAGCTTCGTCGGCTCATCGAGCGAGGCCGCTGCCGTGCGCGCGCAGATCGAACGCGTGGCGCCGACCGGCAGCCGCGTGCTGATTACCGGCGCCTCGGGGGCGGGGAAGGAAACGGTGGCGCTGCTGATCCACCAGGGCTCCAAGCGCGCCGCCGGGCCGTTCGTCGTGGTGAACTGCTCGACCTTGCCGGCCGAGCGGCTGGAGATCGAGCTGTTCGGCACCGACACGGCCACCGACGGCGATCTGCGCGTCTCCGGCGCTTTCGAATTGGCGCATGGCGGCACGCTTCTGTTGAAGGAGGTCGCCGACCTGCCGGTCGCGCTGCAAAGTCGCCTGGCGCGCGTGCTGCAGGAGCAATCCTACGTACGCGACGGCGGCAAGACCCGGGTCGAGGTCGATGTGCGCGTGCTCGCTTCGAGCTCGCACAATCTGCAGGAGGAGATCGCCGCCGGCCGCTTCCGCGAGGAGCTCTTCCATCGGCTGAACGTTGTGTCGCTGCGCGTGCCGTCGCTTGCCGAGCGCCGCGAAGACATTCCGGAAACCGCGACCGATCTTCTGCGGCGGGTCGCCGATGCGACCGGCCTGCCGACCCGGCCAATGGGCGAGGATACGCTGGCGGCGCTGCAGGGCCACGACTGGCCGGGCAACATCCGCCAGCTGCGCAACGTCATCGAGCGGCTGCTGATCCTGGCGCCGGCAGGCGGCGGACCGATCCGCGCCGACGTGCTGCCCAACGATGTCAGCGAGGATGCGCCGTCGGTCCTGCGCTGGGAGCGCGGCGGCGAGATCATGCAGCTGCCGCTGCGCGACGCGCGCGAGGTCTTCGAGCGCGAGTACCTGCTGGCGCAAGTGACCCGCTTCGGCGGCAACATCTCACGCACCGCGACCTTCGTCGGCATGGAGCGCTCGGCCTTGCATCGCAAGCTGAAGTCGCTCGGCCTGCATGGCGGCGAGGAAAAGACCAGTGAGGAAAAGGGCAACGCCGAGACGGCGGCCTGAGGAGGAGTAGGGGCGTCATGGCGCGTTATGCCTATGTCAACGGACGGTACGTCGATCATCGCGACGCGAGCGTGCATATCGAGGATCGCGGCTATCAGCTGGCCGACGGCGTCTACGAGGTCGTGGGCGTGCGCGACGGCAAGATGATCGACGAGGTGCCGCACATCGACCGGCTCGACCGCTCGCTGCGCGAGCTGCGCATCGGCTGGCCGGTATCGCGCCCGGCGCTCGGGTTCATCATGCGGGAGCTGATGCGGCGCAACCGCCTGCGCGACGGCTTGATCTACATGCAGGTGACGCGCGGCGTGGCGCGGCGCGATCACGCCTTTCCGACGACGCCGATCAAGCCGGCGCTGGTGCTCACCACCAAGAACACCAAGCATCTCGGCATCGATCCCGGCCCGGGCGTGGCGGTGAAGAGCCAGCGAGACATTCGTTGGGAACGTTGCGACATCAAGACGGTGGCGCTGCTGCCCAACGTGCTCGCCAAGCAGGCGGCGCGCGAGAGCGGCGCCTACGAGGCGTGGCTGATCGACGACGAGGGCTGCATCACCGAGGGCGCCTCGACGAATGCCTGGATCGTCACGCCCAACGACGAGCTGATCACGCGGCAGACCGACAACGGCATCCTGGCCGGCATCACGCGCGGCACGCTGAAGAAGATCGCCGGCGACCTGCAGCTCAAACTGGTCGAGCGGCCGTTCACGCTGGCCGAAGCCAAGAAGGCAAAGGAGGCGTTCATCACCAGCGCCACGTCGTTCGTGACACCGGTGGTGAAGATCGACGGCGATAAGGTCGCCGACGGCAAGGTCGGACCAACCGCGCGGCGCCTGCGCGAGGAGTATGTCCGCGTCGCCGATCAGGGTGAGCCCGTCACGTGAGACCGGTCACGTGAGACCCGCCGACCTCGAGCGGCCGCGGGCCATCCTGTTCGATTGGGACAACACGCTGGTCGACACTTGGCCGACCATCATCGAGTGCTACCGCGCCACCTTCGCCGCGCTCGGCCATCCGCCCTGGACCGACCAGGAAGTCCGCGATCGTGCCCATGGCTCGCTGCGCGACCACTTCCCGGTGCTGTTCGGCGGCGAAGCCGGGCGGGCGGAGGAGGTGTTCTACGAAACCTTTCACCGCATCCACCTCGAGAAGTTGCGGCCACTGCCAGGTGCAGAGCATCTGCTGGAGCGCGCGGCATCGCTTGGCTGCTACGTCGCCGTGGTCAGCAACAAGGTGGGCGACAACCTGCGGGCCGAGCTGAAGTACCTGGGCTGGGACCGGTGGATCGTCCGCGCGGTCGGCGCCCGGGACGCCACGCGCGACAAGCCTGCCCCGGATCCGATCTTCCTGGCGCTGGACGGCACGGGAATTGCCCCCGATCACAGCGTATGGATGGTCGGCGACACACCCGGTGATCTGAAATGTGCGCATGCAGCCGGGGTTTTGCCGGTTTATTTCGGAAGCGTGGAGATCATGGCGGAGCGGTTGCGCGAGTTCCCGCCGCGGCTCCATGCACGCGATTGTCATGAGCTGGCGGCATTGCTTTGACCCGGCCAGTCCCTATATTTGTCCCAACTCGGTAGCGGGTTATAGGCCCGTGCCCTCCAACTGGCGGTAAATCCGTCAGACGCCCAGCAAGAGGCCAAGAACATGAGCGAAAAGGCACAGAACGTTCAGGACGTCTTCCTGAACCATCTGCGTAAGAACAAGACGCCGGTCACGATCTTCCTGGTCAACGGCGTCAAACTGCAGGGGATCGTCACCTGGTTCGACAACTTCTCGGTGCTGCTGCGCCGCGATGGTCACTCGCAGCTTGTCTACAAGCATGCGATCTCGACCATCATGCCGGTCACGCCAGTCCAGTTGTTCGACGGAGACAAAGCCGAAGGCTGATTTGACACAAGACATCCAGCGTAACGGACACGACAAGCGCCAGCGCACGCCGCACGAGACGGCCCGACCTGCGACGGTCGCGGCGGTGCTCAGTCCCTACAACGCGGGTCTCCGGGACCCGGATCAACGCGACAGCGACGCCAAGCTCGAGGAAGCGATCGGGCTGGCGCGCGCCATCGACCTCGACGTGCGGCTCGCCCAGTCGGTGCCGCTGCGGCGACTCACGCCTGCGACCCTGCTGGGCAAGGGCGTCGTCGAACGGATCAAGTCGGCGGTGGAAGAGCAGGGGATCGGCCTGGTCGTCGTCGACGACAAGCTCACCCCCGTGCAGCAGCGCAATCTGGAAAAGGCGTGGAACGCCAAGGTGATCGACCGCACCGGTCTCATATTGGAGATCTTCGGCGCCCGCGCCCGCACGCACGAAGGCCGGCTCCAGGTGGAACTGGCTGCGCTCGAATACCAGCGCGGCCGCCTGGTCCGCTCCTGGACCCACCTGGAACGCCAGCGTGGCGGGTTCGGCTTCCTGGGCGGCCCCGGTGAAAGCCAGATCGAGATCGATCGCCGCCTGATCGGCGACCGCATCGTCAAGATCAAGCGCGACCTCGATTCGGTGCGCCGCACCCGGGCAGTCAACCGTTCGGGCCGCAAGAAGGCGCGGCTGCCGACGGTGGCCCTGGTCGGCTATACCAACGCCGGCAAGTCGACGCTGTTCAACCGGCTGTCGGGCGCCGACGTCTTCGCCAAGAACCTGCTGTTCGCGACGCTCGATCCGACCATGCGCTCCATCAAGCTGCCGGGTGGGCGCGACTGCATGATCTCGGACACGGTCGGATTCGTCTCGGACTTGCCAACCCACCTGGTCGCCGCGTTCCGCGCGACCCTGGAAGAGGTGGTCGAGGCCGACCTGATCGTGCACGTGCGCGACATCGCCCATGCCGATTCCGAGCGGCAGAAGACGGACGTCGAGGAGGTCCTGGCGGCGATCGGCGCGATCGATGAGCACAATGCGACGCCGATGATCGAGGCGCTGAACAAGATCGACGAGCTGCCGATCGAGCAGCGCACCATCCTGCAAGCCCGCACCTCGGTCGGACCGGAGCGGGAGCGCCAGTATCCGGTTTCGGCATTGAGCGGGGAGGGCGTCGAGACGCTCCTGCAGGCGATCGAGGAGCGCCTGGGCGGGGCGGAGGCGCGCGAGGTGACTGTGCCGCTGAGCGACGGCGCCACCATCGCCTGGCTTTACCGCAACGGCGACGTCCGCAGCCGCGAGGACGATGGCGACGTCGCCCGCTTCCGGGTGGCCCTGGACGCTGCCGCTTCGGCGCAATTCGAGCGGAGGCTCGCGCGTTGACACCCGGCAGGGCCGCTTCCTATAAGCGGCGCCAGCCTTAGGACAGAGGAAACATCATGAAATTCAAGCCCTTGCACGACCGGCTGCTGCTCGAGCCGATCACTGCCGAGACCAAGACCAAGGCCGGCATCATCATTCCCGACACCGCGCAGGAGAAGCCGCAGCAGGGCAAGGTGATCGCCGTCGGCGCCGGAAAGCGCCTGGAGGATGGCCGCCTGATTCCGATGGACGTCAAGGTCGGCGACAAGGTGATCTACGGCAAGTGGTCCGGCACCGAGGTGAAGCTCGACGGCAAGGACCATGTGATTCTGAAGGAAGAGGATCTGTTCGGCATCCTCGGCTAGCCGGATGTTGAATGCCGGCGATGCCCAGCGGGTCGCCGAGCTGATGCGAGAGACGGCGGCGGCCGAGTTGCTGCCGCGCTTCCGCAATCTCGCCGAAGGCGAAATCCGCGAAAAGCGGCCGGGCGATCTGGTCACGGTGGCCGATGTCGCCTCCGAACAGCGGCTGGCGGTCGGCCTTGCCAGGATACTCCCGGGCGTGCCGGTCGTAGGCGAGGAGGCGGTGGAAAAAGACCCCGGGCTCGTCGACCTCATCGGGCGGCCCGGCGAGCGCTGCTGGGTGGTCGATCCGCTCGACGGCACGGCCAACTTCTCCAAGGGGCGCGATCTCTTCGCGATGATCGTCTGCCTCATCGACGACCGGCAGACCGTCGGCGGCTGGATCCTCGACGTGCCGAACGACCGCATGGCCGTGGCGCTCAAGGGGCAGGGCGTCACGATCGACGGCAAGGCTGTCGCGACCAGGCGGGCGACGCGGCCGCCGAAGGGCCTGATCGGCTGGAGCGTGCGCAAGGTCCTGGACAAGCAGCTCCCGGCCGAACAGCGGCGCCGGCTGGGTTCACTCACATCGCTCAATTGTGCCGGCCGCGAGTACGTCGAGATGCTGCGCGGCGCCTACGACTTCAATCTCTACCGCCGCACCAAGCCCTGGGACCATGCCGCCGGTGCGTTGATGTTGGTCGAGGCCGGGGGGCAGGCGCTGCGATTCAACGGCGACCCATATCGGCCCGAAGGCCCCCTGGAGGGTGGCATCATCTCGGCGTTGTCACCCGACGTGGTGGCGACAGCCCGGGACATCCTGGAGAGGGTGGAACTGCCGCTGTTGCGGCGCTAAGTCTCCTCAAGCCTTCGTTTTGGCTTCCTGCCAGAGGGCTTCCATCTCCTCGAGCGTAGCCTCGGCGGGCTTCTTGCCCCGGACGGCGAGCTCCTGCTCGACGTACCGGAAGCGCCTCTCGAACTTGTCGTTGGTCGAGCGCAGCGCGGCTTCGGGATCGACCTTGCAATGCCGGGCCAGATTGGCCACCGCAAACAGGACGTCGCCCAGCTCATCGGTGATCCGGGCGGGGTCGGTGTTGCCGGCCTCGATCTCGCTGCGGAGCTCGCCCAACTCCTCCTCGATCTTGTCGATCACCGGGCCGATGGTCTTCCAGTCGAAGCCGACCCGGGCCGCCCGCTTCTGGATCTTTTCGGCGCGGAGCAGCGCGGGGAGGGCGCGGGCCACCCCGTCCAGAGCGCCGCCCGGCTGCTCGCCGCCCTTCTTGGCGCGCTCGGCGGCCTTGCGGGCTTCCCACGACACGGTCTGGGCGTCGGCGTCGGCGATCTTGAGGTCGCCGAACACGTGCGGATGGCGGTCGACCATCTTGTCGGCTATGGCGGCCGCGACATCCTCGAACCGGAAGGCGCCAGCCTCAGGGGGCATCTCGCTCGCCATCTGGGCGTGATAGACGACCTGCAGCAGCAAGTCGCCGAGCTCCTCCTTGAGCGCCGGCATGTCGTCGCGCTCGATGGCGTCCGCGACCTCGTAGGCTTCCTCGATGGTGTATGGCGCGATGGTCCGGAAGGTCTGATCAATGTCCCATGGGCAGCCATGCTGCCGGTCGCGCAGCCACGCCATGACCGCCAACAGTCGGGCCAGCGGGTCCTTGGGCAGCGTGTCGGCGGTGGGTTTGGGAATGCTCATTATCGTATAATATATATTATGACAAATATTGATTACATAAAGGAATGCGCATAGTTACCAATCCACTCGAAACGATCGCTTTAACAACGCCATCAGCTTGAGGCCCCGGTCGGCGTCGGCCGCCGGTACGCCCAAGGTCATCAGCGCGCCCTGCTGCGGCTGGCCAGGCTGCGACACCACCAGATCGAAGACAGTGCGCTGCCCGTCCCTGTCCGGCACGTTCTCGTAGACGATTAGGAACGTGCCGTCGCCAAGCTTGCGGGCCTGGGCCTTCACGCCTCGTCTGTGGGACTGGATCGTGCCGACCTTGGCGGCCGCGTACTGCTCGGCCCCGGTAACGCCCTCGTAGCCGAAATCGACCCGCCAGACGATCAGGCGGTAGCGCTTGTCCTCGCTGAAGGCGACACCGCGCTCCCAGTCCTCGTTGGCCTGCCAGCCCAGCGGCATGGCGACCTCGATCTTGATCGAGTTGAAGCGAATTCGGGCGAAGCCGCCATTGTTGTCGATCGCCAGGACCTGCGACTGCGTCGGCTGCGCACCGGCGCCAATCATCGGATCGAGCTTGTCGAAGCTCGAGCCATGGTCGCGCACAGCGAAGTCCTTGAAAGTCAGGCCCCCGGGGTCGAGATCGCTGTCGGCTCGGGCCGAAAGTGGCGCGAAGACCAGCGCCAAGGCCCCCAGCAGGAACGGACGGCGTCCAGACTCCTTTTGTCCCGGTTTATGCGGAAGGTGAGCGTCCACTCGTAACCCGTTGAAATCAGGCTTCTATGACCAGACCATCATGGCACGGATGGACATGGGCCGGGGTGCGCCGGTCAAGCTCAGCATAGTCCATGTCCACGTGGAGATTCGTCAGAAAAGCGCGCCGCGGCCCGACCCGCTCGATCCACTCCAGCGCCAGGTCGAGATGGGCATGCGTCGGATGCGGCCGGTAGCGCATGGCGTCGACGATCAGGACGTCGGCGTCCCGCATCAGCGCGAACGATGCCTCGGGCACACGAACCAGATCGTTGACGTAGAGGATGTCGCCGAACCGAAAGCCCAGCGACGGCGCGATGCCGTGGTCCAGAGGGATCGGTGTCACGGCGACGCTGTCGGCGGCGGTGAAGGGGCCGTCGATGGTCTGCACGTCGTAGAGCGGGTGATAGAGGCCCTCGCCACCCGTCTCGAATACGTAGCCGAAGCGCTGGCGCAGGATCTCGAGGGTCCGGGCATCGGCCCAGGCCTCTATGGCGCCGCGGCGAAAGGTGTAGGGCCGCAGGTCGTCGATGCCGTGGACCTGGTCAGCATGCTCGTGGCTCCAGATCACTGCGTCGACGGTCTCTACCTCGGCAGCCAGGAGCTGGGCGCGAACGTCGGGCGAGGTGTCGACCAGCACGGTCTTGCCCTTGTCCTGAACGAGGATGGAGCAGCGGGTCCGGCGGTTGCGCGGGTCGGCCGGGTTGGCGGCGCCCCACTCCCCGGCCCCGTTCGGACCTCCGAGCCGCGGGACGCCTCCCGACGTGCCGCAGCCCAGGATGGTCACCCGCACGCGAGCCGCTCCGCCTTGGTGAAGAGTTTGAAGAAATTCTCCGTCGTGGCGGCCGCGAGCTCGGCGACGCTGACACCCTTGAGCTCGGCGACCTTGGCCGCCGTGTGCGCGACGAAGGCCGGCTCGTTGGTCTTGCCGCGCTTCGGCACGGGCGCGAGGTAGGGGGCATCGGTCTCGACCAGAAGCCGGTCGAGTGGAATGTCGCGCACGATCGTCCGCAGGCTCTCGGCCGCCTTGAAGGTCACGATGCCGGAGATCGAGATGAACATGCCGAGTGACAGAGCGCGGCGCGCGATCTCCGGGCCGGAGCTGAAACAATGGATCAGGCCGGGGAAAGCGCCCTTTCCGTGCTCCTCCTCGAGGATGTCGCCAGTCTCCTGGTCGGCGTCGCGCGTGTGCACGATCAGCGGCAGGCCAGTCTGGCGGCTGGCCGCGATGTGGGTGCGGAAGCTTTCGGCCTGCTCGGCACGCGGGCTGTGCTCATAATAGAAGTCCAAGCCGGTCTCGCCGATGCCGATCACCTTGGGATGGCGCGTCGCCTCGATCAGTCGATCGGGAGCACTCTGCCCCTCCTCCTTCGCTTCGTGCGGATGGACGCCGACCGAACACCAGACATTGTCATGGCGCTCGGCGATCGCGCGCACCTTCTCGAATTGATCCAGGCGCGTGCCGATGGTCAACATGCCGGCCACGCCCGCGGTTCTGGCGCGCGCCAGCACGGCCGATTCATCGGTTGCCAGCTCAGGGAAGTCGAGATGGCAGTGACTATCGATCAGCATCAGGCTGCCTTCGGCTCGACGTAGCGTGGGAATACGCCCTGCGGCTTGGGCAGAGGCGTTCCGGACACCAGCTCCGTGTCGAAGCTGGCGAACGCCCTCGCCTCGCCCGGCACGCCGAGCTGGTCGAGGATCTTCCCCGTCGAATCCGGCATGAACGGCTGCACCAGCAGCGTCACGCGCCGGATCGTCTCGGCCAGCACCCACAGGACGGTGTCGCGCCGCACCGGGTCGGTCTTGGCGAGCGCCCACGGCGCCTGCGCGTCGACATACCGGTTGGCGTCGGCGATCACCTCCCAGATGGCGGCGAGCGCGCGATGGAACGCCTGCTCGTCGAGTTCGGCGCGCACGATCGGCAGCAGTCCTTTGGCGCGGTCGAGAAGCGCCGTATCGGCCTCGATGATCGCACCCTTCGGCGGCACCTTCTCGCCGCAGTTCTTGGCAACGATCGACAACACCCGCTGGCAGAGATTGCCGTAAGCGTTGGCGAGGTCGCCGTTCATGCGGCCGATCAGCGCCCGCTTCTGAAAGTCGCCATCGTTGCCGAACGGTACTTCGCGCAGCAGGAAGTAGCGCACCGGGTCGAGCCCGTAGGTCTTCATCAGTTCGTCAGGATAGATGGCGTTGTTCAACGACTTGGACATCTTCTGTCCTTCGTTGGTCCACCAGCCGTGTGCGAACACGCGCTTGGGGGGCGCCAGTCCCGCCGACATCAAGAACGCCGGCCAGAACACGCAATGAAACCGGATGATGTCCTTGCCGACCATGTGCAGGTCGGCCGGCCAGTACTTCCAGAGCGGGCTGCTGGTGTCCGGGTAGCCGCACTCGGTGATGTAGTTGGTGAGCGCGTCCAGCCAGACATACATGATGTGCTTGGGATCGCCCGGCACGGGCACGCCCCACGAGAAGCTGGTGCGCGACACAGAGAGGTCCTGCAGCCCGCCCTTCACGAAGCTCAGGATCTCGTTGCGCCGGCTGTCCGGCCCGATGAAGTCCGGGTTCTTCTCGTAGAACGCCAGCAGCCGGTCGGCCCAGGCCGAGAGCTTGAAGAAGTATGAGGGCTCCTCGACCCAGCTCACCTCGGCACCGGTCGGGATGGCGCGGCGCTTGCCGTCCTCGCCGACCTCGGTCTCGCCCTCGACGAAATAGGTCTCGTCGCGCACCGAGTACCAGCCGGCATACTTGCCGAGATAGATGTCGCCCGACGCGACCAGCTTCTCCCACAGCGCCTGGCACGACTTGTAGTGTCGCGGCTCGGTGGTGCGGATGAAGTTGTCGGGGCTGTAGTTCATCTTGCCGACCAGGTCGCGGAACGACTGGCTCACCTTGTCGGTGAATGCTTGCGGCGACAGCCCGGCATTGGCCGCGGCCGTCTCGACCTTCTGACCGTGTTCATCGGTGCCGGTCAAAAAGTGCACGTCGTAGCCGTCGAGGCGCTTGAAGCGCGCGAGCACGTCGCACGCCAGGCTCGTATAGGCATGGCCGATGTGCGGGACGTCGTTGACGTAGTAGATCGGCGTGGTGACGTAGTAGGTGCGGCTCGACATGATCCCTGGACTCCGGTCCCGTCCGCCGTCAGCGCATCACCGATTGAAGGGTCAGGAAGCTCACGAGCACCGTCTGCTTGCGGTCCGTATTGACGGCATCGGAGCGGGACAATAGGCGGGCGACCTTTTCCCATGCCTCCATCCAGTGATCAAGGCTCGCCGCCGCCAGGAATTTTTCGCGCAGGCCCCGTTCGGCGGGAACCACCGGCGCAGTGCCCCCTCCCACCGCGCCCTCGCGCAACAATCCTTTCAGCCAGCCGTCGAACAGGTAATTGAGTGACCGCCAGTCGGCGTTGGCCTCCTCGCCGCGCCGCGCGAAGCGCTCGGCGAAACCGTGCAGGCGGGGCATGTCGAGATCGGGCAGGGTCGACAGCACCTCGACCATCTCGCGATAGAGCGCGAGGCTGCCGGCGCTGGCGAGTTCCAGTGCGCGGCCGATGCTGCCTTCCGCGAGCCGCGCGAGCGCAGCACGTTCGTCAGGCGACGTGTTCGGCGCATAGTCGCCGAGCAGTTTGATCACGGTCTGGTCGGCCAGCGGCAGCAGCGCGAGCCGACGGCAGCGCGAGCGGATGGTCGGCAGCAACCGGCCCGGAGCGTGCGCAACCATCAGCAGAAGGGAATTCGGCGGCGGTTCCTCAAGAATTTTGAGCACCGCGTTGGCGCTCGCGATATTCATCTCGTCTGCCGCATCGACGATCGCCACGCGCCAATCGCCCATAGCGGGCGTCATATGCATGAACGAGCCCAGTTCGCGAACATCGGCGACAGCAATCTCGTTCCGGATGCGCGCCTCTCGCGCGTTTGGATCGAGTGTGCGGCGCAGATGGAACAGGTCGGGATGCGAGCGCGCATCGATCAACGAGCGGCCCGGCGCCTCGTGCGCCACTTCGAGGCTGTCCCCTGCACCGAACAGGCCGCCCGCCTGCCCCGCCAGCAGGAAGCGGGCGAAGCGCCAGGCGAGCGTGGCCTTGCCGATGCCGCGCGGGCCGGTCAGCAGCCAGGCGTGGTGCAGCTTGCCGGTTTGCTGCGCCGCCAGCATCGTACGCTCGGCCGTGTCGTGGCCGACCAATCGCTCGTTGCGCCACGGCGGCGGCCAGTCGTAGGGCCATTCGAGCTTCTCCAGCTCAGCCGGATCGGCGCTGACCTTGGCGCGCGCCATCGGTTCAGGCGCCCAACCGCTCGGCGACGACACCCGCGATCGATGCAGCGACGGCGTCGATGTCCTGCGATGCGTCGATCACCGCGCAGCGCTCGGGTTCGAGCCGGGCGATGGTAAGGAAGCCCTCGCGCACGCGGTCATGGAACTCGCGCGGCAGGCTTTCGTAGCGGGTCTCGGCACCGCGCCGCGCCGCCGCACGCGCGAGTCCCGCATCGACCGGCAGATCGAGGATCAAGGTCAAATCCGGACGGAACACACCGACCGCCACGGTGTACAGGCGATCGAGCGTGGCGAGATCGAGGCCGTGACCCCAGCCCTGATACGCCCGGGTCGAATCGGCGAAGCGGTCGCTGATCACCCAGGCGCCATGCTCGAGCGCGGGCCATACCGTCATGCGCAGGTGATCGCGGCGCGCAGCGAAGTGCAGCAGCGCTTCGGTGGTGCCGTCCCAGCGCTCGGCCGGACCTTCGACCAACAGCTTGCGGATCATCTCGGCACCTGGCGAGCCGCCCGGCTCGCGCGTCGTCACGACCTCATGCTTGATCTTGAGCCGCTCCGCCAGGCGCGCGATCTGCGTCGACTTCCCCGATCCTTCGCCGCCCTCCAGGGTGATGAAACGCCCCGGTGTGCCCGGACTCACGACAGCCAGCCGAGCATGTAGTGGCGCGCTAGGACCATGACGCGGCCGAGCAGCCCCTTGCGCGGCACGTCGGCTCCGGCTTCGAGCGGATAGTCGATCGTGCGTCCATCCGGCAGCGTGACCGACGCAGTGCCGACCTTGGTGCCCCTGACGATCGGCGCCGGCAACGGCCCGTCGAACTTCGCGACCACGCGCGCATTGGCGGCCTGTCCGGTCATCGTCGTCACCTGCACTGAGCGCGACGCGACCAGCGGGACCGTGTCCTGTGCGCCGAGCCACACCGGCGCCTCGGCGACCGTGTCACCGGGCTTGAAGATCGTCGTGTTGGTGGAATCGCGGAAGCCCCATTCGAGCAGCCGCGTCGTTTCCGACGCCCGGTCGGCCATTGAGCCGAGCCCGTTCAGCACGAGGATCAGGCGCCTTCCGTTGCGCACTGCCGACGTCGTCTGGCCGAACCCGCCTTCCTCCGTGTGACCGGTCTTGAGCCCGTCGACGCCCGGCAGGCGCTTGAGCTCGAGATTGCGGTTGGGCTGGGTCTTGCCGTTGAAGGTGAAGGTCTGCTGCGCGTAGTACTTATAGAGTTCGGGGAAATCGTTGATGGTGTGCCAGGCGAGCAGTGCGAGGTCGCGCGCCGTGACCATCTGGCCCTCGGCCGGCCAGCCGGAGGAGTTCTTGAACACCGATCCGGTCAGCCCGAGCTCCTTCGCCTTCTTGTTCATGCGCTCGGCGAAGGCTTCCTCGCTGCCGGCAATGCCTTCGGCGACGGCAACGCTCGCGTCATTGCCCGAGTCGACGATGATCCCCTGCAGCAACTCCTGCACTGTCGGATTGTCCGTCATCTCGAGGAACATGGTCGAGGAGTGCGTGCCGCGGGTGATGGCGTAGGCCCGCTCGCTGACGCTGAAGCGCGTGTCCATCTTGAGCTTCCCCGCGGTCAGGTCCTCGAACAGCAGATAGACCGTCATCATCTTCGCCATCGACGACGGCGCCATCGGCTTGTCGGCGTCCTTGAACAGCAGCACCGTCGAGGTCTGCGGGTCGATCATGAAGGCGTATTGCGCGAGCGTGCCGATGCCGATCTGCGACGGCGCCAGGGCCTCGAGACGGGCGGCGGCCTCCGCCTTGGCTGCTTTGGCCGAGACCTTCGGCGTTCCCGCCGGCGGCTTCGGGGCCGGCTTCGCCGGCTTCTGTACCGGCAGGCGCTTGGGATCCTGCTGTTGCGCGAAGGAGTCGATGGTCGCGCCGCCAATAGCGGCAAGCGCGACAAGGGCCACGAGTATCCGATCAATCCGCCACGACACGAGCATCACCATAACCTGAACGTCGGAGCCGGTCGGCAACGATGCCGGCAGCTTCCTGCGTCGAATAGGGACCCAGGCGCACACGATATACCTCGCGACCGCCCGAGGACGCCGGGGAAATCTCGGTCGAGCCGTAGCTGGTGATCAGGCCGCGCTGCTTCTCCGCATTGCCCATGCTCGAGAAGGCGCCGGTCTGGACGTAGAACCCACTCCCGGGCTGCACATAGCCGCCGGTCGCCGAGGCGGCGATCGAGGCGACCGTCGCCGGTCCCTGCCGGAACGGCGGCGGCTGAGGGGGCTCGCTGGGCGCCGCGGGCGGCGGGCTGGGATAGACCGTCACGGGCGGCGGTGGCGGCGGAGCGGGCGTCTGCGCAGGCGACGACGGTTGGGGCGCGGCGACCACCGGCGGCGGCGGACGATTGCCGGCGATGTACTGGTTGAGCGCCGCGCGCTGCTCGTCCGGTCCACCGCCGTTGAGCGCGATCTGCTTCATCGCCAGGCTTTCGGCCTCGAGCTGGTCGATCCGGATCCGGGCCGTGCCGCGGCCGATCATGCCGAGTTCCTCCGCGGCGGCGCGCGAGACGTCGAGGATGCGCGAGCGGGCATAGGGCCCCCGGTCGTTGACCCGCACGATGGTCGATTGGCCGTTGTCGAGGTTGGTCACGCGCAGCACGCAGGGCATCTGCAGGGTGCGATGGGCGGCCGTGTGGTCGCTCTGGTCATAGACCTCGCCGTTGGCGGTGTACTTGCCGTGGAAGCCAGGCCCATACCACGACGCGATGCCGGTCTCGGTGTGACGGAATTCCTCGGCCGGTACGTAAGTGACGCCGTCGATCGTGTAGGGATTACCGACCTTGTAGAAGCCGCGCTGGGCAACCGTCTGCCCGCGATGGCTGCCGCAGGCGGTCAGGGTCGCCAATAGCACCAAGATCAGGCAAAAACGCGCCGATTTCTCAATATTTAGGGCCATCCCGCCGCGATCATACATCACCTTGAGATGGTCGTCAGGCCGTTGGGCCAAGGGGCGGCATTTCGCCCGGCATTCTATGCGGCCGGGATCCTTCCGATGCCGATTCCATCGGCATTTGGGCACATGGTCCCACGTTTTGCGCGACAGGTGGACGCCGCATGCATTGCCAGCCTGGGACCCACTCACCCGGCCGCGATTCGATCCGACAATATTCCGACGGCCAAGCCAAAAAAGTCCGACTGGTTCCAGCGCAGGATGACCCGGAAATTCTCGGTAGTGCGATAGGCCGGCCCATTGGCGCCGGCTGGCCGCACGATGCGCTCGCCCTTCCGAGCGGGGCTGCCCGCCCCCACCTCCTCGCCCCAGGTCTCGCCCGGCCGCCAGCCGACGCGGTGCAGGTAGTTGGCGATCGAGGCGAAGACGTCGGCCCTGTTCGTCCAGATGTCCTTGCGGCCATCGCCGTCGCCGTCGGCGGCGTACGCCAGGAAGCTGGTCGGAATGAACTGGCACTGACCCATCGCGCCGGCCCATGAACCCTTCATGCCGTGCAGTCCGATATGGCCCTGCGACACGATCCTGAGGGCGGCGATCAGCTGCTCGCGGAAGAACTTGGCGCGGAAGCCGTTGTAGGCGAGCGTCGCCAGCGCCGACACGACCTCGAAGTCGCCGAGCCGGGTGCCGTAGTTGCTTTCGATGCCCCACAGCGCCGTCAGGATCGATTCGGGCACGCCGTACGATCCGGCGAACCGGGAGAGCAGCGCGCGGTTCTCCTTGAACAGCGCCCGGCCCCGCGTCACCCGCTCGGGCGAGACGACCACCGCGAGGTACTCGTCGAACGACATCTTGAACTCGGGCTGATTGTGCGCGAGTTCCATCACCTTCGGAATCAGCTCGATGTTGGAGAAGGCGCTGTCGAGCGTCCCCTGGTCGACGCCCGCCCGCAGCGCGTCGGCGCGCAGGCCGGCGAGCCAGCCGGAGAACTTCGGATCCGCCGGCTGGGCGCGCGCCAAGGCGGGCGCCAGCGCCGCCGCCCCCAAACAGACCAACCGGCGTGTGATCATCGATTCGAGAGCTGATTCAGCTTTGCCTGATCGAGGATCAGGACCTCGTCCTCGTTCACGTCGATGATGTTGTGCTGGCGCAGCTTGGAGAAAGCGCGACTGACCGTCTCGAGCCGGAGCCCGAGATAGTCGGCGATGTCGCTGCGCTTCATCGGCAGCGGCAATGGGCGGGTCTGCACGTTTCGAGCGGCATAAGCGGTTGTCATCATGGCGACGAAGTTGGCGACCCGTTCGGTCGAGGTCAACTGGCCGACGACGCTCAAGTGGGCCCCGGCCATCTTCAGTCGATCGGCGAGATTCCGTCGCATCTCCTCGGCGACGTCATTGTTGCGGTTGACGAAGGCGCTGAAGCGCTCGCGGTTGAACGAGCAGGTCTCCGCAGTGGTGATCGCCTCACCGTCGAAGGCGTGGCGCCCGTCGCTCTCCAGGTAGCCGCAGATGTCGCCGGGCAGGAAGAAGGCAATGATCTGACGCCGGCCGTCGGCCAGCGTGCGCGATTCGGCGACGATGCCCGACGTGACCTTGAAGACGGCACCGACCGCGCTGCCGGCACGGAACAGGTATTCCCGCTTGTCCCAGCGATGACGGCAGCTGGTGTCGAGCAGCTCGCGCTGGCGCGCCGGCTCGAGCAGATGGCAGACGTTGTACTGCTTGCCGGTGCAGCGGTCGCACGGCAGGTGCCCATTCGCCCCGTGATGGCCAATCGAGTTGGGCATGCAGTTCCCCCTCTCCGCCCCGCAACTGGCGGGGCCTTGCGCTCGGCGACGCTCGCCCGATGCGAATCCGGTGTCAGTCCCAGCTCAGGATCACGCCGACATCACCCCTCATCCCGTTGGGATAGTCGACGATGTGGTAACGCATGTGATAGCCGCGCGGCTTGAGCTGTCGCTGATAGAAGGCCCAGAGCTCTTTCGGGATGCCGGTCAGGGTCTTCTCCCAGCCGTCTTCGGCCTGGTCGATGGCGCGGCCGTTGTCGGTGCAGAGATGATTGGGAAAGCGGAAGACCTGGACAGAGGTCAGCCCGTTCTCCGCAGCGCGATTGACGATGTGCGAGGCCTTCTCCAGGACCTGCTCGTCCGTCAGGCCCGACGGCTTGCTGATGCGGTCGATGAAAGCCTGCCTCTCAGCCTCGGCTGTCGCGTGAGCCTTGGCCGCCGCGGATGCTTTCTCGCCTTCAGCGAGCGCGATCTTGGCCTGAAGATCCTTGGCGCTCAGCAACGTACTCACTGGGGCCCCCATCGGTTGTGAGCACTCAGTCTATGCGCGATTACGCTACCGTACGTTGACGAATGTCAATCATACGACAGGCGTGAAGCACAATCATCGATCGCCAGAGGTGCAAAATTGCAGAGGTGGTCGTGATTCGCGAAACACGCGAAACAGATTTAGCGTCAAATGGTTGCCGGACGCGTCCTACCAGCGTTGCTCGACGTATCGCCGCCGCTTCATCGGTGCGGCGTCGTCATAGGCCTGCTTGTCGCTGCGCTTGGGTAGTTTGACTTTTTCGCGGTCCACGCGCGTGTACGGGATCTGCGACAGGATATGAGAGATGATGTTCAGGCGGGCTCGCTTCTTGTCGTTGGAATCGACCACGAACCAAGGGGCGTGGGCGCTGTCGGTGTGGTCCAGCATGATGTCGCGCGCCCGCGAATAGTCGTACCAGCGCCGGAAGGACTCCACGTCCATCGGGCTCAGCTTCCACTGCCGGACCGGATCCTCGATGCGCTGCTGGAAGCGCCGCTCCTGCTCCTCCTGCCCGACCTCGAGCCAGATCTTCAGCAGGCGGATGCCGCCGTCGACGATGAACCGCTCCACCAGCGGGCAGAGCTTCAGGAAGCGCTCATGCTGCTCGGGGGTGCAGAAGCCCATGACGTACTCGACACCCGCGCGGTTGTACCACGAGCGGTCGAAGATCACGACCTCGCCGGCCGCGGGCAGATGCTCGACATAGCGCTGCATGTACATCTGCGACTTCTGGCGATCCGACGGCGCCGGCAGCGCAATGACACGGAACACGCGCGGACTGACGCGCTCGGTCAGCGCCTTGATCGTGCCGCCCTTGCCCGCGGCGTCGCGGCCCTCGAACACGATAACGACACGCTCGCCCTTGGCCTTCACCCAGTCCTGCAGGTGGCAAAGCTCCTCCTGCAGCTTGCGCAGCTCCTTGTCGTAGGTCTTGCGGTCGAGCCTGCCTTGGTCCTTGTCCTTCTTCGACATCGACGTGCTCTCCTCGTCTCGGTCAACGATAAGCCCAAGCACTCGCGCCGTCACGTTCGCTTGCCTTTGACATTGGTCAATGCCCGTCCCTGTCCCTCCTCCCATACTCGCGGCAATTGCTGAGTCAGGGAGGCAACAATGGAATTCCTCAAGGCCGACCGTGCAGCCAATCCGATGCCGGAGGAACTCGCCGATCTGCCCGACAGCGTCGATCGCCGCACGTTCCTGATGCGCCATGCTGTGATCGGCGCCGCTGCTGCGATGACCGGCACGACCTGGACGATCGAGGCGCGCGCCCAGCAGGCCACCAAGGAAGCCGGGGCGCCGAAGCTCGGCGGCGAGCTGTCGCCCGACCTCAACGTCGTGAAGGCGAGCAAGGGCCCGGTAATGATCCTGGCCGACGAGTTCTACAAGGTCGGCCCCGGCCCCTCGAGCTCGCACACGATCGGGCCGATGCGCATCACCTACGATTTCTACCAGCGCTGCAGCAAGCTGCCGGCCGACCAGCTTGCCAAGGCCACCGGGCTGAAAGTGCACCTGTTCGGATCGCTGAGCGCCACCGGCAAGGGCCACGGCACCGAGCGCGCGTCGCTCGCCGGCCTGCTCGGCAAGGAGCCGGCGACGGTCGACCCGCTGTTCCTCGACGAGATGCGCGACAAGCCGGACCAGTCCTACCAGGTGAAGCTCGGCGACAAGACCTACACGCTGACCCTGGCGGACATCGTCTACGATTCGACCAAAGGCAACTTTCACCATCCCAACACCATGATCTGCAAGCTGCTCGGCGCCGACGGCAAGTCGATCTACGAGCTCGAATACTACTCGGTCGGCGGCGGCTTCATCGAATGGAAGGGCTACGAGCCGCCGAAGAAGAACCCGCCCAAGTATCCCTACGCCACGATGAAGGAGCTGCGGGCCCACGCGGAGAAGAACAACCTGTCGATCGCCCAGGTCATGATGGCCAACGAGACGACGATCTCGGGCAAGAGCGAGGCGGACGTGAACGCCTTCCTCGACAAGATCATGAACGCCATGGTCGCGACGGTGAAGGTCGGCCTGACCTTCAAGGACGACGTGCTGCCGGGGCCGATCAAGCTGCACTCGAAGGCCTCCACGGTCTACGAGCGGGCGCAGGACGACAAGTTCGCGGCCGACAAGGCGATCGCGCTGGTCTCGGCCTTCGCCCTCGCCGCCTCCGAGGAGAATGCGCGCGGCCATCTCGTCATCACCGCGCCGACCGGCGGCTCGGCGGGCGTGATGCCGGCGATCGTGTATGCGCTGGCGGAGGGCCCGCGCAAGGTGCCGCGCGAGAAGATTCGCGAGGGCCTGCTGGCCGGCCTGGCGGTCGGCTATCTCTGCAAGCACAACGCCACCCTGGCGGCGGCCGAAGGCGGCTGCCAGTCGGAGATCGGCGTCGCCTCGGCGATGGCGGCCGCCCTGATCTGCCAGACCCTCGATACGCCGCCGCAGGTGCTGGAAAACGCCGCCGAATCGGCGCTCGAGCACCATCTCGGCATGACCTGCGATCCCGTCGCCGGCTACGTCCAGGTGCCCTGCATCGAGCGTTGCGCGTTCGGCGCCGTGAAGGCGTGGATCGCGGTGATGATCGCCACCAACGAGATCGCCTCGCGCCACCGCGTCGATCTCGACACGACGATCAAGACGCTGGCCGACACCGGCCGGGACATGAACTCCAAGTACAAGGAGACCAGCGAGGCCGGCCTCGCCCAGAACCTGGTTCTCTGCTGATTCGATCGTCCGGGGAGCACGATGATGATGCAGAACCGCAAGGTTGCCGCGGTCATGGGCGTGGTCGCGGCACTGGGCTCGGGCACGCTGGCGCATGCCCAGCACGCCAACCGCAACGATCCGGTGCCGGCTACGCCGTTTCAGAGCTTGACGGCGATCGAACGCGGCTTCGCGGTCTTGCCGACCGCGGAGCCGCTGACGCTGTTCCCGCAGATCCGCGAGCAGCTCAAGGACACGCCGGCCTTCCTCCGCGATTCCAAGGCCGGCATCAACTTCCGCAGCTACTATCGCGACAACGTCTCGAATGCCTCGACGGGCGCCGCCTGGAACGAGGCCTGGGCCGCGGGCGGCTCGGTCGCGTTCGAAACGGGGCGGCTGTTCGACCTGATCTCGGGCGGCTTCGTGCTCTACACCTCGTTCCCGGTCTATGCGCCGCTCGATCACGACGGCACCGGGCTGCTGAAGCCCGGGCAGCAGCAGTACGGCGTGCTCGGCCAGCTCTACGGCAAGGTCCATATCGCCGACACGCACGAAATCATCGCCGGGCGCTATCTTTACGATACGCCGTTCATGAACCCGCATGACAACCGCATGTCACCCAAGACCTTCTACGGTTATACGATCCACGGCACGTTCGGCGACGAGGCGAGCGGCGGGCCGGCGCTGCGCTACGGCGGCGGCTACATTGCCGCGATGAAGGAGCGCAACTCGACCGAGTTCATCTCGATGTCGCGCTCTGCCGGCGCCAGCGAGGATCGCGGTGTCGGCGTGCTCGGGGGCATGTTCAGCTGGGGCCCGATGCGGCTCGGCGCGATCGATTACTATAACCAGGACACGATCAACATCTTCTATACCGAGGGCAAGGTCGGGATGGCGCGCGGGCCCGACTTGGAGGCCACCCTGGCAGGACAGTTCGCCAACCAGAACAGCACCGGGATGAACCTGCTCAACGGCGGCAACTACTGGGAAACCAACCAGTTCGGCGTGCAGGGACAGATCGGCTTCCACGACGCGATCCTCTCGGCCGCCTACACAGTGGTGAATCCGGGCTTCAACATGCAGACGCCGTGGAGCTCCAATCCCTTCTACACCGACGCCCAGATCCAGTCCTTCAACCGCGCCGGCGAAGGCGCGATCATGGTTGGCCTGTCCTATGTCTTCACGTCGCTCGGCCTGCCGGGCGTGGGCGCATCCGCGCAATATTTCCGCGGCTGGACCCAGGCGCCCGCGGCCGGCCTGCCGGTGCTCGAGGACGAGTGGAACTTCAATCTCGAATGGCGGCCGAGCTGGGAACTCATGAAGGGCCTGTGGCTGCGCGCCCGCTACGGCCAGGCGCGGATCGACCAGGGCGGCATCCGCACGACGGTCGACGAGGTCCGGCTGATCCTTAACTACGGCATCAAGCTCTACTAAGGCGAAGTTGCCGCGATCGCCTTGGGCGGAAGTCCACAAGAGTCCACTGGAGTCCACTCGGGTGTGGACCGGTTGGATGCCGATGGCACAAGGGTTTTGGGCCAGGAGTCCACGAATCCACCGATTCTGTCCCAACTGAGAAACACCCCTATCCCGTCCCGGGAGCAAGAGCAGGTGCAGCACGATCATCATCATGCGCGCGAGTCTGCACGATCGCGCGCCGAATCCCTATTAAGGGCAATGGCCGGGAGGAAAAGCCGCTGTTTCCGGGCCTCGACTCGCCTTCCATGGCCCATAGTGGGCTCGCTGCGAGCGCCCGATTCCGCGACTTTTGACGTTCCGAAGCGAGATTTCCCAAGGAAACGCTCGCCGCCGCGTTGGAAATCTATGTGTTGACCAAAAAGAAAAAGACGGCGCGACAGGTCCTCCGGCTCGGACGTCAGCCGGCGAGCAGGACCAGACCGACGATCTGCACGGCGACCACCTTCACGATCGTCGCCGACGGGAAGATCATCGCATAGCCGATGTCGGTGCGGTCGGTCGGCGCCATGCGCGAGGCGTAGACCAGGATCGCCGGGTTGCCGGTCGCGCCCGAGGCGACGCCCAGCAGGTCATCGTACGGCATCCGCAGCATGTAGCGGCCCACCAGCAGGATCAGGAAGATCGGCGCCAGCACGACCGCCGCGCCGATCAGCAGCAGGACCGGACCGGTCGCGGCTACCGTGTGGAAGAACGCCTGACCCGAGTTGATGCCGACCGTGGCGAGGAACAGGGTCAGGCCGAAGTTGCGGAGCACGATGTTGGCCGGCAGCGGCATTACCCAGGTGATTGGTCCGGTGCGGCGCAGCCTTCCGGCGATCAGGGCTACGATCAGCGGCCCTCCACCGATGCCGAGATTGACGGTGCCCACGCCCGGCAAGGGGATCGGCACCAGGCCCAGGAGGACGCCCAGCACCATGCCCAGGCCGATCGAGACATAGCTGAATTCGGCGGTCGACTTCACGGTGTCGCCGAAGAAGGCGCGCGCGGTCTGGATGTGCTCGACCGGCACCAGGATGCCGATGCGGTCGCCCATCTCCAGCATCAGGTCCGGCGTCGGCACGAGATCGACGTCGTAGCGTCGGAGATGGATGACATGAATCGGGAAGCCCTGCGGCAACGGCAGGTCGCGCAGCGCGATGCCGGTGAGCGCCTGCTTGGAGACGAAGTAGCGCTGGTACGAAAGATCGCTGCGGTCCTTGCCCAGCCGGTTGGGGTCGAGCCGCCCGAGCACGGCGACGGCCTGCTCGAGCGTCGCCTGCTTGTCGGCGACGATCAGCAGGCCGTCGCCCGGCCGCAGCACGATCGAGCCCTCGGGAATGAGATTGTGGTGATCCTGGCGCACGCTCGTGACCTGCACGCCGGCCGGCAGCAGCGCCATCACCTCGGCCAGGGTCGCATCCTTGCCGGGCAGCCGCTCGATGGTGATCTCGGCCATGTGGAAGCGCGCCGGCGGCGGGGGGAACTTGGGCTTCACCGCCCGAGTCATGAAGTAGAAGCACAGGATCGGCCCGATCACGCCGAACGGGTAGGTCACCGAGTAGCCGATCGACGGGGTCTTGTCGCCGATCAGGTCGAGCGCCGCCTGCAGGGTCGGCGTGCTGGTCAGCGAGCCCGCGAACACGCCGAGGATCTCGCCGGTGCCGACGTGGAACAGCCGGCCGAGGCCGAGCGCCACGGCAAGGCTGACGATCAGCGAGACGAAGGCCAGCAGGTTGTACACCTTGCCCGGGCCGGTCAGGCCTTCGAAGAACTGCCGGCCGTACAGGATGCCGATGCCGTACAGGAACATGGTGAGGCCGATCAGGCCGATCGGCCCAGCGATCTGCGCCTTGGGCGCGATGCCGCCGATCGCCAGGCCGACGAACAGCACCGCGCCGATGCCGAGCGAGAAGCCGAAGATGTTGATCTGTCCCACTGCGTAGCCGACGGCGACGGCGAGGAACAGCGACAGGATGGGCTGGGAACCGAGCAGCTCGGCGAAGGCAGTGATCATCGGGCGTTGCAGCCGGCCTGACGGAAGATATCGAGCGCCCTCTTCACCTGCTCGGGGGTGGGCGGATTGGTGCCGGCGAGCGGGTACTCCAGACCGAGCGACTTCCACTTGAAAGCGCCCATCTGATGGAACGGCAAGACTTCCACCCATTGAACGTTCTTCATGGGCGCCACGAAGCGCGCAACCTGCGCGACGTTGCCGGGGTCGTCGGTCAGTCCCGGCACCAGCACGAACCGGATCCACACCAGCTTGCCGATCGCGGCGAGGCGCTCGGCGAAGCTCAAGGTCGGCGCGAGATCGCGGCTGGTCACCTTGCGGTAGGTCTCCGGATCGCCGCTCTTGATATCGAGCAGCACGAGATCGACGTCGCTCAGATAGTCATCGTCGGCACGCGCCCCGAGCAGCCCCGACGTATCGAGGGCGGTGTGCAGGCCGAACCGCTTGGCCGCCGCGAACATGCCGCGCGTGAAGCCGGCCTGCAGGAGCGGCTCTCCGCCGGAGATGGTGAAGCCGCCACCCATGGCGCGCAGCATCGGGGCGAAGTCGCCGAGCCGGCTCACCGCCTTTGCGAGCTCGACCTTCGTGCCGTCCTTGAGACGCCAGGTGTCGGGGTTGTGGCAGTACTGGCAGCGCAGCAGGCAGCCCGACATGAAGAGCGTGATGCGGACGCCCGGTCCGTCGACGGTCGAACCGGTCTCGTAGGAATGGACCCAACCGAAGGTCGCTTCCCTCCCCTCGTATGCCTCCGTCTCCGGCGCGTCGGGCGAGCGCGCCGCACGCAGGTCGTGGCGGCTGCCGACCTCCACCCCGGAACGTGGGAGATCAGTACTTGGCATGGAAGGTGCGATGGATCACGTCGAGCTGCTGCTCGCGGGTGAGCCGCACGAAGTTCACGGCGTAGCCGGATACCCGGATGGTGAGCTGCGGATACTTCTCGGGGTGCTCCATCGCGTCTTCGAGCGTGTCCTTGGAGAGCACGTTCAGGTTCATGTGGAAGCCGCCCTGCCCGAAATAGGCATCGAACGCTTTCACCGCGTTGCCGATGCCGTCGGCGCCGTCACGCTGCGTCAAGGTGGGCGCGATGCTGACGGTGTAGCTGATGCCGTCCTGCGCGTCGGCGTACGGCAGCTTGGCGACCGAGATGCAGGAGGCAAGCCAGCCGTGCGTGTCGCGGCCATGCATCGGGTTGGCGCCCGGCGCGAACGGCTCGCCCGCGCGGCGACCATCCGGCGTGTTGCCGGTGTTCTTGCCGTAGACGACGTTGGAGGTGATCGTCAGCACTGACTGTGTATGCGTGGCGTCGCGGTACGTCGGATGCTTGCGCACCTTGGCCATGAAGCGCGAGACCAGGTCGGCGGCAATGTCGTCGACGCGGCTGTCGGCGTTGCCGTACTTCGGGAAATCGCCCTCGGTCCTGTAGTCGACGATCAGGCCCGTGTCGTCACGGATCGGGCTCACCCTGGCGTACTTGATGGCCGACAGGCTGTCGGCGACGACGGAGATGCCGGCGATGCCGCAGGCCATCGTCCGCAGGATGTCGCGATCGTGCAGCGCCATCTCCAGCCGCTCGTAAAAGTACTTGTCGTGCATGTAGTGGATGCAGTTCAGGGCATGCACGTAGGTCCGCGCCAGCCATTCCATGGTGGCGTCGAACTTGGCGAATACCTCGTCGTAGTCGAGCAGGTCCCCCGTCACCGGTGCGGTCGGCGGCGCCACCTGGTCGCCGCTCAACTCGTCCCGGCCGCCGTTGATCGCGTAGAGCAGCGCCTTGGCGAGGTTCACGCGGGCGCCGAAGAACTGCATCTGCTTGCCGAGGCGCATCGACGATACGCAACAGGCAATGCCGTAGTCATCGCCCCAGTACGGCCGCATCAGGTCGTCGTTCTCGTACTGGATCGACGAGGTGTCGCGGCTGATGCGGATACAGAACTGCTTGAACGGCGCCGGCAGGTGCTGCGACCACAGCACGGTCATGTTGGGCTCGGGCGCGGGCCCCAGGTTCACCAGCGTATGCAGCATGCGGTAGCTGGTACGGGTCACCAGCGGCCGGCCGTCGAGGTCCATGCCGCCGATGCATTCGGTCGCCCAGTAAGGGTCACCGCTGAACAGCGCGTCGTATTCCGGCGTGCGCAGGAAGCGCACGATCCGCAGCTTCTGGACCAGCTGGTCGATCAGCTCCTGCGCCCCGCTTTCGTCGAGCTTGCCTTCGGCGATGTCGCGCTGGAGGTAGATGTCGAGGAAGGTCGAGACTCGGCCGATCGACATTGCGGCGCCATTGGCCTCCTTGATCGCGCCGAGATAGGCGAGATAGGTCCACTGGACCGCCTCGCGCGCCGTCTCCGCCGCGCGCGAGAGATCGCAGTCGTAACGCTTGCCCATCTCGACCAGATCGCGCAACGCGCGCATCTGCTCGGCCAGCTCCTCCCGCAGGCGGATCACGTCCTCACTCGCCCACATCTCGTCGATCTGCGCGCGCTCGGCCCGCTTGACCTCGAGCAGGCGGTCGACGCCGTACAGCGCCACGCGACGGTAGTCGCCGATGATCCGGCCGCGGCCATAGGCATCCGGCAGACCGGTGATCACGTGACTGCGGCGGCAGCGCAGGATCTCCGGCGTGTAGGCATCGAACACACCGTCATTGTGACTCTTGCGGTAATGCGTGAAGGCATGGTGCACGTCGGCATCCGGTGTGAAGCCTGCGGCCTTCAGGCCGTTCTCGACCATGCGCAGCCCGCCGAACGGGAAGATCGCCCGCTTGAACGGCGCGTCGGTCTGCAGGCCGACGATCACCTCGTTCGCCCGGTCGATCCAGCCCGGCCCGTGGGCCAGCATCGTCGAAGGGTGCGCGGCGTCGACGTCCAATACGCCCTTCTTGCGCTCGGCCTCGAAATACGGCTGCAGCTTCGCCCAGACCGCTTTCGTACGGTTCGACGGGGCGGCCAGGAACTTGTCGTCGCCCTCATAGGCGGTGACGTTGCGTACGATGAAGTCGCGCACGTCGATCGCCTTCTGCCAGCGGCCCGCATTGAACGAGCGCCAGGCACGGGATCGACGGCCGTCGATCGCGTCAGTGGCCTGGTCCGGCATTGCGTTTCTCCCTGTGAGCCCCGGCCTTCCTACTTCACCTCCGTCAGACCGGTTGCGCATTGACCAAGGTCAATGCCGCGGCGGGGACCGTGCGATAGAGAACTTTAACCGAGGCCAGTGGGAAGCGAGCGTTAGGATGCCTGAGGATTCTCTGCGTCCGGGCACTGCCCCGCACACCAAGTACGAACGACTCGTCGAGGCAGCGCGCAAGCTGCCGCGCATCGTCGCCGCCGTCGCCCATCCGTGCGACGCGGTCTCGCTGGAGAGTGCCGTCGAAGCGGCGCAGCTCGACATCATCACGCCCATCCTCTGCGGACCGCAGGCCAAGATTCACGCCGCCGCCGAAAAGGCCAAGCTCGACATTGCGCCGTTCGAATTGATCGACACCGAGCACAGCCACGCCGCGGCGGCAGCAGCCGTTGAGCAGGTCCGCTGCGGCCGTGCCGAGGCGCTGATGAAGGGCAGCCTGCACACCGACGAGCTGATGGGTGCGGTGGTGGCGCGCGATACCGGCATCCGCACCGCGCGGCGCATCAGTCATTGCTTCGTCATGGACGTGCCCAACCATCCGCAGGCGCTGATCATCAGCGACGCGGCGGTCAACATCGCGCCCGATCTCGAGGCCAAGGTCGACATCGTCCAAAACGCCATCGACCTCGCCCACGCGCTGGGGGTCGACGCGGTGCGCGTCGCCATCCTGAGCGCGATGGAGACGGTCAATCCCAAGGTGCCTTCGACCATCGAGGCGGCGGCGCTGTGCAAGATGGCCGATCGCGGCCAGATCACCGGTGCCGAGCTCGATGGGCCCCTGGCGCTCGACAATGCGATCAGCCTCGAGGCGGCGGCGATCAAGCACATCGTCTCACCGGTTGCCGGCCGCGCCAACGTGCTGATCGTGCCCGATCTCGAGGCCGGCAACATGTTGGCCAAGAGCTTGTCCTTCCTGGCAAGCGCCGATGCCGCCGGGATCGTGCTGGGCGCCCGCGTACCGGTCATCCTGACCAGCAGGGCGGATTCGCTGCTGACCCGCCTCGCCTCCTGCGCGGTTGCCGTCCTGGTGGCCGCTGCGCGGCGCACCAAGGCCGCGGTGGCGGTCTGAGGCGCGATGAGAGGCGACGGGACCTCCGACCGCGGTTGCATCGCCGTGCTGAATGCCGGCTCGTCGAGCGTGAAGTTCGCGCTCTACGAGGCAGGCGACAAGGGTGCGCTGCTGTTCCGCGGCCAGGTCGAGCAGCTCGGCCTTGCGCCGCGCATGAAGGTGGTCGACGCCAGGGGCGAGACCGTTGCTCGGCGCAAGTGGACGAACGACCAGCTCGACCATCGCCGTGCGACCGAGGAGATCCTGAGGCTCGGACGCGAACTGCTGGGTGGCCGTCACGTCGTCGGCATCGGACATCGGGTGGTGCATGGCGGCGCGCGGTTCGACGCGCCCGCCCGCATCGATCCCGAAGTGATGAAGTATCTCGGCACGCTGGTGCCGCTCGCGCCGCTGCACCAGCCGCACAATCTCGCGCCGATCGAGGCGATCGCGGAGGCGGCGCCTCACCTGCCGCAAGTCGCATGCTTCGACACGGCCTTCCATCGCAGCCAGACAGCGCTGGTCGAGCATTACGCCCTGCCCCGCGACATCACCGAGTCGGGGGTGCGGCGCTACGGGTTCCACGGCCTGTCGTACGACTACATCGTCCACCGGCTTGCCGAGACCATGCCGATGCTGGCGCGCGGCCGGCTGGTGATCGCCCATCTCGGCAATGGCGCCAGCCTGTGCGCGGTTGCCGACGGCAAGAGCGTCGCCAGCACCATGGGCTTCACCGCGCTCGATGGGCTGATGATGGGTACGCGCACCGGCGCGCTCGATCCCGGCGTGCTGCTCTATCTGCTGATGGAGCGGCGCATGAGTCCCAAGGACATCGAGGACCTGCTTTACCGTAAATCCGGCCTGCTGGGCGTGTCCGGCATCTCGTCCGACATGCGCACGCTGCGCCAGTCGTCCGAGCCGGAGGCCGCCGAGGCGATCGCGCTCTTCGTATACCGCATCGTGCGCGAGATCGGGTCGATGGCCGCGGCGCTGGGCGGTGTCGACGGCCTGGTCTTCACCGCAGGCATCGGCGAGAACGACGCGTCGACCCGCAGCGAGGTGGCGGCCGGTTGCGGCTGGCTCGGCCTGGCGCTCGACGAAGAGCGTAACAAGCGCGGCGAGACGCGCATCCACGCAGAGGGGTCGCGCTGCACGGCGTGGGTCGTGCCGACCGACGAGGAGCGCATGATCGCGCGCTATACCGGCCGGCTGCTGGCTGCGGCCTGAAGTGGAGCAAGAATGCTGCGCACCGAGGCAATGCTCACGCGTTGCCGACATCGCGCTGCAGGTCCAGGAACGCCTGTTCCAGAAGCGCGACGGACGCCGGGATCAACGCGAGCTGGTCAGCTTGCTCCGGGCGGCTCGACGGTGCGCATAGCGGTGCTATAACGGCCACGCCGGCCAGGTCCGGCGGCGCCCGATAGCAAAATCGGCGGCAACGGCGTTTTGGCCGGTTCCGTCCACTAAGGTTGTCCGGCGGTCCAGTTGGTTGGATGGGTGGCCGAGCGGTTTAAGGCACCGGTCTTGAAATTCTCAACCGCTTGTCCCTTGCGTATAAGCGCATGCCGCTCCGTCCCGCATTTGCTCGGCTTTAGCGTTAGTTGCGTCTCACTGGTCTCTTTCGTCTCCTCTGGTTCTCTCGCGTTTGGGTCCAAGCTTGGGTCCAGAAGCCTTTGGATGCCGTGCTGTCCTAGGGCCCTTGTTTTGGGTATACCCGTTGCCAACAAGAGGCATAACCTGAATGACAAAGAAGACTACTGCTCAGCCTAAGAAGCGCGGGAGGCCAGCTCGTCCGGGCGGAAAGGATCCCGTGCTCCCGGCGCGGGTTCCCCGCGAGACAATCAAGGCGATCGATGCCTGGGCCTCCAAGAAAGGATTGCGCCGTTCAGAAGCCGTGCGGATGCTAATTGAGGCCGGGCTTGCTGCGACCCTTAGCTCGCCCGCTCAACCGAGCTAGACCGCGTACCGGCTTAGCAGGCTCGAGCGCGGTGTTTGTCGGTCAGCTCCTCCAGCCCGTTAGCTCTGCGTCTGCCCGGTATTGATGTTCCCACTGGGGGGGGGCTCAGGGCAGTACCCGCATCAGTGGAACTGCGGTAAAGTGGTCGCGTCGTTA